>Ga0307510_10000012_pt1 | contig 345634 bp, 276 predicted proteins | sample 12_EM_MG_FD_207224 | JGI IMG/M metagenome (GOLD analysis project Ga0307510, IMG submission 207224) | Populus trichocarpa ectomycorrhiza microbial communities from riparian zone in the Pacific Northwest, United States - 12_EM | ecosystem: Host-associated > Plants > Roots > Unclassified... | reverse complement strand
CACTGGGTTGGTTACGGCGCGGAAGCCAACAACGGCTTCGACGCTCACAACTACTATGGGCGCCAGGCGAGCTTTACCGGCGGTCATTTTCAAGATCACATCGAACCATTTGAGGGAGCGTTTGCGCAGCACGTTGCCGGCATCATGCCGACTTACGCCATACTGCAAGGAGTGAAGATCCGCGGCCGTGCGCTCGAACCCGTGGGCGCAGGCTTCAATCACCAGCTTCTGACCGAGCTGCTGCGGCAGCAATATCACTTCGACGGGATCGTGCTGTCCGATTGGGCGATCACAAATGACTGTGATGCGGCCTGCACCACGGGAATACCGGATCAACAGCCGAAGGACATCGGCATGCCCTGGGGAGTGGAGTCGCTGTCGATGGCCGACCGCTTCATCAAGGCTTTCAACGCCGGTATTGATCAATTCGGCGGTACGGAGCGATCCGAGTATCTCGTGTCAGGGGTCCGCAGCGGTCGGATCCAACTCGCGCGGCTCGATGCCTCCGTACGGCGGATTCTCATTCTCAAGTTCCAACAAGGCCTGTTTGAAAACCCTTACTCCGATCCCGACGTTGCGCACCGAGTTGTTGGCAATACCGCATTTGCGGATGCGGCGTTGGACGCCCAACGTCGTTCGGTGGTGCTCCTGCAAAACGAGCACCGGCTGCTGCCCCTGAGCGGCAACACGAGAGTGTACCTCTACGGAATCGATGCCGCCGAAGCCGGCAAACGCAATCTGACCGTGGTGCAGGATCCCGGCCGCGCCGAGATTGCCATAGTGCGCCTCACAGCTCCACACGAGCCGCTGCATCCCGGCTTTTTCTTCGGCTCCCGTCAACACGAAGGGAGTCTTGCGTTTGCAGAGGGAAATCCCGAGTACGAGCAGTTGCAGACAGTCAGCGCCCGGGTGCCCACCGTGGCCGTGGTTTTTCTCGATCGCCCAGCCATTCTGACCAACATCCGCGACAAGGCTCGTGCGGTCATCGCTGATTTCGGTGTATCGGATGGCGCACTGTTGGATGTCCTCACGGGTCGGGCGCACCCGCAGGGCCGGCTTCCGCTCGAGCTGCCCTCCTCCATGGCGGAGGTTGTGCAGCAGAAACCCGATGTTCCTGCGGACACAAAACATCCACTGTATGCGATAGGGACCGGGTTGAAGTACCCCTGAAAGGAGGGACACCGCGTGATGCTCCGGGAGCCGCTGCTCCACTTCGCCCTGGCGGGTCTCGTGATCTTCCTGATCGGCAGGATTTGCCAGGAGCAAACCGACCCCCACCGGATCATGCTGACACCACAGCGGACGGCACGCCTGGCCCGTCAGTACGCGTTGCAATACGGAGCGCAGCCTGATGCTGCCACGTTGCAGAAATTGGTCGACGGGGATGTTCACGACGAGATCCTGTTGCGCGAAGGACTCGAGCTCGGGCTGGATAAAGATGACGAGATCGTGCGCCGGCGCATCATCCAGAAGATGCAGTTCCTGCTGGAGGATTTGCGAGCCCCGCCGGAACCGGATGATCCCCGGTTGCAGGCCTATTACCGCACGCATCTCGACCGGTACAGCCTGCCGGCCCGAACCACTTTCAGTCACATCTACTTTTCTGATAATCCCCAACGCGCGGCAGGCGTCCTGCAGCATTTGTCCCGGACATCCGGGCGCGCGCCCGGATCAGGGGATCCGTTCCCGGACCTATATGACTTCTCCAACTACGACCGCGAGCAGGTTGAGCGCCTGTTTGGTCATGGCGAGTTCACCGCAGCCGTTTTCACCACACCGCCCGGCCGCTGGGTGGGGCCATTCCGCTCGACCTATGGCTGGCACCTGCTCTACGTGCAATCCAGGCAGCCCGCTGCGGCGCGGCCCTTCGCACAAGCTCGCGATGAGGTGCGGGCGGACTATCTCCAGCAGATACAACATCAGGCCAACGACGACGCGTTCCGCCAACTCGGGCGCAAATTCACGATCGTGGAGTTACCCCACTGATGCGCCTCACTGGCGCATGGAGCTGGCTCGTGTTGGGCGTTTGGCTCGCGGCTGCCGGCATAGTCGGTCCTGAAGCTTGCGCGCACGAGGTGCGCCCCGCATACCTCGAGATCATCCAACCACACGCGAACGAATACGATGTCACCTGGAAACAGCCTGTCCGGGGCGAGTTGGCACTTCACCTCGACCCGCATCTTTCCAACAGCTGGTTGGAGCGTTCACCGGACCAACAATATGCCGCCGGCGGATTCCTGATCCGCCGCTGGGTGATCCGGTCGTCACAGGCCATGCCCCTGGCGGGCCACACGATCAATATCGAGGGACTCGCCGACACCCTGACGGACGTGCTCGTCCGTGTCCGCCTCGCCAACGGTCAGCGGATCGATGCGATCATCCGTCCCGAGTCTCCCAGACTCGTAGTCCGCGCGGGGGCACCTGCCCCGCACACTATTGCAGCCTATATCAGGCTCGGCATCGAGCACATCCTGACAGGCCCGGATCATCTCCTGTTTCTTTTGGGGCTCACACTGATTGTCCGCCAGCGCACGATGCTGTTGAAGACAGTCAGCGCATTCACTGTTGCACACACCATCACACTCACCGCAACGACACTCGACTGGCTGACTGTGCCGCCCGCTTTCGTGGAAGCTATCATCGCGCTCTCCATTCTGTTCCTCGCGCCGGAGATTCTGCGTGCGCGCGAGGGCCGTGACAGCCTGACGATCCGCTATCCATGGCTCGTGGCGTTTGCGTTCGGCTTGTTCCACGGCATGGGCTTCGCAAGTGGGTTGAAGGCCCTGGGGTTGCACTCAGGCGACCTGCTCGTGCCGCTCGCTTTTTTCAACCTGGGCGTGGAATTCGGGCAACTCGGCTTTATTGCCCTCGTTCTGGCACTGGGCCGTGTTCTCCAATACACACCGATTGCCGCCCACGCGCCCGCGGTGCGGCTGCCGGCTTATGTTGTCGGTATCGCGGGCGCCTACTGGACCATTCAGGCCAGCAGCAGGTGGTGGGGTTTGTCATGACTGATACAGGGGGTTACCGGTGATTCGCTCGATCTCAGCTCTCGTGTGTGGAGCTACGCTCCCGGCCATATGCGCTGCCGCCGTAAGCGCAAGTCCGACACAACAATCACCGCAGGTACGGCGCGCGTTCTTTGGCGACCTGCATTTGCACACCGCGCTGTCCCTGGATGCCTGGGGCTTTGGTACCAAACTTCTGCCGCAGGACGCTTATCGGTTTGCCCGCGGGCAGACAATCATGATACCGGCAGTGCAGGCAGCCGTAGAGCAGGGACACACCGCGCAGCAGGATGTGCCTGCGAAACGTGCGTGGCCCCTGGATTTCCTGGCCGTCACCGACCACTCCGAGAGCCTGGGAACAACCCTTCCCCTGGATGATCCGCAAAGCGCGTTTGCAAAGAGCGAGCTTGGCAAAAAACTCCTGGCGCATCCGCTGGAAGCGTTTCTACTCAAAATGGGCGCCGCACGCGGCCAGGTAACCATGCCGGCGCAACTGCATGACCGGGACGTCATGCGCCAGGCGTGGGACATGGTCGTGAAGGCGGCCAATGACAACTATCAACCGGGCGTATTCACGACATTCATTGCCTACGAATGGTCGTCGTTGCCGAACGGACGCAACATTCACCGCAACGTTATCTACAACTCCGATCATGCCCCTGCACCGTTCACCGCCGATGAATCGAAGCGGCCGGAGGACCTGTGGAGCTTTCTTGACAGCGTTCGGGCCCAGGGAATCGACGTGATCGCGATCCCTCACAACGGCAATGCCTCCGGCGGCCTGATGTACGACTGGAACGACAGTGACGGCAAACCCATCGACGAGGCGTACGCGCAGCGCCGCGCGATGAACGAGCCCCTGACTGAAATCGTACAGATCAAAGGTCAATCCGAGACCGTGCCGGCGCTCTCGCCGAACGACGAGTTTGCCAACTTTGAAGTCTACGACCACCTGCTCGCCTCGCCGCTGGTCAAAAGCGCGCCTCCGGGAAGCTACATCCGCGATGCCTTCGGCCGCGGACTACTCGTACAGGTGCGGGTCGGCGCCAATCCGTTCAAGTACGGAGTGACCGGCGGATCGGACATTCACAACGCATTGAGCGCGAGCGCCGAGAACGCCTTCGCCGGCGGACAGTTTGGCATCGATCCTGTCACGTTGCTGCCGCAGGGCGATGAGGCCAAGCGCGCCCTCGGCCTGCTGCCGCCCATCAACCCGCGGACCGGCGCGGAAGAACCGAACGCCAGTGACGATGAGCGAAAGGTTATCGTCGAAAGAAGCTCAGCCGGCCTCACTGGTGTCTGGGCGGAGGAAAACAACCGTAACTCCATTTTCGCGGCACTCAAACGTAAGGAGACTTTCGCAACCTCCGGAGATCGGATCCGCGTACGCATGTTCGGTGGTTGGAACTACGAGCCGAAGATCCTCGCACGGCACGAATGGGTTGCAGAGGCCTATGCCGAGGGAGTTCCGATGGGAGCGGATCTGCCATCCAAGCCCCGCGATGTGAGTGCTCCCGCATTTATTTTGCAGGCATCCAAAGACCCCGAGGGCGCGGGCCTGGAGCGCATGCAGATCATCAAGATATGGGTCGAAGGCAACGACTATCAGGAGAAGATCTTTACCGTGGCCCGCTCACGCAAGCCCGCGGCCGGCGCGTCAGTCCTGACAACAGTGTGGCGGGACCCTGAGTTCAATGCAGCGCAGCCGGCCGTGTATTACGCACGCGTGTTGGAAACCCCTACCCCTCGATGGAGCACACTTCTCGCGACCAGGAGCAGGCTACCTCTGTCTCCGTACGAGCCCGCTGAGATCCAGGAGCGCGCCTGGTCTTCGCCGATCTGGTACACACCGGCCGCCGATCTCTGAGATGACTGCCGGGCTGGTTTACACCAGCCGCGCCAGGAAGGAAGCAACGCGCCGCAAGACTTCCGCTGTCTTCTCGCGATGAGGAACGTGCCCGCAGTCATGCAGGATGGCCACCTCTACGGGTCCGGCGTCGCGCCGCGCGATGTGACGCGGGAAATCAACTGTTCCGTAGTCATCACGGTCACCGTGGATCGCCAGAACCGGGCACTGAATCCGGGGCAGCAGGTCATCCAGGCTCCACGACGCAAACTCAGGCGACAACCAGACTCCCGTCCAGGCATCCAGCACCCACGCCGCGCGTTCACCGTGCCATCGCTCGAGTCGGGCGAGCTCCTGGCCGTGACTGAACTGCTGTTTTGCCGCCCGGATGCCCGAGACAGTGAGTGGGTCAACAAACGTCTGCGCGGCCTCCGTAATGACACCCTCACACGTGTCGCCATGCAGAGCTGCGGTCGCAAGGGCCATGGCGCCCCCAACACTGTGACCAAACAGTGCACAGCGGTCGAGTGACAACTGCTGTCGCAGAGCGGGGAAGATCACCTCCGCCTCGTCGCGGATGAAACTCACGGCAGGCCGGTCCGTCTGCGGGTCCGACTTGCCAAAACCAAGCCGGTCATACGCGATCACGGGCCTTCCGGTGGCATGCGCAATTTCCGCAGGAAAATCGCGCCAGAGCTCGACGCAACCTAACGAGTCGTGCATGAGAATGAGAGGCGCGCGATCGGTCGCTGCAACATCCCAACGACGTGTGAAGACCTTCCCGCCCGGAACCTCCACCCAGCTGTCGCGGCTCACGCCGGGGGTCATTGCTGAGCGATCAGCCGCTCGAGCGCGGTGATGCTCTGTTCTACTGTCTTACCGGATGTGTTCAACTGAGCATCTGCCTTGCTGTACAGAGGCTCCCGCGAGCTGAGGATGTCGCGTAGATCCTGCATGGCCTCCGAGTGTCCGGACATCGGTCGCATGTCGCCCTGCTCCACGACCCGTGACATGTGCTCTTCCGGAGCGGCCTTGATCCACACAGTGAAGCAATTCAACAGCAGCAGCTCATAGGTCTCCGGTTCGGAGACGATTCCACCGCCGACGCTGAGCACGATGTCTTCCTGGCTGCTGATAATGCGCTCGAGACAGCGTCGCTCGATCTTGCGATAGCCTGCCTGCCCATAGAGATGGAACACTTCGGACAGGCCCATCCCGGCCTCGCGTTCGATGTCCCGATCGAGCTCAATGAAGGGCCGCCGCAACTCCTTGGCCAAGGCCTGACCCAGCGTACTTTTTCCTGCACCGCGCAGGCCGATCAGCGTGATGCGCCGTCGGCGCACGCCTTCCGTCTGCCCGAACTCCTCGGTCAACCGGCGCAGGACCTCATCGACCCGATCGGCCGGGAGCCCATCGAGAAAGCGCCGGATCAGCTTCTGTTGGGGCTGGGCGCCGGCCGATTCGAGCAAAGTGAGCAGTTGCATCCCGAGTGCACCGGCCACGCGGCGGAGAAATACGATGGAAGGATTGCCGCCATACGATTCAACCTGTGCGAGATACCGCTCCCCTACATGAGCGGATTGCGCCAATGCTTTTCGTGACATGCCGCGCTGCGCACGCGCTTCCCGGATCGCAGCGCCGACGGCACCCAGGAAAGCGGCGTCGGCCTCCTTGATTGCAGCACCGCCCGGATTCTTCGGTTCAGTCTTTGCCACTGATCGGCGTGCAACTGTGCGTGTCGACTGTTTTGGCATGCATGCATTATACAGCATGTGTCTTCAGTTGAAGCGGACGTAATCGCATTCCACCGGCTGACCATTGATGCCGCCGCTCGGCGGCGCGATCCAGTTCGCGAACTTGCCGGGCTCTACGACCCGGCCCATCAGCGATTGCACGAACGCACGATCCTCGGGCGTGGGCAACCAGTCCCGAACCTTTGCATTCCAGGCGTCTGCCGTGATGACTTTGCCTTCCGGCGAAACCTTGATGCCTGCGAGGGTCCCGATTTGCCGATTGAAGGCCTTATGAGGCACGACGAACCTGAAATCGACACCCCGCTCCTCGAGATTCTTATTCCAGGCATTGACGCCCGAATTGGAGTCCTTGATGAAATCGTCCCGCAACCGCTCGTTGAGTGCATTCAGTGCGGGAGCCGGCTCGAACAGAATCTGACCCGTGCTGGCATTGAGCACCGGATAAGTCGCATCAATCAGCTGATGGTCATCCTTCAAACGGCTCTCCATGTAGCGACCCTTGAGCCCTGTGGTGTAGAACGTAGCCGCGTTGGAGGATAGGTCGGCACCGAACAGATCCGCCGTCACACTGGCGTGGAAATTCAGGTAGCGTTGAATAGTCGGCAGATCGATGACACCCAACGCGCGCAGCCGGTCCGGGTTGTCGGTGCGCTCGCGCTCCATGACTTCGCAGGTCCGTTCCACGATCCTGCGAATGCCGTTACGACCCACAAACATGTGATGACCCTCCTCGGTCAGCATGAATTGCGTGGTGCGCGCGAGCGGGTCAAACGCCGATTCCGTCAGGGCGGATAGCTGGAATTTTCCGTCACGGTCCGTAAAGAACGTGAACATGAAGAATGACAGCCAGTCGGGTGTGCGCTCATTGAAGGCGCCGAGAATCCGTGGATTATCCGCATCTCCCGAGCGGCGCCCGAGCAGTGCCTCGGCCTCCTCGCGGCCATCGCGGCCGAAATAGCGATGCAGCAGGTACACCATCGCCCACAGGTGACGCCCTTCTTCCACATTGACCTGGAACAGATTGCGCAGGTCATACATTGAAGGTGCCGTGAGCCCGAGATGGCGCTGTTGCTCGACCGAAGCCGGCTCGGTATCACCCTGTGTGACGATGATGCGTCTCAGGTTGCTTCGATACTCACCCGGAACCTCCTGCCACACCGGCTCGCCCTTGTGGGCGCCGAAGCCGATCTTTCGATCGGGCACCTGGGGATTCAGGAAAATGCCCCAGCGGTACTCGGGCATCTTGACGTACCCGAAGCTCGCCCAACCCTCCTGATCGACGCTCGTCGCCGTACGCAGGTAGCAGTCGTATTTGTGCGAGCCTTCCGGGCCCATATCAGCCCACCAGTTGAGAAATTCCGGCTGCCAGTGCTCGAGAGCCCGTTGCAGCGTCTTGTCGCTGGCGAGATCCACGTTGTTGGGGATCTTCTGTTGATAGTCGATGGTCATCAGACGCGCTCCCAGTTGAATCGGGCCTTGTTGCCACTGCCGAAGACTTTGAGTGCGCCCGCCTCGCCGACGGCGTTGGGCCGGATGAAGATCCAGTTCTGCCAGGCAGACAGGCGGCCAAACACTCGTGTCTCCAGCGTTTCGCCCGGACCAAACCGAAGGCTCGCCTCCAGTCCGGTCAGCGCGTCCGGGGACAGGGTCCGACGCTCCTCCAAAGCAATACGCAGCTCGTCCTCCCAATCGAGCTCATCGGGCCGCGCAGTAACGAGGCCCAGTCGATCGGCCTCGATGGCATTCAAGGGACTTCCCAATGCTTTGCGACAGTTCGCGATGGGATCCTGCTCCGAGTAAAAACGCGCTGCGAGCCTGCTGACACGCGCGACGGTCTCGTAGGGTCCGAAATTCAATTCAGACAGACTGATATGCGGTCCGTCCGCTGTCTGTGTGTCGAGCATGTAGATCCGGTCGGCAGCCAGCGCCATCTCAAACAGCGTGCCTGCGAAGCAGGACTCACTGTCGATGACCGCAAACAAACTGCGGGAGGTCACATCGAGCCGCGCCAAAGTTCGACGCAGCATTCCCAAGGTCTCGCGAACAAACCAATCCGCCTGCAACGATTGCAGCGTCGCATCACACTCGAGAACCGCATTTGCATCGCCACGCGTCTTCAGCACCCAGGTTCCGATCTCGAGATCATTCGATCTCAACATCAGGATGGCATCGTCGAGCTCGCGCGCCATTGTCAATGGCCACCATCCGGCTCCGAGGGCATGAATGCTTTCCAGGTCCCTGGGTTGGTCAGTTTTCGGAGCGTGGACTGTTAACGTCGCCGTCCGCGTAGCAGCATCTACAACCACATCGACAGTCGAATAGTGATAGCCCGAATCATCGATGACGCGTTCGAGTGGCGTCAAAGTGATGCCGGTTGCGTTGGTCGGCCGATGACTTCCGACGGCAAGCTCACGTGCACGGTCCTGTACGGTCGCCGCAAATTGCTGCGGCTTCGCATACCCGTCGATCAAACGCCACTCCTTCGCACGTGGCGCTCGTACACCCTCAGTCAGGGTGCAGAACATGTCAGCCTGGTCGCGGCGCACTCTGCGCTTGTCGGTCAACCGCGTGAGGCCACCCGTACCCGGAAGAACCCCGAGCAAGGGAACTTCCGGCAAGCTCACCGCAGCGGATCGGTCATCGACGAGATAGATTTCATCGCAGGCGAGCGCCAACTCATAACCACCGCCCGCGGTGGTGCCGTTGCAGGCGGCCAGAAACTTCAAACCGGAGTGACGACTGGAGTCCTCGATGCCATTGCGCGTCTCGTTGGTGAATTTGCAGAAATTCACCTTCCAGGCATGGGAAGACAGTCCCAGCATGAAAATGTTGGCGCCCGAACAGAAGATGCGATCTTTGCCGCTGGTCAACACGACACTGCGAACTTCCGGGTGCTCGAATCGAATGCGCTGCAGCGCATCGTGCAACTCGATATCCACGCCCAGGTCGTAGGAGTTCAGCTTGAGCTTGTAACCCGGACGCAGCCCGCCCTCTTCGTCGACGTTCATGGTCAGCGTCGCAATAGGGCCTGCAAAGGACAAGGACCAATGGCGATAGCGGTCCGGATGGGTCGCGAAATCCACTCGAATCCGACCGGTATCCGATTGCGCGCTCACAGCGGCCTGCGCCATGACGACTCCCCTTTAGACTGAGTGATCATTGGTCTTATAGCGCTCTGCCGACTCCACGGTCAAGCACTTTACAGCATACCTATCGCACACAATAGGCGTCTCGTGGCATTTATATGCTCTATATTGCTTTATACGCAACGCCGTAACATGATCGAGAACCACTGGGGGGGAATTATGTTGGGCCTGAGCACCACTGACCGGATGGCCTCACCGCCGCTGATCAGCATTCCCCGCGACTACAACGCGGCCTATGATCTGTTGGAAAGCAATCGGCGCGCGGGGCGCGACTCAAAGGTTGCTTACATCGACGATCACGGCACGTGTACCTATGGCGAGCTCACTGAGCGAGTGAAGCAGTTTGCGCACGCGCTGCAACGCCTGGGACTGGAGCCGGAACAGCGAGTGCTGCTGTGTTTGCAGGATACCGTTGATTTTCCATTGGCATTCCTCGGCTGCATCTGGGCGGGGGTGATTCCGGTCGCCGTCAATACCGGACTGAAGTCCGCGGACTACCAGTATTTGCTCGAAGACAGCCGCGCCCGCGCCCTGGTGGTTTCTCACTCCCTGCTGCCCCAATTCGTACCTGTCCTGAGCTCGCTTACCGGGCTGAAGCACGTCATTGTGTCAGCTGGCCGAGAATCCCCTTTCGAATGTCTGGACGAGCTGCTCACCGAAGCGGCGCAACTGCCTGCACCGACTTGTTGTGACGATGCGTGCTTCTGGCTCTACTCCTCCGGCTCTACGGGAACACCCAAGGGCACCATTCATCTGCACGCGAGCCTCATCCAGACCGCCGAGCTTTACGCGCGGCCCGTTCTCGGCATCCGTGAGGATGACATCGTTTTTTCCGCGGCGAAGCTGTTCTTCGCCTATGGGTTGGGCAACTCGCTGACGTTCCCGCTGTCGGTCGGCGCTACGACAGTGCTGATGCGTGAGCGACCCACGCCAGAGGCGATCTTCGCTCGTCTTCAGGCTCATCGACCCACGATCTTCTGCGCCGTTCCAACACTGTACGCATCCATTCTGGCATCGAGCCTGCCGCCGCGCGAATCAGTCAGCTTGCGCGGCTGCGTGTCGGCCGGCGAAGCGCTGCCCAAGGATGTCGGTGAACGCTGGTCGCGCCACTTCGGCGTCCCCATTCTGGATGGCATCGGCTCCACGGAAATGTTGCACATTTTCCTCTCGAACCGTTTCAGCGACCTCTGCTACGGCACAACCGGTTACCCCGTTCCGGGATATGACATCAAACTGGTCGATGAATCCGGAGCGGACGTTCCCCGAGGCGAAATCGGCGAGCTCCTCGTGGCCGGGCCCACCTCCGCCAGTGGCTATTGGAACAATCGCGCTAAATCGATCCACACGTTCAGTGGACGGTGGACACGCAGCGGTGATAAGTACTATCAGGATGCCGATGGACACTTCATCCACGCCGGTCGTGCTGATGACATGTTGAAGGTCAGCGGTCTTTATGTATCGCCGACGGAAGTTGAATCGGCGCTACTCACACACCCCAGCGTCCTCGAAGCGGCTGTCATCGGCTCCCGCGACCCACATGGGCTCGTCAAGCCGCTCGCCTGTATCGTGCTCAAAGACCGAAGCCAGGCGAATGAGGCCCTGGCAGATCAACTGAAACAACACGTGAAGCAGATCCTCCAACCGCACAAATATCCGCGCTGGGTCGAATTTCTCGCGGAGTTGCCCAAAACAGCCACTGGCAAGATCCAACGCTTCAAATTGAGACAGACCTACGCGCAGCGCCCGAGTACATGAATGGGTCATGCGGCGGCCGGGCGTGCCCAGGACCGCCGCAGACAGTCGATTGGGCAACAATCAGCGCGCCGCTGCCTCGATGGCCTTGACGAGGCCCGCAGGGTCGGTCAGGAACGGCGTGTGTCCTGTCGCGAGCGTGGTTTCACTCCGCACCGGTGTGGCCGCCACCATCTTGGCCTGGAACGCCGGGCTGATGACTTGGTCCTTGCTCGTGTGCACGTAGACTTTGTCGACGCGACCGAAGCGCGCCTGCGTGAGGTGCACGGGTGTCGCCAGAGGTGCCAACGGCTCGTCGAGAATCAGGTCAGGGATCGCGGCGCGCAGCGGCGGCGGTCCGTCGTTGGCAAACAAGTCAGCGCGGGCTGCGTAATTCACAACCGCGATGCCCTGTTCCTTGTTGATCTGCAACTGAGGACCGATCTTGGCATCGGGATCGTGCTGGGCCATCGAGACCAGTGAGTCGCCGTCCTGCGGCAGGTAGGCGGCCACATAAACCAGCGTCTTCACTTTTTCCGGCGCCGCTTCGGCGACCGCAGAGATGGTGATCCCACCGAAGCTGTGGCCCACGAGGACGGCCGGGTGCGTCGTCTTTGCGAGCGCCTTCAGTACGGTGTCGCGATACAGGTCCAAGCTCACCTCAGCGGGAGACATCGGAGCGCCGGGGCGCCCCGGCAGCTCGACCGCCAACACGGGGTACCCGTCGGCCTTCAGCTTCGTCTCGACGGCTTGCCACACGTGTGAGTCTTCGAATGCGCCGTGGACGAGCGCGATGGTGGTCTTGGCGGTCGTATTTGCTGCAGCCATTGCAGATCCTCCGAAAATCAAGGCAGAGAGCGTTATAGTTGCGAACGGAAACTTCATTAATTCCTCGATAAATAACCGGGTGGGGTCCCGAAATGCCAGCAAATGTTAGGAGTTGCGGCCATGGCTAGCCATATCGGCAAAGCCGGATTCCATGCTCAAAAATCCGGATCTGGACATTCGTATGGAATGACCGCCGCGCGCAGCGACGTGTTGTCCGAAGTGCTGACGCTCATTCGGCTGCGTGGCGAGCTCGTCTATACAGCGCACCTGGGCGCGCCGTGGGGCATCCGGTTTACCGCCGGCCCGGCCCATTTTCATTTCGTCGAAGAGGGCACTGCCTGGGTGATTCCGGCAGAGGGCGAGGCGGTCCGCGTCAATGCCGGCGACCTCGTGCTGCTACCTCACGCTCGAGGTCATTCGATTGTCGATGCCCCGGACACACCCGCGGAAGCGATCGATGCGCTCGCGCCGCACTGTTTCAATCGCGAAGACCTGACAATGAAGGTGGGCGGCTCTGGCGCATCGAGCCGGCTGGTAGGCGGCTTTTTCGGGTTCGAAGGCAGTCCTCTGCCAGCCATCACATCGGTGTTGCCGACCGTGGTCCACATTCCACGCAGCGACGCAGGGGCACCGCCCTGGCTGGCGGCCATCTCACATTTCTTAGTCGACGAAGCGCAGGTACCGGATCCAGGCTCGTCGTTGATGATTTCACGCCTGATCGACCTACTGGTGATCCGGGCATTGCGCAGTTGGGCGTCCACCCAGACCCGCCGCACAGGCTGGCTCGCCGGGCTCGGCGAGGAGCGCATCGGCCGCGCACTGAGTGCCATACATGCCGATCCCTTTCGACGTTGGTCGGTGAACGACCTCGCGGAAGTCGCACTGATGTCGCGCTCGATCTTTGCCCAACGTTTCGCGGCAACTGTTGGCGAGCCGCCATTGCACTATCTTTCGCGATGGCGTCTGACCATTGCGGCCGATCTGCTGCGCAGCGGCGGAATGAAAGTAACCGAAGCGGCGCAACGCGTCGGTTACGCGTCCGACGCAGCTTTCAGCCGCGCATTCAAGATGCACTTTGGTTACGCACCGAGCGAAGCGCGCAGCCAGAGAGAATGACTCGATGCGCGAGCGGCTTTAGCGCTCCTCAGGGCGTTGTAGTTATCGCGAAATCGACTGTCGCAAACGGTTTACTGATAGTAACACCACCGTTCTGATCGCAGACGCCCCCCGCAGCATCTCCCGGGCCTGTTGCTGACGGTCCCTTCGCGGACCCCCAGAAGTTGTTGGTTGCGGTTTGAATCACTATCGGTGAGGGAGGATCGCCATTGGCAGGCCCGGGCTGACCGGGTGCGGCCGCCACCTTGCCGACGTTCAAGATACCGCAATGTGCGCCGGGCCCCGTATCAATCCCAGGATTGTCACCAGCCGCGTTCGCCTCTACGACCCGCAACGCGGGCCGATTGCGATCGTTACCGTAGAAGTTGTTGTGATTGAACACCCGGATCTGGTCGCGCGGGTCCGAGTTCATGTCATCGAAGATATCTGTTGAATCCTGCACGATCAGGCCGGGGCCACTGTTGCCGATCGCCGAGTTCCCCTGGAACACGCTCCCCGGGACCACGAGATATCCCGCCTTCGAGTTCGCGAACGCGGAATTACCGGTGATCGCCCCGGTCTGCGCAAGCGAGAAGCCGTAACCGTTGTGGACCGCTATGTTGCCGGTCACTGAGACATTGCCAACACCAACCGCCTCTCCCGTCTCGGATTGGAACCCGGATTGAACATCAAAGCCCGTGCCGCCGCCGCTGGCCAGATTGTTTTTGAACGCGGCCGTTCCCGCATAGGCGTTATCAACGAAGGAGAACCCGGTCCCGTTGGCAGTCGCCTGATTGTTGGTGAAGAAAACGGTCGCGGTCGCCAGGCAGGAAGGATCCGGACAGGGATGATCGGAAAACTCCAGACCATTGAAAGCAAACCCGGTCCCGTCGCCTATATCCACATTGCCGCCGATATTGATGTTCTGCTGCAATGCCGGTTCAACTGCGTCCTGGTCCACGTAGACTCCAAAAGCGTTTCCACCTGTCACCGTGAAGCCCTGGCCCACGTTTCCGAAGGTCACCCCCGGACTCGAAATCTGTACGGTCGCGGGATACGTTGTCGAAGTCGTACCTACTATGATTGTTGCGGCGGCGCCATGCAGCGAAAGTACTTTCAGCGGCTTGGTGATGCAGACGATGCACCCATCCGGCGAACGGCCGGAACGTTGCCTCGGGACCAGTTGCGGATGCTCATCGCCAGGGTGAGTGAACGATCCGTCGCCACTGATGTTGCCGTAAATTCCCGCACCGACGCTGATGATGTCGCCGGCTGATGCGTTTTCCACTGCCTGGCTGATGGATCTGCACGGCGAGCTCGCGCTTCCGCAGGAACCGCTATCGGTTCCATCATTGGTAACACGCCAGGTGCTCCCCGCGGCCCACACGTTGGTTCCCGCTGAGATCAGGAGCGCAGTTGCAATCGCCACCGATTGATGAATCCGCATGTTTGAGCACCTCTGAGTTTTTTTGCTTGATTTGAGGCGACAGTCACTCTACTCCCCGGACAGCGCGCATTCAAATGGTGCATCAATTGAATTCTGTCATCCAACTCCGCAACGCCGCATTCAACGAGCGGCACCGCCCAATTTCGAGTGCCGGATCCCATACAAAACATAGGTGAGCGCACCGACCGCGAGATACCCGAGCAACACCGAAGCAGGTACGAAATCACCGTGGAGCGCTTTGACTACCAGGTCGGACCCGAGCGGCGCGACCATCACGAGGCACATGATGATGCCGAGTACTGGAACAACGCCAATCCAACGACCCTTGATCCACACGCCCCCCAGCGGCACTCTGAACGGGCGTCGCAGTCCGGGTTCCGCATTTCTCAGCCAGATCACAGCGAAGCAGACGATTGCAAATGAGCTCGCGGTGCCGAGGCTGATGAGATCGCCCAGCAAGGTGATCGGCAGGAGCGCCGCGGCCAGCGCCATTCCGACTGCGATGACAATCGTGCCGAGCCAGGGAGTTCGGAACCGCGGATGCAACGCGCTGAAGATCGGCGGCAGCAGCCCGTCACGCCCCATGGCATAGAAGATTCGCGACTGCGCGTAGCAGGTTGAAAGGAGGATGGAGGTGAGACCAATCACCGCCCCAACCTTCACGAACACGAGCAGCCACGGAATGGCGATCGCGTCCACTGCCGCGGCTAGAGGATCAACGACGCCGAGCTGCCGATAAGGCACAACGCCGATCAACACGGTCGCAACTGCGATGTACAACAAGGTGCAGATCACCAGCGAGCCCAGGATGCCAAACGGCACATCGCGCTGCGGATTGCGAGCCTCACCGGCCGCAGTGGAGACCGTCTCAAAGCCCAGATAGGCAAAAAAGATCACCGAGGCCGCGCGAAACACCCCGGGCCAGCCGAAGGCAAACCCGCCTTCGTTGGGTGGCATGAAGGGCGTGAAATGGGTCCAATTGACCGCGCTCGCGCCGAAGACAACGAAGGCGATCAGAACGGTCGCCTTCAGGGCGACAATACAACTGTTGATCGCGGCAGACTGGCGCACGCCGATTATCAGCGGCGCGGCCATCACGAGAACCGCGCCGCCCGCGATCATGTTGACGCCGCCGCCGCTGACGAAGCGATAGCCTCCGGGAACCGCTATCGAACGAATCAAGGGAGTCGCGATCTCGGGCGGCACGCGCACACCGAACGTGGCGAGGAGGCTGACAAGATAGCCGGAGAAACCCACTGCGACAGTGGAGCCTGCCAGGGCATACTCCAATAACAGCAGCCATCCCAAACCCCACGCAGCCACCTCGCCCAGCGTCGCGTACGCATAAACATAAGCCGAACCGCTGACCGGCATCGTAGATGCCAGTTCCGCATAACACAGCCCCGCAAATGCGCAGGCCGATCCTGCAACGACAAACGAGAGCAGCACCGCAGGTCCTGCGAAATGAGCGGCGGCCGATCCCGTCATTACGTAAATGCCGGCACCGATGATTGAGCCCACCCCCAGCAGCAACAGGTGCATCGGGCCCAGCGAGGCTCGGAGGGCGTGACTGCCGGCATACGATCCGATGTCGGCAATCGGTTTTCGGACCGATAAAGGGGCGCTTCGCTTAGCAGTCATGACATTTGCAGCAGTCGACGTAGCCACTCAGATGTGTCGGCAAGAGCACGTGCAGCGAGTGCCGAGATCGATACTGCCTCGAGGAAGCTATGAGTGGCACCCGGATACTCCCTGAAAGTGACGTCATTCCCCGCGTCCAGTAGCCGTTGCACCATCGCGCGATTCCCGTCGGCGAGAGGATCGCATGTCGGAATGACGTGCAAAGACGGCGGCAAATTGGAGAGTTCCGCCAGGGACGGCAGCGCCAACGGATCGGTGCGCGGCAAATCTCCCAGATAGTTATCGAGATACCCCGAAAGCTCCTCGACCGTCAGCAGCTTGCCCGGTCCGCCATGAAGCCGTGCGGACGTTGTGTCGAACTCGGCATCGAAAAAGCCGTAGTTGGAAATCAGACCCGCTATCCGATCGGTGGCATTGCGATCCCGCAACACCAAACAGGACGCGAGCGAGAGATTGGCACCAGCTGAGTCTCCCCCTATGACGACACGGCGCGAATCGATTCCCAACTTCTCGGCGTTGGCGTGTACCCAGTCAATCGCCGCGACTACCTCTTGCAGCGCCACCGGAAAACGAGCCTCCGGCGACAATGAATAATCCACACCGACAACCAACACGCCGAGCCGGGCTGCATACTCACGCATCAGTCGGTCGTGGGTGTCGAGGCTGAATAGCGTGAACCCTCCCCCGTGAACGTAGATCAAGGCAGGCCGCGCGACCGTCGAAGAATCCGGTTCGAATAACCGGAGGCGAACCGCACGACCGTTCTCCGCGGCAATCATGTCACGCACGCGATGCATTTGCGGACCGCCCACTCGCCATTTCGCGCGCAGGAGCTCGGCAACGCGACGCTGCTCCACTACCGATCCGATAGTCAGGTCAGCGTACTGAGCCCCGCCCTCCAGGATGGCGGCCACGAAGTCTGCGACCTCCGGGTCGATGCCGTCTTTGTTCTCCACTACCGTGCCTTCCCCCCGTTGCCTCTCGCGCCCGAGCGGGTGCCCGGATCGGCGAGGCAAAGAATGGGCGCTGCGGTCGCGGCCAGCTTGCGGCGCAGGATCGTTCAGACTCGCAATCGGGCCATTCGCTCTGCAGTGTGTCAAACTCGACAACCGGACAGACATTTGCGGGTTCGGGCCAATGCGGCGTACAAGCGACCTCGACCTGGCGGTCAGACCGGTCGTGGGTCTGATTGACGAATATCCAGCGGGTTTGGTCGATCCGCTGCACTCTCACAAACGGGCGCAGGTGCTCTACGCCTGCTCCGGAGTGATGTCGGTGATCACGCCGTCGACCAGCTTCGTCGTGCCTCCCCAGCGCGCGCTGTGGTTGCCCGCGGGCATGCAACACGAGGTTTCCTGCCGAGGACCGGTCGCCCTGCGCACGCTATACGTCGATCCGAGCCTCGATCGCGCGCCACAGGAATGCCGCATCATCGAAGTCAGTGACTTCCTCAAAGCGCTGATCCTCGAAGTGGTCTCGTTTGGCGACGATTACGATCTCGCAGGTCGCGCCGGCCGCATCGTGGCCTTGCTCATCGACGAAATGGCCACCATGCCGCGCGCACCGTATTCCGCGCCGATGCCTGTCGATCCGCGGGTGAAGCGCGTATGTAAGGCAATCCTCGCGAACCCGGCCGACCAGCGCAACATTGACGACTGGGCCAACCTCGCCGGCATGGGAAGACGAACCTTCACTCGGGCGTTCATGCGCGAGACCGGTATGGGTCTCGCGGTATGGCGTCAGCAGGTCCGGTTGATGGAAGCACTGTCGCGGTTGGCGTCGGGCCAACCTATTACGACAGTCGCCTTCGACGTGGGATATGACAGCCCGAGCGCCTTCAGCGCCATGTTCAGGCGAGCATTCGGCGTGTCACCGAGCGAGTACGAAACCCGGCAGACGTAGCCCCCCTTTCAATGCTTCGTTTTCCGCGTCGCAAGATACGCAGCCGCAGAGGTGGGTCCGATGGCCACGGTGTCACTGTGGTCGGCAATAAATCGGCGGTACGACAGGAAGAAGTCCGCTCCGCTCGGCAATCCGAGCTTCCTCCACGCAGCCTCCAGCGCTTGCGCCTTGTCGGGGGGCGTCTTGGCCGGTTGGATCAGCACGAAGTCCCAACTCGCGCCGTCGGAGTGCACGTAAAGTTGCCGTGGTGGCAGTCCAGCGAGCCGGTTCGCCTCATCGTAGCGCGCGATCTCCTCGAGGAACGCCTCGTGCTGGCCCGGCGCAATGCGATAGATCTCGATCATTACATTGTCGACAGGCGGCGGTGCTTTCTGCGCCGCCGCCGGCAGCAGCACCACCAGGCCGAGGACTATGCCAATCCAACCGTGCTTTGACATCCCGTATCCTGCCCGATCAGAATTTCTTAGTAACGGTGCCGATCCACTGCGCGCCGGCGCCGTACGTACATCCTACGAAGCTCGAGCACCGCGCAACGTACAGCTTGTCGAAAATGTTCGATCCGTTCACCGCGAAGCGCCAACCGGGTGTGTCGTAATGAACTATCGCGTCAAACAGCGTGGAACTGTTGCCATACAGCGTCCGGATGGTCGCGGCTGTCGTGAAGGCATCAGGCACCCCACCCGCGCTTTCCCCCGAGTAGCGGACACCAGCGCCGAATCCCAGACCACCCAACATGCCCTTCTGCAGCGTGTAATCGACGAACAGCGAGACCTTGTGATCCGGCGTGGTCGGCAATCTCTGGCCGATCGCGTCCGCGGTGTCGCTCTTCGTGATTTCATTGTGCAGATACGCGTAGCTGGCATTGATCGAGAGCTGCTCGCGGATGCGCGCAACCAGCTCCAGCTCCCCGCCATACACCTCGACTTCTCCGGTCTGGGTGCCAAACACCGGGACAATCGAAGTCCCGGTAGTCACAATGTTGGTCTGCTTGATGTCGAACAGCGCTACCGTGCCGAACAGCTTGATGTCGCGGTTGTCGCGGCTCGTAAACTTGACACCGCCCTCGGTCTGCTGGCCCGAGCTCGGCTTGAAGGGACGCGGCTTGGCCGGATCCGTGGTGGTATCACTGCCGAGCACCGGCTCAAAGGATCGGGCATAGCCGACATAGGGGGCAAGGCCGTTGTCGAGCACATAGTTGGCGCCGACGCGCCAGGTAAACTTATGCTGCGAGCTGTCGACGTTCGCCGCCGAGCGATCATCCAGGCTGACCCAGTCGTTGCGGACCCCCAGCAGGATATACAGCTTGTCGATGCCAATCTGGTCCTGTGCATACACGCCAGTCTGCTTCAGCTGAATGTTGCTGAACGGGATGTTGGCCGCCACATCCGCCGAGGCAGGCACGTTCCCGTACACCGGACTGAAGATATCGATCGACGGAACAGCGGCGCCTAACGCAAAGCCGAACGTGGATACGTTGAGTACCCGACGGTAGTCGATGCCCGCCAGCAGGTTGTGGCTCAGGCCACCGGTCTCGAGCTTGGCGTTGAATCGATTGTCGGTCGCGAAGCTTTCGACATTTTCCTCGTACGGAAAGCTATAGCGGTCGAGCGTGCGGTCATCCGCTTCCAGGAAGCCGCCATAAATGACACGCGACTTCTCGTGGTAGCGGCTCCACTTGGTGTTCGAATGGAAAGTGATGTCGTCGCTGAACTCGTGCGCGGCATCCCAGCCGGCGGCCCACTGGTTGCGCTCGAAGTGATTGAAGTTGGGTTCGCCGAAGTTGGCGCGGTGGTCGATCTGCCCGAGCGGGTTGGGAAGCAGGGTACCGACCGCCGGCAGGAAGCCGTTGGTGTCGCCGTCCACCAGGTCGTGCTGGTAATAGCTGAGGCCGGTGATCGTCGTACGCTCACCGATCTTCCAGGTAAAAGTCGGCGCGGCCATCCAGCGATCGGCGCCGACGAACTCGCGTTCCGCGTGTCGGTCCAGATAGAGGCCGGTAAATCGAGCCGACAGTCCCTCCGCGAGCGGTCCCGTCAGGGTTCCTTCGATCTGCTTATAGTCGTAGGAGCCGTATTTCGCCTGCAGCTCCCCGCCGAAGTCGCTGCTCGCACGGCGGCTCATCTGATTGTAGATGCCTCCGGGCGGAGCCGTGCCATACAGGACCGACGCTGGGCCCTTGAGGACTTCGAAGGACTCGAACCCATAGAGATCGACACCAACGCTCTGAATGGTGGTCGAAACGGGCGCGGCGAGGCCGTCCACAAACTGACGGGGTGTGAAGCCGCGCACCGTGATGAAGTCATAGCGCAGGTCCGGTCCGTAATTTTCGCCCGTTACACCGGCGACGTACCGCACCGCCTGCTGCGCGTCGACAAAATTGAGAAGATCAATCTGATCACGGGTGACGACCGAAATCGACTGCGGCATGCGATCGAGCGGAATGTCCGTCTTGGAGGCGGTGGCGCCACCGTCCGGTACATAGTTGCGGGCAGAGACGATAATCGTCTCTACGCCATCCTCGGTCGTGCGCGTCGTTTCGTTGGACGTGCTTTGAGGTCGATCCGCAGCAGTTGAATCGGTCTTTTGTGCCAACGCCTGCGGCACGATCCAAGGTGCAATGAGCGCGCTGCTCAGCAGCCACGCCCGCCTCAACCCCCGGTTCGAATTGCGGACCATGTCAGTATCCTCCCCCGAGATCGAATTTATTTTTCCGGCACCCCGGACTTTAATCGCGCGCCTCGCGGCCGATAGCGGAGAAAGGGCCAACTTCCGCACAGGTTGGGCAATCGCCTCACCGGGCCCCAGCCGTGGGCAACGCACCAGGATCGGGCGTGCCGGGCGGCCGGTCGTACCAATACCAGGGCCGTCCAAAGTCCCGCCGAACCGGCCAGACTTCATCGAGCGTTGCCGCATCGTACAAACGTCCACCCTGGATCACCTGCGCAATGGCCTCGGCGTTGCGGATGTCAACGAGTGGGTCGCGGTCGAGCACCACCAGGTCTGCGATCTTGCCCTTCTCGATACTGCCGAGATCGGACCCGCGGCCGATCGCCTCGGCGGATCCAAGGGTCGCCGCCCGCAAAATCTCGGCGGGTGTCCAGCCGCCGCGCGCGTGCGCCTGCATCTCCCAATGAAAGCCCAACCCAGGTATTTCGCCGTGACTGCCCATGCCGACGATGCCGCCCGCTCGCGCAATCCGGGCGCCGCTTTCGGCGAAGGCAGGGAAGGCGTCGTCCTCCGCCTCCCGCCATTCGCGCTTGCGCGTTTTCATATCGACAATGAAACGGGGCGCAAAGCGGTTGAGCTTCGGGTCATGGTTCGGTTGCTGTTCAACAATGAAGCGATCCTGCGCCCCGCCGTTCACCATGAGCGTGAGATTGTGTGAGACCCCGCTCTTCGCAAACAACGTAACGAGGTCGTTGTAGAGCGGTGCGGCCGGCAGCGCGTGCTCAATGCCCGATATGCCATCCTGTATCTGGGTGATATTGAGCTTGTCAGAGGTCGCGCCTTCGGCAGTGATGCGCAACTCGTGCTCGCGCGCGCTCTGCGCAATCCACTGTCGCACGCGGCGTGCGCCGGTTCGATAGAGCTTGATGTTGCTGAGCCGGTAGAAATCCCGATAGCGGTCGAGCACGCGGTCAACCGCCGTCTTGCTCGAGAACTCATTGAACGAAAACAACGCAACCCCGGTGGAGCGGATGCGCGATCCAATCATCTCGCCGGCATCGATCAAATCCTGGTACGGCAACATGTCGATACTGAGCGTCGATGGATCGAATGCAGTCGTAATGCCGTAAGCCAGATTAGCCGCCGGGCCCCAACTTTCCAGGTCGAGTACGCCGCGCCTGATATCGGCGACATGGTCATGATCGTCGATGAAGCCCGGCACGATCCACTTGCCGGAAACATCGCGGACGGTCGCGTTCGCGGGCACAGGAAATGAACCGCGCGCGCCAACGGCGGCGAATCGACCGTCAACGATCAACACGTCGGCATCAGGAATCGGCGTTGTACCAGGCACTGCGAGAACTGTCGCGCCGCGCAGCACCAGCGCACCGGGAGCTGTCGCACGCGGTACCTCGATGATGGCATCACTGCGCGCCGGTGCACCTACATCAGGATCCCGAGACACTCTGTCGGGACCGTCGAGCGCAACATCGGCCAAAGGTCGGCGGAACCAACTCGAACCGATCCCCCAGCCGATCGTCCGCCCATCGGCGCTCCATTGCAGGAAGTCGGCACCCACATCGGTCAGCCGGCGGTGGCGAACCCCTGGCGCATCAATGTCAATCGTGGCACCCGGCTCGGTGGGGACCTCCAGCAGATGGAGCTGTTGCGCAATCTGCGCGAGTACCCACTGACCGTCGGGGCTCAACCGCAAGTCGTCAACCGGAGCGCGGCCGGGCTGGAAGTAATATCCGGGACCCGTTACCTGCAGCAGCAGATCTCGCTTTCCATCGGCCAGCGAGACGAGGTTCAACCCATTGTCGAACAGTAGCGCGACCCGTGTCGGATCGGGACCGAAATGCGGAACACCGCCCACGGTGCCCTTCACCACGATACGCGCCGAACCACCGCCTGCCGGTAAAATTGCCAGCTCGGCGTCGCGCAGGGGTCCATACTCCATGTAGCGATGCATCCGCACGTCGTTGCTCGATCGGATCACCAACACCGAGCGCCCGTCCGGGGTCTCGACCGGGCTCGTGTAATACGCAGGCACGTCGGTTAACTCGACCGGCGCGCCACCTTCCGCAGGCACGCGCCATACCTGGCCGCCGTCGCGTGCGGTCCAGCGAACGAACAGGATCGAACGTCCGTCCGCCGACCAACTCGGCTCGTACTCGCCGATCGGATCGCGAGTGAGCGCATGCGGCGTGGCTCCCGGAGCGAGAGACATCACATAGACTTTGCCAAGCGCCGAAAAAGTGAGCTGCGTGCCGGCGGGCGACTGCATCGGATGTTGGATCACCCGCGCACGCACGGGCCCCGTCTCCTCTCGGATGATCGGAGCATTGAGTGGCCCAAGAGGCAAGCGCACATCGGCCGTGAACGGGATATCCACCGATGTTTGATCGGAAAGTGTGACCCGATGCAGTTTGCCGCCATCGTTCACCACCAGCGCACGGCTATCCGGTGTGAAGGCGTAGTGCGGGGCAAGGTCGCGCCAGGCTGAGCCGGTCAACTCGTCGAGCTGTGCCAGGCGCACGAGCCAGCGATCCTCGTGCGTCTGAAGGTCGAGCACGCGCAGCCACATCTGAGCGCCGTAGCGCGTCGCGTAAACCAGCTTTTTGCCATCCGGCGATGGAAGTGGGCGAAAGAAGGTGCCGAGCACGAGGTCGGGGCGGTAGCTGCGCGGAGGCTCGACAAGCGTTTCCTCCGTTCCCGAAAGCAGATCCCGCCGCCGAATGACCCAACCCGGAGGGTCCGCGTCGTGCGGACCAACCTGAGATGCGTAATACAACCAACGGCCGTCGCGCGACGCAACGGCGCCAACCGTACTGGACGACGGGTCGCCGTTGATCGGAACAATGACGGTCGCCTTGCCCGTGACGACGTCAATGCCTTGAAGCTCGAATGCGTTATGTTCGGTACGGAAGCGCGAGACGTAGATCGTCCGGGCGTCGGCGCTCCAAGCCGGCGAGGTAAAGATGCTGTCATCCTCGATTGTCGTGACAGCGTGAGCATGGCGCCCATCCGCGTTCGCAACCCACACGTTCTCCGATCCCGAACGATCGCTGAGGAACACAATCTGTCGGCCATTCGGGGAGAAGGACGGCTGCGAGTCGAAAGCCATCCCCGTCGCGATCGCCTTCGCGTTTCCTCCGCTTGCGCCGACGAGGTACAGATCGCCGAGCAACTCAAACACGATGGTTCGGCCGTCGGGCGAAAGATCGGGCGACAGCCATGTACCCTCGTGGGTCGTGAATGAAAGTGTGCGCGTCGGCTCGAGTGGGAGCCCGACGGCGGCGCCCGTTGCATGCGCGGCGAGCGCGAACGCGAGAAGGATTAGAGCGAGTCGACCGCACATCGCTCTAAGGCCGTGGCGCGTAACGGTCACGCAGCATCGTCTGCCGGGTCACGAGTGAGACCTCATCGCCTCCAGCATAGAGTTGGAGTGGCGCGCTGGAGGGTTCGAGCGGGTCCCCGTCCCAGATTACGAGGTCGGCGTCTGCCCCGGGCGCGAGAGTTCCGACCTTCGCATCGAGCCCGATGACTCGCGCCGCGCCACTCGTAATCGCTGCGAGCGCCTCGTTGTATGGCAGGCCCGCGGCAACCGCGTTGCCAGCGCCTTCGCGCATTGAGGTCCCCGCGTTCCAACTTCGGTCAATTCCCTGCGCCGATACGCTGAAGGCGATGGCCACTCCGGCGCGGGCGAGGATCACAGCATTGTCGCGCCGTGCCCCGATAGTGTCGTAGCTGTCAGGTAGATCGGCCATTGGATCGAGAATCACCGGGACATGTGCGGCCGCCAGCGCTTGCGCCCGCGCCCATGCTTCCGCGCCGCCAAAAATCACTAAGCGCAACCGGAAGTCACGCGCAAGCCCAAGCGCTTGTGTAATGTCAGACGCGCGGTTGGTTGCGATCACGAGCGGCATCGTGCCTGCGAGTACCGGGGCGAGCGCCTCGGCATCGAGATGGTTGAGCAGTTGATCTCGCGGGGAGCCGCCGTGCGCTCCGCGGTGATATGCACGCGCCTCTTCGAGCGCGTTGCGCAGCAACTGCCACGACCCAGCGCGCGACCCTGCGGCGGCCACCCCAGCATTGCCACCGATTGTCGCAAACATAGCGCTGCGCGATCGAGCCACCTGTGCCTCTCGACTGCCGAGGTGTACGACTGCAGCGTTTCCGTCGAAAGGCGCGCTAGCCGAGCCGTCCGGATAGATAGTCACCCACGCCACTCCGTCAGCACGCGCTTGGCGCACCGCCTGGTCGGCAGGATCAAACGCATATTCGACATCGAACGCTGCGCCGAGAGGCCCCTTCGTCACGCTGGCGCCTCGCTCCTCAGCGATTGCCCCAACCTCCCCCAACCCGATCTGTGTCGCGGCGTCGACCAACGCAGGCGTGACGACACGACCGTCCGCTTTAACGATCCGCGCATTCTTGGGAGGCTCACCGCCCGCCGTCACCGAGGCTATGCGAGCGTCCTCAACAACAATGGTCGCATTGTCGACCGGCGCCGCGCTCGTCATTGTCCACGCCCTTGCGCCAGTGATTGCCCACGTCTCAGCACCCGCCGAGGACGCCGCCAGAAGAGCAACAAGCGCCAGCAGAAGCCTGATCATGGTTGCCCCTCCGTGATAGTCCGGCCGAGCTCGAAGTCGGACGGCGGCGGCGGATGCGCGCGGTCAAACACCAGCGCGCCATCGATGTACACACCATCAACGTGGCTGTACACACTGAATGGATCGCCCGACCACAGGACCACGTCGGCGTTCGCTCCAGGAGTCAACTTGCCGATCCGGTCGTCGAGTCCGAGCGCCTTGGCGGGATTGGAGGTAATCCAGCGGATGACGTGTTCGGGCGGCTCGGAAAGCCCGGCGCGCCGCCCGGCCGCCGCAGCCTTGGCCGCCTCGGTGTTGAGATGTTCGCTCAGTATCGGAATGTCGCTGTGCATCATCGCGCAGCCCCCCGCCGCGTCCACGAAGGCAACATTCTCGCGAATCGCATCCTCGGCCTCGGGCTTGAAGCCCCACCAGTCAGGCCAACCGGCAACGCAGATGCCGGAGCGGGCCAGTAAAGGCGCAATCTTGTAGGCCTCTGTCGCATGGTGGAAAGCTGCGATGCGGAACCCGAATTCGCGCGACAAGTCGATGATGCGCGCCATGTCATCGGAGCGATAACAGTGCACGTGAACCGCGATCTTCCCCTCGAGAACCGCGGCCAGCGTCTCCTTCTCGAAGTCTCTGTGCTGCCGCGGGCCATGCGGGCCATGCGTGTCGTGCGAGCCAGCCCTACCCGACCGCGGTCCATGCTCGCGATATTCCTGTGCTTCGATGAGCTTCTCGCGCACTTCAGCCATCAAACCCTGCCGGCTGTTGAATCCGCCGTGCCCCACCTCGTCCTTCGGACTATCGCCGCAGGCCATCTTCAGACCCTGCGGAGCATCCGGGAACTTCATTGCCGCCACGGTCGGGGCGGCAATGGGCTTGACGACAACAGACCGTCCGCCGAAAAGCACGCCCGAGCCGGGCAGGATCTGCAGCGTGGTGACGCCGGCAGCGAGGGCGTGCGAGAACGCTGGATCGGCCGACCGGACTCCGTGTTCAATCCACGTCGGCGATGCATCCTGCTTGTGGTATTCGGTGACGTCGCTTGCTGTTTCGCTGAGTGAAGTCTGCGGAAGCGTGTAAGTACCGAAATGCGTGTGGACGTCGATGAGTCCTGGTGTGATCCAACGCCCGCGTGCGTCAACAACAGTCGCGCCGGCAGGCCGCTCGAGGCCCGTGCCGATTGCCGCTACCTTGCCACCTCGAAGAACAATCTCGCCAGCATCGATCCTCCCGCCGATTCCGTCGAGGATCGTTGCGCCGACCAGGACAACCGGGCCGCTGTTCCTCGGCGTATAGGTGCTCGGGTAGGGATCGGCGACGAAATCGTCGCCTGCAGCGCCGACCCCCTGCGCACTCGCTCCCGCGCCGAATCCCGCGATGACGCACAGGAGTGACGCCAGTGCAAAACTACCGGCGCGGCCCCGTTTTTGAATCGTTTTCGACAATGGACAGTCCCCTCCTGGTACTCGAATGTAGCCATCTGCGCGGACAAAGCGCGATACCTGGGGCCGATTTTTGTCGCGAACGGGTCACGGGAACCGACCAGGGCGGCTGAGCGCGCTCAAAATGCGGCTATCCCTGTCTGGGCTCGCCCCAGTATCAGCGCGTGTATGTCGTTGGTTCCCTCGTATGTGTTCACCGCTTCGAGATTGCACATGTGGCGCATTACGTGGAACTCATCGCTGACGCCATTGCCGCCATGCATGTCGCGCGCCTCTCTGGCAATGGCGAGCGCCTTGGTGCAACTGTTGCGTTTGATGAGGGAGATGTTTGCGGGCGGACACTTGCCTGCATCGAGCAGGCGTCCCACGCGCAGGCACGCTTGTAACCCCAGTGCGATTTCAGACTGCATGTCCGCGAGCTTGCGTTGGATGAGTTGATTGGCGGCCAGTGGACGACCAAACTGCTTGCGCCCCAGGGTGTAGGCGCGCGCGGCTTGCCAACAGAATTCCGCCGCGCCCAACGCGCCCCAGGCAATACCATATCGAGCTTTGTTGAGACAACCGAAGGGCCCCTTCAGTCCCTGTACGTTCGGTAACAGGGCCTCATCCGATACAAACACATCGTTGAGCACGACCTCGCCGGTGATGGATGCACGCAGCGATAACTTGCCGTCTATCCCGGGTGCCGAGAAGCCCGGACGATCTGCTTCCACGATGAAGCCGCGGATGACGCCTGCCAACTTCGCCCAAACCACCGCGAGGTCCGCGATCGGGCTGTTGGTAATCCACATTTTGCTGCCGTTGAGACGATATCCGCCGGTCACCGCTTCCGCCCGACACTCCATGCTGTTGGGATCGGACCCGTGATTGGGCTCGGTCAGGCCGAAACAGCCAATCAGCTTTCCGGCGGCGAGTGACGGCAGATACCTGCGGCGCTGCTCTTCGCTGCCGTAGGCGAAGATCGGATACATCACGAGCGAGGACTGCACGCTCATGGCCGAGCGATAGCCTGAGTCGACGCGCTCGACCTCCCTTGCAATCAGACCATAGGCAACGTGACTGAGCTCACCGCCGCCGTAGCGCTCCGGCAATGTGCAGCCGAGAAAACCGAGCGAGCCCATCTCAGTCATGATGTCGCGGTCGAACCGCTCTTGTCGGGCAGCGAGCACGATCCGCGGTTGCAAGGCCGCCTGGCAATAGTCATGAGCGGCGTCACGGACCGCCTGCTCCTCTTCGGTCAGTTGATCCACCAAGCGCAGCGGATCTTCCCAGGTGAATTCAACTTCAGCAGACATAGTGGCGGCGGCTCCCAATCAACCAGAGCCGATCAATGTAGCACCGGGCATTTATTTCGGGCAAGAATGCGCCCGGGCTCATAAGGCACCGGGTCTGGCGCGCTTGTCACCAGCGCCCAGCGTCTCACCTGCTGAAATTCCAACATGACCATTGCCATCAAAAACCTCATTTTCCGCAGCGCCCGGTTGATGCTCGCTCTGGCCGCTGCGCTGCAGACCACGGCCGTTGTGGCAGCCGCCGCCAAAGCCGGTCCGATCGACGATCAGTCCACCCTGGCGCCGGTGGTCAATCAGGGTGATCGGGTACTGCAGTTCGATTGGCCGACGCTGCAGATCGGGACGGGCGAATACGAGGCGGGTCCGACAGGCGTTACTGTCATTCACTTTGCGAAGCGGTCTTTCGCGGCTGTGGACGTGCGGGGCGGCGGCCCGGGGACCGTGAATACGGACTATCTGCGAATCGGCTACGAGGTACCGGAGCTGGATGCGGTGGTCTTTTCCGGAGGCTCCTGGTACGGCCTCGAAGGCACGACGGCGGTGGCGACCGCCCTCAAGGACGACGGCGTACGAGACGGCATCTGGACAAACCTGGCTTTGTCGGTCGGCGCGATCATCTATGACTTGGGTGATCGGCGGCTCAATGAAATCTATCCGGACAAGCGCCTGGCGCAGGCGGCCCTGCGGGCTGCGCGGCCCGGAGTCTTTCCGCTCGGGGCGCAGGGCGCCGGTCGCTTTGCCAAGACCGGCAGCCTGTTTGGGTGCAATGCCTTTTCCGGTCAGGGTGCTGCATTCCGTCAGATCGGTGAGCTGAAGATCGCCGCGTTCGTGGTTGTCAATGCGCTGGGCGCCGTGACGCGGCGGGATGGGAGTGTGGCGGCATGCTATCCAGACACTTCCTGGCCGAAGGATCTACGCACGGCCGACTTGTTGGCGGGGTACCCCGCGAGCCGCAAACCCGGCTGGGGCGCTGCACCGCTCAGTGAGGATAAAAAGCGCAACACCACCATCAGCCTGATCGTAACGAATCAGAAGCTGCCGCGCGCGCAGCTCGAGCGACTCGCGACGCAGGTCCACAGCTCGATGGGGCGCGCGATTCAGCCATTCGCCACGGAATTCGACGGCGACGTGTTGTATGCGGTATCCACCGCGGAGTTGGATCGCCCGGTCGATACATCAGAAACTCCCAACATCGACCTCGACGTCATCGCAGGCGAAGTCATGTGGGATGCCATCCTGACCTCGATCCCCGAACAGCCGGTGCAACCAAAAGCGCCCGGGCACATCGAGGTCGCTGCGCGGGTCCTGCACCGCTATGCCGGTGAGTACTCATTCAGTCGCTTCGCCGGTCTGCGTCTGACCGTCGTCGGCAACAAGTTGGTTGCACAGGCGAGCGGCTCGCGCAAGATCTATTCGATCACAGCCGAACGAGCCACTGAGCTGCAGCCTCTGTCGGCCACGCAATTTACCGTGCCCGGCCGCTATCCCCTGGTGTTGGACCTTGCCACGCCCGACACACTGGTCATCAACCCGGGACACTGGCAACAGACAGGCAAACGCCAACGGAAATCTCCATGAAATCTCCTACACTCGATCTGGCCACACTGCGCGGCCTCGACGTCAGCCACCATCTACCGGCTCAACAAGACTACCGGTTGATGCGTGACAGCGGCGGCAGCCGCGTCATCGTCCGGGCCGAAGATTGCGAAATATTCGATGCCGAAGGCAACGAGCTGCTGGACGGCATGGCCGGCCTCTGGTGTGTCAACGTCGGCTATGGCCGGGAGGAGCTGGCGCGGGTCGCATACGATCAGATGCGCGAGCTGCCGTACTACAACACGTTCTTCAGAACGGTGTCCGAGCCAACGGTGTTGTTGTCCGCCAAGCTGGCCGAGTTGCTGGGCGGCAAGCTGTCTCACATCTTCTTCAACAATTCGGGGTCGGAGGCGATCGACACCGTCATCCGGCTGGTTCGTCACTACTGGCAGATCAAGGGCCAACCCGACCGCAATGTCATCATTGCCCGGAATAACGCCTACCATGGCTCCACGATCGGGGGCGTCAGTCTCGGTGGCATGGCGGCGATGAAAAAGCAGGGTGGACCCTGGGTACCGGGGTTCGAACACGTGCTGCAACCCTATGCCTTCAACGAAGGCTTCGGCGAAGACCCGGCCGCGTTTTGCGATCGCGCGGTCGCGGCGATTGAGGAACGCATATTGAGCGTGGGGCCGGACAAAGTCGCGGCGTTCATTGGTGAACCCGTGCAAGGTGCCGGAGGGGTCATCATTGCGCCGGAAGGTTATTGGCCGCGCGTGGCTGCGCTGTGCCGCAAGTACGGCATCCTGTTGATCTGTGACGAAGTGATCTGCGGATTCGGCCGCCTCGGCGCCTGGTTCGGATTCCAGCACTATGGGATCCAACCGGACCTGGTCACCATGGCCAAGGGGCTGTCGTCCGGCTATCTGCCCATCTCGGCGGTCGGCGTCTCCGGCGAAATCGTAAATACGCTGCGCGATGCCGGTGGCATGTTCGTGCACGGTTACACTTACTCCGGTCACCCGGCCGCGGCAGCTGTCGCACTGCGCAATCTTCAGATCCTGGAGCGTGAGCACCTGGTAGCGCGCACCGCGAACGATACAGGCCCTCGGCTGGCCGCGGGCCTGAGAGAGCTGGCCAAACACCCGCGTGTAGGCGAGGCGCGTTCGCTCGGACTATTGGGCGCAGTCGAGATTGTCGCGCGCAAAGGCACCAATGAACGCTTTGGCGGCGCTGAGGGCAAAGCCGGCCCGATCGTGCGCGATTGGTGCATTCAACAGGGGCTCATGGTCAGAGCCATTCGTGACACCGTTGTGATGTGCCCTCCCCTGACCATCAGCCACGAGAAGATTGATCGCATGCTCGCAATCATTCGCAAGGCGCTCGATGCGGCTGAACCGCAGCTTCTGGCGATCCAGCCGCAGGTCGAGACATAACGCTGCACCTCTTTGACAGCCACTCGAGGCGCGCGGGAATATCGTGACGTCACCTGTGGAGTGCATCAATGAAATCTGACGACTCGCACGATGAGAACCCGCGCATCCCCGCCTTGCCCCCGCGCAAGTCTCTGCCTCCGTTCGAGTCGTTACGCGCATTTGATGCAGTGGCGCGTCTGGGCGGCGTTCGGAAAGCTGCGCAGACGTTGTGTCGCGACCACGCGGTCGTCAGCCGCCATTTGCGAGCTATCGAAGCCTGGACCGGGGCGACGCTCTTCGAGCGTACGGCAGCAGGCATCGTGCTGACGCAGGCAGGCATGCGCTATCACCGGCAGATTGTCAGTGCTATCGATCTGATTTCGCACGCCACGCTGGATCTGATGAGCCATGGCGATCTGCGCCGGTTGCACATCCGCTGTATTCCGGGTTTTGCCCTGCACTGGCTGTCCGGTCGCATCGGCGAATTCGAACAATCACATCCCGATCTGGATATCGAGCTGCGGCCAACGGATCGGGGGTTCGAGTTCGCCTCCCATGAGACGGATGTGGAAATCCGCTTCGTGGCCTCGTACTCAACACCGGTCGAACAGCCGCCGCATCTGCGCAGCTTTGATGTGGCCACCGTGCCCATTGTTGCCGTGGCGAGCCGCGGTTATTGCGCGGCGAGTCCCCTCATCAAGTCACCGCGGGATCTGCTGGGTCACAAATTGTTACACGAGGAAAACTTTTCTCGCTGGGAAGGGTGGCTCGCGGCCCACGGAGTGCTGGATGACGTGGACCTGACCGGCCCGCGTCTCTGGCAAGGGCACCTCACGCTCGATGGCGCTCTCCATGGACGCGGCATCGCTTTAACCAACCACCTCATTGCGGTCGATGACCTGCTGAGCGGCAAACTCGTTGATGTGGGCAAACGGCTGGCGACCTTCGAGCCGCAGACAATGGGGACCTATCGCCTGGTCGCCCGTGCGGACCGGTGGGACGCGCCCTTGATTGTGGATTTCCGCCGCTGGCTGGTTGCTGCCATCGCGGCCGACCAGCCGCGTTTGAAGGCCCTGGCAGATACTTGACCGATGCAGTCAGCAGCAGAGGATGATCTCGCGCCCTTTATGGCCACCATGGTTCGCCAGGGTCCCGCTACGCAACCGGAGATTGCACAACAGCTCATCCGCAGGCACTACGGCCTCGAGGCGAGTGTGGACCGGCTGACAGGCGAGCGGGATGAGAATTTTCGCGTGCGCGGTGCTGACGGGCTGCAGTACGTCTTCAAAATCTCCAACGCCGCTGAGCCGCCGACCGTCGCAGCCCTGGCAACCGATGCGCTGCTGCATCTGGAAACAGTCGACCCCAGCCTGCCGTGCCCCCGGGTCGTTCGTGCTGTCGAGGGTCAAACACAGGTGCGGTTCGAGGATGCTTCGGGTCAACAGCGCGTTGCGAGTTTGGTTACATTTTTATCGGGACAGCGTCTGAGTGGGGCTGAGCGATCTGCGCGTCAGCGTGCTGCGTGTGGACGGCTCGCCGCGCGTCTCACACGCGCGCTCCGTGCGTTTGAGCATCCCGCCAGCCATCGCCTGGTGATCTGGGACCTGCAACAGGTTCCCCGGCTGCCAGCCTTACTGGCTGACATGCCCGAGCTGCCGGCAGCCGACTTTATTGCCGGCTTTATTGAGCGCTTCGCCTCCAACATCGCGCCTGAGCTGGCCACAGTCCGCCATCAGTTCGTACACAACGACCTCAACAGTACCAATATCCTGGTTGCGCAGTCTGACGAATCGTCAGTCACCGGGATCATCGATTTCGGCGACGCTGTCCATACTGCTCTCATCGCTGACGTCGCGATCGCCGCGGTAGCACAGATTGCCAATCTCGAAACGCTCGCGGCCGAGGTCAGCGATTTTGTCAGGGCTTACCATGAAGCGGAGCCCCTGCAGGCTGCGGAGCTGGCGATCCTCAACGAACTGATTGCGGCTCGCATGGTGCAGGGTCTGGTGATCCCCTCCTGGCACTGTGCCCGTAACCCCGCAGCCAACCACTTCCAGCGCTTCGACACCGCCCATTTCGAGCGTCGTATTGCGCTCATCGAGCGCGTCTCGTGCACCTCCATTACGGTAGACTGACATGTCAGAATCCAGTATCTCCTCCTCCGACCTGCTGGAACGGCGCGCGAAGGTATTGGCGCCGACGTATCGGCTGTTCTATGAAGAGCCTGTGCATGTGGTACGTGCGGCTGGAGTCTGGATGTACGATGCGCAGGGGCGTCGATATCTCGATGCATACAACAACGTGCCGGTTGTCGGGCATTGCCATCCCTACGTGGTCGAAGCTCTGGCCGACCAGGCAGCGACGCTCAACACGCACACTCGCTATCTGACAGACGGACCCCTGGAGTTGGCCGAGCGGCTGCTCTCGACGCTCCCGCCGGAGCTAACCAACGTTACGTACACGTGCACAGGAAGCGAGGCGAATGATCTGGCTATCCGGATCAGCAAGGCGGCGACCGGAGGGACGGGATTCATAGTCACGGACTTCGCGTATCACGGCACAACAGAGACGATTGCAGGGATGTCGCCTGCCACCGGAATTCCTCTCGGACCGGATGTCTACACAATTTCCGCGCCCGTACAGGATGCCACACGGCTCGGTGCACTCGTCCAGGAGTGCCTGGAAAGAATGCGAGCCAACGGTGTGAAACCCGCCGGGCTGCTCGTCGATACCATTTTTTCGAGCGACGGCGTGATCGCGGATCCCGCCGGGTTCCTGGCGCCTGCCGTGGATGCCATCCACGCGGCCGGAGGGTTATTTATTGCAGATGAGGTACAGCCTGGTTTCGGGCGCACCGGCGCAGCCATGTGGGGCTTTCAACGTCACAATGCCGTGCCGGACCTGGTCACCATGGGCAAACCCATGGGAAACGGTCACCCTGCAGCAGCGTTGGTGGCACGCGCCGATGCAGTCAGAGAATTCGCGAACCGTGTACGTTACTTCAACACCTTCGGCGGCAACACCGTATCCTGCGCAGTGGCGCTGGCGGTGCTGGATGTAATTGACGAGGAAGGACTCGTCGCCAACGCGCGCGAAGTCGGAGCGTATCTGCGAGCGGGCCTGGTGAAGCTCAGGGAAAGGTATACCGCCATCAAGGGCGTGAGGGGAGCTGGCCTCTTTATCGGGGTCCAGATGGAATCCCGTGCGATTGCGGCGCAGGTGGTCAATGGGATGCGGCGCGCGGGCGTGTTGATCGGCTCTGCCGGACCTAACGTGGATACATTGAAGATTCGGCCGCCCCTGACTTTCACTCGCAACGACGCGGACTTTCTGCTCGCCGCGCTCGAAGGCGTGCTGCGTCAGTGAGCCGTCGCCCGCGCGTGATCCTGCGTGCCGAAGTCTGCCTCGTTACCGGATAACTCGGTCGTGTCGATCCAGATGTTGCTATCGTGCAGCGCGTGTGCCGCGTACGGTTTGTTCCGTAACAGCCTCGAGCCCGTCACATAGATTGAGGCGCGATTTTCGGTGTATAGGGCATCGTCCGAGTCATCTTCAAATACTGAATCCGCAACGTGAGCCACCGAATCCGCGTAGGCCGACAACCCGCCACTGAGATTGCCGCTCACAACTGAATGGGTGAGTCGCAGATAGGCTGTTTCGCGCAGCCAGATGCCGACATGGCCGCCCAGCACGCGGAAGTTGGATACATCCAGGAGCGAATCTCCGCGTCCGGTGAGCGCCATCTTCTGTACGTTACGGACCGTCACGTTGTCGATTTTTGCTTTGCCGTCAATGACGAAGATGCCGTGACCATCGTAAAACTCGTCTTCTTCCACCGCCCACCGGAAGTTGCTGATCTGCAGGTTTCGCAAGGTGACTTCGGCGTGGTGAATGGTCAGGGCTGTCGCGGGTAACCGGGTACTGCCATCCAGGATCGTACCCGGCTCGCCGATGATGCTCAGGTTCTTCCCCTCAATCAGGATGTAACTGCGCACGGTGAAATCGGCGTAGGGAGTTTCGCGATACGCTACCGGCGCGTAGCGACCCGCTCTGATGAGAATGGTGTCGCCATTCGCAGCGTGATCAATGGCCGCTTGAATGCCCGCGTCGCCTCTGAAGTGACAGCGCAAGCTGAACGTGCCGGTGGGACAAACCTGGTAGGTATGGGCAAGGACGGGAGTCGAGCTGAGCAGCAGTAGTATCAGACACAGGACGCGACTCACTGGTGGGACCACGCCTTCTTCCACTCGCCGATATTGCGTGTGCGCCCCGCTTCCCAATAAAACTTGCTGCGTGGCCGGTTGTAGTTGCCGATCTCGTTCATTGTGTTTGAATCGTAGAGACGGCCATTCACCAGGGTATAGCGGACTGTGTTGGTGTCGTGGATATCCACCAGAGGATTGCCATCGAGCACGATCAGATCGGCGAGCTTGCCCACCTCCAGCGAGCCGGTCTGCTTGTCGAAACCGAGCGTTTTGGCACCATTGAGCGTACCCGCACGCAGCACGTGCAGATTGCTCATGCCTCCTTGCGCAAGCAGCCACATTTCCCAATGCTGAGCGAGACCCGCGACCTCGCCGTGGGAACCAGCGTTGATGATGACACCGGCATCATCAAGCTTCTTTATCGACCGCGATACGGAGCGAAACCCAATGTCGTAGAGCTCGTCTGCCGCTTGAATCGTAGTCATGCTCCGCACGTACGGCGGCGCGTAATGTCCCGGCGCGAGCGGGCTGTAGCCGCTCGTAGTCACCTGGATGAAGGTACGGGCTTTTGGATCGTCCCACAGCCGCGTGTGCTGCAGGACATAATTCTCTCCCATCAGCTCACCGAACAACACGACCAGAGTGGGCGTATGGGGTGTCTGTCCATGGGCCATCAACTGCACTACGTCGTCATAGTACGTTGCTACCGGCATGTTGTGTTGAAGGTTCGTCTGGCCATCCAGGATCATGGTCAGATTATTGAAGAAATTAGCTTCGCCCTCGACGTCCACCATCACGCCGTTTTCGCGTCCGGCTTTAATGAGTTGCTGCCGTTGGCTGCGCATCGGTTGGCGGTAGCTTTTCACGATGATGCCGCCCAGCGCTTTCTTGCGCTCCATCAGCACCTGTGCATCGGCGTAGCTGTTGATCGGAATGAACGTGTTGTCGCCTTTGCCGTTGCGACCGAACGCGATGAAGCCGGACTCGATGGCTCGTGGGCCGACCATGTCCCCGGACAGAGTCATTTCGCTCTGCGAGTAGGCGGACAGCTCGGAAGTGTACGGATCGTAGTTTGTGGTGACGCCGTACGCGAGGTCGGCGTAGCGGGACTGCTGTTTCTGGGGCATCAATCCTGAGGACGTGTAATAGCAGTTGTTGATGTGCCCATGCATGTCGAACAGCCCCGGCATGATGGTTTTGCCGCTGACGTCGAATACCTTGGCGCCCGCCGGAACGGCGATCTCATTCGCGGCGCCAACGGCAGCAATGCGATTGCCATTCACAACGACAGTACCCCTTTCGATCACCTGGTCGCCGGCCATGGTAATGATTCGGCCGTTGACGAAGGCCAATGCGCCTGTCGGCGCGTCTACAGGAGCCTCGAGGCCAACACGAACCGTGTTGCGATCCGGATGAAATTGATCTGCTACGGAGGCGGTGTGCAAGGTCTCGCCGAGCGACCAGTGTACTCGACGAGAATCAGTCGACCAGGTGAGGCCGTAGCCACCGAGTTCGCTGATTTTCCAGACGGGTACCGCACTACCAGAGGTGTCGAGCGCGATGGGCGTACCCATTTCCTGATAGCGGGCTACGTAATATTGTTGATGATCGCGGAACGCCAGCCAGCGTAGATCCGGACTCAGGCGCAATTCCGAAGTGTCGGCATCACGGGTCGTTGCGTGCACCCGCTTGTCGCCTCCTTCCAGGTTGACGCTCTCGAGCGAAGTGACCGTCTCATGATCGACGTAGCGCTCGGCTGAATAATAGATTCGCGTGCCGTCCGGAGAAAACATCGGAGCGATACCGGGGACCGTCACATAGTGGCTCTCGCCTCCCTTCAGATCGATCCAGTAAGTCCCCACGCGGGCTTCGTGGCCGCCCAGGCAGCGATCGCCTTCGTCAATTTTGTAAACGAGCCGGGTGCCGTCGGACGAAAATGCAGGCGAGCGCAGCACGCCACCGCTGGTCACCAATGTCTTGATCAGTTGGCCTGCCGGCGTGGCCAGTTTGAGTGCGCCCCCCGTTTCATCGTTCCATTCGACGTAGGCCACCTGTTTCCCATCCGGCGAGATCGCGGGCTCGAACTCCAAATCACTCGCCTGGGTGAATCGGGTCGGGGCACCGCTCGGCAGAGATTTGCGCCAGAGTCGACCGAGCGCATTGAAAATGACTGCCCTGGAGTCGGGTGTGAACGCGAGTTGGCGGATCGCGCGCACAGTTAATGTCTTCGGCGCCAGATCGTGAGTGAATCGCGGTGGAGTTGTGATACGGTGCCTGGCATGGACCACGAACGGGATCTCGGTGGCCGCGGCGCTATCCATGTCGACGTTCCACAGTTTGCCTTTTCCCCAGATGGCTACGTGGCGACTGTCGTTGAACCAACCGTATTGCGGATAATAGATGCCCTGCCAGGTAAAGTCGGCCTGCGCGTCCCGGTCGAGCCCGGCAAAGATCGGTCGCTGCTCGCCGGTTGCGAGGTCATAGAGAAACAGGACTGTCTTCTCCTGTACTCGCCGGACGAATGCGAGGCGCTTGCCGTCCGGTGAGAGCTCGGGAGTGGTTGCGCTGCCGAAGCCTTTGATCAACTCCTCGGTTTCCCCGGTGCGTAGATCGCGCCGCATGATGGCGTAGTGGATGTGATTTGCATCGATATAGACTACGGACGCCGACGGCGGCGTCACTTTCTCGGTGTAATACAGATAGCGGCCATCCCGGGAGATTTGCGGCTCGTGTACATTTTCACCGTTGGCGGGTATGGGTACCAACTGCCGACCGCTGCCCCCGGTGAGCTCAAACAGGCGCAATTCCGCTGAGTGCAGCCTGTTGTCGCTCGAGAACAGGCGGGCAGCAGCAACATACTCGCCCCGCGGTCCCCAGGTTGGGCCAGTGATCGAATTCACGGTCTCGGATGTGATCTGTTGCGGGTTCGTGCCGTCAACATTGGACATCCAGGCATTGTCACCGCCGCTGGCATCACTGATGTAGAGTAATTTCTTGCCGTCGGGGCTGAAGCGCGGGTCGCGCTGCATGGCGGCCCCTCCCTGCACCAGGGTTGCAGTGCCGCCGGCGGCCGGGATGGTGTAAATGTCGCCCAACAAGTCAAAAGCGATTGTTTTGCCGTCCGGGCTGACGTCGAGGCTCATCCAGGTGCCCTCATTGACCGTAAACTCTGCGTCGGTGAACGGCTGATCCGTGTGCTCTACGTCCCAAGCACCGGCACTCGTCGTGATGAACGTGGCGAGTACGAGTAAGGCGATCCGGCGCACCATGACTAGCGCCCTCCCCAGGCTTCGTTCCAGCCGATGCCGTGGGTCTCCTGCAGCTCCCAGTAGAATCGGGTGCGCGGCCGGTTGTAGTTGCCGATTTCGTTCAGTGTCAGCGAGTCATATAAGCGGCCGTTCACCATCGTGTAGTGCACGCTGTTGGTGTTGTGAATGTCCTCCAGCGGGTTCCCGTCCAGGACGATGAGATCCGCGAGTTTCCCCACTTCCAGGGATCCCAACTGGCGGTCGATGCCCAGCGTGTTGGCTGTGTTGAGAGTGGCCGCACGCAGCACATGTGCATTACTCATCCCGCCTTCGGCCAGGAGTGCCATCTCCCAATGCATGGCAAGACCCGGCTCCTCGCCGTGTGAGCCCACATTGATCACGACGCCTGCATCGTCCAGTTTTTTCGTGGAGCGCGAAACAGCGCGGAAGCCGATTTCATAGATGGCATCGGCAGCCTGGATGGTCGTCATCGCCCTCGAGTAGGGTGGCGCTCCATAGGGAGTCGCGAGGGGACTGTAGCCGCTCAATGCCTCCTGGATATACGTTTTGACCTTGGGATCCTTCCACGCCTGCGTGGTCTGATACATGTAGTTTTCGCCGAACAGCTCGCCGAAATTCACCACGAGCGTCGGCGTGTTGTGCGAGTGGGCCAGTGCCATGAGCTGTACGAGATCGGCGTAGTAGTGAGCCACCGGCAGGTTGTGTTCGAGATTCATGTGCCCGTCGAGCAGCATGGTGATGTTGTTGTAGAACTGACTCTCGCCTTCCACGTCGGTCATGATGCCGGCTTCTCTTGCGGCAGCGATGAGCATCTGGCGTTGCCGGCGTCCCGGGTAACGATAGCTCTTGATAACAATCCCGCCGACCGCGCTCTTGCGTGCGATAAAGTTCCGCGCATCCTCGAACGTCGTCAGCGGCACGTACAGATGCGAACTTTGCTCTGTTCGCCCCCACACGGCGCTACCGGTTCCAATCCATCGAGGTCCCACGGTGATTCCGGCGAGCGTGGTCTCCGTGCTCTCGTAGCTGGTGAGCTCGTTCGGGTAGGGATCGAAATTGGTCGTTACACCGAACGCCATTGCCGCGTATCGCGTGGGCTGCTTTTGCGGTGCTACGCCAACGCCGAAACAGCAGTCAATGTGGCCGTGTGCATCGATGAGACCCGGCATGATTGTCTTCCCGGTCGCATCGATGACTTTCGTTCCGGGTGGGACCAGCACTTGCTCGCTGGGGCCTACCGCCGCGATCCGATTCCCGCTGACGACTACGGTTCCGTGCTCGAAAGTCTCGTCGCCCCGCATCGTGATGACACGCGCGTTGGTAAACGCCACAGTCCCTGTTGGGGCATCAGTTGGTAGATCGAGATCTGCGTCCGTATAAGCGGAGGATGGCGCTACATTGGAGTCGGCCACTCGCGCCCGATACAGATGCGGTCCGAGAGCCCAGTTCACCGTCGATGAGTCCACGGACCAGGCCAGCGCATATCCACCCTGCGTAGTGAGCTTGCGAACTGGCACTTCCGTGGAGTTGGCCGAAACGATGAGCGGAGTGCCTGTCTCTCTATAGGGCAGCAGGTAGTATTGCTGCTTGTCGCGAAACGCGATCCACCGCAGGTCGGGGCTGATACGCATCTCTGACGTATCCGCGGTAAGGCTGCGGGCGTGTGCCTGCTTCCCGAGTCCGTCCAACGTTACGCTGCGGAGCACTTCGGCGGGGCTATCACCGGAATAATCGGCCTCGATGTAGTAAATCCGCTGACCGTCGGGGGAAAATTGCGGCGCGTCGGTGCCGGTGGCGACAAAGTGAGGCTCGCCACCGCTGGTCTGCACCCAGTAAATTCCCGGCTTGGCTCGGCCGCCCCCGCCCATGCTGGTATCTGAATCGCCGATGCGAAAGGTGATGCGCTCGTTGTCGGCTGACAGGTGCGGCTGACGAATGACGCCGGGACTGGAAATGACGTTCTTGGCGCCACTCCCATCCGCATTTGAAATCATCAACGAGCTGCCACGCTCGTCGTTCCAGTCGACGTAGACGAGCTTGCGCCCGTCTTGCGAATACGATGGGTCGAATCCGAAATCGGTGCCTTTCGAGAGTCGCTTGGGAGCACCGGAGGGCAATGTCTTGCGCCAAAGGTAACCCACACCACTAAAAACCAGTGTCTTCTCATCGGGCGCCGGCGCCAGATTTCGAATCGCCCGCACCGTCACTTTGGCCGGCGCCATGTCGTGTTGGGGTCGAAGCGGCTCGGTGATCCGGTGAGTCGCCTGAACCCGAAAGGGAATCTCGGTCGCCGTGCCGGAGTCCATGTCAACGTTGAACAGCTTCCCCTTCCCCCAGATCGCGACGTGCCGGTTATCGGGAAACCAACTGAAGTGCGGATAGTAGTTGGCTTGCGCCTCGTACGAGGCTTGCAGATCCCGGTCGAGATCGTCGTACACCGCGCGTTGTGCGCTCGTTGCTACGTCCTCACTGAAGAGCACCGTTTTATCGAGCACGCGACGCACGAACGCGAGGCGTTTGCCGTCCGGCGATATCTGCGGAGTCAGGGCGCTACCCCAGCCACTGGCTACTTCGTCTACCGCTGCGCTTTGCAGATTGCGGCGTTTGATCGCGTAGTTGATGTGAGTACCATCGATATAGATGCCGAACGAATGCGCCAACCTTTCGGTGTAGTACAGATAACGACCGTCCCGTGTCAGCGCCGGCTCGGCCACATCGCGCTCGTTTGCAGGTGTAGGGACAATGACCCGGCTGCCGCCCGCTACATCGAATGCCCGAATGTCCGAGGCGAATCGGCGCGGATAACGACCATCAATGAACTCGGCGATGACGGTGTCATTGTCAGGGCCCCACACCGCGGCCATGATCAGATTCTGGGTTTCGTGTGTGACCTGGCGGGCGTTAGTGCCATCGGGATCGCAAATCCATGAATTTTCTGCGCCGCTGGCATCACTGATGTAGAGCAAGTGACGGCCGTCCCGACTGAAACTGGGCGTCCGTTGCATCGCCGGACCGCCCTGGATCAGCTTCGCGTCCCCGCCGGCGGCGGGGACCGAATAGATATCGCCTAAAAGGTCAAAGACCAGTGTCTTTCCGTCGGGGCTCACATCCACGCTCATCCACGTACCTTCCGTAGTGGTGAAGCTCACGTCCCTGTATGGTTGCCCCGTGTTGGTGATGTCCCATGCAGCTTCAGCAGAAAGTGCCGGCTGCGACAACGTCGCCCCGAGCGCCACGAGAAACGCAAGGTGTCGAATCAGCATTAGAAGTTGTATGAGCCCTTGATGCCGACTGTGCGCGGCTTGGTGCGATTACCCTGATGCCAGATGGCGAACGGATCCATGGATTTGTTCTGATTGGTCAGGTTGTTTCCGAACAGCTCGACGGAGGTTTGGCCCCAGCGCGCGCCCAGGCGAGCCCCCAGCAGTGTAAAGCTCTCGGACTCCTGCGTGACATACGGAGTGTAGTACATGAACCGATCCGTGTACTTCACCGGGCTGCGATGATTGACGTCGAGATGCAGGAAGCCCGCGATCCGGGAGGTCCAGGGGAAGGTGTAATCGCCGGCGACGGTGTAGGAAACTTTCGGCACATAGTCGGATTCGTCCCCCACCATATTAGGGGAGCTGGCGGCGTCAATCTTCACAATCTCCGTGTGGTAGTAGGCCCCCGAGGCACTGAGAGTCAATTGCTCCAGCGCCTTCCAGCTCGAGGACAGCTCAGCACCTTTGATATGCACGGTGCCGATGTTGGCTGCCACGTTCTGGAACTGTTGATCGACAATGACCAGGCCGCGCCGGATCATGTTCTTGTAGTCGCTGTAGAACAGGCTGGCATCGAATGAGACGGTGTTGTCGGCTGTGACGCCCTTCGCGCCCACCTCATAGTTGATGAGCTTCTCGGGACCGTACGCGGGCTGGCCGTTGCCGTTGAAGCCGCCGCTGCGGAAGCCTTTGGAAACCGTCGCGTAAACCTTCAGATCGGGATTCAGAGCAAATGAGGCGTAAGCGCGGGGATCTGTCGAGGCGAACGTGGCACTTTGCGTGACCGTGCCGTCGAAGATGTTTGAATCGTCGTGGAACCGGCGTACGCCGGCACCTACCTCCCACCGCGTCCCGAGCTTCACACCGCCATCCAGAAATACCGACCACGATTTGCTGCCGTTATCGGAGATATACGTATACGGCGTCAGTACCTCGCTGTTATACAAAGTCTCGATGGGGCCGCTGAAGTTTCCCTGGACCTTACGATAGTAGCCGCCTGCGGTGTAATGGAAGGGTCCCGTGTCGTTGGACACGAGGCGCAGCTCCTGTGTGAACTGATAGTTATAATCATCATATGTGCTGACACCTTCGAGGTTGCCGCCCGGCGTGACGTATAGCGACTCCTGCGGGGTAATGTACGGCAGGGCGTAATGTCGGGTGTAGTCGATATAGCTGGTAGCGCTGGTGAGGGATGCGAATCCGAGGTTGTAACTGCCCGTCAGGTTGTAGAGCTGATATTCATCGACGCGGGGCCGGATTCGGCGCGAGCGGTCAATGGCCATCACAAATGTGTGATCGGCGTCCTCGTAGTCGAGGCCGAGCACACTGGTCAGCCGGTATGTCACAGCCGTCGCATCGATCTGCAGGTCTTCAATCGGCCTCCACAGGACCCGCATGCGTATATTGCGGACATCCTGGTTGTTGGCATTGTAGAGCCCGGCCTGGGGTTGATCGATCCAACCGCCACCCCATTCCCCGGATGCGGCGATGCGCACGGCCAACTTGTCGTTAATGAGGGGGGCGTTTACGACGAGGGTGGCCTTCTGGTTGCCGGCACCATGATCGATCGTCGACAGCTCGCCTTCGATGCTGCCGCCGAACTCGTTGAGAACCGGCTTGTGGGTAATAAAGCGAATCGTGCCCGCTTCGGCACCTGCGCCGTACAGGGTGCCCTGCGGCCCCTTCAGCACTTCGACGCGTTCGATGTCGAGGGAGCGCAGATCGAGCTGGCGAAACAGGTACAGCGTCGTGGGCGTCTCGTCCTGATACACGGATACCATGGCTTCGGCACCGGCGAGATTGCCGACACCGCGCATGAAAACCTCGAGCGAACCGGGGCCGTCCTCGCGCAGCGCAACGCCGGGCACCATCTGGGAGATGTCCTGGATTGAGCGCACGCCACGCTCATCGAGCTCTTTACTACCCACCACGGTGAGACTCATCGGGACATCGATTGTCCGCTCTTCGCGCTTCTGGGCGGTGACGAGCACTTCATCGAGAACCGGTTCGTCTGCTGCGAAAAGGGGTTGTTGTACGAGCACCGCACCGCACGTCGCTGCAAAACCAAGCCGCTTGACTTTCATCTGACGCCCCACCGTTATGTTTATGACCGACGTGACTGAACCTATCAGTGGCTCGTCCAATTGAGAGTGCCAAACGCGTGAACACTGGTGCCAGCGCAGCACCGGATGGCAAAGTCAGGCTGGCGCAGTGCGTTCCAGTCTCAGTGCCCGAAGCAGAGGTTTATGCAACACCCACAGCAACAGGGTTCCCATCAGTGCAACACCGATATGTACGCACCAAAAGGCGGCAGGTCCCAGCGGTTCATAGAGTCGTGCAAGACGTCCGCTGATGAGCCCTCCCGCAAAGATGCCGAGATAATAAGAGCCCACCATCATTGCGTTGACCGCCGGCGGAGCGGTGCGTGAAATGAGCGCGAGCGCCACGGGCGCCGCGTACAGGTATCCCAGCCCCGTAAACAGGTGGAAAGCGAGTGTCCAGATCAGCGCCACTGCTCGACCATGAGCGACCCACTCACCCACAAACAGCAAAGCGTAGGCGGCGGCAAACAGTGCGCAGCCGAGAGCGACCTTCGACAAATCTCCGGGCTCTGCGCCGCGGTTGCGCTGCGCACGCCACAGAAGCAATATCGCCGGCGCAAGCAGCAGCACGGCGGACGCGTCAATTGATTGGAACCACGTCACCGGGATCGTGGTCCCGAACGCGCTGCGATCGACATGGTCGCGCAACCACAACGGATAGACGTTCCACACCTGTGCCTGCGCGGTCCAAAACAGCGAAGTGATGGCCAAAAGCACCAACAATGCGGCGATTACCCGGCCATCACCCGGTTGCAGACGAGGCGCGTCACGACGTTCGGTGTAGCGCGTGTCGGGTGGCACGTAGCGAAGGCCGGAAAGGTAGATGGCGATGCCGATCAACATGCCGAAACCGGCGGCAGCGAAGCCGTAGTGCCAACTGTAGAGCTCACCCAGAGTCCCGCAGACCAACGGCGCGGTGAAGGCTCCGATGTTGACGGCTGTTACGTAGACTGTGTAGGCGCTATCGCGGCGGCTGTCGTCACGCGCATACAGGCCGCCCACCTGGGCTGCCAGATTTCCCTTCAACAGTCCGGCGCCGACAATCAACGCGAGCAGTGCTGGGAGGAAAGAGGCATCGAATGCCATCATGAAGTGGCCGAGTGCCAGGAGTGCCGCGCCAATCAACACAGCGCGTCTGCGGCCTATGTAGCGATCTCCGAGCAGGCCGCCCAACACGGGCGTGAAGTAGATGAGCCCCACATAGAGAGAGAAGACACTCGATGCGAGTGCCTGGAGGGAAAGCGGACCGTAGAGAAACTCGAGCCCCTGGCGGAACGCGGCAAAACCCGCCACACCGTCCACGGCGCCGGGCTTCAACAGGTAGCCGGTCATGTAGAGCGTGAGTAGCGCCTGCATTCCATAGAAGGAGAAGCGCTCCCAGGCTTCCGTGAAGGCGATGAAGGCGAGCCCGCGAGGGTGTCCGAGAAACTCGCCGCTTGCGGTCGCGCTCAAGAGGTTCTCTGTCTCAACGCAGCGCGGCTGCGACGGCGTTGAAGAAATCGTTGTCGATGATCACCTCGGCATTTTTGGGTTTGGCGCGTGCGCTCAATACGACGATAACAACATTCTCGCGGGGATTGATATAGATGTACTGACCGAAGATCCCGCGAGCGCCGAAAGCGCCGTCCGCGAGCGTGCCGTCCACCGCAGGCACTGTCCACCACATGTAACCGTAGTCGGTGCGCTGTCCTCCGATCTGCCGCGAAGCTCCAGACTCCTGAGCCCACCCCGGCGGCAGCACACAACGCCCGTCAATGACGCCGTCCCCCATCATGAACAGACCTAAACGCCCATAGTCCTGCAAGGTCGCGGCAAACCCGCTGCCGGCGACTTCGAGCCCGTCAGGCGACTCGAGCCACCAGGTTGCCGCCGCTTCCATTGCATAGACGGACCAGATCTTTTCGTGCAGGTAATCGCCGAGCCAGCGACCGGTGGCCGCCTTCAGCAATGCCCCGACCAGGTGCGTCTCACCCGTGCTGTAGTTCCACCGGGTTCCCGGCTCGGCCACTCGCGGCAGACTCGCCATGAAGCGCAGGATGCTGCCTGGTTGCTGGGCGATCTGCAGTTCCAACATATGGCGGCGCTCGGATTTCGGGTCGGTATGGGTATCGTCCCAGTGCACGCCCGATGTCATCTGCAGAATGTGCCGGATCGACACGCCGTGATAGCCGCTGCCGGCGAGCTCCGGAACGTACGCGACAATGGGATCATCGACACTTTTGATGAAGCCGTCCTGCACTGCAGCGCCGACCAGCAGGGAGCTGATCGACTTTGCCAGCGACATCGACACCCAGCGCGTCGCTGAATCGTTGCCGAATTCGTAGTGCTCGCAGCACACCTTGCCCGCCTTCAGGATCAGCAGACCGGCCACGCGATTGCGGGAGACGTAGTCGAAGAAGTCGTACTCCTGCCCGCCCGAGCTGATGCTCAGTTGCTCCATCGACACGGGGCGACGGGCCAGGGGGCGCGCTTCGGGGCCAGCACGCACGATACGTGATGGAAACACGCGCTCGCTGTTACGGAACAGGTGTATCTGGTCTACCGGCAGTTGGCGGCCGGCGTATGCGCGGCGGATCGACTCCGCTGCGTCGTCTGATGTGAGATGAGTCTGCGCCCGCAAGATTGTTCTGTCCTCGATGCTGTCGTCAGCTTCGAGTCGGTTATAGCGAGCTGTAGCGGATCCCGCGGTTGCCAATGCCGGTCAAACTGGTGCGCCCGGGACACCGGCGCAACGGCGACTTTGTGTTATCGACGCAGGTACCAAAGGCGGATGCCGAAAAAACCCAGGGTCAGCAGCGTCAGGCCGATCAGGACCAGCAATACACGCGCGACAACTCCTCCGAACTCGCCAGTGTGCAGCGGATACAGCCAGTCCAAAGCGAGACGGACCGGCGGGGCTGACGCAGCCGCGTATTCCTGCAGGACCGTTCCATCCTTTGCGCTCAGGAAGACTTCCGTCTGCCCATACATTCGCCAGACCTCACCGGGTGCATGCAACCGGACCCGGTACCACGGACTCTGTTCCGTGGGCATCGAAAGCGCCGTCAATGTGGCGCCGGGAAAGCGAGCGAGGCCCAAGCTCATCGCCCGTGCGGGCGTCAGCTCGATTGAGACCGCGGCAGCCACGGGAGGCGGCCGCTCGGCATGCAAGGCCGCCGCAATATCATCATCGAAGCACAGCAGAATTCCTGCCAGCACGAGCACCAACAGCGGGACGCCCAGGTACAAACCCAACGTGCGATGCAGGCCGTACACATTGGCGACTGAATGGCGACTCGTCCGCAATGCCAGACTCTTTCTCCAGTATCCGCGGCGCGGCCACGCCAGCTTCAGGCCCAGGATCAGATTGGAGAACAACAGCAGGCCACTCGCGGCAATGATCCATTTCCCCCGGTCGCCCACCAGCAGAGTCGTATGAATATCCGTCAAGGTAGCGAAAATCGAATCGGCCGATCCGTCGCGAAGCAGCTCACCTGCCCCATTCACCTGCATCCTGCGTTCGTTGTTGGCGCGATCCGTATATAGAACGTCGAACCGTGTGGCCGTGAAGTTGGTTACCCAGACCGAGGTAACGGTGCTGCCGGCGGCCTGAATGGTCTGTATGCGGCGTCCCAGCAATTCGACCCTGAGCGGCGCATCGCGGCCGCCTGCCAGGAGGTGGCCGATCTCCTGCCGGAAGGTCAGCAACACACCGGTGAGCACCTGAATCAACCAGAACACTGCCAGGCTGAGAGCCAGCAGTTGATGCACGCGCCGCCACGTCATTTGAACCGACCCGCCTGTCCCCAATTCAGGCGCCGCCCCAGAATCGCCTTGAAGATCAGATGATCCGTAGCGGCCGTGGCGCCGATTCCCACCCCGAAGTTGATCTCCCAATCCCTGGAGACATCGAGATCGGCTACGGCAAACACCTGATGCTGCTGCTCGTCTTCCGGGGCCATGTGTCCCAGTCGCCCCCAATCGCCGTAGTACTCGAACCCGGCGCTGATCACTTGGGTAAACGCATATCCAACCTTGAGCCCGGGCGCGAATTGAAACCCATCGGCCACACCGGGCCCGTGCACCGTCCGCTCCAACGCCGGGTTGAAAGCGACATACCAGGGCCCCGCTGTCTTATCGATGATGGGGCGAATCTCCCACGTCCACGTATCGGGCGAATACACCGCGCGTTGATAACCAAACTCCATGGACAAGCTCAGGCCGACCGGCCAGCCCCACGACTCGGGGACTCGTACACGCGGCCGGATGTGATCGCCGACCCACTGAATTCCATGACCTGATTGGGTGCTCGTAAAAAAGTAGAAGCCGAGCTCCGACCAGTCGGTGAGCCCCTGCGTCAGCTCGATCGTCTCATGCAACTGGTGCTGAGTGGGATAGACGCCGTCGAGGGTGTCCTTCTCGCCCGTGGCAGTGAAATTCGAATGCAATTCCACCATCAGAGTCTGAGGTGCGACCGTCTCCGAGCCGTACACCTGGATCTCGTAGTTGCCCTGCGCGTTCGCCAGACAGGGTAGGAGCAACGCCAGCAGCCAAAGAAATTTCACAGTCCGAAGTGTCTCGCGGTCGCGCAATGAAAGTACGCTTTGCCTTTTTACCACGTAATGACGAATACGTGCGCGCCAAAAGCACGGCAGTGTGTCTGGTGTCAGGTTAGCGAGAACGCTTCCCAATTCGATTTGCGCCCAACAGTTTGTTACCGTCGCTTCGGTGGTGCTGCATTGGCACCAGTTGAATCGCCATTCGCAGCTTCCGCACCGGCCGGTCAGCTGGAATGCTTGGCGGTCATGAACACAGATCGCCTGCTGTACGCCCCCGACGCCTTTGCGGCATCGGACCCCGTTTCAATCGTCCGCGAATATCCATTCGCGCTACTGGTCACGGATTCTTCGAGCGGCACGCTCGCGACGAATATGCCGATTTTCTTCGAGACCGACAGCAGTGAAACGACGCTCGTAGGTCACCTGGCGCGCAAGAACCCTCAGGCCGGCGCGCTGGTGAGCGGCATGCCCGCCCTCGCGGTTTTCTCAGGCCCACATACCTACATCGCCTCCAGTTGGTATCGCGAGAAGTTGACCGTACCCACCTGGAACTACATCAGTGCGCAGGTTCGTGGCATCCTCGAGCCCATCGACGACTCCGACGCGCAACTGAGAATCCTCGCGCGCACGGCGCAGGTGCTCGAAAGGAACAGCGACCCACCCTGGAGCCTGGATCAGGCACCGCCCGGACGTGTCGACTTTTTACTGCCTCAGATCCGGTCCTTCAGAATCACTGTGCAGCGGATCGAGGGCGTGACCAAGCTGAATCAGACGCATCCTGTCGGCGACCAGCATCGGATCATTGAGCGTTTGCTGGTGCGCAATAGCGCAGACGATGTGCAGATTGCGCAATTGATGGCCAGTCGGATCACCTCCGCCTGATGGCAGCCCCGCGGCTCACGGCGCGAGCAGCAGATCCTCGTAAAAGGCACCGAACGCCCGCTGCGGATGGCGGATCTGAATCTCCAACACCCACAGACCCGATGACGGTGCGAACGGCACTTCAGCCAGCGCTCCGTCGTGCAGGGCCGCGTGAGGAAAATCAGCAAGCCGATGCCCGGATGTTTCCAGATTCAGACGCCATCCCAACTCAACGGCCACCTGGGAAGCATACTCATACAAAGCCAATCCGGTGAGGCGCTCCGCCAGCCACTTCTCCCGTACCCGCTCGAACACGCCGCGCACGTCACGCACGGCACGAGTCATGTCAGGATCAGCGCCGACCGCGAAGGTCGCGCCGGCATCCCCCTCCCACTTTTGCCAGACAGGACCGATATCGATGAAATAGATGTCATTTTCCTGCAGCACCAGGCCGGGCGCAGAGGGCTCGTTGAACGTCTTGAGTGTGTTGGATCCGAAACGGATCTTGATGCCGTGCCAACCACGAAGCATCTGCGCCTCGCGCAGCACAGTCCGCGCCCAGTCCGTACCCTCCTCCTCGCTCATGCCCACTCGGATCCCGGCGGCAATGCGTCGAATCGCCTCGTGAGTCCTGTCGCGGGTCAGCAGCATCATCTCGCGGTTATAATTGCCACCTACAACCTCGAGACGGGCTCGATCGCTTTCTTGTATCATCATCAGGCAACCTCAACGCGGAAGTAGCGAAATCATGGTTCCACTCTTGAAGGGAGTGCGACTCCTCGAATTGAGCACGGTCGTCATGGGGCCCCTGGCCGGGCAGATACTGGCCGATCTGGGCGCCGAAGTGATCAAGCTGGAGTCTCTCGAGGGAGACATCGCTCGCAGTGCTCCACCCCGGGCAGGCGATCTCGGGGCGCTCTTTGCCAACAACAACCGCAACAAGCGTGTCATTGCGGTTGATCTGAAAAGTGCCTCGGGCAAGGAGATCGCGCACAGGCTGATCAGGGATACCGATGCGCTGCTGATCAACATGCGTCCGGCGGCCGCGCAACGACTCGGCCTGGGATTCGACGCGCTCGTCGAGCTCAACCCGAATCTCATTTATTGCGCCGTGATCGGCTTTGGAGAACAGGGTCCCTACCGGGGTCGACCGGCCTTTGACGATGTTGTCCAGGCCGCTGCAGGGTTGGCTGATGTTGGCCGACGGGATGGCGAGCCACCCAGATTCGTCTCCACGATTCTGGCCGACAAGGTTGGCGCGTTGCACGCCGCTTACGCATTGCTCGGTGCCCTCCTCGCCAAGGCTCGCGGGCGGACGGGCGCAATGTACGTGGAAGTGCCGATGTTCGAAGCACTTGCATCCTTCGTGCTGAACGAGCATCTGTCGGGTGCAACCTTTGAGCGAAACGGGGCAGTCGGTTATTCCCGGGTGCTTTCGCCGGACCGGCGGCCGTTCCGTACCCAGGACGGATGGATGGCCGTGTTGCCCTATACGGGCGAGCAGTGGCGCCGCTTTCTGCTCGAAGTGGGTCGTGCCGACCTGGTCGCGTGCAGTTGGTTTGAGAGCGCCCCCGACCGGCACACCCACATCAACGAGCTGTACGCCGCGATTGCGGAGTCCATGCCGCAACGGACCACCGCAACCTGGTGCGACCTGCTGATCAAACTCGACATCCCGTTTTCTCCGGTTGCCAGCCTGCAGGATCTGCTTACCGACCCTCACTTGTCCGCCATCGGCTTCTTCGACACGAGTCCTCGCTACCCCGCCTCTATTCAGCGCAAGCTGTCGCAGCCTGCCTGCTTTGGCGGAATCGATACCGTTGACGATGAACCGCCTCACTCACTGGGCGCCGATACCCGTAGCGTGCTGCGCGAATGCGGGTACTCCGATCCGCAGATCGATGGGTTGGTGGAAAGTCGCACCGTCTTCGCGCGCGACGACCACTAACGCACCGCTGCGAGCTTCTTTCGCGACCGTCTACCGCGCAAGTTACCAAACAGATCCTTGGGGTCTTGCGGATCCGGAAGCAGATCAATCTGCTCTCGTGCACCTCCCACGTCCCGGTTGAGTCGCCAAAGGTAGCGCAGAACCGAAAAGTCCTCGAGGGCGAAGCCAACCGAATCGAAGATCGTCACATCGAGCGGACTGGATCGTCCCTTGGCCTTGCCCGCCACGACGCAGCCGAACTCAGTCACTGCGAAATCGGCAGTCACCTGTTGAATCTCGCCCTCGATCCGGGTCTGGGGCTCATACTCCACGAACACCCGCACATCCGGCCGCAGCAGAATATCCCGATGCAACTCGGTCTTGCCCGGACAATCACCGCCAACAGCATTCAAATGCATCCCCGGTGCGATCATCTCGGGAGTCAGAATGGTTGCATAACACTTGTCCGCCGTCACGGTCGTGACGATATCGGCCCCGGCCACCGCCTCCCCCACCGATTTACAGGGCCTCACGTCGAGATCGTGCAGACCCAGTGAGCGCATGTTCGATACCAGTTTGCTAATCGCCGCCGCATCCGTATCGAAGAGATGAACCTCCTGGATGCCGAGCAGCTCGTGAAATGCCAACACCTGGAATTCGCTTTGCGCCCCATTGCCGATGATCGCCATGACCTGGCTGCCCGGACGGGCCAACCAGCGGGCCGCCAGAGCAGACGTCGCGGCCGTTCGCAATGCCGTCGCAAAAGTCATCTCGGACAGGAGAACCGGGTAGCCGCTGTCAACCTCGGCGAGCACTCCGAACGCTGCCACGGTCAGCAAGTCGCGCGCGGTATTCTTCGGATGTCCGTTGACATACTTGAATGCGTAACGCCGCCCGTCAGTGGTTGGCATGAGCTCGATAACACCATCCGGAGTGTGAGTCGCGACGCGCGGAATCTTCTCAAAGTCCGCCCAACGCGCGAAATCGGCCTCGATCTCCTGTGCGAGCTCACCCAACAGCCTGGCTGTCCCGACGCGCTCGACCAACTCCCGGACGCGCCGAACCCCGATGTAGTCAATCATGACAATTGCTCAGAACCGATAAGTCAGCGCGACGTTATAGGTGCGAGGGTCACCGTTCTCGCAGCTCCCATAGGTATCACACGATGCGTAGTAGAACTTGTTGAGCAGATTGATCGCATTGACCTGCAACGTCCAACTGCGAAAATCGACTGCGGCGAGCGCATCGACGAGCGTGTGGCTCGGCGTGGCGACACGAAGTGAGAATGCCGTTGTGTCTCCGGAGATCTGGCTGCCGACATAGCGGACACCACCGCCGAAACGCACACCCAGGTCCTCGCGCAGACGCAGTGTTTTCGCCGCAAACAGCGAAGCGGTGTCCTTCGGTGTCACGTCCTGTTGTCGGTCCTGTCCCGAGAGCCGCGACGTCAGATGGGAATACGCGAGGCTGAGATTGATATCCTGAACCACGGTGTAATTACCCTGCAGCTCGACGCCGTTGGCGCGGACCGAGCCGGCCTGGATCGAGTTGAGCGGCTGGGCCGGATCGGGCACCAGATGGTTGCGTTCGGTGATGTCGAAATACGTCAACCGGATCATGGCGCCGGGCACCGGCTGCCATTTGACGCCGCCTTCATGCGACTTGCCATAAAGGGGCTTGTACGTAGCCCCGAACTGGCTCAGACCGCTGACCGGCGTGAAGGACTCGGAATAGCTGACATACGGCGAGAGGGTCTTCGTGACATCGACCGTGAGACCGGCGCGCTTCGTGGTTGCATTGTCGATTGCCGTCGGCTGATCGGTGTTTTCGCTGTTGAGGTGATCGTGACGCACCCCGAGCACGAGCGAGACTCGATCGGCGATGCGGATCTGGTCCTGCGCATAGATGCCCATGTCGAGCAGCACCTGTTTGGTGAGCGGACCATAGTCTGCCGGGATGCCGGGCGTGTAGACCGGATTGTAGATATTGATGGGCGCGATGGTCAGATAATCGAAGGCCTGGCGCGAGAGCTGCCGAAAGTCCGAATAGTCGACGCCGACCAGGATTCTGTGCGTGAGCCACTGCGAGTCGAAGTCGATCTGCAGACTGTTATCGCTGTCGAAGCTGCGGTAACGGGCGTCATAAGCAAACAGTGAGCGCGGGATATAACTCTGCCCGTCCCCGAGATCCGGCACGAAGGGTTGGAGAATACTGGAGCCGGCATAGTAGACGCCGTAGATCTGGCCGTAGGTCGTATGATCCCAGTCGCCGCGCGAGGCACTGTGGAATTTGAGCCACTTGGCGAACTGGTGATCGATCAACAATGTGACGGATTTGTCGTCCTTGGGACCCTTGTCGAAGTCCGGCTCGCCCAACTCAGTGCGGGGATCCATCCGGCGGCCGGGCGCTGCATACAAGGTGGCGGCGAGCGGATCATAGGCGCTCGGGCCCGTATAGTCGCGCTGATACAGCCCGATCAGCGTGATGTTGGTGTTTTCATCGGGCCTCCAGGTCAGGGACGGCTGAATGAGCTTGCGATCGTCGGGCATGTAATGCACGAGCATGTCCGCATCGCGATACAGCCCGACGAGTCGGGCGGCGAAGGTATCGCTGAGCGGCCCGGTCACGTCGAACTGCACCTGCTTGCGGTCGAAGCTGCCGTAGCTCGCCCCTACTTCGCCTCCGAACTGGAATTGCGGGCGCTTGCTCTCCATGTTGACGAGCCCGCCGGAGCTGCCGGCGCCGTAGAGCACCGCGGCCGGCCCCAACAGCACATCAATTCGATCGAGGGAGTAGACCTCGTTGCGCGGCAAGTACACAAAACCGAATTCGCGCTTCAGGCCGTCGAGATAGTTGACCGCCGAGAAACCCCGGATGACATTGAAGTCGCCCCGGGTATCGTCGCCTTCGTTCGTTACGCCGGCCGTGTACTGGAGCGCCGATTGCATGGACAACGCGCCCTGATCCTCGATCTGCTGTGGCGTCACCACAGTAATCGACTGAGGGATCTGTATGAGCGGTGTATCCGTCTTGGTGGCGGTGACCGCGTGCGAGTAGACCACAACTTCGTCTGCGGTCTCCGTAGTGGCGGTACTGGGCGCTGCCGCCAACACCGAAGTGGCCGAAATCGTCATTGCGAAACTGGCGCCGCCAATGCGGATACGACGGGCCGTTCCCTTGAGGCTGTGCTTCATTGTTGATAAACCCCCGAAATTGATTCTGGTGGCCTCCCTGCTGCCCCCCTGACTCCTCGTTCGAGTGAACCACATCGCAACTGCGGCCGCCGCGACTGCGACGGGTAACAAGAGCGTGTCTTGGGTAAGGGCGGGCCAATTTTTACGCGCTGAGGGGACCAGAGCTCTGACGACCCCAACGGCGGTTGCGGGAGCCGCGAGTGCGGACCTGCTCGAGAGACCAGTAGAGAACACCGGACGATACGAACGACTCGATGGTGGGTACACCACTCAGCGATACCTTCGTGACATAGAGGCTTATGCCGATAGCCGCACCCAGTCCGCAGGCTAGCAAGCCATTTACGTTCAGTAGTTCTGCGTCCGGTTCCCTCGGCAGCTGCTGCCGACCGAGCAGGAAGAAGTCGGTGAGATACACCGCGGCAATGGGAGGCACGACGAGACCCAGAAAGACCAGGAAGTCGATGAATCGGTCCGCAAAGCCGACGAGCGCCAGAGCAGTCCCCGCCAACCCGACTCCGATGACGATGTGTCCGTAGCCGGCAGTCGGAAAGGCCGTCGCCGTGACGAGGCCGGTCGAGTAAAGATTGACTGCATTGACCGACCACGTCGACAACACCAGGATCGTGAAGGCGATGCTCGTGAGGCTCAGTACTGCCATGTACTTCATCGGATCCTGCTCGCCAAACGCCAGCGCAGGCAACATCGCCAGTACGAGCATGCCGCCGTTTGCAACGCCATTGCCGGTGACGCTGATCAGTGCGCAATCCAAGGCCGTGCGCGAATATCGAGTGAGGTCGGGCATGAGAACGACATTGACGATCATTCCGCCGACCACGGCTGAAATACCACGACTGAGGTCCAGTTCCGTCCCCTTGACGGCTGAGATGGCGCTCCAGGAAGCGTGGTCCAATGCGCGATAGGCTACGTAAACAGTCAGCGCGACCAACAGCGGTGCTACGAACAGTGAGAGACGGTCGAGCGCCCGGAAACCAAACACCGTTGTCGCGGTGACCACGAGGCTGCACGCGATGGTGTAAACCTGAGGCGGAATACTTGCGTGTGGAAAGTACTGTGCGACTGTGAGATAGCACGTGCGGCCGAACAGCTCTGCGGTCACCGCATACCAACCGATTAACACCATCGCCAACACAAAATTCACCACGCGACTTCCGCCGGGCCCGAACACGCTCTGCACGATCATGTAAGTCGAGAGCCGCGTCCGTGCGCCAACAATCGCGGCGGGGATCGACATGGCGGCAAGAATGACACTCCCGATGATCGCTGCATGGATCCCACCCTGCAGACCGAGAGCCAGCCCTATTTCGGACCCCATGTAGAGACCGGTCAGCGTGAAAGCGACGCCGATGCAGACAATGGCCACTCGATACGCGGGGACTGACTGGTCGTCAGGCACTGGAGTGGTTGTATGAGCTGGCGCGATCTGCTCCGCGCGGCGAAGGAGCGCGCGTAGAAAGTTCATGGAAATGCCCCGACGGTGCTGCTGCCGCTGTGCAGGCGTCCCAGCACGAGAAGGACGCCGGCTGCAACCAGCGCTCCGGCGCCCATGATCGTGGACACCGCGAGCAGACTGTAACCGCTGGAAAACAGTGCACCGGCCGCCATGGGTCCGAGCGCGGCCCCGCCGCGACCCACTCCGATTGCGAATCCAATGCCGGTCGCTCTCAATTCCGCCGGAAAGACTTGCCCCATGAGGGGATATAACCCGACGACACCGGCGTTGACAAACACGCCGGCGATCGCGCAGATGAGCTTCAGCTGCTGCAGGCTCCAATCGCCCAGGCCGAACACCACAATACACAGAAAAGCGGCCGCCATTGCGCCCACGATCAGCGGAATGACGCGATACTTCTGCGCAGCGAGCCCGATGAGACAAGCACCCACCAGGCTGCCTACATTGGCCGAGACGAGTACCGCGCCAGCCTCGGCGGCCGTATGTCCCATGTCGACGATGATCTTCGGGACCCACTTCTGGATGTAGTAGAAAACCATGATCTGTGCCAGATACGCGGCTGTGAGCAGCACGGTCGCATAGGCGTAGCCACTTCTGAACAACTCGGCGAGTGGCAGGGTCGCCGGTGACCGAACACGCGTGGGCTCCAATTTGGGCAGCAGCACCGCTGCCAGCGGCAATGCGACTGCCGAGGCGAGCCCGCCAAACTGAAATACAGCCCGCCAGTTTCCACTGTGGGCCAGCAGGAAGGTAGCAACCGAACCGCCGAGAATCGCTCCCGCGGGGTAGCCTGCAATATTCAGCGACAGGTTCAGATTGCGTCGTCGCTCAGTCGAGACATCAGCCACAATGGCGCTGGTCGATGCCAGCATCCCTCCGATACCCAGTCCGGTGAGCAATCGAACCGCCGCCAACATCGGAATAGTGTTCGCGTTGGCGGCGCCGAACATACCGGCCGCCATCATGACCAGACAACCGACCACCGTTGGCTTGCGACCAAAGCGATCCGCAACATTGCCCATCAGAACCGAGCCGGTGGCCATTCCAAACAGCTCGACCGAGAGCACCACGCCGAGGGTCGCGCGGCCGATACCCCACTCAGCCGCGATTCCGGGAGACGCAAAGCTGATGGCGAGAACGTCGAAGCCGTCCAAGCCGTTCAACGCTATGCAGACGGCCACTGCGACAACCTGACGCCAACGCATCGCTTGATCGTCACTAGGGGACCTGGGGGCAGAAATCATCGGGCCGTAAATCCTCCATCTACTGGCAGCGCGACTCCGGTCACAAAGGACGCATCGTCAGAAGCGAGCCAGAGCGCGGCATGGGCAGCCTCTTCCGCGCGACACAGCCGCCCCATCGGGACGTTCGCAAGCAGACGCGCCTCGTTGGCCTCTGCTTCGACAGGATTGCCTGACCGGCTGGTAAAGCCCGACTTCATCGGCGTCTCGGCGAGTCCAGCCCTGTTGATATCAACGGCTGCGACCCGTGCTCCTTCGCGCAAAAACAACTCCACGCCGGCGCGACCCATTCCGGATGCCGCTGCCGTGATCACCACACTCTTGCCGCGCAGACGCATGGCTATGACGCGTAAGGATCTGGAAACGCTGGCCAGCATTCCACCATCCCGCGGCGGCACCCATTCGCCGCCGATGTATAGATGGGGATACTCCATCAGAGCTTGCCGAGGTCGCCGTACACGACTTCGCCCTGATACATCGTCACCAACACGTGAGTCTTGCCGATCGCCGCCGCGGGAACCTCGTAGATATTCTGATCCACCGCGACCAGATCTGCGTTCTTGCCCACCGTCAATGAGCCGGACCGGTCCTCGATATGCAGTGCATAGGCAGAATGGAGCGTGTAGTTCCGAACAGCGTCATCGAGGCCCACACGCTCTGTGGGTGCCAGGAGGTCACCGGTTGCAACCCCCGGCGCTCGATGCGTGAGCGCAACCTCGATTCCTTCGAACGGGTTGGCCGATGCCACCGGCCAGTCGGAACCGTAAGCGACCGAGGTTCCGCCGTGCATCAGGCTAGCCACCGGATACATGTGTTCCATCCGTACCGCCCCCACACGCACGCCGGTCATGACCATGTAGTCATCGAGACTCGCCCACAGCGGCTGAAATATGGGAGTGACTCCCAACGATTTGAATCTGGCGTAATCGGTGGGAGATACGATGTTGAGATGGGATATGAGGGGGCGATTGAGCGTGCTGTGATTTTCAGTGTGCGCCTTTTCGAACGCATCCAACGCTGCCCGCACTGCTGCGTCGCCAATCGCATGCACGTGGATCTGAAAACCTCGTCGATCGAGAGCCGTGACCCCGGCGTTCAGTGTCGCGGGATCGACTTCCAGGGTGCCCTTCTCATTGGGCGCGTCAGAATACGGGTCCAACAGTGCGGCGGTCCGTTGGACCAGGACTCCGTCGAGGAGGAATTTGACGGTCCGGGCGTGGATGCCGGCCGCACTCAGTGACTTCTCGGCCGCCAGAATGCCCGGCACTTGTTCGAGTCCGGCGTTGCGATCCCACGCCAGTGCTACTGTCACATAGGCCTTCAGCTCACCCTTCTTTTGCATCAGGGTGTAGGTTTCGGGCACTCCCGGAGGAATGACCTGGGCCGGGTCCTTGCCCCGGATCGGCACCAACGCATCGTGGAATCCCACAATGCCGATGCTGTTGAAATAGTGAATGGCATAGAGCAGAGCTTTCTCGCGTGCCGCACCCGTCGGCGGCGGAATCCTGGAAGCGACCAACTCGACGGCGGCCTCCTCCAGACCGCCGATTGGATCGCCATTGGCGTCACGATCAATGCGCCCGTGCGGCGGATCCGGTGTATCGCGCGTAATGCCCACGGCTTCCAGCGCCTTGGAGTTGAGCCACAGACCGTGTCCGCCAACGTTGGAGAACACGGCCGGCCTGTCGTGGACCGCGGCATCGAGTTGGGCCTTGGTCGGAATGCCGGTAGGCACGAACACTCCGTCGCGCCAACCGGTTCCGTACACCCACGTGGCCTCCTTGTCCTCGGCCGCGCACTTCTTGATGAGTCGCTGATAATCCGCGACGGAGTTGCCGTCGTAGAGCGGACAGCGGCTGTAGCTGAGCCCACCCCATATCGGGTGGGTGTGGGCATCGATAAAGCCGGGGAGGATGAGCTTGCCGTGTGCGTCGACGATCCGGGTTTTCGGGCCGATGAGCCCAGGAGTTGGCTTCGCCATTCCCAAGGCCTCGATGCGACCGCCGCGAACCGCAAGCCACTGCGCAACGGGCTGCTTCGCATCAACCGTGTGGATCGTGGCGTTGACGAGTATCAGGTCCGCGGGCGCGCTCGACACTACGGGCGAGGCAAGCAAAGCTGCAGTAACCAGAAGCAGGCGCTGTTTGATGTTTGGCATTTAGATCCAGCCGTTCAGGAGTGCAATCTCCCGATAAGGAGTGTCGACACCGAATGCGCCGGGACCCATGATCGCGAGCGCCTCAGGCGTTCGCAGAGCGAGCGGCGCACTCGCTCCCAGGACTTTTACCCGTTGGCCGTATTTCAGTCGCTCCGTTACGATCGCGTCCGCGGTTTCGCGATCGACGATCGTGATCAGGTCCGGAACGACGGCACGGACTTCGCCATTCACCCGCGCGACCAGATTTTCGTTCTTGAACTCGATCTCGAGCCGCTCGCGGCTGCCGAAGGCTTCAATGATCGCGCGGCCGAGGGTAAAGCCCCCGCGAGTCTCACGCTGCACATCAATAATTTTTCCATCGAACAACACGCCTGCGTGACTGAACTGGCGGGATGAGCGTAACGCACCGAACAGCGAAGCAAACGGATCATGCCCGGCCTCGCGCCCCAGCCGGATACTGCGGCCGATGGCCAGCGCATCGGATACCGTGCCGCACAACGCGGTCGCCTTCGCCTGACGGCCGCTGATCGGGTATTCCATCAGGTGACAGGACCCTCCCAGGACAACTGACAGGGCGCGGGCGATGCGCTCCTCGGATACATTGTCGGCGGTCTCGATGGTGATGCAATTGTCCTTGTCGTCAGTGAGGACCGCGGGAGCGGCTTTCAGCCCCCTGACATTGAAGATCACCATCTGCGATTCTGGAAACGCGCGACCCATACCGTCACAATCAACAACCGGCACACCGGAGCGAATCGACAGCAGTATCGCCGCGAGCCCATTGCTGCCACCGATCTCCACGGGAAACACCGCGTCCGCGCGACGCCCGACAATGGACTCCAATTTCCGCAGCCCGCGCAAGGCCTCCTGTCCGCTCGGCAGTTTCTCCGCCGACACAGTTGGGGCACCAATCCAACCGCACGGAGTTACGAATGCATCGTCACTGAGCGACTCCACGTCAATCAACTCGACTGTCTGATCAGCGCCGAGCGCCGCTTCAATCTCGATGAGCGAGGCATGTGGGTCGCCTCCGCCGCCGGAGCCCAGAAAGGCACAGCCGCGTGCGAGGTCGGTTATGTCGGCCATACTCAGCCGGCGGACGAGCGAGCTCACGCCAGATCCCCCACGACCTTGACTCTGACCTGTGCTCGACTGCCCGGCAGATAGCTGAGGTACTCCTCATCGACGTCGACGACCCTCAATGTTTTCGGATCGGCGCCAGCCGCGATCGCCTGGTCGGTTGCTGCCCGCTCAACATCACGCAATGCCTCAACGCGTCCACCTTCGTAGGAAATGATGCGATCAACCTCGCCACCGACGAGTGCCACCGCGGCACCCACTGCATTGGCCACCGACGCATGCTCCGGAGTCACGACCCGGGATGCGCCCTTGAGTCGCTCCGGAACCAGAATACTGCCGCCTCCTACGAGAATGACCGGCACGTCCGCGGCTGTCGTCTTGATGCGATCCACGCCTTCCTCGAACATCTGCCGGAAGCGCAGCAGGATCTCATCCAACACCCGCGGCTCGAGTGGGGGAACCCGGCTCGCATCGCCGAAACGGGCCAAGCCCGCCTTCACCGCGACGTCACTGGCGGTCAGCGTGGAGCCGCCGAATAGGAATGAATCCTCCAACAGCCGATAGCCCACCGAGTCCGGGCCGATGCGGATGCCACCACCGGACCCGTCGAGGCGGATCCGGGTGCCGCCGCCGAGTCCCAGTGACAGGATGTCCGGCATACGGAAGTTGGTCCGAATGCCCCCGATGTCGACAGCGATCGAAGATTCCCGCGGGAAGCCGTTCACCAGCGCCCCGATGTCGGTAGTGGTGCCGCCGACATCCATCACGATCGCATCCTGCATCCCTGTTAGAAAGGCGGCACCGCGCATGCTGTTAGTCGGACCCGAACCGAACGTGAGAACGGGCACACGGGAAGCATAACTGGAGGAAACCACAGTGCCGTCATTTTGAGTCAGATAACACGGGGCGCGGATTCCCAGCGTTGCGAGCGCGTCGTCGATTGATCGCATCACGCGCCCGGCAATTCCTATCAGCGATGCATTGATGATGGTTGCGTTCTCACGCTCCAGGAACCCGATACGGCCAATGGACGCGGATGTCGTGATGGAGATGCCGGGCGCCTCGTCACGAACAATGGCGGCTGCCCGCTCTTCCATGTCCCGGCAGATCGGCGCGAACACGCACGAGATCGCCACGGACTCCTGGCCTGCTGCGCGGATGGCCCGAGCGGCTTTGCGGATGGCCGGCTCGTCGAAGGGGGTATTCTCCCGGCCGTCGAATTCGTAGCCACCGGAAAGCTGAAAACGGGCACCGCCAATCTGCTCGCGCAGGTCCTTGGGCCAGCCGCTCATGGGTGGAATTGCGGCGGCACTCGCTCCGGCCAGCCGGATCACCGCGACCTTGAGCAGGTCTTTGCGCTCCACGAACGCATTAGCGAAGTGCGTAGTACCAATAGTGACTCGCGAGATGTTGCCGGCTTCGTGGCCCGCCGCCTCCAGAACGCCCCGCGTCGCATTGACTATCCCGCTGCTGACATCGCTCGTCGTCGGCCGCTTCGCAGACACTATGACGGCACCTTTCGATACCAAAACGGCGTCCGTATTGGTCCCGCCCACATCTATTCCCAATCGCATGCGCGACATCCTAGCTTGCCCACCGTGCGGGCCGTCCGTGGCGGATGGGTAGGCGGCCGCCCCACGGTGGGTAGCCCGACTTAGAGCGAGGGAAACCGATCCGTGTATGATGGATACTGTAGGGGGGTTAATGAACCATTGATTTCTTCGATGCAACTCGCCGACCCTATCGCCACAAAGTTCGCGCCGCCCGTCCGTCCGGCGCACCAGGTCATCCGCGCTGCGCTGCTGCGCAAATTGGACGACGCTGTATCCTCGCGACGGCTCACGCTGATTCACGCGCCCGCGGGCTACGGCAAGACGAGTCTGCTCGCGCAATTGCATCGGGCGCTGAAGGATCGCAGCCTCGACGTCGTTTGGCTCACGCTGGAGGAAGAGGAATCCGACCCAACTCGGTTCGCGGACTCCCTCATGTTCGCTATCGTCGGCGGCCGCCTGGGTGAAAACGCGCCCCTACGCACCGCTACATCCGCGATAGTTAACCGCTGTCTCAAGAGCGCTGGCGAGCTCATCGTCATCCTGGACGATTTCCAGCGGGCCGAGAGCGTAGACGTCTGCAACTTCTTTCGTACCTTGATCCGCCTCGTTCCGCCCACCGTTCACTTCGTCATCTCGTCACGCGACTGCCCTCATCTGGGCTACGCCGAGCTGACAGCCGACCAGGCGTTTCTCGAGATCGGCCTCGGCGACCTGCGCTTCAGCCTGGAAGAAGCGGAGATCGTGTTGCGCAACTCGGCGAGCGCGTCCCTCACCGCCGATGAGGTGTTGCGCCTCGTGGAGCGCACCGAAGGATGGCCGATCGCGGTGCAGATGACAGCTCTGTCACTACGCGCGGGCGGTGATCGCGGCGAGCGAATTTCACAATTCTCGGGGCCTGACTGGCAACTGGCCAGCTACCTGTCCGAACAGGTTCTGGACGTCCTGCCGCCCGATCTGCAGGCCGTCATCCTGCGTACCGCGATTCTGAACCGTGTGAATGGCGAGCTCGTCAATCTTCTGTGTGAGCGCACCGACGGCGCCTTTGTTCTCGAAAAACTCGAACAGCAGGAGCTGTTCATCGTCCCACTGGACTCGCAGCACATTACTTATCGCTACCACCAACTCTTTGCCGACATTCTCAGCACGAGATTGAAAAGACAGGAGCCGCGCGTGTTCCGCGGGCTTCATGCCATGGCCGCGCGTTGGTTTGCCGATCGGGCCCAGGTTCAGGAAGCCATCCGCCATGCCGTGTTATCCGAAGACACCGAGTTGCTTGCGCGTGTCCTGGATGATGCGGGTGGTTGGCGCATGATTCCGGAAGGACGAATGGACGCGCTCGTGACCGGGCTCGCCCACGTGCCTGAGAGCGTCATCGCGCGCTACCCACGCCTGATCCTTGCCCGCGTCTACCGGCTGATCAAACAAGGCGAAATGGATGGCGCCCGTGCCGACTACGACGCCTTCAGGGCAACAATCGATCGGACGGGGCTCGCCCCGGATCTTCTAACCGAAGCCAACCTCGTCGGCGAGGTTCTGGCTGAGTACGAGAACGCGCCGGTGCAGCTCGAGGACCTGCTCGCTAAGGAAGCGTTGATCCGCAGCCTCCCCTCTCACGACCACTTGATGCTGTCGAACGTGTACGAGTCCCTGGGAAACAAGTACTGCGAGTGCGGTTGGCTGGAACGTGCGCTCGAGCCCGCCCGCCGAGCGCGCGTGCATCACCAGGCGCTGCAGTCCCTTTACGGCGACGTGTTCGCGCGCTTTCTCGAGGCCCGCATCATCCTCGCGCAGGGTCGTCTCGAAGAGGCTAAAACGATTCTGGAAGAAACGGCGGGAGCCATTCATAACGCCTACGGACCGCGATCGGATTTGGCGGCCAACTGCGCGGCTCATCTCGCCGAGGTGCGCTTCGAGCAAGGCGCCGTCGTCGAAGCCAATGATCTGCTCGAATGGGCGCTGCCGCACATGGAGCGCTCCGACGGATGGTTTGAAATTTATGCCGCGGGTTTCGGAACCGCGATCCGTTCAGCGCTTGCGACGGGATCGGACGATGCTCAGGCCATCATCGCCCTGATGCGCGCTACGGCGACCCGGCGCCATCTGAAACAGCTCGAGCTGCTGGCCGGCATTCATGAGGTGGAGGCGACTCTGTACACGGGTCGATTCGGTGACGCCCAGGTGCGGGCCGAAGCCGCGAGCCTCGCTCAACTCGCGGACACCATGAAGGAAGAGATCCCCGCTTATCGACAGGTTGCGATCGCGGCCTCGGTATGCCGAATCAAGCTGTGTTTGTCCGCTGAAAACCATTCGGCCGCCCTGGCCGAGATCGACGGAATGCGTCACTGGGGCCAGCGGCACGGACATGGACGGCTGCTCATCACACTCTCGATTCTGGCGGCTCGCGCGCATCAGCTGGCGGGCAACGCGCGCAAGAGTGCTCAGTGTTTCGACGACGCCGTGAGCATGTCGATGTTCCAGGGCTTTGTTGGCCCGTTCCTGGATTGCCGCCACTATCTGACACTCGCATCCCTGGAGGAGGATCTGGTGGAAACGGCAGCCCGCGAAACCGACCGGTTCCGGGAAAAATATCTGCGGCGGCTGCGGCGTATTCTACGCAGCACGTCTCCGCGCCACCGCGACTCGACCATCCTGAGCACACCCGAGCTTCTGACGCTCACGCACCTGGACAAGGGCTATACCAACAAGGAGATCGCGAGACTCCTCAAAGTGTCGCCCAACACGGTCAAGTACCGACTGAAATCCCTGTTTGCCAAAATGGGAGTGACCTCGCGCCGCGCCGCTGTGCAACTCTCACGCGAGCAGGGACTTCTACGGCCATGAGAATGCGAAGCGCATCGCGGGGGTGATTGCCCGGGTCGGAACCGTCAGGTGTGTTTCGTCCTTGAAGATTTCGACGTGACTGCGCAGGCCGTAACCCGATAGGAGCGACAGTCGCTGCGCGAGCGGCTCAACATCCCACAACTCGAGGCGCGTCTCCTCACGCTCGCCGGCCACCAGCAGTATTCTGGCCATCCGCACCGGCAACTTGGATTGCTTCAGGTGCTCCGTGAACTCGCGCTCTTCGCTCAAGATTTCCTGGTCACTCCAGTAGATCGAAGGACTGGCGGCGATGATCGCGTGGAAGGCGTCGGGATGTCGGAACAGCATGTGGAGTGCAAACAATCCGCCGAGGGAATGTCCAAACAGGGCCTGACGGTTGAGATCGATCGGATGGCGCTTGCCGAGCTCGGGCCGCAGCCGCTCGAGCAGGAAGCTCGCCAGTTGCTCCTGGCCGCCCACCTTCCAACTGGCGAACGGCTTCTCCGACACCGGGACCTGCGGTGGAAACGGCGGCGTGAGGTCGTACATCCGGCGTTTGAAGTCGTAGGCTTTGTCGGTTGGGTAACCCACTGCCACGATCAGAGTATTGGCGAGTTTTTCGTCCGAGATCTCCTGTATGCGGCGGGCCTCCGCAAAGCTGGCGAAAATGGTGTTGCCATCCAGCACGTAAAGGACCGGGTACCCATCCGCGGGGGGCGGCGTTCCGCTCGGTATCGAGACGAAGATTTCGTAGCGATCGCCTTCCTTCGATGTCAGCTCCCAGGTTTCCGATTCCGGAAGCACGTAGCCGGGCGCAGCGCCTGCCGTCGCAGTCTGCGCGCCAAACAGGAGTAATGCGGCGGCGAAATATCTAAATTTCATGTTAGGCCCTTGCCGTGCAGGAATCCCTGCATTCTCACGCCATCGCGCTCCCGCCGCGGCCCTCGCCCGGGCAAGCTACCCTCATTCGTGTCCGCCTACCCACAACCGTGTCCTGTCCGCCACTACACTGGGACTAGAATCGGCCCGAGATTCAATTTATTGCCAACAGTGGGGCTCCAGATGTCCAGATCGATGCGAGGCGTTCTCCTGCTTTGGGTCCTGGCCGGCATAACGGGCGCATTCGCTGCGACAGGCGCGTTGAAGTCAGACGCGGCTCCGGGTTACCACATCGTGGACCGCATCCCGATGACGGATGGTTGGTGGGATTACGCTTCGTTTGATCCAGTGCATCGACGCCTTTTTGTCGCGCGGGGCAACGGAGTATTCAAACTCGACGTTGATACAGGACTGATGGATCCTCGCGTTGTACCGGGATCGGAAGGCCGCGCCGTCACGATTCTCCCCGGCGGCGATCAGGTGCTCGCCACGGTCGCTGGCTATTCGGCGGCGATTCTCTTCGCAGCCGACGACGGTAAAGTCAGCAAGATGTTCAAGCTGCGCCAGCCACCGGACGCCGCGGTCTGGGAGCCGGTGGGCAAACGCTTCTGGGTCATGGGCGGATCGGGCGAGGCCACTCTGATCGATCCGGCAGCGCTCGAAGAAACGGGCGTTGTGGACCTTGGCGAAGAACTGGAATTCGCGGTCGCAGACGGGAAGGGCCACGTCTTCGTCAATGCGACGGAGAGCGCAACGATCATCGCTGTCGACGCCGCCTCGCGGAAGATCATCGGACACTGGAAGATGGAGGGATGCGAGGACCCGTCTGGACTTGCCTACAGCGAAGCCGCGGACGCGCTGCTTTCTGTTTGCGCCAACAAGATGTTGAAAGTCCTGGATGCTCACACGGGTTCCGAGCTTGCCACGATTGCAGTGGGTGCAGGCGCAGACGCCGTGATCTATGACAATGGGAGTCGGCGCGCCTTCATCCCTTCAGCTATCGACGGCCTCCTCACAGTCGTACAGGTCAATGGCCCGCGAGCGATCAAGGTCCTCGAGCAGGTCCCCACTCAGATCGGGACTCGCACGGGAGCCATCGACCCGAAGACGGGAACCCTGTACCTGCCGACCGCCCGTTTCGGCCCGCTCAACAAGTTGGGTTGGCCCGAAGCCCTGCCGGGAACCGTGCAATTGCTCGTGATGCGGCCAAACTGATCAGTTGGTTGGCTTTGCCTCGGGATGCGCAGCCCGCCACGCGTCGAGTCGCGCTAGCCACTGATCGGCCGAAACGGGCCCGTAAGTTTTGGTCTCAGTGTGCGACGCGATGTTCTCGCGTATTTCGAGGAAAAACGCGGGACCGGTCTTCAGATGCAGTTGCTCGGCCTTGGCGTCCATAGCAGCCTGCTGGGCCGGCGTGATGGGGACTTTAGGGAAAGGCTTGAACAGCAACACATCCCAATCGTCACCATCCTCGTGAATGAACATCTGCGTCGGCGGTTGCCCGCCGACCGCGGAGACCTGATCCCACTGCGCCAGTTTGCGAATGAAGCCCTCCTGCCTGCCAGGAGCCATCTTGAAGATCTCAAATTGGGCCTCGGGCCAGGGCTTGCCGTCGTCTTTCACCGCGGGTGCAACCCCGGCAAGCGCAGGCGTCAACAGCACAGCCAGCAGCAGCAATGATTTCATGACGGTCCCCGCTCCCATGCAGACGAAATTGCCTGGCGGGAAATGAAAACGCCTTTTGCGTTGGCGGTGCAACGCAGGCGATGGGTCAGAGAGGAGACATTTCGGGTAACGGCCCCTTACCTGGCATTGGTGTTAATCTGAGCGCACACTTTTTCTTGTGAGGCAACCATGCGCTACAACCGCTCTGTTCCTCCTTGTCCAGTGATTCCCGTCCTGCTCTACCCCGATCCCGCCGCCGCAGCGGAATGGCTCATTGAGGCGTTCGGCTTCGAAGTCCGTTTACGCATTGCCAATCACAGGATTCAAATGCGCGCGGGGGAAGGCTGCTTTACGATCGCCGAGGGCGACATCCCTCCCAACCACTCGGTCGGCGTGCAGGTGCGCATCGAGGACGTCTTCGGTCATTGCGAACGATCACGACGAGCAGGTGCCAAGATCCTCACGCCACCGACAGATCACATGTACGGCGAGCGTCAATACAACGTAGAGGACTTCTACGGCCATCGGTGGGACTTCACCGAGACGATTGCCGACATCGATCCCGTGAGTTGGGGAGGCACCCCAGTCAAACTCTAAGTGGTCACATTCCGCTGCGTCGAAGTGGAGCTACCACACGCAGCCCTCCCTTTGCAGACTCCCCTGCGCGCACTGAAACCACGATATTCAGCCACGTAGGAGACAGGAAGTCATGGAGAAGCTAACCGGCATCTCACGCCGCGGCATTTGCGTATTCGTTGTCAGCATTCTGGTTCTCATCGGGCCAGCGTTCCTCTCGACAGCGGGAGCGCAAGGCGCTGATTTCGGCGGCCCACACTGGGTTGCAACATGGAGTGTTCCACCGATGCAGGACGGGACCGCGATTGGCGCATCCCGCTCATTCGAGAATCAGACCGTCCGGCAGATTGTCTATATCAGCGTAGGTGGATCTCGGCTACGAGTGAAGCTTTCCAACGAGTACGGCTCCAGCGCCCTGATCATCGGATCTGCGCACATCGCCGTACAATCCTCAGCCGCTTCGATTGTGCCCCAGTCCGACCGGGTGCTGAAGTTCGGCGGCCAAGGCTCAGTCGTCATTCCCGCGGGCTCGGTTGCGCTCAGCGATCCGGTCACATTGAGCGTGCCCTCAAACACCAGTCTCACAATCAGCGTTTTTGTCCCGCAAAACACCGGCCCCGCGACTTATCACCAAAATGCAACTCAAACCGCCTATATCTCAGGCCCGGGAGATTTCAGCGCTGCGAGCAGCTTCCCGGTGCAAGAGACCGAAACCTCGCGCTACTGGTTGACCTTCGTCGAGGTAGTCCCACAGAGAAACGTCAGTGTTCTTGCGGTCTTCGGCGACTCCGTCAGTGAGGGAGCAACGACAACGCTGGACGCGAATCGCCGCGCAACGGATGTTCTGTCGCGATGGTTCAATCCTCCCTATCTACCCGCGCAAATGGCCTTTCTCAACCAGTCAACAGGGTGCGGACGTCTGCTGCGAGACTTCTGCGGACCGAGCGGCCTGTCTCGTTTCCAGCGCGACGTGCTCAACGCGGCTGGAATCACTCATGTCGTACTCGCGCTGGGCCTCGGCGACATCATATTTCCAACCGCCGCGGGAGATCCCTCACAGCTCGTCAGTGTTGACGAGATCATCGCAGGCGTACGCCAGTTGATCAGCCAGGCGCGGATGAGAGGACTGAAAGTCTATGGTGCCACCATTTCGCCGAATGAAGGCACCACGTTTCCCAACACCCACACCCCGGAGAACGAAGCCAAACGACTGGCCTTCAATCGTTGGGTTAGAACGAGTCGCGAGTTCGACGGCGTGGCCGATTACGACCTGGCGCTGCGCGATCCCAGCCACCCGGCTCGCCTGTTTCCAGCGTACGCCTCTCCCGACAATCTGCATCCGAATGACGCCGGGCACGAGGCGCTCGCCCGCGCGATAGCGCTTTCGTTGTTCTGATCGCAGGCGCAAGATGCAGCTACAGGGAAGTCCGAGTCATGGTCAAGACGGTCACGCTGCCGATTCGCATCGAGCCCTCCTGCGGCCAGACGCTTCAGGAACAGATCTACCTATGCATCCGCAGGTCAATCGCCGACGGCTCTCTCGACACTGATGGTCGTCTGCCGTCGACTCGGACACTGGCGGCGGATCTCGGTGTTTCCCGGACGACCGTGTTGTTGGCCTTCGAACAGTTGAAGGCAGAAGGCTACATCGTGCCGCGGCAGGGATCCGGCATCTACATCGCAAAGGTTTTGCCGGACTCCCTGCCTGATCGGCCAGTGCTGCGCACGGTGGCGGCTGTGAAACATCCCCTACTCTCGATGCGTGGCCGCTCATTGGCGCAGGCTCGAACCCCTGACAGGCGCGGGTCGCTACCGCCACGTCCCTTTCGCTTGGGTACTCCGGCAGTCGACTTGTTCCCTGTTCGACTATGGTCGCAAATCGCACGCCAGTGTGTACGCTCTTTGTCGTCTACAGGGTTGGACTACTCGAGCCTGCCTGGCCTGCTCAGGCTTCGCGAAGCCATTGCCGAGCAGATTCGCTCGCGCGGCACGACCTGCGACCCGCAACAGGTGCTCGTCGTTGCCGGGGCTCAACGAGGCATTGACCTCGTGTTTCATCTGTTGCTCGATGTGGGTGATCCGGTTTGGATCGAAGATCCCGGGTACCCGGGTGCGCATGCCGCCATTCACTCGGCGGGTGCCAGAGCTGTGTGTATGCCAGTAGATCAGGAGGGGATGATCATCGATCATCAACGACCGGATCTGAACGAAGCGCGCCTTGCGTATGTGACCCCGTCACATCAGTTTCCAACCGGCGTGCCGATGAGCATGCCACGGCGGCAGAGCCTGCTCGCCTGGGCTACCAACTCACTGTCGTGGATCCTGGAAGATGACTATGACTGCACCTTCCGCTACGAGGCTCAGCCGCTTCCCTGCCTGCATGCGCTCGATCCTGACGGTCGCGTCATCTATGCGGGCACTTTCAGCAAGACCTTATTCCCGGCGTTGCGTCTGGGCTTCCTGGTCGTTCCAAGCGATCTGGTGGACGGGTTCGTCCGCGCGCGGATGGCCAGCGATGTTCATCCGCCAATGTTGGAACAGATGATTCTCTCCGAATTCATGACACGAGGTCACTATCAACGGCACGTCCGTCGTATGCAGGCCGAGTATGCAGAACGCCTGCATGCGCTACGCACAGCTCTGAATCGTACCGGAGCTGCGTTGCGTCTTCGTCCCGTCCACTCCGGGATGCATGCCGTGGCCGATCTGGAAGGCGTTGATGCTGAACGTGTTTTCACGGAAGCCGTAGCGCGCAACATAGAGGTCATGCCGCTCGCGGCCTACTACTACGGCGGCGGTGAGAGGTCGAACGCACTGGTGCTGGGATTCGGCTCATGCAGCCCGGCGGCGATCCGGGCCGGTATGTGGCGACTGGCCGCAGCAATAGACGCAGCCCGACGTTCGCAGTGATGGCATCCGTCCGCCTGTTAGCGCTATCATCCGAGGAGGTAGCTGCGCGCATCAGGGGGACCAGTGAGAATTTATGTGGCCTCAGCCATCGCTGTCATCGCAATTCTGGCGTCTGCTCTCATTGAGGCCGATGCGGAAACAACGCCTCCCACGCTGGCCAGGTTCAAAAATCCGTCACTTCCCCCGGAGGAACGCGCCCGGGACCTGATCTCCAACATGACGCTGGAAGAGAAAGCAGCGCAGCTCGGTCACACCGCGCCTGCAATTGCGCGGCTCGGCATTCCCGAATACAACTGGTGGAACGAAGGTCTGCATGGTGTTGCCCGCGCAGATGCCGCAACAGTGTTCCCGCAGGCGATCGGAATGGCTGCCTCCTGGGACGTTCCTCTCATGCACCGGGTTGCGAACGTTCTGGGTACAGAGTTTCGCGCGAAGTATGTCGAGAAGGTGCGTCCCAACGGAGGTACCGACTGGTATCGCGGACTCACGGTCTGGTCGCCCAACATCAATATCTTTCGCGATCCGCGTTGGGGCCGCGGCCAGGAAACCTATGGCGAAGACCCTTTTCTGACATCACAGCTCGGCGTCGCTTTCGTCTCGGAGCTGCAGGGCAGCGACCCGAAGTACCTGAAGGCCATCGCGACCCCAAAGCATTTCGCGGTGCACAGCGGCCCCGAATCCACGCGCCATACAGCGGACGTGCATGTCTCACGGCATGACCTGGAGGACACATACCTGCCGGCATTTCGAGCGACCGTGATGGAGGCAAAGGCTCAATCTGTCATGTGTGCGTACAACGCCATCAATGGGGAGCCCGCCTGCGCGAATGGCACGCTGTTACAAGAGCATCTGCGCAAGGATTGGGGTTTCCAGGGCTACGTCGTGTCCGACTGCGGAGCCGCCGCAGACGTTTTTATCCCGGACGGGCACAAATTCGCGCCGAACGCGGAAGCCGGTGTCACCGCGGCTTTCAAGGCGGGAATGGACCTGATCTGCGGTGACTACCGCAACAACATGAGTACCGAGCCCACTGCCATCGTGGGCGCGGTCCGCCACGGCCTGCTGCCCGAGTCGGTGCTCGATCGAGCGCTGACTCGCCTGTTTACCGCGCGTATCAAGCTCGGGATGTTTGACCCGGCAGCAAACAATATCTACAGCAAGATCCCCGCTTCGCAATACGATACTCCGGCACACCGTGAAGTCGCGCTTCAGATGGCGAAGGAGTCGCTCGTGCTGTTGAAAAACGGCGGCAACCTGCTGCCTCTGAAAAAGACGCCGGGCGTCATTGCAGTCATCGGGCCCAATGCCGACGAACTGGATCCACTCGTCGGAAACTATAACGGCACGCCTTCCCGGCCCGTCACGATTCTCGCCGGCATCCGCGCACGTTTCCCGCAGTCGAAGGTTGTCTACGTTAAAGGAACCAGACTGGTAGAGGCTGACACGTCTGCGGATAAAGCGGTCGAGGCCGCGCGCGGAGCCGATCTCGTGGTGATGGTAGCGGGACTCACTGCTCATATCGAAGGCGAGGAGATGAAGGTGAATGCGGAAGGATTCGCGGGCGGCGACCGCACGAGCCTCGATCTCCCGGCACCCCAGGAGCAACTGCTGCAGCGCGTCCAGGCAGTCGGCAAGCCGACTGTGCTCGTACTCATGAACGGCAGCGCACTCGGCGTCAACTGGGCCGACCAGCATGTGCCGGCAATTGTCGAAGCCTGGTATCCGGGCGAACAGGGTGGTACCGCCGTGGCTGCCTTGTTGGCGGGCGATTTCAGTCCAGGCGGTCGCCTGCCGGTCACGTTCTACCAATCAGTTGATCAGCTCCCGCCGTTTGACGACTACTCCATGAGCAAGCGGACGTATCGCTACTTCGCAGGCAATCCTTTGTATCCTTTTGGTTATGGCCTGAGCTTCACGGCCTTCAGCTATTCCAACAGCCACGTGAGCAAACCCAACGTGGCCGCAACGGACAACGTGACGATTTCCGTCGACGTGACTAATTCAGGCGCTGTAGCCGGCGACGAAGTCGTTCAGTTGTATTTGACGCAAGCAGGCATACGAGGTGCGCCGCTGCGCGCCCTGAAGGGATTTCAGCGGATTCACCTCAACCAGGGTGAGAAAAAGACTGTGGAGTTCACGCTGCACGACCGCGAATTGAGTGTCGTCGACGACAGCGGAAAACATCGCATCATCCCGGGTCAGGTGGCCGTATGGGTCGGCGGCGGACAACCCGTCAGCCGCCCGGGCCTGAGTCCGCCGCAAGGCGTGAAAACCCAGTTTGCGATCACTTCCAGCGCAACACTGCCGGATTGACGTAACGGGCGAGCCTCGCGGCCAGGTGGTCGAAAATGAGCCGAATCCGGCGCGTCGCGCGCGCATCCCGGTGCATCGCAAGCCACATCTCGCGCTTGAATCTAAACTCCTTGCGCAAAACACGTACGAGATCGGGGCGACGTTCGGCGAGCTGAACGTGATATGCGCCGATACCGGCGCCAGCATTCATCGCGGCGATCTGCACAGCCGTGTTATCGCAGCGGAAGCCGAAATCCTCACGACGCAGCCGTGCAGCCGCCCCACCAATAGACCGCACAGCATGCGCATCCCGGTCGAAGCCGATCCAGCGGTGCGAAGCGAGCTCGCGCGTCGACTGTGGCACGCCGAACGCATCAACGTAACGCCGATGCGCATACAAACCCAGCTCAACCGTCCCAATGAGACGGGTCACCAGGGCTCCCTGCGTGGGCCGCATCATCCGCACAGCGATATCTGCTTCTCGATTCAGCATATCCTCGTTGCGATCCGACACACTCAACTCCAACTCAATGCGCGGAAATTGCCGACAGAACCCGGCCAGCATGTCCGGAAGCACCTCGCACGCGACGAGCTGCCCTGCTGTGATTCGCACCACACCCTGTTCGCCTTGTGCTTCCGCCGAAGACACGCGATGGACCGCCGAAGCTGCTGCGGACATTGCTTCAGCATGCGGCACAATTGCGAGAGCGACCGCGGTCGGTAGGAAGCCGCGCTTCGAGCGTACAAACAGCGGCGCTCCCAGTTTAGCCTCCAGATCCTGAATGTGACGACCCACGGTCGGCTGCGCCAACTGCAGGCTCCGTGCGGCGGCGGAAAGGGTTTTCTCGCGTACGACAGCGAGGAAGGTGCGATACAGGTCCCAGCCCGGTTCTCGAGTGTCCATGCAAATCTGTATAGCAGAAGCATGGGTTTATGCAATTTCCACGCGGGGCATCCGCAGGCAGACTGTCGCCATGCTGGAATCTGAATCGATGCCTGATGGACCGCGGTTGCGAATCAATGGCCGACGAATCGCGTTTTGCCGAATGGGCTCGCAATCGCCCACGGTGATTTTCGAGACCGGTCTCGGAGCCGAGAGCAGTGAATGGTCGCCCATACAGACGAGCATCGGCTCGACCACCCTCACCCTGCGGTACGATCGTGTTGGGAGAGGCAGAAGCGACCCGGCCCAGGATATACGTACCGCGGAGGACATGGTCGGCGATCTGCATTCGCTTTTGAGAGTAGCCGATGTGCCGGGGCCCTACATCCTGGTGGGCCACTCCTTTGGAGGCTTGCTGATGCGATTGTTCGCGCATTGGTATCGCGACGAAGTGTGCGCACTGGTGCTCGTAGACGCCATGCACGAAACCCAGTTCGACGTGATCGGATCGGCGCTTCCGCCATTTGCACCGGACGACCCGCCCGCCTTGCAGAGCTTTCGTAAATTCTGGTGCGGCGGTTGGCGGGACCCGCAATCCACGCCGGAGAAAATCGATTTCGCCGCGTGCTTCCAACAGGTTCGCGATGTTCACTCGCTGGGACAGCTACCGGTGCGCATCATCTGCGCCGGTACGGCTATCAACAGCCCATTCCTGCCGGCGCACACCAGACCCGCACTTCAGACCGCGTGGAATCACCTGCAAAGCCAGTTCCTGCGGCTTTCCTCCGACGCGCAGCAGTCGTTCGCCCCGAACAGCGGTCACTTCGTACAGCGAGACGCGCCCGAAGTCATCATTGAAACCATCAGAAAGCTGCTGTGAATCTCAGGCCGGCACGACCCGCAGCGGCAGCCGTTTCAGGCCACGCAACGTGTTGTTGAAACGACGCTCGGGCTCGCCGGCCAGCTCGATGCGACGAACCTGCTGCGACAAGGCCTGGAGCACGACTTCGCCCTCTAGCCTGGCCAACAGTTGGCCTACGCAGACGTGGATACCCGCACCAAAGCCGACGTGCCCCAGAACTTTTCGCTCGATGTCATATTCGTCCGGATTGTGCCACTGACGCGGGTCCCGATTGGCAGCGCCGAGAAACAGGAGGATCTTCCGGCCCTCCTCGAGTCGTACACCACCCAGCTCCGTCTCGCACGTTGTGGTACGGAAGAAGGTCTGTACCGGGGACTCGAAGCGGACCGCCTCTTCAAAGGCCGCTTTCGCAAGACGCGCCGGATCGGCTCGCACCTTTTCCCACTGTTGTGGGTAACGGGCCAATGCGTACAGCGCGGCTCCGATCCCATTGACGGTGGTGTCTACGCCCGCGGTCAACATCGCACGAACGAGCTTGTGCGCTTCTTCCTCGGTAATCTCACCCGCATCCGCGCACTGATACAGGATCATGCCGAACCCGCTGGGCTTCAGATGCTCGCGCAGGGCCTCAGCCTCCACCCAGGGAAATACCTCCTGCGCGCGCTGCGCCGCCGCTCGAAACAGCTCATTTGCCGGCCCGAACGAATTGAAAACCATATCCCCGTAAGGCAGCAGGTAGTGCCTGTTTTCGGGACGCATGCCAATCGCATCCGGAAATACTTTCAGCGGGTAGGCTTCCGCCAACTCGGTGCAAGCGTCGAATTCGCCTTTCGCGACCAGAGCCGCCACCATCTCGGTGGCAGCCGCTACGAAGGTCTCACGTAACGATCGCATCACGGCGGGCGACAGAGCCTTCGTCAGAGCGGCTCGCGATCGTGTATGGGTCGGTGGGTCAGCCTCGAGAATCAGGCTCGGCAGTCGAAATCGCCCGTGACGACTGAAATCGGCAAGGCCGACACCGCGCGCGGAGGAGAACGTCTTGTAGTCCTGCAGCGCCTGTCGAACCTCTGCGTATCGCGCCGTCGCGGCAATGTTGTATCGAGTCAGCCACACAACCCGACCGGCGTCCCGGAGAGTCGCGTGGCTCGGATGAGGGTCTGCGAAGAATCCCGGGCTGAACGGATCTACGTCGACTGCTGGAGCACCCTGCGGTGCTGCATCGTCGTACATTTGGACATCCATGGCAGCCATGTTCTCAATGCGGCCGCGGCTGGCGGGGAACAAACAACCCAGGCGTGGCACCGGTGGGTTTGGCGCCATCCCATACGCTCGTGCCGTTGACGAACACTGCAACGACTCCCTGGGCTAGTGTCCTGGGGTTGGCGTAGTCCGACCGATCCGCAACCCTTTGCGGGTCGAATACGGTGATGTCGGCCACCTTTCCGGGAGCGAGGCGACCCCGATCGTACAGTCTGAGAAAGTCCGCGGGTAGCGAGGTCATTTTGCGGACGGCTTCCTGAAGAGGAAAGAGCTTCACATCGCGAACATATCGTCCCAGCACCCTCACAAAGGCACCCGTCGAGCGGGGATGGGCGGGAATGGGCAACCCGATGTACGAGCTGTCGCTCGAAATCATGTCCCACGGTTGAATGAGGAAGTTGCGCATATCCTGCTCGTCAACGGTTCCAATCACCACAATGATCGGACCTTTGGCATTCACCAGGATTTGTGTCAGGACATCGAACGGATCCGCGCCACGCTCGCGGGCGAGCACCGAAATGAACTTGCCCACCAGCTCAGGTTGACCGGGCGCCACGACAATGCGACTGGCCGTATAGGCCCCCACCTTGATCCACGAAAAACCGTTGTTGAGGCCCTGCTCGCTCGCCTGCTTCAGCGCAGCCCTGGCGGCCGGATCCGCGAGCGCAGCCGCGAGTTTCGCCTGCTTCTGATCGTTTGCGAGGTCATGCGAATCGGGTTGATCAGGGAAGATGATCAACTCCTGCAGATTCACTGCCGCAGCGCCGTCATAAGGGTATACATCGCCAACAACTTCGTGCCCCTGGGCGCGCAGAGCGTCGACCGCGTCGATGAGCTCAGTCGACTTGCCCTTGTTGGTCAACCCGACGGCCTTGATGTGACCCAACTTGGCCGGGATGCCGGCCGCGATTCCAATCCGAGCCGTTTCCAGCTCGCTGCCAATGAAATCGGTGACGGGATTACGGGAGTGCGAGTCATAGATTCCATCAAAAGGCCGCACTTCCTTGGCCAACTCGACAATTTCCTCGGGAGGGCTGAACATCCCCGGGTCGTACATCAACCCCGCCGACAACCCCACGCAGCCCAGCGCCATTCCCTGGCGGACCTGCGCTTTCATCTGGTTCATTTCCGCTGCAGTCGCCGCACGGTGCGCATGGCCGATCACTTCCGCCCGAATGCCATTGTGTCCGACATAACAGCCGTAATTCTGCGACGTCCCCTGTTGCCGGGCAGCGGCCATCAACTCTTGAAGGCTCTTGGGCGACTCCTGGCCGTCCGGCCCGAGGATAACCGTGGTGATCCCCTGTGCCAGGCCCTGTTCGTCCAGGAACGGCCCCTTGACCGTCCGGATCGACTGCATGTCATGAGTGTGGGGATCGATAAAGCCTGGGCTGACAGCGAGCCCGCGTGCATCGACGATCCTCGGCGCGGTGCCCGCAATTCGAGGCTGAACCGCGACAATCTTGCCCTTATCTACGGCAACGTCGCCCACCCAAGGGGTACCACCATTCCCGTCATAGAGGGTGCCGCCGCGAATGATCAGGTCATAGGACTGCGCCGATACCGGTGCACTCAAAACAAATCCAGCAACCAAAAGGGGCCGGATCATAAGTGGACCCTGAATCCAATGGTGAATGTTCGCCCGATCACATCGTAGAGGACCGCGTTGGTTTGCGCAGGCTCGAGAAAGTTCTCCGGATCGCGTGGCGGGTTCTTGTCGAGAATATTGTTGACGGTCGCGAATATCTGCAAGCCGTCACGCACGTTCGCACTGATCGTACCGTTCAGATACAGGCGCGCTCCGATATCGTTGTCGCTGACAGTGTAGAAATTCGTATAACGGCCGGCGCCGATCAATCTCTGCTCCAGGTAGAAAGTAAGCGGTCCATGCGTGTAGGTTTCAGACGCGTTGCCCCGCCAGTGCGGTAGGCCGCTGTTACCCGTCCCGATCCCACCGATACTCGTTCCAACGAACCCTGCCAGGTCAATCGAAGTGGTGCCGTTCGTAGACGACAGACGATGGACGTAATTGCCTAGGGCACGGAACGAGAACTTGTCCCCGTTTGAGAGCGTGCGATTGTAGCTCGCTTCGATATCGAGGCCGTTCGTATGGATGCTGGCCAGATTGAGGTATGTGAGTGTGACCTGCGATGGCAGGTTGTTGGCATCGCGAGTGACAAAGGAGCACAACGCGGTGTCCCCCTCGGAGCATCGACTTACGATGTCCTGGGCGTCGAGCTGCGCTATCGCGCCGTCAATATTGATGTTGTAGTAATCGACGGATGCACTGAAACCCGGCAGCCAAGCCGGCTGATAGATTGGCCCGATTGTCGTGGTGTCTGCCTTCTCAGGTTTGAGATTGGGGTTGCCGACGGACAAAGTGCGCGCCAGGACATTTTGCCCGGTAGCAGGATCCGCGATCGTGGTGAAGAGAAGTTGACTGGATGTGAAGAGCTCTGCGAGGTTCGCGGCCCGGATATCGCGGGATCGGGTGGCACGCAAGCGCAGCTCGTCGGTCATCGAATAGGACAGGCCCGCCTTCCACGTCGTGACAGTGCCGCTGGTACTGTAGTGCGTGACGCGCACCGCACCGTTGAAATCGAGTGCCCGGATGAACGGTACGTCTCGCACTAGCGGGACGAGTGCTTCCACAAAGCCTTCAGACACTGAATAGCGACCGGAAATGGGCTGAGGATTGCCGATGAGGAATGACTGCGCCGCTGAGAGTGAGTCCACCGTTGTATCGAGCGTCAGGCGTCGGTATTCACCGCCGAGCGCGACGGATACCGGTCCAGCCCAGGTGGAGAAGGGTTCACCCTGGATATTCGCCTGCGCCGCGGTTTGGGTCAGCCGGGTGACGAGGCTTTGTGTCCCGGTCACGTAGTCGATCGCGGCTTTCGATGGGGTTCCACCAAAGAGATTGATCGGCACACAACCGTTTGACGGTGTTGTCAGCGACGAGCGGCAGGCAACTTGACCCGTGGCCGGATCCACGACGGCGTCCTCTGCCAGCGCATAGCGGTCGGTGATGAGATTGTCGAAAAGATAGGCGCTGTAGCGATTGCGCCCATACTGGGCATCGGCGGCCCACGTCCACTGGCTCCCGATTTTGCCGGTGAGACCGCCGCGATAGCGTTGGGTCTGGTTGGTGTTGGCCGCTTTGATCAGGTCCCAGGTATTGAACTCGCCGAAAGCAAAGGGAGCTGCCGAGCGCAGCGAAGCAGGCAAATAGGCATTGTCAGCTTGGATCAACGACCCGAAGTCGAAGGACGGCGTGAGGGATGGATTGAAGGTGTGCGCTCGTGCCCACGAGCCTTCGAAGAACGCTGTGATCAACGGGGTGATTTCGTAGGACACACGCCCCAGTGCGTTCTCGCGATCAAGGGGGACGGACAGTACCTGATAGAGTCCAGGATTGAGGCCGCTGCCGCCGGACATGAGCGCGCCGCCCGCGGGTTTGCCGAAAACCAATGGAGCCGTGGTGCCATCAGGCAGAAACTGGGTCCCGCGAGCCGGCCCGCTCAGGATGAGGCCGCCGGCGGTGGCAATCCCCAATTGGGTGTTCGGGACGATGAGTTGCTGCGGCTGACCGTTGCCTACCGTGAAGTCGGGGTTTGCGATCAGACCATATTGCCCCCGCGCCCAGGAGCGACTCGACACATTGGTTATGCCGTCATCATCCTCATATTCCCCGGCGATCTCGACATGACCACGACCGCCGGCGAAAGGCGCGCCCCAGGCCAGTGATACGTCACGGCTCGCATTGTCGCCGAGCTGCGAAAGGCCCCCCTGCACTCTTCCTTCGAATCCATTCAAGTCCTTCTTCAGAATGATGTTGACAACACCGGCGACTGCGTCCGATCCATAGGCTGCCGATGCACCACCGGTGACGACATCGACACGTTCTATCAGGGTGGAAGGGATGACATTCGTGTCTATCGTACCGACCGATGTTGTCGGCACGAAGCGCGAGCTGTCCACGAGCACCAGTGTGCGGTTGGCTCCGAGGTTGCGCAGATCGAGAAAATTGCCGCCTGCATTCTGGGAGCTGCGTGTTGAGCTCGTTGGTGTGAGGGATGGCGTAAGCGCCGGAACTTCCTGGTTGAGCGCCTGACCGACATTGCTCGCTGATGTGATCTGCAGTTGGTCAGCGCCAACTACGGTCGTGGGAGTTGGAGCCTTGAAACCGGCGCGCGCGATGCGCGAACCGGTGACAACGATTTCCTCGAGTTGGTCCGAATCGTCAGCCATGCACGGGCCGACCACCGATACACAAACCGCCGCAGCGAGAACACTGAGTCGCATGAGACCACACCCCGCATGTTATTTAGTGCCGTCGTCTTGATCGCGACAGCTGGATGAAATAGCGCCCTAACCCCACTACTAACGGCGCGCGATGGCCTCGATCTCCACCAACGCAACCGGGTGCACCAGCGCACTGACGACGGTAGAGCGCGCCGGGCGGAGTTCTCCGAAAAAGCGGGCGTAGCTCTCGTTGAAAGCACTAAAGTCGGTGTCTCGGCGCAACCAGATCGTCGTCTTGACGATGTCATGCAGACGCAGGCCGGCCTTCGAAAGAACCGCCTCCAGATTCTGCAGTGCCTGCGTCGTCTGTTGCGCTACATCGGTGTGTGGAATCTGCCCGCTCACATCGAACGGCAACTGTCCGGAAATAAACACCAGGGATGCAGCTTCGGTCCACGGGGACAGGTGGGGCGATGACATAGGGTGAGGGTCCTGTCTAGGGATGTTTGGCGGCCAAATCGGCAATCGCGCTCAGGATCACATCTGGACGATCGTGAGCAACATCGTGGGAGCTGCCCGCCGCGGTGACCAATCGGCGATTGGGAGCGCGCTTTGCAAACTGTGCGTGCGCGTCCCTCCACCATTGCGCATCGGCCGGCTCTTCAAAGGGTGTCTTCTCCGACACGATCACGATGGCGGGTACCAACGCCGGCCAGGTCGCAGCGTGAAAGGCGCGCGAGGTTTCAACAAACGAGCCGGAGAGAGCCAGGAGTTGTCGCCCCGGCTTGGTCGGCGCAGAGGCCCTGATCTGCGCGAGAATGGGCGCATAGATTACCTGCATCCTGGAGATGGCCTCATTCGTAAAAACGTCTGGGACGTTCGCGTCGACCAGGACGCCGCCGATGAACCACTCAGGGTGTTGCCCAACCAGATAGGTGGCGATTTCGCCGGCCAGAGAGTGCGAGACCAGGATCACGTGCCGGGTGGCGTGGAGCTTCTTGAGACCCACGGCAAGGTCTCGTGTCGCGGCATGGACATTCCAGTCGCCGCTGACATCTTCACTGCTGCCCATCCCCGCGCGGTCGTAAGTGATGACTTTCGAACCCGTGCGCTTCGCCAATTCAGGCACGAGACTGTCCCAATATGACGAGTCCAGCCCACCCCCTGCGTCCAGGACGATCGTGGGTTCGTGTCCCGGCGTGACGTGAAAGGCGATCTTGTGGCCGTCCACATCGATCAGTTGCGTGGCAACAGCGGGTGTCGCCTGCGCAAACACCGAGGTGAGCGAGGCAAGCAGCCCCCAGAACGAAGCTCTAAGATTCATGTCTTACAATCCCATTCGTATCCATATTGTTCTGTTCAGGACCTTATATCCCGCTTGGAGATTTGTCAATTGAGCACCCGCAGGCCGCCGTTGCGTCCTGCTACAATCGTTTTCACCACCGGAGATGTGTTGTGATGAATGACCAGGCCCCGACCCTGGGTCGGCTGATAAAAGCTCTGCGAACGCGAAATGACTGGACCCTCCAGGAGATGGCCGACAAGACCGGCATCCCGCGCTCGACGCTCGCCAAGGTCGAGCACGACCGCCTGACGCTCGGCTACGACAAACTACTGCAGATCAGTCAGCGGCTGAAAATGCGGATGTCGGAGCTGTTCGCCGCCGCGGGCGAGGAGCCGGAAGGCCGGGCGATGACCCGACGCAGCGTCGGCACGTTGGAGGGAGCAATCCACGTGGATTCCCCCAACTATGAACACTTCTTCCTGTGCCCGGAGTTACGCAAGAAACGGATGATTCCGATGGTGGCGCGCGTACGGGCCAGAACACTCGAGGAGTTCGGCGAGCTCGTGCGTCATCCCGGCGAGGAGTTCTACTACGTGCTCGAGGGCAGCATCCAGGTGCACACCGAGTTTTACGAACCGGTGACTGTGACGGCCGGCCAGTGTATCTACCTCGACTCCACGATGGGGCACGCCTATGTGCTCGCACCCGGGTGCGACTCGGCTCTGGCGATAGGCGGCTGCAGCAGCGCCGACGAGTCGGTGTTAGAAGCCGTCACGAAAGCGGAATTTCATGAGAAGCCTGCGGCGGCCATACGATCGGCCGAGATAGTGACCCTCAAGGCACCGAAGAAAGCGGCCGTGCGCGGCAAATCGGCGCGCCGTCGCTAGGTCTCCCAACGAGCCCTGAATGCGACCGACCCGATCGTGATTTTGACTAAGGAGCCCATTGCCAGTCCTTTGCCGTAGCACGGCAGCCGCCATTCTTCCAACCGGTCCAGGCGCGACCGCGCACAACGCGGCCGGTGTGTGCGCCTGTTGCCTTGCCTTCGTCCAAGGCAATTCCTCCATTCACCAGGACGGTGCGCACGCCCGAGGCCAGCTGGTGTGGGTTGATGTAGTCCGCATGATCCTGAATCGTCGCCGGATCAAACACCACGACGTCGGCAAAGTAACCTTCTTTGAGTGAGCCCCGATCGGACAGCGACAGATTGGCCGCGGGCAATGCGGTCAGACGATGAATCGCATCCGGCAGCGTAACAACCTGGTCGGTACGTACGTATTTCGCCAGGAGCTTGGCGAAATTACCGTAGGCACGCGGATGGGTATGGGACTTTAAAAAGTCGCCCTCGGGGGCGGGAGCATCGCCATCGGAGCCGAAGCTCATCCAGGGAAGCGTGGTTTCCCGACGCACATTGTCTTCGGACATGACAAAGTAGATCGCCAGGATCCGCGAGCCATCCTCAGCGACCAGATCCATGGCAGTCTCCTCCGGGCTCTTGTGCCGCATCCGGGCCACCTCAGCCAGGGTCTTACCCATGAGAGGCTTGAGCGAGTCGCTCTTGAAGGCGGCCAGGAGAATGCCCTCCGCGCCGGCGGCGAGATACAGATTTTCATAACTGCCGTGCGGATCGTTCATCTCCTTCACGACCCGAGCGCGGACTTGCGGGTCCTGCAGCCGCTGAATCGACTTCTCGAGGCCACCCTCGCGCGCCCAGGGGGGAAACACGGTGTCGAGTCCGGTGCCACCGGCGGTGTAGGTATACATGTCGGCAGTAATTCGAGTACCCGACTTTCGAGCGGCCTCGATCTTGTCGATAACGGGCTGCAGTTTCGGCCAGTTCGCTTTACCGCCCATTTTCAAGTGATAGATTTCCGCGGGGGCGCCGCTGGCGCGTGCAATTGAAATGGTTTCATCGACTGCTTCGAGGAGGCGGTCTGCTTCGCTGCGCATATGGGTAATGTAGATTCCGCCGCATCGACCTGCTTCCTTCGCCAGCCCGAGCAACTCGTCTGTCCTGGCAAAGGTGGCTGGCGCATAGATGAGCGCAGACGAAACCCCGAGTGCGCCCTCCTCCATGGCACCCTTCACCAACGCCTGCATGGTGTGCAACTGCTCACTCGAAGGCTGGACATCGTTCTCGCCCAGAACATACTCGCGCGCCGTTGATGCACCAACAAACGAAGCCAGGTTGAGTGACATTCCCGCGCGTTCCCTGCCCTCTAGATATTGACCGAGGGTGCGCCAGTTGATGTTGTACTTGATGTCCGATTGGGCTGCCGCGCTGCGCGCGGCCATCTGATCGGTGAGCGGCCCCATCGAGTCGCCCTCGCCGGTCACCTCCAATGTCACTCCCTGAAAGAGGTCGCTCTCCTCGCGGCCGTCCGCAAAGATGCTCTCCTGAGCCTGACTGAGCATATTGATGAACCCTGGCGCGACGGCGAGACCGTGCGCGTCGATCGTGCGCTTAGCTCGCACGGTACGTGGCTTACCGACATACGCTATGCGGTCGCCCTTGACAGCTACATCACCCACGTAGGGGACGGAGCCTGTTCCGTCGTAGATCGTGCCGCCCTTAACGACGATGTCGTATTCAGCATTGACCCCGGCTGCGGCACAACTCAAGGGCAGTACCAACGGAACAATGACGCTGACCCACGTAGATACTCGTTTCATTTCAGGTGATACTCGAATTGCAGGCCGTAGGTTCGCGGCCGAACGCGCTCGCTCCACTCATTGATCCCCGGAAACTCCGGCAGCGGCGACCGATTGTTATTGTTGATGTTGTCACAATACAGGGTCGCGGACCAGTGCGCAGGCGCTTTCACAGTAGCGCTGGCGCGGCCGATCACGAGGCTGCTGCCCTCAAAAACCATGCCGTTCGCAACCCCAATCAGCGGTGGCGCAGACATTTGCGATGTATAGTTGTACGAGGCAGTGAGGTTGCCGGTATAACCACCGCTACCCAACGCAAACTCGTAGTTGATCGAAGCGCCTGCCGTGTATTCGGGCGATCGATTCAGCCGCTGCCCCTTGGCAAAGAGCAGCCCATCCGCTGACTGCACGTCGGAGTCGAAGGTCAAATCATTCCAGCTCGAACTGACAGTCACAGCGAGTCCATCCAGGAGACGGCCCGTAGCGGAGAACTCGGCACCGACACCGCTCGCGGAGCTGGCATTCACAAAGGCACCGAAACTGGCGCCTTGATAAAGCACGGTCAGCGACTGCTGCACGTCCTTCCACTTCACATAGTAGACCGCCGAGTCGAAGGCCAACCGGCCGTCCCAGAGCGCGCCCTTCGCGCCCATCTCGTAGTTGTCGAGCTTGTCCGGCTTCACGGGCGGAAAGCCCGGAGCCGCCTCCAGAACGACGGGCTGTTGACCGAAGCCGCTGCGAAATCCTTGCGAATACGAGGCGTAGGCCGTGAGATTGGCGAGCGGATACCACGACAGCACGACGCGTGGCGTGGTCGCGTGGAACGAAGCGCTGAAATGATCGACCTCTACGCCCGGAGGTGGATCGAGGTCGGTCGTCGACTCTTCGTCATGATAGTAGCGCCCGCCGAGAGTCAGTTCGAAATGATCGTCGAGGAACTTGCGGCTCAGCTCTCCAAACACCGCATATGCCTCGGATTGGTCAGCGTTGCCCACGCCGATGAATTGTTGCAGGAGCTGATCCTTTGCGTTCCGGTAGGACGCACCGGCAGTCCAATGCCACGGACCCAGCTGTCGGGAGGCGAGATTGACCTCCTCCGAGAAGACCCTGGAAGTCAGGACGTTATGCTCCAGCGGCGGATAACTGGGAACTTCCGGGAAGGTTACGCCGAGAATCGGGCCGAGCGGGGCGATGTCGAAATAATTATCGCTGTTGTAATCGATATAGCTGGACATGCTGCTCAACGCGAAGGACTCAAACTCGTACCCAACCTTGAATCCGTACATGGTGAACTTGATGTCGGTCGGCTGCGGCTGCGTCGCGGTGATCGTACCGTCGTCCCGCGAGAGCGACGGGGCGCCGTACTTTGACTCGGAATGCCAGGCCTCGAGGCCTATCGAGAGCCCATCCGTCGGCGCGGCATCAATCTTCAGGCGCGCTGTCGTCAATCGCGCATCGTTGACGTTGTTTCGTACCGGACTGTCAATCCATCCGCTCAGGTGCTCCTGCCCGGCAACTACGCGCGCGGCGAGCTTACCGTCGACAATTGGCACGTTCACGGCCACATCGCCCTGGTAGTTGTTCCCGCCCTGTTCGGTCGCACCCTCCGACACGCGGGCCTTGATATCGAAGTTGTGCAGATCCGCCCCGTTCGTGATTACGCGGACGACACCATCCTCGGCGCTGGCACCGTACAGAGTGCCCTGCGGTCCTCGCAAAACTTCGACTCGATCGAGATCATAGGGAGCCAGGTCGGGTACCACGGCGGACTTGACCAGGCCGAATGGGACGCCATCGAGGTAGTAGGCGACGGGACTCGTGCCCGCAAGACTCGGAGCGCTTGCGGTTACACCGCGAATCGAGAGTTGCGCACCGCCTCCCTGGAACGCCGCGTTCTGCGTACCGGTGATGGCGACACCCGGTACGCTGCCGAGCGCATCCAAAAAGCTGACGGCACTCGAGCTATCGAGCGTGGTACCTCGCATCACGGTGATGCCAATAGGCACGTCCTGGAGGCGCTGCTCACGTTTCTGCGCCGTCACCACGATTTCTTCCAGAGCGTCCGGGCCGGCTGTTGCCTCGTTTGAATCTGTCGTGACCGATACAGCATGCGCTGCTGATGACAGACCCAGGACGAGCGCACCCATAGTGCCCACCGACCAAGCCGTGAACGTCTCGCGATGATTCATACGTCGTTACCCCAATTTGACTCGGTGTTGCGCCGGTCGAACTTGCGAAGCGCCGGACGTTCTCTATGGCCCGATCCTTTCACATCCGTTTGGGACTTACTAGTCCTGTATGGGACTTTTTTGACATATTGATCTCTGGACAGGCTCTGTGGTCCCGTTTAGGATTCTTAGCATGCCACCCCGCCCTTCCTGGTTCCAACGCTTCCTGCTCCCGGGCCTGGCGTTCAAGGCAGTAGTGATCGGCGGTGGCTACGCGACCGGACGCGAGCTTGCGGAGTACTTCATTCCGAGCGGACCTTGGGGCGGCGTCGCCGGCATGCTGCTTGCGATGCTGATCTGGAGCTGCGTGTGCGTGGTCACTTTCCTGTTTGCCCGCCTGACCCACGCCCTCGACTACCGATCGTTCTTCAAACAGCTCCTCGGCCGGTTCGTGTTTCTGTTCGAGTTTGCCTACTTCGCCTATGTCATTGTCGTCCTGGCCGTGTTTGGTGCGGCCGCCGGGTCACTCGGACTCGCGGTGTTCGGCTGGCCACTGCTCTACGGCACCCTGTGCCTCATTGCCGGAATCGCGTTGTTTACGACTTTCGGCAGCGCCTCTGTCGAGCGGCTCTTCAAATGGGTATCCCTGTTTCTTTACGCGGTTTACAGCGTTTTCTTTGTACTCGCGCTCATGCGATTCGGTGCCCGCATTCCCACCAGCTTTGCGAATCACCCTGTCATCAATGGATGGGCCCTGCGAGGAACCCTCTATGCGGGCTACAACATCCTGGGAGCCGTGGTGATATTGCCGGTCGTACGGCACTTCAGCAGCAGTCGGGATGCGATCACAGCAGGCCTCTTGTGCGGCCCGCTTGCGATGCTGCCGGCGTTGATCTTTTTCATCTGCATGTGCGCGTTCTACCCACAGATCGGCGCCGAAACCCTGCCGTCGGACTTCATGTTGCGCCAGCTCAATCTGCCGTTCTTCCAGATCACATTCCAACTGATGATCTTCGCCGCGCTGCTCGAAAGCGGTACGGGTGCGGTGCATGCCGTCAATGAAAGGCTGGCCGCTACATGCCGTGATCGGCAGGCACGCGAGATGCCCAACGCGGTGCGCCTGTTGGCCGCGGCGGTGCTCCTGATCGGCTCCATCTTTATCGCGAACCAGTTCGGACTCGTGGCGCTCATTGCGCGCGGGTATCGGGCCCTCGCCTGTCTGATCCTGGCGCTCTACGTAGCACCGCTGATGAGCTACGGCCTGTGGCGGCTGCTGTGCGCGAAAGAAGTAAACTCATGAACGTATCTATCAAAGACCCGGTCATCTCTCTTGATGACAAGTACCGGCTGGACTGCCCGACGACACTCATCAACGGCCGACAGGCACTCGTTCGCCTCCCGTTGGCCCAGCGCGAGCTCGATCGCCGTCATGGACTGAAGACCGCGGGATTGATCAGTGGCTATCGTGGCTCGCCGCTCGGCAGCTACGACCTCGAATTGTGGCGCGCCGGCTCTCTGCTACAGGACAACGACATCCTGTTCCAACCGGGTCTCAATGAAGATCTCGCCCTCACTGCGCTGTCCGGCTCGCAACTGCTCGATCTGATCCCGGGCCGTAAGGTCGACGGCGTCTTCGCCCTTTGGTACGGCAAGGGGCCCGGTGTGGACCGGTCCGGCGACGCAATCAAACACGCGAATCTCCAGGGTGTCGCACCCAATGGCGGCGTGTTGTTGGTTTTTGGGGATGATCACGCGGGCAAGTCCTCTACCACGGCGCACCAAAGTGATTTGACATTGGGCAGTTGGGAGGTCCCCATCCTCTACCCCAGCTCGGTTGCCGAGGTACTGCAACTGGGACTCGCCGGTATTGCGTTGTCCCGGTACTCGGGGTTGGTTGTGTCTCTCAAGTTGGTGAACGAGACCGCTGACGGTACAGCGGTCATTCACAGCCCGCAGTTGCCGGAGTTCGTCCTGCCTGATCTGCCGCTACCGGAAGGCGGCGTGCACGCGCGTCGGGAATCTCTCGCCATGCAGCAGCGGGATCTTCGGATCATCCGGCACAAGCTGCCACGTGCCCAGGCATTTGCACGAGCCAATCGCCTCGACCGGATCGCATTCGGTAGCGAGTCGGGACGCCTGGTGATTGCGACGGCCGGTAAGGCCTTCCCGGATGTCCTGGCGGCCCTCTCCCTGCTCGGTATCAGCGACGCCATCGCACGCGAAGTCGGGATCGGTGTCTACAAGATCGGACTGATTTTCCCGCTCGACCCGGTTGCGCTCCTGGCCGCGACACAACGGGCTGAAGAGATCCTGTTCGTCGAGGAAAAGCGTCCCCATACCGAGATTCAGGCCGCCGCGGCTCTCTACAATCAACCCCGCAGACCCCGCATCAGCGGCAAGTCGACGCCTCGAGGCGACTTTCTGCTTCCCGCTGACTCCCCGCTCGATGCGACGCTCGTCGCGCGCGCCATTGCAGAACGAATCCAGACCGCATTTCCAGACATAGCCGCCGGAGTTCCAGGATTCACGGCGGCGACTGACCTCCTGCAGGCACGTTCGGTCAACACGACACGCGGCGCTGCCCCAATCGCTCGCCGGCCGGCGTTTTGCTCAGGTTGTCCGCACAACACCTCGACAACCGTACCCACGGGCTCGTTGGCCGGTACCGGAATTGGCTGCCATACGATGGTGCTATTCCAACCCGAGCGGCCCAGCTTACCCGTGGTGCACATGGGTGCAGAGGGAGCGCAGTGGATTGGCCTGGCCCCGTTTACAGAGACCCAGCACATCTTCCAGAACCTCGGTGATGGCACTTACAGCCATTCCGGATCCCTGGCCATCAGGGCCGCGGTTCAGGCCCGCGTCAACATCACCTACAAGATCCTGCTCAACGATGCCGTCGCTATGACCGGCGGTCAGCCGGTGGAGGGTCAATTAGACGCCGCACGCATCGCGGCACAGGTTCGTGCCGAAGGCGCCAGGCGGATAGTCGTCGTATCTGAAGATCCCGAGCAGCACCGGCGCGAGCCACTGCCGAGCGGAACTGAGCTGCGGCATCGTGACGAGTTAGGTCGGGTTCAGGAGGAACTGCGCAAGGAACCGGGTGTCACCGTCATCATCTACGAACAAGTCTGCGCGGCCGAGAAACGGCGGCGCCGCAAGAACCACACTTATCCCGATCCCAACCGGCGTGCCTTTATCAACTCGCTCGTGTGTGAAGGCTGTGGAGACTGCTCGGTGCAGTCCAATTGCATTTCGATTCAGCCTCTGGAAACCGAATTGGGCCGCAAACGCAGGATCGACCAATCCGCCTGCAACAAGGACTTCTCGTGCGTCAAAGGGTTTTGCCCGTCCTTTGTCACTGTTTCAGGCGCAAAACGCCGCCGCGCGCCGGCTGAATCCAACGCCGCCCACTCTGCCTCGCTGCCTGAGCCGAGACTGCCGGCCTTGGGCAACGGTTTTGACCTGGTCATTACGGGAATTGGCGGCACCGGCGTCGTGACCATCAGTGCCATTCTGGGAATGGCCGCCCGCCTGGAGGGTTTCGGCGCCAGCCTGTATGACATGACGGGTCTGAGCCAAAAGGCGGGCCAGGTCTTCAGCCATGTCCGTCTGCGTCGCGCGCCGGACGAGATTGTGGCTGCGCAGGTCGGCAGCGCGGAAGCAGATGTGATCCTCGCGTGCGACCTGATCGCCGCCGTTCAGAAGGAGGTACTGACCACCATCATACCGACCAGAACACGAGTCTTCGGCAACAGTGAGGTAGCTGCAACCGCCGGCTTCGCCACTCTTCCAGATTTAGCCATACCTCAGATGCAACTCACAGCGACACTGGAATCGCTTGCACAAACACCGCCGCGACTCATTGCGGCCAACACGCTTTCGGAGCAACTCCTCGGCGACTCCATCGGTGCAAACCTGATCTTGTTGGGATTTGCGTGGCAGTGCGGTGCGATTCCACTGCAGCGGAGCTCTATCGAAGCAGCCATTCGTCTCAACGGCAAGGCGGTTGAGTCGAATCTGAAGGCATTCGCTGCCGGACGCGCGGCATCGCTGCGGAGCAACGTCTCGCCATCCCCAGCGCCGGATAGCCTGACGGATTTTGTTGCCAGGCGCGCGCGCGATCTGACTGACTACTGGAACGCGGAGTACTCCAGGAAATACCTCGACCTGATGAACAGCGTCCAGCGTTGTGCGGGTCGCGTGGAGGGAGGGGACGCTTTCGCATGGGCCGTGGCGCGCGGCGCCTACCAACTGATGGCCTATAAGGACGAATACGAAGTGGCACGCTTGTACACCGACGGGCGCTTTCAATCGGCTCTATCAAAGGAGTTTGAGAGCTATGACTCGGTCAAATTCCACCTCGCCCCACCGCTGCTGGCGATGACGGACCCGCGAACGGGACATCCCCGAAAAATAGCTTTTGGCTCCTGGATCCTACCGGTCTTCCGGCTGCTCTCCCGGTTGCGCACGCTCAGAGAAGGACCCTTTGATATTTTCGGTCGTAGCACCGAGCGGCGGCTCGAAAGAAAGCTGCGCGACAACTATCTGGAAGTAATCGCGCGCCTGACCAACACGCTCTCGGCGGAAACGTTGACCCATGCCACGGAGGTGGCCGGGAGTCCGGCTGCAGTCCGCGGATATGGACACATCAAGCAACCGCGCGCCGGCGCGTTGCTCGATGAGCTATCAGCCGAATCAGCAGGTGCGCGACGATGATGGGCCAGGAAATTGTCGTCATCGGGGCCGGCATGGCGGGCGCTGCGATAGCCGCCCATTTATCGGAACACGCACGGGTCCACTTGCTGGAGATGGAGCCACAACCGGGTTATCACTCGACGGGTCGCTCTGCCGCTGTCTACTTTGAGGCGTACGGCAACGCGCAGGTCCGGGCGCTGACCCGCGCAAGTCGCTCATTTCTGTACTCGCCGCCCCCAGGATTCTGTGCAGCGGCTTTGGTGAAGCCACGCGGACTCTTACTGACAGCCCGCGACGGACAGCAGTCCGCGCTGAAACACACTCTCGACGCAGCAGTGCCCAGTGATGGCCTGAGAGAAGTGACGGCGCGGGAAGCCACGCGCTTGCATCCTCTGTTACGTGAGGATGGTTTACAGGGCGCAGCCTATACCGAGCGCTGTGCCGATATCGAGGTCAATGAGCTGCATCGCGGTTACCTGCGCCTGTTTCAATCCCGCAATGGAACTCTCAGCAGGCAGACCGAAGTCGTTGGACTGGAGCGCGTTTCCAACAGTTGGCGGATCACTACGCAGCGCGAGGTGTTGCGCGCCGAGATTGTCATCAATGCAGCCGGCGCCTGGGCGGATACAATCGCACAACTTGCCGGTGTGCGTGGAATTGGGCTACAGCCACTCAAGCGGACGGCCTGTCTGATACCGGGCCCGCCGGGGCAACGCCCGGACGAGTGGCCCATGTTGGTGGATGTTGAAGAGTCCTTTTACCTGAAACCCGATGCGGGCGCGCTGCTGCTGTCTCCGGCGGATGAAACTCTCACAACACCCGCGGATGTGCAGGCCGACGATATGGATATCGCCGTCGCCGTCTCTCGTCTGGAAGAAGCCACGACGCTGAGCGTCGAGCGGGTCACGCACCGATGGGCAGGACTGCGCTCCTTCGTACCTGACCGGACGCCGGTTATCGGTTTCGATCCGCTCATGCCTGGATTCTTCTGGGTTGCCGCTCTCGGCGGGTATGGAATCCAGACAGCGCCTGCTGCCAGTCGACTCGCGGCCACGCTCGCGTTGGGCTTGCAGCCCGATGAACACCTGGTTGAGCACGGAATCATCCCGTCTGCGTTTTCCCCACGCCGTTCCCCGGGAACGCAATGAGCGAGTGATTGAAGTCATATGTTGGTGCGCGTAGCATCCCGCTCGCGCACCATGCTCCCGTTCCGAGGCAGGAGAAACAAAATGACATCGCGCAGGGCAGGATGGATCGTTTGCCTGTTATTTCTGCTTGCACCGTTCGCGGCAGGCGCCGACGACGCGGGCAAGGTCAGATTTCCGTTTCTCGAGGCGACCGTGGCACAGCTTCAGGCTGAGATGGCCGCGGGCCGGCTGACCTCCGAGCAACTCACTCGCGCCTATATCCAACGTATTCAGCAGCTCGATCAGCCAACCAAGGACAGTATCGGGGTCAACTCCATCATTGAGTTGAACCCGGACGCGCTGGCCATCGCCCGACAGGCGGACGCCCTGCGACGCAAGGGCAAGGTGCTGGGCCCGCTGCACGGCATTCCGATACTGCTCAAGGCCAACATTGACACGGGCGATCGGATGCAGACGACCGCGGGGTCTCTGGCACTGCAGGGCACGCCCGCACTCCAGGATTCAACGGTGGCCGCCAATCTGCGCGCCGGCGGAGCGGTGATTCTGGGCAAGACCAACCTGTCGGAATGGGCGAATTTCCGCTCTTTCGAGTCGGTCAGCGGCTGGTCTGCCGTCGGTGGCCAGACTCACAATCCGTACGGGCTCGATCGCAACCCGTGCGGCTCGAGCTCCGGATCGGGTGCCGCCGAGTCGGCCAACTTCACCACGCTGTCCATTGGGACCGAGACCGACGGAAGTATCGTATGCCCGGCGAATGCCAACAATGTGGTTGGCATCAAACCCACGGTTGGCCTGACCAGTCGTGCCGGTGTGGTACCCATCTCGCATACACAGGACTCCGTGGGCCCACATGGGCGCACGGTGGCAGACGCGGCCGCGGCGTTGGGTGTCATTCAGAGCCGTACCTTTGATGGCCGGGACTCGGCCACCGGTGAAGTGCCGCTGGGCTGGCAAGGCCGTTTTGCGCGGCCCACGAACATTCCGACCGACTACACGAAGTTCCTCAATCCCAACGGCCTGAAGGGCGCTCGACTGGGCCTGGTCAGGAGTCAGATTGGGCTCGACAGCGCGCCGCAACAGGTGATCGATGCGTTCAATGACGTAGTGACGGCGCTGCAGGCGGCGGGTGCGACTATAGTCGATCTCGACGCGGCCGGCTTCACGTTTCCGGCGGCGACGGGCGAGACGCTGGTGCTGGAGTTCGATTTCAAGGGCGACGTGCAAAGCTACTTTGCAACTCGTATTGGTGTCCCCGTCGCCAAGGGGACTCTGCAGGATGCCATCAACTTCAATAACGACAATGCAGACGCGGAGATGCCGTTCTGGGGTCAGGACGTCTTCACCGAGACGCAAGCATTATTGCCGGGGCCGGATACCCCGCAGACCGACGCCAACCTCGGCGTACCTGTGGGAACGACTTACAATCAGGCACTCGCGATAGACAGGGCCGCGACCGTAAACGGCATCGATGCCGCGCTGTTGCAGTTCCACCTCGACGCGGTGATCGCACCAACCGACAACCCGGCCTGGTCAACTGACCTGTTGTATGGTGATCACTTCGTCTTTGGCAGCTCCGGCCTCGGCGCCCCGGGAGGCTATCCATATATTCAGGTGCCGGCGGCGCAGGTGTTCGGAATCCCCTTCGGCATCACGTTCTTTGGCACAGCGTTCAGTGAGCCGAAGTTGATCACGCTGGCGTCCGGTTTCGAAGCGGCAACCCAGGCACGCCTCAAGAATCTCCCGCAGATCACCCCAACGATTCCCCAGGACCACATTGCGGGCGAGCCGCTCGATGTGCCGCACGGCCACCGCCCGAAGGACTGGCGCCCACGCCACCTTTGACAATCGAATTCCTCGACACTGCGTCACATTTTCCGTAGGGATCATTCCCCGTTCGGGCAGCGTTCACGGATACTGTGGCAATGCACACGAGTCCCCGCGGCGCGTTGCTCGCATCTGCTCTCGCCGTATGTATCGCTTCGCCCCCCGCCCTCTGCACAGTCGCCGCCCTGCCTCCTCCGTGTACAGAGTCCTTCGACTCGGAACCCATCCCGCTGCTCGTGGACCAGTTGAAAAGTGCACGGCAGAGTAGCTATGACAGCTGGGCAGCCCGCTGTGCCTCGGAGGCACTGACCCGCAAGGACGAAAGCGTAGTTGCATTATTGATTCCCCTTCTCGAAACGGACAGCGTCGACGCTTCCTACGTGATGTCTGCACTGACGGGTCCAGGTCATTCCGGAGCGACTGCTATCCCTTACCTGGAGCATCGACTGCGCGCAGGGGGTCGAGATTTCTCCCAGGAGGCGTACTCGGTTTTGGGCGCCATGGGGAAACCGGCGCAGCCCACCATTCCGTTGCTCATCGAGAAGGCGCGAGGTATCAACATCAGCTACACGTTCGAGAGCAATGACGCCATCAATGCACTGGGCGCGCTTGCTGAGTTTGATAAGCGGCGAATCGTCCCATTGCTCGTAGAATTCTTGAATGACCCGTCGCGAGTGAGTGCCGCTGCGAAAGCACTGGCGAGCATGGGTTCGAAGGCACGTTCGGCACAGGACCCCGTGGCCCGCGCCTTGTCCAGCGCCGTTGCGAGCGACGATCTGAGCTCTGCGATGGAGCTCGAACGAACCCTGGTCCGAATCGGAGATCCAAAAAAGACCACGGCCGTGTTGGCGCCGCTGTTACGCCAGCCCAGGATCAGCTTCAACACGGCCTACGAGCTCACGGACCTGGGACCGGGCGCGAGAGCCGCCATCCCCCTGCTGTATGAGCGTTTCCACGCCCCGGAGACGGACGAGCAGGAACGCTTTTATGATCTGCGGGCGATGGTTGCCATCGCGCCGGACTCGCGGGATGTGCTTCGATCGATACTCGAGCAAATCGCCGTTCACGATTTCGTTTTCCAACTCGGTGCCGATGAGCTTCTGAAGGTGAAGCCATTTCCCGCGGAGCTCGCTCCTTCGCTCGTATGGGCCCTCGAGGCCGGAACCCAGGACCAACCGGAGTTGCGCCAGGCGCTGCAGACCGTACTGCGCAGCACACATACCCACATTCAGCCTGCATACCGGGAAACACCACCGCCGCGAGACGTTGGCAATGAGTTGATTGATGGAATCTGGGTGCTGATGCGGCAGCAGAACCCGATTACAGTCGAAGACGCGCGCGAGGCGCTCCGACTCGATCCCAACCGGTATGTAATGGCAGTCGCTGGCCGAACGGGCACGCTGCGCCTGAAACACGAGTGGCCACCCTCGGCGAGCGCTGACAACGTGGTGCGCTCAGTCGACTCGGGACCCGTCGATTCGGGTTTCAATGGCGCGTCACAAACTGTGCGGATCGTTCTCGGCGAGGGGTACTGCATGACGAACTCGCAGTTGAGACTTCGCTTTCCCCCGCCCCCTCCTGACAAGGTCGACCCTTCAATTGCCGGCATAGCCGAGGTAGTTGTCGTGGGGCACCGCCCTCGTGGCATGGGAGAATCGCCCCAAATCCTGGAGCTCGACCGCACGGCGGATGAGAGCAAGGCGCGCTCTGCCTACACCACGCTGAATGGCACCTGCGCCCGCGGCGTCTCCATTGTTAAGACTTTCGGCGCCGGGTACTGGAGCGCGGTGTGTCCGTTCGAGTATGACAGCCAGTTCATTGACACAACGGTTGCGCCGGAACTTCGCAGGCAACTGGGAGCCGACGTGAGCCGATTCAATTTGGCGGCGCCGCGCATCAACGACTCTGGTTACTTTCAGTTTGTCGGTTATACCGAATTGCCGCCCGAGCCGGTCCCTGCTGACTGGTCGGCGCGTGGCCGGCAGATTTCCTTCAACTTTGATCGTTGTTCACGCAAGCCCGAGAACGTGCAGGTATACGTTCCATAGCGGGCAGGCCGCCGACCCCGGTGACATACAACACCGACTCCGACACACCATCGATTCCCAGATCCGTCTCTATCAGGGAATCCTTCAGAGCCGCGGTACAAAACGGCGCAAGCCCCAGCCGGGTTGCAGTCAGACAAAACGTCTGCCCGAGATGACCGGCGTCGAGCAGGACGACGCGATATGCGCGAGGATGCGGGTACTTCCACATCGTCCGCTCAAAGACACCCGTCATGATGAACAGCGCCGCGGCCTCGGCGACAAAACGCTGATCCGCGCAATAGGCCCGCGCCTGCTGTGCCGTCGCCCCGGAAGAAATTTTGGCCAGCGCGTGCGCCCGGGCGTCGTAATGATACAGCCCGGCATCGAGCCCTCTGACACGCAGTGGCATCAAGTACACTTCCACCGGATTGCGTGCACCCGCGGATGGGCTCGTCTTGAGCGGCAAGGATCCGAAGTACTTTGACTCAACATACCCCTGGACACCCCAGGTCGCGTGCAGCAACTCTGCAATGCTGTCGAGAGTTATCTGCGCGGCCGAGAATTTCCGGTGTGTCCGGCGCGCGTACAGGGTCTGGAAGAAGTCATCCTGTTGCTCCTGGTGAGCCGGCAGTGAGATATACGCTGCAGCGTCCGTCCGCTTGAAAAGCGGCGGTTGCGGCGTGCCCGGAAGTGACTGCAACATCTCCTCCGGCGTCGCGTCGCCGCTGATGTAGGGCGCATCTTTCGTCAGGAAGTGAAATCCAGCCTCCGGCAGCCAGGGTTTCCAGCGCGAGTCGAGCAACTCGTCGCGAGCCGCTTCGGGCGAGTCACACTCCAACAGAAGTTGCGCCTCAATCAACTTCAGGATCGTCGCGCCCACACTCTCCCGGGTGTAGGAGTTGAACTCAACCATTGCATCCCGGATGGTGCGGGGAGCGAGGAAGAATCGCACCAGCTCGAGCACGATCGGATTCGCGGCAAACCGCTCGCGGGTCAGGTAGTTGACAATCCGCAGCTCGCCACCGTCCCAATGCGCCGACTGGCAGCGGGCGCTTCGCAACTTCACTTAGGCTTGTGGCCGTGACCCGAATCCGGGTCGTCGTCATCCGACTCGATGTCAGCCTTGTGCTGATGGACACCCAGCGCCTTCAACCGCTCCTGCACCTGCTTGAGGCCGGCCTCCAACGTAATCCGGTCGAGTGTGCCGGACTGCAGGTCCAACAAAAGGTCCTGAATCTCTTCCTGGGCACGCGCCAGCGTGACCCGTAACGACTTCGAAGTCATCGTGGATTCTCCCGTCTAGTCCGGCAACCGCAGTTGAGCCAGTAATGCCCGGAACCTGCGGTCACCGTGCAGGCTGCGCAGCAAAGGGTCTGTCTTGATCCATACTATCTCGGAATCGTGCCGCTGGTAACTGCGTTGCAGCCATTCGAAGGCCCGATCCGCCTCGCCGCGATAGGCGTGTATTTGAGCGATTTCGTAGGCGCTCGTGGTTGCAAACCGGCCCTCGAGCGTTTTCAGCGCCGCATCTGACTGCGCACGCCGTCCCATTGCCGCATAGACCACAGCGAGCCCGGCCAGCCTGCGATCCTCTTCGGGTTCCTGCTCCATGTTGGCGAGTGCTTCGTTCAGGTCTCCCAAATAAACCCGTGCCATGCCGACCGAGCTGTTGACGCCGCCGTAGTCCGGGTGAAGTTGCTGAAGTTTCAGGCGGTACTGCAGGCACTGCGACAGCCGGTCGGCCGCGCACGAGGCATCACTGATCGCCTCCAGGGAAAGCGCGTCCAGCGGGTTCAGCTGAATCACCCGGTCATACAGCTCCAACGCTTCGGCGACGTGCCCGGAGACCAGAGCCATTTCCCCGAGGGCGCTCGGCAACAGGTAGGTATTCTGCGGGTCCAGGGCGCGTATGCGCTCGTGGTCCGCTCGTGCGGCCGCCCAGTCCCACTTGACCACCATCTCGAATCCGGCGCGCGTAAAGTAGGCCCAGACCAGCTTCGGGTCCAGGGCGATGGCCCGGTCCAACGCCGCGCTGATCCTGGCGTTATCCTCGGGAGACGGCGTGCCCTGGATGTCCTCCAGGTTGAAGTAGGCACTCGCGAGCCGTGCCCAGGCCAGGGCGAAGTTGGGTCGCAGTTCGATCGCCTTCTTGTAGAGTTGCACAGCCTTCTGCACGTCGGGAATGGTTCTGCGTGCTTTGTAGTAGTTACCTTCCAGTACGAGGTTGTATGCATCGACATCCGATTGTTGCCCAACCGGTTGATCGACGATCGCCAGCGATGCGTTGAGCGCCTTTGCCACACTCTCCGCAATTTCATCCTGCACCGTGAATATGTCGGACAGGTTTCGATCGTAGGTCCTGGACCACAGTTGAGCGCCGTCGGACGCCTGGATCAATTGCGTGGTGACACGAATCGCCTGTCCGCCTTTGCGGACGCTGCCTTCCAAAAGGTGCGCAACTCCGAGCTTTCCCGCGATGGAGCGCGCGTCCTCGTTCCGCCCTTTAAACTGGAAGGATGAGGTGCGCGCGATCACCTTGAGGCCGGCGCTGTGCGAGAGGTGATTGATCAACTCTTCCGACAAGCCATCGGAAAAGTACTCCTGGTCCTTGTTTTCGCTCAGATCGACGAACGGCAGAACTGCGACGGACTTGTCGGGCCCGGCTGCGTTGGCGGCAACACGGACTGCAGTCGCACTCAAAAGCGCGCTGTGCCGGGCCGACAGTATCACGTAGCCGAGTGTCGCGATGGCCAGTGCTCCAGCCACTACGGCCACCCCGGTTGCATGCTGTTGGATCCGCTTCCAGAGTCGGGAGACGAAATGATTGGGCCGCGCGGCCACCGGTTCGCCATTCAAGTAACGCTGCAAGTCGAGCGCCAGCTCTGCTGCGCTGCGATATCGATCGCACAGATTCTTTGCCAACGCCTTCATCACAATTGCGTCGAGATCGCCGCGCAGTTGCCGTACGAGCTTTTCCTGAGCGACTGAGCGAGATTGACCGGCATCTCGAGCCAGGTGGATGCTCGGCCTCAGAACCTCGGCTGTAACGATCGACTGCTCCAGCTCCGCCGCCGAGGCGCGTCCTTTGACGCCGTAAGGAAGGCAACCGGTGAGCAATTCGTAGATGACCACGCCCATCGAATAAACATCGCTGCCCGCTTGGACACTCTCGCCTCGCGCTATTTCGGGACTAGCGTACTCGGGCGTCAGAGCGGGCCCATACACTGCTGTGAGGTGCGAGTCCTCCTCGTCATCCGCCAGCAGCTTCGCTACCCCAAAATCCAGCAACCGCACCTGACCATCCTCATTCACCAGGATGTTTGAGGGCTTGAGGTCACGGTGAATCACCAGATGCGCGTGCGCGTATTGCAGAGCATCCAGTGTCTGAAGTACGAGACTCAACCGGTCACGCACACCAAGACGGTGCTCATCGCACCAAACACTGAGCCGCTCGCCCCGCACATACTCCATCGCGAAGTACGGCAGTCCGTTGGGATCGATTCCTGCATCATAGAAACGCGCGATCTGCGGATGTTCGAGGCTCGCGAGAATGTCGCGCTCCTGGATGAAACGCCGCTCCACATCGCCTCGCAGATGCCTCTTCGTCGGCAGCTTTAACGCTACCTCCCGTTTAAACGCGCCATCCGCCCGCCGAGCCAACCACACCTCGGCCATACCCCCAACACCCAGGCGTCGAATCAACTCGTAAGGGCCCACGCGCGCGCCAATCTTGACACCCGGCGCCCCATGGGCAGGCGCATCGCCGTCGTACTCGAGCTTCGGCAAAGTGTCGAGTTCCTGGGCGGCCGCGATTTCGGACTCATCCGGCAACAGCACACGGCGCAGCGTCGGACCAATATCCACGTGCTCCGGCGCAAGCCGGTCGAGCCAGGCACGACGCCCGGCGGCATCCAGCGGCAGCGCCTCATCGAGCAGTCGGCTCATCACCGCAATTTGAGAAATCGACAGCCCCATGTTTTCTGCCGGCTAACGGTCTAACGGTCGGGTTCACCTATCAGCTGCGCAAGAATCAATCGCGCCTTCTCCCAGTCGCGTCGCACCGTGCGCTCACCAATGTTGAGCGCGTCGGCAATTTCCTGCTCATTGTAGCCACCAAAGTAGCGCATCTCCGCCACCCGGGCCAAACGGGGGTCCGCTCGTTCCAGCCTCTCCAGCGCCTCGTGCACATTGACGATCGCATCCTGGTCGTCGGGAACGTCGCTCGCCAGTTGGGTGGACAATGTCAGCGGCTTCCAATCACCGCCCCGCTTCTGCGCAATCCGATCGCGCGCACTGTTGACGATTATTGAGCGCATGACATGGGACGCGTAGGAAAAAAACGCCCGTCGGTCCTGCGCACGCAGCTCGCCAGCACTCACAAAACGCAAATAGGCTTCGTGCACCAGGCAGGTGGTATCCATCACGGTGTTACGTCCTCCGGCACGTAGCCGGAATCGGGCGAGCCGGTGCAATTCGGCGTACGCGACCTCGAACAGCGCACCGCGGGCCCCTTCGTCATCCGCCTGCTGCTTGCCCAGCAGCTCGGTGAGCTTGCTCATCGGGTGCCCCCGTTCTTCGATTTGTCAGGGCAACTTAACCCGCCCGCACACCCCTGTCACGGCAAACCCCGACCTTGGTCTATTGCTCAGCTCGAGCTTAGTGGCCAGAAATTGTGCGCACCCCCATGGCCGGGTTCGCCCGCGCTCGGTGTCTGCCTGAGTACGGCGATGAGATTTGCCCGCCTGGCCCAGCCGGGCCGCCGTACCGCAACACTCTCCCAAGGACGGCCGCTCAGCAACCTACTTTGTTTCAACAACCATTGCCGGAGACCACCGTGAACACAAAAAGCTCCTCCTCGCGCCTACTCGGCCTGTACGCTGCAACGATTGTCTGTGCTGTTGCTTCGGGTCTGACCGCGGTTTGCGCGGCTGCCGACAGCAGCGACTTCCCCAGCGTTGTCGTGAAATTCGCCGATCTCAACCTGTCGAACCCTGCAGGGGTCACTGTGCTTTACAGGCGAATCAACGCCGCTGCACGCGATGTTTGCAAGTCTTATGACATCAGAAGCGGCAGCTCCACACGTCCAGGAAGGGCCGATCCTTGCGTTCGCAAAGCCATTCAGGATGCAGTGAACAAGGTCGGCCACCCTGCGCTGTTGGCGGTGTACAACGCCAAGTACCCGCAGCAGCCGATGCCGATTACGGTCGCTTCAGCCAAGACTCGCTAGTAACGCCCCGGGCGGTGACAACAGTCACCGCCCCCCTGGTATAAGAAATCGTCCGTCCCAGGCTGTTCTATACTCCTGCAGGAATATGGAACTCCACCGTCCCCCACGGCCTGACCGGCCGATACCCCGCGTTGAAGTATTCATAGCCAAGGTGGTGGAACGCCTGCTGGAGCCCGGACTCATCACCCGCTGGATCTATCGCATCGGTTTGCAAGGGCGCCTGCAGGTCAGCGAGCACGAGTTGACGCTGAGCCCTGAACGTTCACTGCCGCGCCCCCTGCGTATAGCGTTCGTATCGGACCTGCACGCGGGTCGGATTACAGACCCCGAACTGTTTTCCCGCGTGTTCGAACAGCTCGAGCTGCTGGCGCCGGATGTGCTTCTGTTGGGTGGAGACTATGTCGGGACCCGCGCCACGAGCATCCACGAGTTGATTGAGTCAGATTTGCTTCGCTGGCGAGCGCCTCTCGGCACCTACGCGGTGCTGGGAAATCATGATCACTGGACTGATGCCGACTACATCCGGCGTCAATTGGAAGCAGCCGGAATCGAGGTTCTCGTAAACCGCAACGCCCGGTTGCCGCCACCGTTTGCCGACGTCTCAGTTTGCGGAATCGACGATCCATGGTCAGGTGAACGCAACGCTGCAAGCGCCTTCGAAAATTCCGGCCCGGTGCGAATCTTCCTGTCGCACTCGCCGGATGGATTGCTCCTGCTGGGCAAGCAGACATTCGATGTCTGCTTCGCCGGGCATACCCATGGAGGACAAGTCACTTTTGCCAACGAAGTGCCCATTATCTCCGCGGGCGGCCCGCTGGTGCGCCGCTACTCCCGCGGTAGGTTTGAAATCCCGGGCAACGGTACCCTGTTGGTGAGCCGGGGTGTGGGATGCAGCACGCTGCCGATCCGGATCAACTCGGATCCCGAGTTGATTTTGTGCACCCTCCGCTGAGAGATCTCAATCAGTCTTTCCCTCGGCAATAGCCGACGCCTTGGCCAGAAGTGACTCCGCCATGCGGACGCTCGCGATATCAATGAGCCGGCCGTCGAGCGACACGGCGCCCTTGCCTTCTCGCGCAGCCTGCGCCATCGCCTCCATGATCCGCGTAGCCTTCTCGATCTCGGCGGGTGTAGGCGTGAATACGCGGTTGGCCAATTCAATCTGTGAAGGATGAATGGCCCACTTGCCCTCGTACCCCAGCACCGCCGCACGGTTGGCTGCGGCGTTGAAACCCTCCTGATCGCCGAAGTCCCCGAACGGCCCATCGATCGGCCGCAGGCCGTAAGCACGACACGCCACTAACATTCGTGTCTGCGCCGCATGCCAGGGATCGGTCCAGAAATACTGCCGGTTGCCGTGCTCGTCCTTGTCAGTAAGAACTCCACTCTGCGGGTGAACCCCACCGATCACCGTGGTACGGGCCCGAGTGGAGGCCGCATAGTCGGCAACACCGAAACTCATTGCCTCCAGGCGCGGGCTGGACTGCGCAATCGCCTCCACGTTGGCCATGCCGAGCGCTGTTTCGATCAGGACCTCGAAACCGATCCGCTTGGTACGTTTGCGCGCCGCTTCGATCTGCGTTACCAGCATGTCGAGCGCGTAGACATCCTGCGGAACGCCGACCTTCGGTATCAGGAGCATGTCCAGGCGGGGGCAGGCTTCGACGATATCCACCACATCCCGGTACATATAGTGCGTGTCCAGACCGTTGATCCGCACCATCATTGTCTTGTTGGACCAGTTGACGTCGTTGAGAGCCTGGATGATGTTGCGGCGAGCCTGCTCCTTGTCATCCGGAGCGACCGCATCCTCCACGTCGAGAAAAATAACATCGGCGGCACTGCGTGCGGCCTTTTCGAACAGGGCTGGATTCGATCCGGGAACCGCCAGCTCGGAGCGCTGCAAGCGAGGCGTGGCCGGGGGAAAACTGGTGAAACTCATGCAATCTCCTCGTGGCGCAAGGCGCCTCAACCCGTGGCGCCCAGACCAGCCGAAGCGCAATTGATGGTCAGCAGCAGTGCATCGCGCACGTCATCCGAGCCACTTTCCCGAAACAACCGCAGCAAACCAACCTGCTCGCGGCTCACCTGATTCAACGTGTTCAGTCGTCGCAACAGCCGGCGCTTGTACTGCGGGAAACGCGCGCCGATCTCGCCATCAGCAGTCACACGCAGAATCATCTGAACGGTGAGCTGGTACTCTGCCTCGATGCGTCCGAAAACAGCATCCCGAACAGCCGGGTCGCCGACCAAAGACGCGTACGAGCGAGCGATCTCCAGATCCACCGCCAGCAAAGTCTTTTCCACCTCATCCAGAATGACTCGAAACAATCTCGAGTCGCGGAACATCCGCTGCAACAGATCTTCGCCACTCGCACCTCGAACGTCGAGGAATGCTTTGAGTGCGCTGCCGATTCCGAACCAGCCTGTGATCATGTGACGATTCTGACTCCACGCGAAAACCCACGGAATAGCGCGCAGGTCGGCCAACGTCCTGGCCTGAGTACGGCGCGCGGGCCGGGAACCCAGGTTCAGCAGAGCGAACTCCTCGAGCGGGCTCGACGCCGTCAGGTACTCCAGAATACTTTCCGTGTTGACCAGCTTCAGGTAGGCCGTGCAGGACAGCGCCGACAGCGACTCCATGGCCTCATCAAACTCGTGTACGGGTATCAACGCCCGTTCGCGCTCGGACAACAGGGCATGCTCCAGCACCGAGGCCGCCAGCAATTCGACATGGTAGGCCGCCGTACCGCGGTTGGAGTACTTCAATGACACCACTTCGCCCTGTTCCGTCACTCTGAAAGAACGGCTGATGGAACCGGCCGGAGCGGCTGCAACCGCGCGCCCCGTGGGCCCTCCTCCGCGGCTGACGGAACCGCCGCGGCCATGGAAAAAGGAGACACTGAAACCCAGCTCGCGACCGAGTCGGGTGAGAGACATCTGCGCCTTGGCGAGCTCCCAGTTGGCGGTGAAGTAACCTCCGTCCTTGTTTGAATCGGAGTAGCCGATCATGACCTCCTGGATGCCACCCTGTGTGCGCACGCTCCGTTGTACGACCGGCACTGACAGCAGCTCGCGTAGAATCTGGGGTGCCGCACGCAGATCGGCGATCGTTTCGAAGAGCGGGACGATCGGCAAACTGCAGCTCTCAACCGACTGCGCATCGAAGAACAGACCCGCCTCCTTGGCCAGGAGATACAGTCCGAGCAGATCAGCGGTGCTGTGCGTCATACTCAGGATCAGAGCCCCGAAAGCCTCCCGATCGAGCTGGTGACGCAGTTGCGCGATCACGCGGAATGAGCGCAACGTCTCGGCGCTCTCCGGCGGAAGCTCATCGAGAGACCGGGCGTGTTTGCGCGGTGTCCGCAACTCGCTGAGCAGCCACTGCTGCCAGCCGGGCGAGTCCAGCGCCGGGACCTCCGCCCCCGGATTGGCGCTTCGAAAGATCGCCACCAGTGCCTGATTGACCCGCGGAGAGTTCTCCCGGATATCGAGGCGGGCGGTATTGAACCGAAACACACCGACCTCACGGCGCAGGGGCAGCAGGAATGATTGCGCCACTGCCCCGGCTCCCGCCTCAGCCAGCGCACTCCTCATGCTATCTACATCAGCCAACAGCTCGTCGGCACTGCCATACGCCGCCGCGCCGGCGACAGCCCGACGTTGCTCGCAGGCTTCCACAGTCCCAGCCAGGCGAGCCAACACGGCCGCGAGGTACTGGCGAAAGGGTTCGCCCCCATTGCGCGCTTCCAACGCTGCACCGTCGGGCAAGGAAACCAATCGTTCGCGTAAAGTCGCCTTGAACCCTTCACTCAACGGCAAGCTGTGCTCGGCGACGCTCAGGTGTCGGAGCAAACCAGCAACGCGCCCTTGGTAGCGTCGCAGGCACGTGAGCCTGTTAGCCCACAGCGCTTCGCGCGTCACCTCACTGGTCACGTACGGATGGCCGTCGCGATCACCGCCAATCCAGGAACCGAACCGGAAGAACAGCGGCACATCCCAGTTGCGCCCGGGGAAGGCGTGCTGCAAATCCGCCGCCACCTTGGCCAGCAGCGCGGGTACGACATCGAACAGATTCTCGCTGAAAAAATACAGACCCCAGGCAACTTCATCCCGCACGCTCGGCTTTTCCAGTTTCAGCTCGCCCGTGAGCCACAGCAGCTCGATTTCATCGCGCAGCGAGCCGATCAACTCCTCCTGCTCGCGCGGCGTCCAGCGCGGCGATTCGAGCTCGAATAATCTACGATAGATACGGCGATGGCACTCCAACACAGTGACCCGCTTCGCCTCGGTCGGATGTGCTGTCATCACGGGAAGGATCCGGATCGATCCCAACAGCTCGAGGACCTGCTCGCCCGAAACCCCGGCGCGCTTCACGGCATCCAGCGCTGCGGCGAAGGTTCCTTTGACTGCTGCACGACCCTGTTGCCGCTCCAGCTCGCGGCGATTGCGCATGTCGCGATTCTGTTCGGCGATCGTGAGCAATTGAAACATGATGCTCTGCGCCTGGAGAATCCTGCACAACGTGGCGGACGCAGGCTGCCGCTCCAGGGTCTCGCCATTCAACACGCGAGCCGCATCCGGCTCATGACGCGCGACGACTTCTTTCAACAGGTGGGCCAGCAACTCCCAGCGCGAATAACCGTCAACCAGGCCCAGCGTCGCCGCTGTCGCCGGCATGTTCATGCGAGACGGCTCAGCACCCGCGCCACCGTACTGCCGAGCTCGGCCGCGCTCGGTGCGACATGCAGCCCCTGTGCGCGCATGATTTCCGTTTTCTCCGCGGCCGTATCCCCCTCCGCGGAGATGATCGCGCCGGCGTGGCCCATGCGACGGCCCTTGGGAGCGGTCACACCCGCGACATACCCTATGACCGGCTTGCTCATGTTGGCCTTGATCCACGCTGAAGCCTCGGCCTCCTGTGGACCGCCGATCTCACCGATCATGACAACTGCCTGTGTCTCAGGATCCTGCTCGAACAGGGCGAGGTGATCCAGGAACGAGCTTCCATTGATGGGATCGCCACCAATGCCAACACTGGTCGTTACGCCGACGCCGGCGGCTTTCATCTGGGCCGCTGCCTCATAACCGAGCGTGCCCGAGCGCGATACCACACCGACGTTGCCGCGCTGATAGATGTGACCTGGCATGATGCCGAGCATCGCCTTCCCCGCGCTGATGATACCCGCACAGTTCGGTCCAACGACCATCGTGCGCCGCTCGCGTTGATAACGCATCAGATACCTCTTCACGCGCATCATGTCCTGAGCCGGGATACCATCCGTGATGATGCAAACCAACTTGAGACCGGCATCCGCGGCCTCCATCAGCGCGTCCCCTGCAAAAGGTGGAGGCACGAATGCCAGACTGGCCGTCGCTCCGGTAGCTTCGACCGCGTTTTTCACAGTATCGAACACCGGTCGATCGAGGTGCTTCTGACCACCTTTGCCAGGAGTAACACCGCCGACAACGTTGGTGCCGTACTGGATCATCTCCCTGGCGTGGAAGGACGCCTTGTCCCCCGTAAACCCTTGAATGATGACGGGTGTCTTCTCATCTATCAGAATGCTCAAGGATCCTCCCCGCTCAAGCGTGTGCGGCAGCTACCGCTTTCTTCGCGGCGTCGGCCAACTCGTCGGCGGTAATGATGGGCAGACCGCTTGCCTCGATGATTCGCTGCCCTGCCGCGACGTTGGTTCCAGCGAGCCTCACGATCAACGGCACCTTCAGGTCCCTTGCAGCCTGGACGACGCCCTGCGCCACCCAGTCGCAGCGATTGATGCCGGCGAAAATGTTGACCAGGATCGCCTTCACATTGCGGTCCGAGAGCACGAGTCGGAATGCTTCGGCTACGCGCTCGGGCGATGCGCCGCCGCCGACGTCGAGAAAGTTGGCTGGCTCGCCACCGGCGTGCTTGATCATGTCCATGGTGGCCATGGCCAGGCCGGCTCCATTGATGATGCAGCCGATATCGCCCGACAGGCCGACATAGTTCAACCCATTTTGCGCGGCCCGCGCCTCGCGCGGATCCTCCTGCGAGACGTCGCGCATTTCGGCCACCTGGGGTCGCCGAAACAACGCGTTGTCATCGAAGGACATCTTGGCATCCAGGGCCAGCACCCGGTTGTCGGCTGTCACGACCAGCGGGTTGATCTCGACCATGGTGGCGTCGAGATCGCGGAATGCCCGATAGCAGCCCATGATCGTAGTAGCCGCGCGACTGACCTGTTTTATGTTGAGGCCCAGCCCGAAAGCCAGCTCGCGCGCCTGGAACGGCTGCAGCCCCACGGCGGGCTCAACATGAATCTGCTGGATGGCTGCGGGGTTGGTGTGCAGCAGCTCCTCGATTTCCATGCCGCCCTGTCCCGAGGCAATGACCCGGATACGCTGCAACTTGCGATCCAACACCAGTCCGAGATACAACTCGCGTTCGAATGGCTCGGCCACTTCGATGTAGACACGCTGGCAGACCTTACCTTCAGGCCCGGTCTGTGAGGTCACGATGCGCTTGCCCAGCATCGATGTCGCCGCATCCGAGACTTCATGGTAAGTCCGACACAGCTTGACCGCCCCTGCCTTGCCCCGCGCGCCGGAATGGATCTGGGCTTTGACGGCCCAGTGCCAGCCGCCGAGCTCCGTGGCCGCGAAGACTGCCTGCTCGGCGCTGTACGCCACGCTACCGCGGGCGACGGCGACCCCGAAGCCAGATAAGAGCTGCTTGGCTTGATATTCGTGGATGTCCATGGCACCTCCGCCGGCCATGGTGTCACGCCCGCACGTGCACATGCAGGGTTTTCCCGAATACGCTGTGTTTGTCGCGCTTAGTTGTTGCGGAATCGGCGCGTGTTGTTCAAGAACCGCACACCCATGTCACGTCAGCGCTCACGCTGTCACTGCAGCTTCGAACGCGGGCGTTTGGTTTCCGCCTTTGGCGCCCGCTTGGCTGCGGACTTACGTGACCTGGAAGGCGATACGTCGAACGAATCGGCGATGCGCTTGTGAGTCGCCTCCAGGATTTGCTTGGAGAGGACTGGGTCATCGACCACGCGGGCCATGGTCAGTGCACCGATCATGTCCATGACGACGCTGATGGCCATCTCGGTTTTGGCTTCGTCATCTTTAGCTCGCATGTATGGCGCCGCCTTCCCGAACCAAAGCCGCAGAGCTTCCGTGGCATTGTGCCGCGTCCTGGCATCACTGCGAACGAGCTCGCTGCCGTTGGCTGCCAGCGGGCAACCACTCCCGGCATCATCGCGATGTTCCGCTGTCACGTACTCCTGAAAGTGTCTCATCAGGGCTTCCGACCCCTCTTCGGCTGCACTCACGGTTCCGGCAAGGTAGTCCTTGCGGCTCAACGCGATTGCCTCGGTCACGAGCTCTTCCTTGGAGCCGAAATGACGGTAGAAACCTCCATGGGTGAGCCCGGCAGCCGCCATGATTTCGGCGACACCGGTGGCGTCGATACCCTTGTTACGGATGGCCTCCGAGGCCACCTCGATGATCCGCTGCCGGGTTTTCGCAGTTTCCGCCTTGGATTTTTTCATCGCAGACTTCCTTTAGATGATATATCTTAGCAAAACAACGACTTAGTGTAAATCCGTCATCTAAGTGGTCCATCCCCCGCCCAACGCACGGAACACACCGACCGCCGCCCGCGCCGCGTTGGCACGGCTCGAGTCTGCTTCGTCCCGCGCGGTGAGCAGCTGGCTGTCGGCATCCAACACATCGGTCAACGTGATGGAGCCGGCGCGATAGGCCTGTTCCGACAAATCACGAGCCTTGACGAGCGAGTCCACCTCGTCCTGGACCTCATTCACCCGCAACTGGGTCTGTACCAACACGGTCAAGGAGTCCTCGACATCCTCAGCGGCCTTCAGGACCGACTGCCGATAGATTGCCAGTGCTTCGGCGTTGGCACCCCTGGCCTGCACAACCTCGGCATCAACCTTGCCGAAGTCGAACAACCGCCAGCGAATTGCACCGCCGCCCACCGGTTGGAATGACTGCGAGGAGAACAGATGGCTGCCGGCGGTTTCGAATCCGAGCGCTCCGGACAGTGAGAACTTGGGGTAGTAATCGGAAAGCGCAGCTCCGATACGCTCGTTGGATGCGGCCAGGCGCCGCTCAGCGGCGATGATGTCCGGTCGCCTGCGCAACATGTCAGTCGGCTCGTTATCGCCCGGAACCGCAGGTACCGCCGGTATTTCCCGTATCTGGCCCAGCTCCCGGGCGTACGTGCCCGGCTGCGTTCCCATCAGCACGTCCAGCCGATTCAACTGTTGCTCCAGTCCAATGGTCAGCGGCGGCACACTTGCCTTTGCCTGCTTCAGCAGCGCCTCGGCCTGAGCCACCTCGCGCCCCGTCGCAGCCCCAGCGTCATATCGCTGCTGGACCAGACGCAAAAGATGGTCATCATCGGCGATCTGCTGCCGCGCCACCGCCAACCGGGCCTGGTAGCCGCGAATCTGCAGATAGGCATCGGCCGCATCGGCGGCCACAATGATTCGAGTGCCCGCCTGGTCCGCTTCGGCCGCTTGGGCCTCCGCTCGGGCTGCCGCTGCGCCGCGCCGCAGACCTCCGAACAAATCGATCTCCCAACTTGCCGCGGGTCCCACGCTGTAATCGTGGATGCCCCTCGAATATCCAGGGACAGTCGAGGCGATCGAACCCAAAGCACCACGAGTACTCTGACGTTCATAGGTCGCCGAGGCGTCCAGATCAGCGCTGGGCAACAACGCAGCGCCCGCTCCCGATGCCGCCGCCCTCGCCTGGCGCACCCGGGCGATGGAAGCCGCGAGATCGAGATTCTGGCTCAACGCACGCTGCACGACTTCTGTCAGCATGGGATCGTTGAAGCCCGTCCACCACTGATCGAGCGAGTTTCGATCCACACTCGCACCTGCCGTCGGTCTGTTGTGGAACGGTCCCAGCTGCTCCTTCGGCTGGTGGTAATTGGGGCCGACGGCGCAGGCAGTCAGGATCGCACTGAGCATCCAGATTGGTATGTTTCGAATCATGACGCGCTCCTGGAGTCGCGCTTCCGAATGTATGTGTAGAAGGCCGGCGTAAACAGCAGTCCGAAGATCGTCACACCGAGCATGCCGGCAAACACCGCAGTGCCGAGCGACTGCCGCATCTCTGCGCCTGCACCATGGGCAATTGCGAGCGGGAATACGCCGAGGATGAAGGCGAAGGAAGTCATCAAGATAGGGCGCAGGCGGGTCTTCGCAGCTGAGGTCGCGGCGTCTGCTGCCTCATCCCCATCGTGATCCTGCTTCTGCCGGGCGAACTCCACGATCAGAATCGCGTTTTTGGCTGCCAATCCCAGCAACACGACGAATCCGATCTGAGCGAGGATGTCGATGGGCATTCCCCGCAAGCTCAGGCCCGTCGCAGAGGCCAACAGACACATCGGCACAATGAGAACAATCGCCAGCGGCAACTTCCAACTCTCGTACTGCGCAGCGAGCACCAGGAAGACAAAGAGAGCCGACGCCGCGAAGATCACGATGGTCGGAATGCCCTGCTGCTTCTGCTGATGGGACAGCTCTGTCCATTCAATATCGAAGCCCGGAGGCAGCGCTTGCCTGGCAATTTCCTCCATGCGATTCATCGCCGTACCCGAAGACACTCCCGGAGCCGCAGCGCCCAGCACATCAGCTGCTGGATACAGGTTGTAACGCGGTTGCCGATAAGGCGTCGTCTGGTACTTGAAGTTCGCGACCGTGCCAATCGGCACCATTTCGCCACTGGCATTGCGGACCTTGAGGCGGGCAATGTCGTCCTGGCTCTTGCGGAACTGCTCGTCTGCCTGCACTACGACCTGGTAAGTGCGATTCAGGTAGTTGAAGTCATTGACATAGGCGGAGCCGAGATACAACTGCAACGTGGAGAACACGTCCGTCGGAGTGAGGCCGACCTTCTCGGCCTTCTCGCGATCAATGTCCACGTATAGTGAAGGAGCACCGGAGTTGTAGAGTGTGAAGACACCCCCGAATCTCCCATCCTTGTTGGCTGCGGCAACGAGCGCGTTGGTGGCATCGGCGAGCTCCTGCGGCGTGTGATCCCCGCGGTCCTCTACCATCAACTTAAAGCCACCCGCCGCACCCAACCCCTGGACGGCCGGCGGATTCACCACGATGACAACCGCATCCTTGATGCCAGAGAGAGCCGCTCGGACTCTCGGCAACATCGTAGCCGCGGTGACGCCCTTTACGTGTTTCCCGTAAAGCGACGGCAAAGAGTAGAAGATGGTGCCGACATTCGGGGCGATCGTTGAAGTCGTCACGTCGAATCCTGACACCGGCGAATTGTGCTCGACGCCGGGAACCTTCAGGACGATATCGTTCACCTGACGCACTACCTCGTCCGTGCGCTGCAGGCTGGAACCCGGCGGCAGGATGACCACCACTGCCTGGTAACCGATATCCTGATCCGGAATAAACCCGTTCGGCAGGCGGGCCATCTGCAAACCGGTGAGCGCAATCAGACCCAGGTAGATCACCCCAATGATCGCGGTCGCCCGCACGAAGCGCGCGGTCATCCTGCCGTAGCTGTTCGACAGCCACTCAAAACCGCGATTGAAGTAGCCAAACCCATTCTTCAGCAGTCGATTGAGGCCACGGGGCTGCGCATGGGCGGCGTGCGGCTTCAACAGGACCGCACACAAAGCCGGGCTCAGTGTTAGTGACACAATCACCGAGATGATCGTCGAGGCCGAAATCGTCACCGCAAACTGCGTGAAGAACAGCCCCGAAATGCCGCTGATGAAGGCTGCCGGGATGAACACTGCGCACAATGTCAACGCGATGGCGATCAGCGCGGTCGACACTTCGTCCATTGTCTTATGCGCAGCCTCTTTGGGTTGCATGCCCAGCGCCATATTACGTTCCACGTTCTCAACTACTACGATGGCGTCGTCGACCACGATACCCACGGCGAGGATCAGACCGAACATCGACAGGTTGTTGATGGAGATGCCTAGCGCGTGCAGAATTGAAAACGTACCCACGAGTGAGATCGGGATGGCCACCACCGGGATGATCGTGGCGCGCCAGGTCTGCAGGAATACAAACACCACGCCGACAACCAGAACGATCGCGATGAACACCGTCACAATGACCTCGTGAATGGACTGACTCACGAAGGTGGTCGGGTCATAAATCTTCATGTAGTCCAGGCCGGGCGGAAACGACTTCTTGAGCTCCGCCATCTTGTTCCAGATTGCCTGCTCGACCTCCACCACGTTGGCACCCGGCGTGGCAATCGGGAACCAGGGTGCGGACGGGTACCGGTCCGCGTAGGCGATCGAGCCATAGTCGACTGACCCCAGCTCGACGCGGCCAATGTCACGAATGCGAGTGACGCGACCCTGTTTGTCTGACTTGACGATGATGTTCCCGAACTGTTCGGGTGTGGTCAGTCGGCCGAGCGCCTCAACATTGATCTCGTAAGCTGCCTTGGATGTCACAGGCGGCGCATTGAGCACACCCGCTGATACCTGGGCGTTCTGCGCACGCAGCACCGCAAGAATCTCACTTGCACTGACATCGACGGCGGCCGCCTTATCCGGATCAATCCAGATGCGCATCGCATACTCGCGGTTACCGAACAACTGGAAATCCGCCACACCCGGCAGACGCGCGACCTGATCGCGGATCTTCAGCATGTAGTTGGACATGTATTCGGGGCTGCGCGAGCCGTCTGGCGAATACTCGTGGATGCCCAACAGGAGCGCCTGGATGGTCTTCTTGACCTGAACGCCCTGCAACTGAACCTCCTGAGGCAGACGCGACAGCGTGTCCTGGACACGGTTCTGCGTGAGATTCAGGTCGACGTTCGGATCGGTACCGATTTTGAAGATGACCGTGATGGTCAACTGACCGTTGCCGGTCGATTGGCTGCTGATGTAATCCATGCCCTCGACCCCGTTGATGGCCTGCTCGAGCGGGGTCGCAACCGTGCGTGCCACGGTCTCGGCCGAGGCACCGGGGTAGTTGGCTTGTACCGTAATCGTTGGGGGAACGATGTTCGGATACTGCGCCGTCGGCAGAAAGCTCACGGCCGCCAGGCCGAAAATCACGATGAAGATATTGATCACCGCGGCGAACCGCGGGTGATCAATAAAGAAGTGCGTCAATTTCATCGCAATGCGACCTGTTGGTTTTTGTCCTGGGTCTCTTCCGCGTAGCGGATCTCGCCCTTACGTGGGGCGACTTTGGCACCCGGATGAGCCAGTGGGATGCCGTCGATGACCACCTGGTCGGTCGGGGCGAGACCTGAGCGGATCACCCGCAGGCCACCGCGAATTTCACCGACCTCTACCGGTTTGGGCGCGACCGTGCCGTCCTGCGCAACCGTCAGCACGATGTGATTGGACTGATCCGGCAGCACCGCGGCATCGGGCACCAGCAGCACCGGGGCAGCCTTTGCCATTGACAGCCGTACGCGGGCAAAGCCGCCAGGGGTCAGTTGCAAGTTGGAGTTGGCGACTACGGCACGGGCATGGATCGTGCCGCTCGAGCGATCGAGCGCGTTGTCGATGAAGTCCAACGTACCCTCGCGGGCGAAGTCGGTGGAGTCTGCAACCGAGATGCCCACGGTCTCCGGCCCGCTCTTCTTCTCGTGACCGCGCAGATAACTGTTGTAGTCAGCCTCGCTCATATCGAAGTCGAGGTAGATCGGATCCAGCGACACCAGCGTGGTCAGCAGCGTAGTCGGGCTCGTCGCTCCGCGGCTGCCGGCTATGAGATTTCCCACCGACACCTGGTGGTTGCCGATTCGACCGGCGAAGGGGGCCGTGATTCGTGTGTGGTCCAGGTCGAAGCGCGCGTCGTGCACTTGCGCCAATGCGCCGTCCACGGCGGCCCGAGCAGCCAACTTGTCGGCCACACGCTGTTCAACATTCTCTGTCGAACCGGCATCGGTGGCCTTCAGGGTCTGCGCGCGGGTCAACTGGCTGGTCGCCAGGTCGAGTCTCGCCTGCGCCGCTTCGAGCTGCGCCTGCGCCTGGCTCATGCGAATCTGATACGGCTCCTGATCAATCACGAACAGCAGATCGCCCTTGCGGACGATGTCGCCATCCTTGAAGTGAATCTCCGTGAGGGTGCCCCCGACCTGGGCGCGCAACTCCACCTTCTCCACCGCGGAGTACTGGCCGAGGAAGGCAGCCTGGGTAGCCAGGTCCCGCTGCAGCGGGGTGCTCACGCTCACTGAAGCCAGTGCCGGGGCAGGCGCGCTCGCCACTTCTCCCGAGTGCAGCTTGGCCGCACTCAGGAGTACGACGGCCACCACAGCACCCACACCAGCCCACACCTGCACCCTTTTCATGTCCGACTCCCAGATAGATGACGACAAGTCACTAAAGTGGCGTGGAAGTTAAGCCACATCATCTATCCAAGTCAAATCTTAGATGATCACTTTACACTAAACCTAGTTTTAGATAATATCCGTCACCTATGAACAGATGAGGAGATGACCATGAGCCAATCGACCTGCGAATTTGCCAGCGCTTCGGACTGGTGGAACCTGACGGGCGGCATCGAGAAAGTAACTCACTCAAACATCGGAGACTGGATATGAAAGCGACAGGCCACCCGGAATACGCGCAGATTACGGTGAGCTGTACGTGCGGCAACACGTTCACGACCCGTTCAACACTTGGGCACGACCTGCAGGTCGAGGTGTGCTCGAACGACCACCCGTTCTATACGGGCAGGCAGAAGATTGTCGATACGGCCGGTCGCATCGACAGGTTTCGCAAGCAGTACACCGCCGGGGCTGAAAGCCCTACTCGGGCCGCTGCAGCGCCTGTTTGAAATCCTCCAGGAGCTCCTCGGTCGCCTCGATTCCGACGGACAGGCGAATCAGGTTGTCGCCGATGCCCAGGCCGAGGCGCTCCTCGCGCGACATTCCCAGGTGCGATGTCGCGGCGGGGCGGGTCAACAGCGTTTGAACCCCACCGAGGCTCGGGGCAATGAGCGGAATTGTCGTTCTCTTCATGAACTCTTCCGCCGTCTGCGTCGAGCCTTTGAGCTCGAAGCTCAGAACGCCACCGTACCCCTCAAACAACTCACGGGCCCGCGCATGGCGCGGATGACTTTCGAGGCCCGCGTAGTTCACCCGCACCACGGCAGGATGCGTCTCCAGAAACCGCGCAATTGCGAGGGTGCTCTGATTTTGATGCCGGACTCTGAGTGCCAGCGTCTTGAGGCCCCGGTTGAGCAGAAACGCAGCGTGGGGGTCCATCGAGCCGCCCAGGTGATTCAACTTGTGCGTGACTTGCTGAATCAGCGCCGCACGCCCGGCAACAGCGCCACCCACGATATCCGAGTGGCCGTTCAGATACTTCGTCGCGCTGTGTATCGACAGGTCGAATCCGGCCTCTATGGGCCGGAAATTGACGGGAGTGGCAAAGGTGTTATCGATGATCGAAACGAGCCCATGCCGGCGCGCGAAGTCAGCCACTCCACGCAGATCCGCGACCTCGAGGAGCGGATTGGTCATGGCTTCGACATAGATCGCCTTCGTATTCGGACGTAGTGCGGCCTGCCACGAATCGCGATTATCCGCGTCGATGAAATCGACCGCGAGCCCGAGCTTCGCAAAGTCCTTCGCGAGCAGATCGTGCGTGCCTCCATACAGGCAACTCTGTGCGAGCAGGTGATCGCCCGCCCCGAGAACGCTGAGCAGAGTCGTGGAGATCGCCGCCATCCCGCTCGCCATGACGAGCGCCGCTTCAGCGCTCTCCAGCGCGGCCAGCTTCTCGTGCAGCGCAATGTGATTCGGCGTGTTGTTGAGGCGGATGTACCTGATATCGTGATAGTTCGTTTCACCCGCGGATTCGAACATCGCCGACTGAAAGATCGGTATCTCGACAGCACCCGCGAAACCCGGCCGCGGTTCGCCGGCATGAATGAGTTTGGTCTCGATGTGCTTGAAGGTCTTGGCCATTTGGGAGAATTATAATTCACCTTTGAGCTGCAACGCGCGTGTATTCAGTCTTGTAGTTCACCTCCCAGGTTTGTCCCCCGTCGGCGGAAAACCCCTGCTCGGATGCGCCGGTATCCTTGGAAGTTGGCCAGAGAGCGAAGTGCACCAGAGCCGATCTGCCCTCTACGAGCTCCGCATCGTAGAAGTCGACGCGCCCATTGTTGAAGACTCCGGCCATCGGCACTCCGAGTGTGCCGTCAGCAGCGTTGGCGAAGTCGAGAAACCACTGGTGCGCAGTCGGGTTGTACCAGCGCAGTGCCAGGAAATCGATGGGTCCAAACGGAGGATTTATATGAATCTCCGCCAGGTTGGCACGGCCGCCCCAGACCCGGTTGACCACGGTCGTGCCATCCGTTTCGACCCACTTGGTCGATCCCGTCAGAGGTTTCAGCAGGCGACTGGAGTGTGACTTGAACGACCCGATCTCGAAATCGAATTCGTTGGAAACAACCGGTACGGGCGCGGCCTGACTCGCCGCTATTCGCGTCTTGTGTCCAAGGAACGAAAACTTCCAGGTCTTGCCACCGTCATCTGAATACTCTTCCCCGTAGTCATGCGCATCGGCGCTGATTTTCGTCCAGACGCCGCGCACCAGAATCGCACGGTCCTTGAAGGTGTCCGACTGAATGAGTTGTGCGTGTCCATCCCGATCGAAAGATCCGATCAGCGGCGCACCGAGCATGGCCATCTGGCTGTTGAGAAAGTTCATGCTCCACTGATGCTGCCGCGGGTTGTACAGGAACAGGGTCATTGCCTCCCAATGACCTTTCGGACCATCAGCCTCGATTTCCTCCAGCCACGCCCGGCCACCCCACACCTTCCGTGAAGTGACGGTGCCCTCCAGGGTCACGGTGACATTGGGTTGACCGAATGGGTCCGGCGCCCGTGTGATGTGCGTATGCCAGGTGCCCTCGCCGAAGTCGAAATCATGCTGCCCATCGCGCAAGGGGACGGATTGGGCGGATATGGCCTGCGCTGCCAGCGCTCCAATGAGGCACAGAGCGCGAGCCCATCCGAGGTCGAACGTTTTTGATTTCATGGGCCCATTATCGGCAGCGCAAAAATTCCCCCAGAAGGGCCACTTGGCCGAAAAAGGACTGGTTCACTCCCGGGCCGCTACCGTGCCATGCTGCGCCACCCGCTATGAGCCGTTCACCCGTCAGAACCCGCGACTCCAGAGCGCTTTTTGAAATCCAGCTCGACCCCGGCTCGCGGGGCTCGCGCATAGGCAATTTGCGCGATCAGTTGAAAGCGGCCATTGAGGACGGGCGGCTCGCCCCGGGCATGCGCTTGCCGAGCTTGCGGGATGCACCCAAGTTGTTTCGTGTAGCCCGCAATACCCTGGCTGAGGTGTACGAACAGCTGCTGAATGAAGGCTACATCGTCGCGCGGCAAGGCTCCGGCACGTTTGTCGCGGACAAACTGCCGGTCGCTCAGCAGCCGGTGACCTCCGCCAACTCACCGGCACGCCGTCTGAATCCATTCTGGCTGCAGCCGGAAACGACCGCGGCAATTGGGTTCTGGCGCGACACATCCCTATACACTCCGGCGACTGCCACAACGTCCATCGACTTGCGCCCGGCCCTGGTGGATGTGCGGATGTTTCCGTTTGATGTACTGCGGCGCGTATCCTCCAAACAACTTCGCACGCTCGAGCGCAAGACGGCGCGCAACAAAAGCCCACAGGGCAACCAGGGCAACTATCACCTGCGCAAGGCGATTACCAACCACATTGCCGTGACTCGGGCAGTTGCCTGCCAGGTTGACGATGTTCTGGTCACTTCAGGCGCTCAACAGGCCTTCGACCTGCTCGCCCGCGTGCTCGTTACCTCGGGCGACGCCGTTGTCGCTGTGGAAGATCCGGGCTATCCGCCAATGCGCGTGGCCTTCGCGGCTGCCGGTGCGAAACTCGTCCCGGTCGGCATCGACTCCGAAGGGTTGATTGTCGATGCCATCCCGACCAACGCCAGCGTGATCTGCTTGTGTCCCTCTCACCAGTTCCCTATCGGCGTCAGCATGTCGGCACGCCGCCGCCGGGCGCTGATTGAATTCGCCCGGCAGCACAATGCAGTCATTGTCGAAGACGACTACGACGGTGAATTCCGCTTCGAGGGCAGCCCGCTGCCGGCATTGCGTGCCCATGAGGCGAGTGATGTTGTGTTCTATGTAGGGACATTCTCCAAGTGCATGCTGCCGTCCCTGCGACTCGGTTTCATTATCGCCCCTGACTGGGCACGGCAGGCACTCGTGGCGGCCAAAAACTGCCTGGACTGGCATTGCTCGATGCCCATTCAACTCGGCGTCGCCGCATTTATTGCTGAGGGGCATCTTGCGCATCACGTACGCAAGATGCGCCGCGTTTACCAACAACGCCGGCAGCTGCTGATGCAGATACTCAACCAGGATTTCAGCAGGTGGCTGGAACCGATACCGTCCCACTACGGGATGCATATCAGCGCCGCCGGCAGCACAGAACTCGACCTGGAGCGCGTGACCGAAAAGCTGGCCCGCAACCACATCCAACTGCACACTTTCAGCCGTTACTACCTCGGGCCGCAAACGCGCCAGGGCCTGATTTTCGGGCTCGGCACAGCTCACCCGAACGACCTGCGCCGCGCGCTCAGCGCGCTACACAATGCCCTGCGAAGCCGCTGAATCTGTAGGCTAACCCCACAGGCTGCGTGCTTCCGCGGCGATCAGATCCGGAAACTCCTCCGGCCAGAATAGCTTCGCACCCGCGACGCTGCGTATGCCGCGTGAGTTGGGAAACGCGCGGCTCAGCAACTGCGCTGAATCCGCGCTGAAGATGGTATCTGCGGTGCCCCAAAGAATTCGCACCGGCGATTTGAACTGTCGCAGCGCCGGCTCAATCCCCAGCAACACGTTTTTCTCGAGCGCAAGGGCGAACTGCTCATACTGTTTCATCCGCAATGGGGACTGCGTGAATGCGCCGAGGTAACACTCCAGCGTGTCATCCTGGAATCGGGCGGGATACGTGAAACAGGCGCCGACCAGACCCTGCGGCGAGCGGGCGGAAATGGGATCCTTCAGTGGTTGCGCAACATATGTTTCCGCCGCGCCCCCTTTGCGTACATCTGCGATGAGAGAGGCGATCGCCTTTGGCGGACAATCGTTGCTCGAGTCGCAGTTTGTGAGTAACAGGGTGCGCACCCGCTGCGGAAATCGGGCAACAAACAACTGGGCCACCGCGCCGCCGCTGTCATTGGCGATGATGTCGACCGTGTCTACTCTCGAGTGGTCGAGGAATTGTGCGAGCATGGCTGTCTGCGCGCCGGGGCTCAAATCCGCGCCGTCAGGCACTTCCGTGTATCCCAAGCCCAGGAAATCCGGTGCGATGCAACGCCGGTGGGCCGACAAACGGCTGAGTGCGCCCCGCCACTGATAGCCATTGAGCGGGTAACCATGCAGAAACACCGCGGCGGGACCGCGACCGCGCTCGACATAAGCAACTCTCGCGCCGGGCAACTCGACGAATCGGCGTGTCGAGTGGAACTCCCGGACATCCATGGCCATGGGTGTCGAGGCAGATTCCTTTGCAAAAGCCGTAGAGAGCGCCACCGAGGCGTACAGGAAGTGTCTTCTGTTCATGCGCGCCAGATTGCCGGGCACTGCGCCGGCTCGCGCGCACATTCGGATGATTTTTCGCATCAGCCCCATGCTGGCTACCGGACCTTGCACGCCACGAGGGCCATGCTGGCTGAGGGCCATGCTGGCTGAGGGCCATGCTGGCTGAGGGCCATGCTGGCTGCGGGCCATGCTGGCTGCGGGCCATGCTGGCTGCGGGCCATGCTGGCTGCAGGCCACGCTGGCTGCAGGCCATGCTGGCTGCGGGCCCTTGCTGGCCGCCGGGGTTTGCAGAATACTGACTTACATGCTGTCCCCTTCGAGCCACCTGGATGTCCTCAGCGTCACGTGCCCGGTAGGTGAGCTCCAAACGCCTCAGGACAGCCATCATGTGCTGTATTTCCACGTGGGCCGCCCCGTCTCGCTGACCTGCCGTCTCGGCGGGCGCGAGCGGTACGGTGGAGTTCATCATCCTGGCGACCTGTGCGTGTTGCCTGCTGGCGTTGTCGGTGAATGGGATATGGGGGCGCGTGCGGATTCGCTGGTGTTGCGCCTGTCTCCCTCTCTCGTGCAAGAGACGGCTCACACGTTGCGACTAACAACGGCCCGCGCCAGGGTAGCCCCTGCCATACGCGTGCGGGACCCCCACCTCGAGCACATCGGCTGGCTGCTCAGGTCTGAGCGGGAGGCCGGCTATCCCTTTGGGCAGTTGTTTGTGGATAGCCTGGCCGCGGCGATGGCTGCGCGATTATTGCGCCGGCAGGGCCATGCTCCGCCGGCCTCCCGCTGTCAGTTGCCGAAGTGGCGGTTGCACATCGTCGTTGACTACATCGAGGCGAATCTGGATCGCGACCTGTCACTGGCGGAGCTGGCGGGAGTTGCCGGCTTCAGCGTGCCCCATTTCAAGGTGCTGTTCCGCCGCAGCACCGGTCTTTCTGCGCATCGTTATGTTGTGGAGCGCCGTGTCGAGCGCGCGCGACAATTGCTCCTCAAACGCAACCAGTCCATGGGGGATGTTGCGTTGGAAGCCGGGTTCGCTCATTCGAGCCATATGGTGCGGTGTTTTCGCCGGGTGTTGGGTATCACTCCCGTGGACGTCACCGCCTTCAGTCGCGCTCTGCCGTACCAGCGCTGAATCATCGACAATCAAACGCGCATCCGGCGGGCCGGCGGATTCGACTGCGCATTCATTAAAAGAGTTCTGTTTAAAACTCGCGCCAATCGGCATCACTGCCGTTGGCAACCGGTTTCGGGCGGGTGCTCTGCGTCTCGGCGGATGCAGGCCGCACGACCGCGGGCTTGGGGGCCGGCTTGCCGGTAAAGGCCCGCGTGGCGGTGCGCCGTTCGGGTTGCGTGCTGTGCGTCGCCTCAGGGCGCGCAACCTTGGGCGCCGAGCTCGATTCACTCACCTGGTATTTTTCCATCATCGCCGTGAGGTCGCGGGCCTGATCGGCCATGGACTGCGAGGCCGCAGTCGCCTGCTCCACGAGCGCGGCATTCTGTTGTGTCATCTCGTCCATCTGCATCACAGCCTTGTTGACTTGTTCGATGCCGGCGGACTGCTCACGGGAAGCCTCGGCAATCTCCGCCACGATGTCGGAGACCTTCTTGACCGAGAGCACGATCTGCTCCAGTGTCTGTCCCGACTGCGTCACCAGCAGCGAGCCGTCGGTCACCTTGCGGACGGAGTCCTGAATCAGATCCTTGATCTCCTTGGCCGCCTTGGCCGAGCGCCCTGCCAGGCTGCGAACCTCTGTTGCGACCACCGCGAAGCCGCGGCCCTGCTCACCGGCGCGGGCCGCTTCCACCGCGGCGTTCAGAGCCAGCAGGTTGGTCTGGAAGGCGATCTCATCTATGACACCGATGATATCGGCGATCTTTTTCGAGGCCTCGTTGATGTCGGCCATGGCTTTGACGGCATTGCCCACGACGACGCCGCCCTTCTCAGCCTGATCACGCGCGGCGCTCGCGAGTTGATTCGCCTGCCCCGCGTTGTCCGCATTCTGCTTGACCGTCGAGGTCATCTCTTCCATGGACGAAGCGGTCTGCTCCAGTGAGGAGGATTGCTGCTCGGTCCGCGCCGACAGGTTGGCATTGCCTTGAGAGATCTCCTCGGCGCCTCTGAGCACCTCGCCCGCCGCGCCCTTCACGCCCGAGACGATGTCGGAAATGCCCTCGAGCAGAGAGTTGATCGCCTGGGCGAGCTTCAGCAGGTCGCCGCTCTTGCCCGCGACATCGAGCCGCCGGGAGAGATCGCCTTCGGTCGCCGCGCCGATCAGCTCCTGGGTCTGGGCAACGGCCGATTCCATCTGCCGGTTCAAACCAACCTGCGCGGTCACATCGGTGGCGTACTTCACCACCTTGACCGGCTTGCCGCTGCCGTCGAGGATGGGGTTGTAACTCGCTTGCAACCACAATTCCCGACCGCCCTTTGCAAGCCGCTGATACTGCCCCGCATCGTGCTGGCCGCGGGCGAGCTTTTCCCAGAAGTGTCGATAACTCTCGCTGCTGCGCTCGGCCACGGGCACCAACATGCTGTGGTGTTGACCTTGCACCTCATCGAGGCGATAGCCCAGTATGTTCAGAAAATTCTCATTCGCCGACAGGATGCGGCCATCCAGGCTGAATTCGATGACGGCCTGGACTCGATTGATGGCTTCCAGCTGTCCCTTGCGCTCGGCGGCGGCCGCCACCTGCGCCGTTACGTCCGTGGCGTATTTGACAACCTTGAATGCCTTGCCGTGAGCGTTGAAAATTGGATTGTAACTACCGCGGATCCACACTTCCCGGCCGCCCTTGCCGATCCGCCTGTATTCGCCGGTGTCATACTCTCCAGCGGCGAGCTTTGCCCAGAAGCGCTGATATTCCGCGCTTTCCCGGTAGGCCGGATCCACAAACAGGCTGTGGTGCCGGCCCTGGACCTCTTCGAGTGTGTATCCCACCGAGCGCAGGAAATTGTCATTGGCGGTGATGATCGTACCGTCCAGTTGAAACTCGATGATGGCCTGTGCCCGATTGATTGCCGCGAACTGACCCTGCAGGTTGGCGAGCTCGAGCTCATCCACCAGGACCTTGCGGGGTGCGGCGGCGCGGACCGTCTTGCGTTTGTTGACCATGACTGAAAAACCTCTGCTGTTCGTAGTGGATCCGGCTCGCTCACGCAGCGGTGGCGGCCGGCGGGGCCACTGCCGGGACCGGAGCTGCACCGCCCATGAGGCGGTCTATATCGAGCAACACGACCATTCGATCCGCGATGGGCGTGAGCCCGAGAATGAGCGCGACGGTGCCGTCGCCTGGAATCACATCCTCCTGCACGCCCACGGTATTAGCTTCAGCGGTGATTCCGGGTACCGCGGGACCGTGGCCGTTACCCGAAACGGACACGTCGCTCAGGCGGCGTGTTACGTGCAATGTAGTTGCAATTTCGAGCGGGTCACGCGAACCAGTTCAAGAAATCGCCGCAGCTTCCGATTGCTGCAACACGTTGCATGGGCGCCGCGCCGCTTTACCGCCGGGTGCGCTACGCTGATTCCGAGTATCATTCCAACAATGACGCGAATGTGACTGAAGATATCGCGGCTGTCGACCGGCAGAAATGGGTCCGTCATCCGAATATCTTACCTCACCCACGGAGGATGAATCGATGCGAACTCCCCTGTTTCTGCTGTCCGGATTCCTGCTCCTGACAGCTGCCTGTATTGTCGGGAAACTCCTGGCGGAAGTGTTCCCCTCCGCCCTGAATTGGGCGACGGTTCTCTTCGTTCTCGTGTGGTGTGCGCTCGCGGGTGCAAACCTCGTTGGCGGCGTCGCCCGGGCAGGCTATTCGCTGGGTGAGGAAGTACCCGTTTTCATGTTGATTTTTGGCTTACCCGCCATCGCAATGCTCATTGTTCGCTACAAGCTCCTCTGAGTGCCGGGTGCCGCCGCCGGCTTCGGCCAGCCCGACGCTCCGCCGCGGCTCGACAACCGGCTGCAATGCCATTAAATGTTGTTACGTGACGTAAGCCGTCGCACGCGTGTGGGGCCAAAAGATCCTTGCATGCAACCATTGGCTGCTCGAGCCAGCTGAGTTGGTGGCCCACAACCTGCTCTGTGAGCGGCATCGGCATCGACCGGGTCCGCGGGACCGCCCGCGCCCGATCAGTACTCGACCTCACCTTGAATAACCCGAGGCGCGCTGGTCAGAGTCGGCCGTGTACCGAGGAATACGTCGGAGCTGCTGCTGCTGGGGTCCTTCAGCATTACTGCGGTGGGAAGCTGCACGTTGGTTGGTGGCACGAGGTTAGCAGTGGTGCACACGCTGGAGCTCTTTACTGCGAACCTGATCTCGCGCTGCAGCCACTTAACGAGATACTTGCTCGTGCCACTGGTCGAAGTCGTGGTGACCACCCCTTTTTGGGGTGAAGCCGCCGGGTCAAAGGGGATCACGAACTGCGGCACGTAACGTGAATCCTGCGTGCCACAGTCGACGGGAGCGTTGGTTGTCGAGGACACGCAGCTTCCAGGTATACCGAACAGATCGCCGAAGCCACTGTACTGAAGGACGATCGAAGTACCGGCGTAGTCGCCGTACGGGGTGCCTGCCGGTACCTGGAAGTTGACGTTCAGGGGTGGATCGAAGTGTACGAAGGCTCCGCTGCTGTCCTTGATTGCGGCGAACTGATTGAAGTTGCCCGGGCCTGTCTGCCACATGTAATAGACGCTCGCCGAGTTGACCTGGTAGTCGCAGTAGTCCTCCGGCGCTGCGTTGTCCGGGCATACGGCGTCGCTCAGATCTGCGAACAGCCGGCCGCTCATCACTCCGTTCTGATACTGCTGCGCCGACTGAAAATCGCCCGGATCAGTGTCCACGACCGGTTGACCTGCCGAGTCTGTCAACACGGCATTCGCAATTGTGTAGGTTGTCAGTCCGCCGGCGCTCACCGGGGCGAAATGGTTATTCGTGCCTGCAACAAAGGGGGAAGTTCCCTGGCCCCGCGCGAGAAAGGACTGAAGTGAAGCGGCTGTCGGACAGTTGCTCGCGCAGTAGAGCGTTGCCGGCAGTGTGGCGTCATCCGGGTAAACCAGGTCCTGCACATGGTAAACCACCAGGGTGTTGGTCGAATCGACACTGCCGGTCAGTCCCGCGAGGCTGACAAACAGATCGCCGCCGAGTGATTGCGAGTAGCCCTGGATTCCTCCCAGGGGGACCCACAGGGCGGGATCGAGCGCCTGAGCCTGAGAGAATGTGTTCGGCTGGCAACCGTTCTGGTCACAGCGCATTTCGCCCACTGCCATGAAACGGCCCGCCGCATCATCCCAGAACATTTCGTACTGGACGTTGTTGTCAGGCAGACCCAGAGTGCCGGCATCGTTGACGAATACATTGAAATGGATTTTGTCGATGCTCTGCAGCGTTCGGGTCTGTCGGGTGTAGCGCGTCAGGCGGCCACCGTTAGTCACTACTGCGTAATTTGCCGTGGTTGCGGAGCCGTTTGCGTAATCGACCTTCTGGATCGTGGAGCCATTGGCGGGAACAGGCGCTCCGGCTTGCAGTGAGAGACCGTAATAGCCCGTATAGCCCTGATAGGTCTTCCCGTCGCTCGTGAACTGGATGGGAAATCCGGAATTGCGATCGATACGTTCCCCCGTGGTGGAGTCGTAAAGCCCGTATTGCCACACCGACAGTCCGGTGTCGGGATCGGTGGCATCCCGGCTGAAGCATTGGCTGCCGCTCTGTGAATCCGCGCGCAGAAAATAGTTCTGATCGTACGCGAAGTTGTACGCAAATGTCTGGGTGCCGCCATTGCCATCGGATCCCTGGACATTGATGCGGCCACTGCCGTTGGTAGTACCGACACTCGTCAGTTGCAGAGCAGTCACGTCCAAGCCGTTACCGTTATTGTCGGCCTCGTAATAGCTCAGAGCACCGTTGCCGCCTTGCATGAAACCATTCATGCGACAGGTCTGAGTGCCATCGAGTATGCCGCAATAATCCATGCGAAATGCGCCGTACGGATTGGCCGCCGAAGGTGCTTCGGTCGCGCTTATGTGGGCGAAAACCGTGAGGGCCTTGCCCTCCTCGCTGAAGGATATCCAGGCTTTCACGAGCATCGGATCAGAATTGGAAGCGCGCGTAGAGTCGACCACCGCGGTCATGTATTCAGGCGCCTGCGACGCGCTCGCGTCCGTGCTGGAGCCGCCTGAGCCGGATTTGGAGGAGTCACACTTGTTTTTATCGATCAGGGCGACATACGGCCCCTCGTTGACCAGGGCGTCCGGTCGCATCGAATGCATGATACAGGTGATCATGTTGACTTGGCCGATGCTGTCCGAAGTCGCATCCTGCACGTAGCTGGTCTGCGGATCGGTGATATATGCGGAAGTGGCCGACGGGGCCGCGTGAGCCACGGAAATGCCGGCGACAGTGACGGCGAGCGGCAACATGAAGCCGCGGTTCACAGACGTTTGCATTGGGACCTCTCGAATTTGCGTTGCAGTTGCGCGCGGTCCGTCGAGCGCTTCGGATGGCTGGTTGAGGTGTCTCGAGCTCAGTTGGTGTTGGTAGCGGTCACAACCGCCACGGATTCCGGTGTTGCGATGCCCCGAATGGTTTGGGTGGTGCCACCGCCAGAACCGCCGTTCGAACCGGTGCCTGCGACAGTGCGAGCGCTGCTCGAGCCGCCGCAGCCGCTCAGCGTCACCAGAACGGCGGTGACCGCTGCCGCCCGTATCACTTTTTTTGACATCATTGAACACGTCCTCTGGGTTGTGTCTCGAGAGTCTGCTCGGCGGCAGGCGCGCGCAAGGTGCAATCCCGCAAAGTTGGCTCGATGCAGTGCGGTTGGTGCGTCGCGAAACTGCTCGGGTAAACACAGACTCCCGGCAAACCTGTTGAATTTGTACAATCTGCCACTCACGCACGGTTGCCGCCGGCAAACCTGCAGCTAAATGCCAGCACGCGCTGAAGTGGAGCAAATGGAAAAGTTGATCCCAGATCCGCCACTCGAGCAGTCCTCGCCCGAAGCCACAACGGTGCTTCGCAGCATCAATTCCGCATGCCGTCGTGCAGCACGACATCCCTGGTCAGATCGAGCCGGTCCGCGGCAGGCAAGCACAACATCGTGAAGCACATTCTCCTGGTGGATGATGAGCGGCCGGTGCTGGATGGACTGCGCTTGCGTTTGCACGGCATGCAAAGACAATGGCGCATCGACTTCGCCGCCAGCGGGCAGGAAGCGATTGACCGCATGGGCCAACAGGTCTACGACGTGATTGTCACTGACATGCGCATGCCCCATATGAGCGGCGCACAATTACTCGAAGTCGTGCGGGCACGCTGGCCGCAGACGGTTCGAATCGTGCTCTCCGGATATAGCGACCCGGCAGACACCTCCCTGATCCTGTCGCTTGCGCATCAATTCCTGAGCAAGCCCTGTGAGCCCAAACTGCTCGAGTCGGTCATCAATCGCTGCCTGTTGCTCCACGATCTGCTGCATGGTTCGCAGGTGCCGGCGCTGGTGGGACGAATCCGCAACCTGCCCGCGGTGCCGCGGATCTATTCAAGATTGCAGCAGATGGTCAGGGACGATGCGGTGACCGTGAGCGAGGTCGCCCGTTTGATCGCAGCCGATTCGGCCATTTCCGCGCGGCTACTCCAGGTTGTCAATTCGGCCTTCTTCCGCCTGGCCCGCCGGGTGACGAACATCGAGCAGGCGGTGTCATATCTCGGATTCACGGCGATTCGCAATATCGCCATGTCCGTTGAAATCTTCTCGCAATGGCCGGCGACTGCCAGCGGCCGCGTCGATCCCGAGAAGTTGCAGTCGCACACTCGATTGGTGGCGGCAGCCGCAGGCTCTCTGACAGCGAAGACGCCCATTGCCGACGATGCCATGCTGGCCGGGTTGTTGCACGATATCGGCTACTGGGTACTTGCGCAGGAGTGCCCGACCGAGCTCGAGTCCGCAGTGCAATTGGCGGCGGCAAGCAAAATTCAGCTATTTGAGGCAGAGAGCCGGATCTTCGGGGTCTCGCACGCCGAGATCGGAGCGTACCTCCTGGGTATCTGGGGCCTTCCCTACCCGGTGATCGAAGCAGTCGCCCACCATCACATTCCCCAGAGGGTGGCCTCATCCAGCTTTGACGTGTTGGCTGCACTTGCCGTGGCTCACTCCCTGACGCCAGGCGACTCTGTGGCTTTCAACGCCGATCTGCCGGCCGATCCCGGCGCGGACCCCGGTTATTTCACATCCGTCAACGCGCCATTCGACTGGACCGAAGCACAGCGGCGCGTAGGCGAGACTCTCGCTTCATTCGAGGATTCACCATGAGCAAATCGGATCAACCCCGCGTGCTGTGTGTCGACGACGAAGCCCGGATAGTCGAGGGTCTCGTACTGCATCTGCGCAAGGACTATGAAGTCCATACGGCGCTCAGCGGCGATGAGGCACTGAAGGCCCTCAAGCAAATGGGCGGCGCCGCTGTGATTGTCTCGGATATGCGCATGCCCGGGATGGATGGCGCGATGTTACTTCGTCAGGTACTGGTGCTCTATCCGGATACCACGCGAATTCTGCTGACCGGCGAGCCGGGACGGGATGCGGCTATTGCGGCGGTCAACAATGCGCAAATCTTCCGCTTCCTGGCCAAGCCTTGTCCCCCGGACCAGTTACGGACCGCGATCGAGGCGGGTGTAATGCAACACCGCCTGATTCGCGCCGAGCGCACCATTCTCAAGGAAACGCTGGTGGGTTGTATCAAAGCGCTCATCGACGTGTTGGCGATCACCAATCCCGTAGCGTTCGGGCGCGCGAGCCGTGTCAAGCGTATGTCGATGGAGTTTGCGGAAAGCATCGGCTGCCGGGACTACTGGCAACTCGATGCCGCGGCGATGCTGTCACAAATCGGCTACCTGTCCCTACCCGCGCCTCTGGTCGATAAGCTCTATTATGGCGAGACGCTCACGCCGGAGGAGAAGACTCTCGCGGAAGGGGTACCGGATGTTGCCATGACGCTCCTCGAGAACATACCGCGACTCGACCCTGTCATTCAGATTCTCGCGGCCCTGCGTTGGACCGACGAGCAAATCGCGCGCCTGGGTGATGGAACCATTGGTTTGGGTACACGGATCCTGTGTCTCGTACTCGAATATGACGTGCTCCTCACGCAGGGCCATGCCACAGATGTGGCCGTCCAGACGTTACGGCGTCGGACGAGCCGCTTTGGGGAAACTCTGATTGAGAAGTTTGCCTATCACCTGGGAGCGGGTTCCGGCAAAGCGGAAGCACGCGAGATGCCGTTGAGGGCGGTGCAGCCCGGCATGATCATCATGCAGGACATACGGACTCATCAGGGCACTTTGCTGGTAGCCAGGGGATTCGAGGTTTCCAACACGTTCCTGGAACGCAGCCGCAATTTCGGGCCCGAATTGCTGAACGAGGTTGTCAAGGTGCAGATTCCCCCGGCCAAGGCGGTCAACAGTTGATACCGCGATGCAGGACGCGATCTGCGCTACGGTTTCCCCTCGGGATTGTAGCCCTCCCGCGGCACTCGCACGAAAAACGTCGTCCCACGCCCCACTTCGGACTCCAGGCTGAGCGAGCCACCATGCCGGGTGACGACCGTCGCATAGGCAATTGATAGCCCCTGCCCCGTTCCTCGCCCCACCGGCTTCGTAGTGAAGAATGGATCAAACACCTTGTCGCGGATTTCCGGTGCGATCCCACACCCGTTGTCACCGATCTGGATTTCCACCAGATCCCCAGCTACCAACGTGCTCACAGTGATCACGCCGTCCGCGGTGCTCTTGCCTGACTCCTGAATTGCGTGCGCGGCATTGACTATGAGATTGAGAAATACCTGGTTGAGCTCACTGATATTGCAGCGCACCTCGGGAATTTCACCCAGGTGCGTTTCAATACGAGCCAGGTGCTTGTATTCATTGCGGGCCACGACCAGGGTCGTTTCGAGCGCGCGATTCACATCGGAATAGCTCTGCTCACGCGCATCAGGATAGGAAAACTCTTTCATCGCCCTGACTATCTTCGCGACGTGGGCAATACCGTCCTGGGTGCGCTCGAAAGCCTTCGGAATCTCTGCGTTGAGGAACTGAAGCTCCGCAGCATCCTCAGCCGATTCGAGGCGCGCACGGACAGAGCCGACCGTCTCCGATTCAGGCAGCGACGCCAGCCCCTGACGATACTCGGCGGCAAGCTGGTCCATGCTCGTCATGGCTGAACGCAGAAAGTCGACACTGTCACCGATGTACTGAATGGGCGTATTGATCTCGTGCGCAATGCCTGCCGCGAGCTGGCCGATGCTCTCCAGCTTCTGAGCTTGTATGAGCTGACTCTCGAGCAGCTGTCTTCCATGAATCTCCGCCTGCAGTGAATTGTTGGTTTCCTGGAGCTCGCGGGTGCGACGCAGGACAGCCTGCTCGAGCAGGCCCATCTTCAACGCCGCCTGCCGGGATGCGCGCCACTTTTCGATCAGGGAATCCGCCAATTGCAGTGCTTCAACATTGTCGAAGGGCTTTTTCAGAATCACCAGCCGGTCTGTGCGCCCCAATTGCGCACGCATGCTCTCCCATGAATAGTCCGAATACGCAGTGCACAGAACAATCTGCAGATTCGGATCGCGTTGCCAGACCCGGACCGCCGTTTCAATACCGTCCCAGCCAGGCGGCATCCGGACATCCATGAATGCCATGGCGTAGGGCCGTTTCGCAGCCAGAGCCGCCTCCACGCGCTGCAGTGCCTCCTCGCCCTGGAATGCCGAATCCATTTCAACATCGACTTCGGCTTCGGCGTCCTGGGCCGGAGCCTCGCCAAAGAACGCCGCCTCGGTTTCGGACAGGGTGTTTGCGGCGGCGAGGGAGCCGCGGAATATTTTGCGGAAGTCCTCATGAATAGCCGGGTTGTCATCTACGATCAGAATGCGCCGGTTGCGCGGCGCCTCGATATCCCGGGTATTTTCCAATTCCGCAGTCGCTGCAGTCTGATCAAGCATTGGCAACCTCCTGCTCTCGTGCCTGTTGCTCTATTTGCAGCGGCAGGTCGAGAGTGAACATCGCACCGCGCCCGGATCCCTCACTCGTCACAGTCAGGGAGCCGCGCAGCTCACGAGCAGCGAGAGCCGCGCTATGGAGGCCGAAGCCGTGACCCGACTTTCGGGTCGTGTACCCATGATTGAAAATACGGGTCAGATTCTGCGCGGCAATACCCACACCATTGTCCACCACGCTGATTCTCACGCGATCACCAAAACGGGCGGTTTGCAGTGTCAGCGACGCATCCGGCCGTCCGGATTCCACGCAGGCATGCTTGGCATTGCTGACCAGGTTCACGAGAATCTGCAATGCCTTGTGCTTGTCAATGCTGATTACGGAAGTGTCGCTGTAGTTGCGAATAATTTCGACGTGATGTCGGTTGAGCGAGGCCACGCTCATTTTCAGACTGTCCTCCACGAGATCCGTGACACAGACCTGTTCCTGGACTCCGCCGACCATTGCGAATCTCTGTTGCATGGACACGATGTCCTTGATGTGCTCAATGTTTTTGCGCAGGGATTCCAGCTCCGCGGTGGTTTGCTCCCGCTCGGCGTTCAAATGCCGGTCCAGGCCGTCCAGAAACGTCGTCAAATGCCGCCCCTGCGGATGGGCAGTTACAAATTCCCCGAGGTCGGTTTGGTGCTCGCGCAACATCCCCACCACACGGGCCAGACTGGCCGCTTTCGAGTTCCGCACGCACTCGGAAAGGAGATTGGCGGAGACATTCACGCTGTTCAAGACATTACCGACATTGTGCAGGACTCCCGTGGCCACTTCCGCCATTCCGGCGCTGCGTGATATCTCCACCAACTGCTTGTGCGCTTGCGCCAATTGCGCATCGGCCCGTGTTTGCTCGGTAATGTCCGCGAAGGTGTCGACCGACCCGCCGCCATCCAGTGGTTCATGAGCAATCTGTACGACGCGGCCGTCCTTCAAGTCCTGGCGCAGACTGCCGGCACTGGCCGTACGGCTCAAGGAAAGATAGGCCTGCAGGCGCATCGCCAGCATACTGGCCTGGAGAATGTGCTCGATCGGCCGGCCCGGCGTGGCCACCCCGGGACCCAGCCCATATATCTGCAGAAAGCGCCGGTTCGCGACAATCAACCGCCCCTCAGCATCCAACAGGCACAGGCCTTGTGACATGTTGTCCAGGGCCCCCTGGAAATGCACGTTCTGCACCCGCAGCTCCTCGATGAGGCGCTCCATATCACCCGTCAGTTGCTCGAGCTCCTCCTGCATGAGCTTGTTTGCGCGATCAACACGCTTGCGATCGCGCTCCAGCTCCTCGTAGCCGGTGCTCATGAGCTGACACAGCAACTCGCAGTCGAGCTCACCGGTGGACCCGGTGGCCTTCAGCAGTTGCGCTCTCACCAGTCGGTGCAGCTCGGTCATGGCAGGACTTCCGAAATCAGAGTCACGGTCATCGTCTGATTGTGCAGTCCGCATACGTCCGAAGCGGCGTGTGGGGCAATCTCGCCGTAGGAGTAAAAGCCGGCGTGCACTACACCGGCAGGTAGATTTTCGACGACTGCCCGAATCTCGTCCTCGATGCGCTGACCCATGAGCAGTTTTCGTCCAATGCAACTGACCAGCAGAGCCACTGCACCCTCGACACCATTTCCAGACTGCGGCATAGCGGCCTGACGAGCCGCCTCCGCGCCCCCGGCGGCCAGGCTATCAAACTCGCCGCGCATCAATTGCGCCCGCGAGCCCTGCGGGACATCTCCGGCAAAGGTCATTGAGCGAGTCTGCCGGTTAATGGCCAGCACGGTCCGCACAACCTCGTGCGAGGGAAATTCCGGATGCCAGACCTTGAGCGGATACAGCAGGCCGGTTCCCGGCAAACCGTCCGCCTCCTCTCCGAGATACCGTTCGTACAAGTCGAGCGCGGGCTTGCCATCGAGCTCGAACAGCTCATTACCGCTCGAGCGCGTGATTCTGCGCGAGACGCCGAAGGTGTCCCAACCACCCCCGCAACCATAACCAAACCGCACGGCAGAGCCGTAAAAGCCGATCGCAGCGATCGTCATCGGCCGCGGCGGCGAGTCCGCGCCAACCCGTGTTTCCTGGAAGCGAGCCCCATCGCCGGCCAACCCTCCACTAACCCGTACGGACCGTCCGACGGCAGATGTCAATCCGCGGACGAGGTCGCTACCATTTACTTGCAGACCATCCGACAAGACATAGACAGCGACGAGATCGTCATCCAACAGCTTGCGACCCAAGGCCTCTCCATAGAAGAGTGACGCGGACGCATCGGTGATCACCTGGGTGGCGACTCGTAACCGCGTTGCGGCAAAGCGCAAAGCTACTGCCACTATCCCGGTCTCATCGATGCCGACCGCATTCGACGTTCCTGCAAAACCCGCTGGCTGGATCTGGCCGCCGGTGCTGCATCCCACGAGATGGGCATTCGGATAGAAGGACGCCAAATCGGCAAGCCACGCTTCGCTCTGCAAGGCATCGTTGCACCCGAAATAAAGAACCAGACCCGCATCGATGCGCGATTGGGCGCGCGTCTGCCAGCCCTGATTCACACTCCACGTCAGTTGCTCGGTTTCCATCTACCCCTCCCGAAGATTTCACGACCGCGATGCTGGTCGCGGCCAACAGCAAGCGGCTGGCGCCAAGTCTCTGTTCGGCAATGGCGTGCTACGAATCGCGAAGCAACAGTCAGGAATCGCGACCCGCCGCGCAGTGCGCAAGCGCGGCAACACCGCGCGATGGCGCAGCGCCGCCGGCTATCGACCAGTTATCTTCCGGTAATCCAGGCACCCAAAACTGCGCTTTGTGACACAGACCGGCCACCACCGGACACTAACATGTCGGCATCGTCGGTTACTGGTCAGGATTAGAGGTTTCATGTTGCAACGCGAGCAGTGGACTCGGCGGGTTGCCCCGGCAGCCACGCGCAGCCGCGCCCTGCGGGCGCCAGGCGACTCGAAGCAACCGCATCAGCCGTTACCGGACTACCAACAGTGACGGGTTACTACAACCTGGGGCTCGTCGCGCTTTCCCTGGCGATAGCTGTAATCGCCTCCTACACAGCTCTCGATCTCGCCAACCGTGTCAGCAACAGTATCGCGAACCCGCGCAAGGCGTGGGCGTGGCTCGGCGCCGGCGCCCTCTCCATGGGCACCGGCATCTGGGCGATGCACTTCATTGGAATGCTGGCATTCCATCTCCCGATCGCGCTTGCCTATGACATTCCATTGACCCTCCTGTCCATGTTGATTGCCATCGCGGTATCGGCGGTGGCGCTGTTTGTATTGCGCCGGCCGATTGTTTCCAGGCAAAGCTGGTTCATGGGCGCGGCGCTGATGGGGATCGGTATCTCGGCTATGCACTATACCGGGATGGCAGCCATGCGGATGTCACCGGCAATTCAATACGATCCTCTGTTGTTCGTAACGTCAGTCACCATTGCGTTTGTCGCCGCGTTGGCGGCGTTGTGGATTGCGCTGCGTTTGCGAACGGCATTGCCGCAATATGCGGTGGTTGCGAAGTTGGGTAGTGCCGGAATCATGGGCCTGGCCATCACCGGGATGCACTATACCGGCATGGCGGCGGCCCGCTTCGCGCCGGGGAGCATGTGTCTTGCCGCGGGTGCGGGCGGCCTGCAGAACACCACGCTGGCAATTGCAATCGGGTGCGTTGCCATGGGCATACTCAGTTTCACCATTGTGCTGGCGACGATCGATGCGCATTTTGCGGTGCGAAATGAGCGGCTGGCCGCCTCTTTGCGTGTTGCGAAGGAGTCCGCGGAAAGCGCGTTGCAGGAAAACGAAAGCATCAACGCAGCACTGCGGGCGGCGCAAGGCGAGTTGGTGAGCTCAGCACGGCGGGCCGGGATGGCGGAGATCGCTAACAACGTGTTGCACAATGTAGGCAACGTGTTGAATAGTGTCACGGTCTCGAGCGGCGTGCTGCGCTCCCGGCTGCAAAGCTCCCGTGCCGATAATCTGCGCCGCCTCGTTCGCCTGTTGGATGACAATGCAGCAGACCTGCCGGACTTCTTCGTGCGCGACGAACGTGGACGGCGGCTTCCCGAATACCTCGGGAAGATCGCGGATACGCTGGCGAGCGATCAGCGCGAGCTTCTCGATGAATTGTCCGCGCTGTGCCGCAGCGTCGAGCATATTCAAACCATCGTCGCCACACAACAGGCCTATGCGGGTTCGACGAGTGTGCTCGAGGCCGTTCAGGTCGAGGATCTCGTGGAAGACGCATTGCGCATGAGCTGCGCCGCGACACCGCGACCGGACGTGTCCATTGAAAGAGAGTTCCAGCCGGTACCCAGGGTTCTGCTCGACAGGCATCTGACACTGCAGATCCTGATCAATCTCTTTTCCAACGCGCTGCAGGCGTTGGATCGCGTCCCGGATCGGGCCGGGCACATCACGATTCGAGTGGCGCCGTCAGAAGCCGAAGGTGAGCCGCGCGTAAAAATTCAGATTACCGATACGGGTGATGGCATCGCGCCGGAGAATCTCACCCTTGTGTTCGGACATGGATTCACAACGCGCAGGTCCGGGCAGGGGTCGGGTCTGCACGGCAGCGCGCTCGCGGCCAAGGCGATGGGCGGTCTGCTGACGGCGCGGAGTGAAGGCCCCGGTCGGGGCGCGGAGTTTACGTTGGACCTGCCACTGAAACTCGAAAAGGAATCGCATGAATACGCTCGAAAATCGGCGCTTGCTGCTGATTGATGATACTCCGGCCATCCATGAGGATTTCCGCAAGATTCTGACGAGGCTGGGCTCCGCATCCGCGCTGAGTGAGGATGAGGCCATCCTGTTCGGTGAAACACCGCAGAGCACGTCCATTCGATTTGAGATGGACTCGGCATTGCAGGGCGCGGAAGGCGTTGAGAAATCCCGAGCGGCGGTGCACGCGCAGCGTCCCTACGCAATGGCGTTCGTGGACATGCGAATGCCGCCGGGACTGGATGGAGTGCAGACGATCGAACGCCTGTGGCAGGAGGATCCCGAGCTGCAGGTGGTGTTGTGCACGGCCTATTCCGACTACTCGTGGATGGAGGTGTTATCCCGTCTGGATGCGCGGGATCGGCTGCTGATCCTCAAGAAGCCGTTCGATCCGGTGGAGGTCTATCAACTTGCCAATGCGCTGACCACGAAGTGGAAGATGTCGCGGCAGGCGGCCTTCAAGATGGATACTTTGGCACAGGCGGTGGAGGAACGGACCCGACAGCTCGCGGATGCCAACATCATCGTACAGAGCAGCCCGGTCATCCTGTATCGGTTGCGGGGTGAGCCTTCGTTCCCGCTCATTTACGTGTCTCACAACATCACCAAGCTGGGGCACGATCCGCAGGCGTTGCTGGCCTCCAGTCACTGGGCGCAGGACCTCATTCACCCGGATGACCAAATCAAGGTCGGTGAGGCGATGGCGCGGGTCCTGGAGCATGACGCCGAGGGCGCCTCGATCGAATTTCGGTTGCGCACCGGGATGGGAGACTGGCGTTGGGTCGAGAACCGGTATGTACCGGTCCGCACGCCGGATCGGCGCCTGGTGGAAGTTGAAGGAATCATTATCGATATTACCGAGCGCAAAGCGGCGGAGGATCAGATCGCGCGTTTGGCGAGAACCGACGGACTCACGGGACTGGCCAACCGCTCGACGCTCATGGAGCGTCTGCGCCAGATATTTGCCGCCTGCCGGCGGGGTGCCAAACCGTTTGCAATCCTTTATCTCGATCTGGACAAGTTCAAGCCGGTGAACGATACGATGGGCCACCCGGCCGGCGATGCGTTGTTGCAGCAAGTCGCGGCGCGCCTGCGAGACAGCACTCGTGAGAATGACCTGGTAGCCCGGCTGGGCGGCGACGAGTTTACCATTTTACAAGGCGAGATCCGGGAAGCGGCCAATGCGGGCGAGCTGGCAACGAAGGTCCTGAGCGTGTTGGGACATCCCTTTGTATTGCCGGGCGGCGAGGTCAGCATCTCGGTCAGTATCGGAATCTGTTCCTACGATTCAGACCTCACCGGTGCAGACGAAATGCTGGCTCACGCCGACCAGGCGTTGTATCGCTCCAAGGAAGCGGGCCGCAGCTGTTATCACTTCCACTCGGATGGCCTGGACCAGGAGGTTCAGGAACGGGTGACCTTGGGGAACGAGCTGCGCAGCGCCTTGCAGCGGGGCGAGCTGGAGCTGCAATACCAGCCCCAGGTTGAATTATCGGGTAACACGATCGTCGGGATGGAGGCCCTGGTGCGCTGGAATCATCCGCGCCGGGGCCTGCTGGTCGCGGGTGTGTTTGTGCCGATTGCCGAGCGGTCGGGCTCCATGATTGCATTGGGACGCTGGGTACTTGATCGCGCCTGTGGGCAGATGCGCGCCTGGCGCGATGCCGGCCTGTCGATTCCGCTGATGGCGGTGAATCTGTCGTTGCTGCAGCTGCAGCGGGGCAAAGAGCTGATTCGCGACGTGACGGCCACCCTGCAGAAGTGGTCACTGTCGCCCTCCGACCTGGAGTTCGACGTGACCGAGGCAACGTTGGCCCAATTAAAGTGGAGTCACAACGAGATTCTGCCGCAGCTGCGCGAGTTGGGAGTCCGGATCGCAATTGACAACTTCGGCAGCGAGTATTCGTCGTTCGATTACGTCCGCGCGTATCGGGTCAATCATCTGAAGATTGCCCAATCGTTTGTGAGCCGCTCGTGCACTGACCCGGGGAGTGCTGCAACGATCAGCGCAATCGTGAACTTTGCACGGGACGTGGGCGTGGGGGTGATCGCTCAGGGAGTAGAAACAGAGGAGCAGCGGGCTTTGCTGTCCGCAACGGACCAACATGCGCAGGCTCAGGGCTTTCATTTCAGCCGCGCATTGGGTGCGGAGGAAGCGGCCGCTTTGTTGCGACGGGGACGGATCGTGACCAACAGCGGTAATTCGGGCGAGGCTTACCGGGCGGCGGTTGGACACTGAGCCAGCGTTCGTTTAAGGATTCGTCGGCGTCTGCGGCTTACCCGCCACCGCCAATCCGGGGCCGGAAACAAAATCGGCTCCCAACAGCGTACCGTTGCCGATCACCAGGTTGTAGCCACCCTTGAGCGTGGACTTGTAAACACCGTTATTGCCCTGGATGTCACTACGGAACACCGTGTTTCCGGAGCCGGCAGCCTGCTGTGCAGCCAACGAGTAGATCTCGAAATTCTCGTTGCCGAGACGGGCACCCGCGGACTCGATTTTCAGCGCCAGCAGCCCCACGAACTCAGGCGAGGACGCGCTGGTTCCAATCAAACCGACCTGCTTGCCCCCGATGATCTCCCAGACGAAGCTCCGATCGGGAGGACACTCACCATGCAAATCCGCGAACAGAGTACCGCCCGGACACCCACCCATCTGCAGCGACAGGTCTGGAATCGTCCGGAACTTCTTCGCCGCCTTCGGCAGATTCGCCTGCGAGACGAGGTTCTGATAACTCGGTTTTGCATAGAACAGGCTGATGCCACCGCCCGAGCCCCACACCGCGCCGCTCGCGGTCGTACCGTAGAAGATGTCTGAATCCAAAGGATCATCGTCGGCGTTCTCGCCCACGTAAGCGGAATTGAGATCGTTGGGGTTCTTCGCATTGAAGGTAGTGATCAGGTTGGTTCCCCCCACGGCCGTCACATGGGGACTGGAGGCCGGTGATCCGATACCCACTTCCATTGGCCCGCAGATTGGCGTGGGCGGCGCGGCACTGAAGCAGGCTGCCGCCGGCACATCCAGCGCACCCCAATCCCCCGACGAGGCGACAAAGGTGATTCCCTGGGCATTGCCTTCCATGAAGAAATCGTCATAGATCTTCAGGAAGCCGGTCATATCGACGCCGCCATTGTAGGCAGCGGTGTAGCCGGCCTCCGGTCCCGAGAACGACATGTTGACCACATCCACTACATTGGATTCGATGATGGTCGTGAGTCCGGAGAGGATGCTCGAGTCCTGCAGATCCGGCAGGTTGTAGAGGATGATCTGCGCATTGGGCGCCATGCCGCCGGACTGTTGGATGTCCAGGTGCGTCTCGTCCGAATTATTCTTATCGAACGGCGCGCCGCCGGCGATATTGACTGTCTTGATCTTCGGCGAGGGTAACAGCTCGTGGCCGAAATAGGCTGTCATGTCCGGCTGGTTGAAATTACCTTCCATCAGAATGCCGATGGTCACGCCCTTGCCCGTCAACTTCTTGAAGCTCGGGTAGGAGTACGCCTGCTTCAGATCATCGAACCAGTAGCCGCCGGTGCTGGACTCGCGATTCTGCGGCACGGCCTGCACCCGACGCGACGTCTTCTGCATGTGGATGTTGCTGGAGAACTCCGCGACGACCCCACCAGCTGCCTGCACGTTAGGCGTCAGCTTGATCGCGGATGACGTGGTCATCACCTGTTTTCCGGACGCGAAATGCGCCATGACCAGCGGCGTCCCGAATGCAGATTTCACAGCGTTGGCAGTTCCCGAAACGTGCAGACTGTGCGAATGCACCTCGGTCACCTCGAGCCCATGTGACTGCAACTCCCGGGTAATCGCGGTGACGGTCGCCGCTTGCGGCCCAAACCGTTCTTTGAACTGAGCCGGAGTCAGCCATTGATGATAGTTGGCGGACGTCGGGTCGTGCAGCTGCTGCAGCAGTGCCTCAGCACCGTCACGATCGCGTATCGGCAGGTAGATGTTGAAATCAACTGCCTGGTCGTTCGCCACACTGGCATCGGTAACGGCTCGCTCCAAAGCGGAGGCGTCAGCTACGAGGACAAACGACGCAAACACACCGGGCAACACCCACTTGGTAATATCGGACATGTCGGCTCCCCTGGAAGTTTTCTAACTCGCAACAATCCCTTGCTTGGTTGTCTTGTTCTTGCGATGGATACAAACACTACGCGCTTCGTTTTGCGCGAGCAAGCGTCATCACAACAGGCAGTGAAAGCCTGGCGAAAGAATTCAGGGGAACATAACTTTCATGGAGAATTCGGGCCGAGCCGCCGCAAGGGTCCGGAAAATAGTAACAAAGTTGAGCCGTCCACCTCGGGCATGGCGATCCGTTTGTTAGGAACGTTGGGATTGGCGGGCGGGTCGCCGACCGGTGCATGTTCGCGCGGATCATCAGGCGATGGATCGGGTTCGGCCGGCGCAGGCATACCGGGTTGTGGCGGTTCGGGGGACGGTATTTCGAGCGCGTAGGGTTGATTCATAGGGACAGCCGAGCAAGCTCTGTGCCCGCAAGGAAAGTAGCCTGACTGTCTGAGATAAACGACTTCGTGCCAGCAGTGATAGCTGGGAGGGTTTTTGGGACCTACTTCCTGGCCGAAGCTTCAGGATTAGCGTGGCAATTGGCCAAGAAGTGTCCGCCGTAGCCAGGGAAGGCTATGGCGGGCCGGGTGAGCCAGAATTCGCTTCCTCAACCCCCACGTGTCGGTAACGCGCGCAACGACTCCAGCGAGCGCACGCATATCCCTCGAAACTCCTCGCTCAATGCGGACTCATCGGCAAGCCGGCTCCAGTAGCTATCGGCGAGGGAGCGGGCCCGCGACCATACGGACAACCAGCTGGATCGCGCAGACGGGGGCTCGAACACGCGCGGTACGATCTGCTCGTTCTGGGGGGCAAACAGCATGGGCAGCATGTCGTAAACCGGAGCGAGCGTGAACGGACCGTCATACTCATCAAACAGGGTAACGTTGCCAAAGTGTCGATCTGTGTTGGCAATGAGTGCCCCGAACGCGTCGAGAAGACGGATCTGATCGGTATCCGACGCGGACAGCAACTGATCGGCCGCCAAACGGTCCGCCGCAGCCGCCCACGAGTCGAGTTGACCGTAGCGGCTCGTATCCAGCGCGAAGAGTGAAACGGTGCCGCGGCGGCCTTCGTCGCCTACACGATCGAAGCGTTCACACTGCAGGAAAACCCGGTCATCCAACTCGAGCAGCTCCGATCGGCAGGCAGCAATACCGTGCTGGCTCAACACGCGATGCGCCAGATATTCGGCCCTGAGGAGGTCCCCCCAGCGCCGACCCGTCAGCGTCGACAGCGGCGGGGAGAATTTGACAATCACTGCAACACGTTGCGCGTTGTGTTCAACTCGTGCGGTGAACTTAGGCTGCTCGCCTTGGGCGGAGGACCCTGGAGGTGTCCCCGCCATCGATAGAGCAGCATACCGGGGGTATTCGCGCACGCGCGCAGCTTGCGGCACGAGCGGCGCGGCTTGCACGCCAGCCAGATACCGGTCCATCGACTCAGCTCCGACAATGAGCGCCCCAGGCATGTCGGTAGCGCGCTGAGTCAGATAGACGAGCACGTGCTCATCGGTCCAATCAACAACCCGGTCCGGCAAATTCAACTCCGGAAATAGTCCCGGAACCGCCCTGCCCAGAAACCCAGCGGGGCGGCCATCCTGAAGAAAGTAGGGAATACCTTCGAAAAGCTGTTGCATTCGCGCCGGCCCAGCCGACATGTGGTAGCTGTCGCGCTCCAGGGCATCGAGCATTCCGAGCTCATGGACGGCGCCATCCGCGTCGATGCGAAACAACGGCCATCGCGAGCCAATCGCGCCCACGTTTCTTCGCAATGCATAGCGTGCTCCCCGGGTCTTCCCGATCCGCAGAACACGCTGATCTCGTTCGAGGCTGCGAAGCGCTCGCAGAACGGTGGGTTCAGAGGCGTTCACGGACTGAGCGAGCTCGAGCGTAGACCTCGGACCCAAGCGAAGTACCGGCAGCAGAGAGTCTCTGACGTGAATCATGACGAGATTATTGACGATAATCGTCAGAATTTCAACTATTTGATTTTATGTCAATTCTGCCGTGGCTGGCGAGTTTAATGACTAGTTTAGAACCGAGACTGCCGTCCCTCACGGCAGCGGCTGCAGTCCCTCGCTGCGCACCCTCCACTGCCCGTTCTTTGGAAATCCGGGCGCCGGCGTCGACTCGCCATCCCATCCCGCGGCCATCAGCGCGACAGCCAGCAGCAGGCTCCCATTGGAGGGGAAATAGGTCTCCGCGTCGCGACGGATCTCCCGCACACCCGCTTCGATGTCCAGGTGTACACGGGGTGTCATGCCGGTAGGTCCGAAATGGTTGTTCGGAGCCTCTTTGAACAGCAGATCAATGGCTTTCTCCGGTTCATGAAGCCGGGTTGCCGTCATGGCCATGAGGGGGAAGTCCCAGCCCCAGGTCTGGCGCAGATCCCAATTTGAGTCCACGGCCTGCAGCGTGCGCCGCATGGTTTCGCGATCGACGTCCGCTCCCGGCAGCAGGCCCAGCGCGCCGAGAAATGCGGGGTGATCCCGATTCCAACACACAGGCGCGGTGTTGCCAGCGGAGCATTGCGGGCTGCGAGCCTGTTCCCATAGTTGGGGAAACGATTCGGTCGCCAGATAGACACCGGCGTTCTGTGGTAGTGGCGCGAGCCTGGCGAGGACTGCATCCCACTGCGGGTTGCGTGACAATCCGAGCCGCTGTCGCCACGTCTGCGCAGTCATCAGGCCGAAGCGGAAGTATTCCAACTCGAAAGTGGGATTGCGGGTCGTCAGCGGTGGAAAGACTTCCTGCGCCGGAATGATCGGAGGACCCAGCACATACTGGTCGCGCGCAGTATCGAAATGCGCAAACGAGGCCAGCAGGTCCGCCGTCTCCAACACCAGCTCCCTGTATCGATCGAGTGTTGCGCTCTTGGGCTTCGCGCGATACATCAGTTCCGCAAGATAGATGGGGCTGGGTTGCTGCCACATGATGAACGGATTGATGGTACTGGGACTCTCACGTCCGTCAGGGCCGACCATCTTCGGCCACCACGCTCCCCGCACCCCATGAGCGCGCGCACGTTGTTTCGCCTGGGCGAGATGTTTCAGGTACCAGGCCATGCTACGTTCCAACAGTTCGGCATGCCCCCAGGGCGCAAAGTGCCCTTCGTGCCAAAGGTGCATTTCCAGGTGAAACTTGCCGTACCAACTGTTGGAGAACAGCCCCTCCTCCTGGGGAGGAAGTGCCCCGGCCGCATTCACCGCCATCAGGTATTGAGACAGCACGATGCGGCGCTCCAACTCGGACGCCCGCGGATCCGCGCTCCCGGATAGATCCACCATCCCTCCCGAATTCCAGTATCGATTCCAGTAGTTGGTCACAGCCGCCCGCGCCACCTGCGGGTCGGGCAGGCGCCGCACGTACGGCTGCTCCGAGAACAACACGAGGAAGGTGACCGAATCGGAGCCCCCGCGCGGAATCATGCGAAATAGGTGAGGTGAAACACGATCGAAACTCACGTCGCGGTCGGCGCTGACTTTCACATAGTAGTGCGTGTCATCGAGCTTTCTATCCAGCGAGATGTGCCGAGAGTCCTTTGTAGTTACGGTAGTCTGATGCCGCTCGGGGTGTCCCCAATCCGCCGGATCCGGATTCAAGTTGGCCGCGACTCCCGGAAACCCGATATCAACACCGAGACGTTGGTCAGCCAGGGCCGCGCCGGTGAGAGTCACGATCAGCATGTCCAGATCTGGATGCACGCGCGTCTGAACCTGAACCGTCGCACCGTCGAAATCAAATCGACTCGACAACGCACCGTTCCACAGGTCGAGTGTCTGTTGTGTCCCGGATAGATCGTTGAATTGCGCCGGCTTGCCTTGCCTCGAGATGAGGTACAGCGACAGCCGTCCAAGTGAAATGCGGTGCGGATTCTCGCGTAACCAGGCAACCTCGGGCTTCCTGGCGTCCGACCCGTCGCGCAACCACGGGTAGTATTGATCTTTTCCTCGTACGTCGACGGGAACGAGACTGTCCTCGTATTTGAAATGATTCGGATTTGGGAAGCTGTGCCAGGCCCACTGGGCCTGCGTGAGCAGTGGAACCAACGGCGAATACTGCTTCGGAAAAGTCTGTAATCCGGTGATATCGGCGGTGAACGCGAAGTTGCCGTTGCCCACCATTGCAGGGGCTGTCTGATCTATCTGCTGGAAGTGGACATCGTGGCGACTGACCAGCGCGTGGCGATCGATCATCTGCGCGGTGTTGCCGACCGATGTCTGAAGTAGCAGGATTGTCAGCATGAATACCCTCACCGCGCACCTGCTGCTGAGTACACTGCTCCTCTACCAGAACCCCATCCTGTATGCGGACTATTCAGATCCGGATGTCGTGCGTGTCGGTACCCACTACTACCTCGTAGCGTCCTCATTTCATTTCTCGCCCGGCTTGCCCATACTGGAATCTCGCGACCTCGTGCATTGGTCAATCATCGGCCACGCGCTCGGACGACTCAACTTCGATCCCGCCTACGATCTGCCTGGGCCGCTCGATTTCACCGACGCCACCGCGCGCTCCAAAATGAACTACGCGCTGGGCTATCGATACGCCAGCGGTGTTTGGGCACCCGCGCTGCGCTCGCACGGCGGCCGCCTGTATATCTACTTTCCAACACCGACCGAGGGCATTTTCATGACCTCGGCACCGCGTGCTGCCGGCCCCTGGGAGCCGCCCGTCAAAGTCATCGACCAACCGGGTCTGGAGGATCCATGCCCGTTCTGGGACGAGGATGGCAATGCGTATCTCGTGCACTCCCGGGTCGGTGCCGGGCCTCTCATTCTCCACCGGATGAGCTCTGACGGTAAAAGCGTATTGGATGCGGGCAAGGTCATCTTTGAAGACCCTGTCCACCTGCCAACGCTCGAGGGTCCGAAGGTTTACAAGCGCCGCGGGTATTACTACATATTCGCACCGTTCGGTGGGGTGGAGACGGGCTCGCAGGCCGTGCTGCGCTCCCGGAACATCTACGGGCCGTACGATTTCCGGGTTGTGCTCTCACAGGGCAGCACTTCCGTTGCAGGCCCTCATCAGGGGGGCTACGTGGAGACCCCCAGCGGCGCGGGTTGGTTCATTCATTTCAACAGTACCGGCGCGTACGGGCGGATCGTGTATCTGGAGCCGGTCAGGTGGGAAGATGACTGGCCGGTCATCGGCACGCTGCTTCCCGGAGCGGCTACGGGTCAGCCCGTGCGATCGCATCCAATGCCGCTGGGTGTCAGCGCGACTGCCCCGCAGACATCCGATGAATTCACCAGCCGCACCCTCGGGCCGCAATGGGAGTGGAATCACAACCCGCTCGACAGCCACTGGAGTCTCCTGGAACGGCCGGGATACCTGCGTTTGAAGGCTCTGCCTGCGACCAGCCTCGTCAGTGCTCGAAATACGCTCACCCAGGTGTTGCAAGCGCGCTCGCAGCAGATCACGACGAAGCTGGGAGTCCGCGGCATGGCTGACGGCCAACGGGCGGGTCTCGCCATGTTCCAGCGGCTGCCAGGTTGGATCGGTGTCGTACAGACGCACGGCCGACGTGAGCTCGTCTTTGCCGCGGCCGGAATCGAGACCACGGTCGCAGCGGTCGGCGGAGCCGAGTTTGTGCAGTTGCGCATGCAGGTCGACGCTGAACAGGCGCAGTACGCCTATAGCCTCGATGACGGCCGGACTTTTCAGACTGCCGGCTCCAGGGTGGGTCTGTCGTTCAGTTGGTGGAAAGGCGCCCGCCCCGCGCTCTTTACTTACAACACGGACCTGCAGGTCGCGGCGGGCAGCGCCGATTTCGACTGGGTGCGGATCCAGGCACGCCCGTGAGCGATTTTGATTGAAATGAGCGCGTCTGCGCTCCACAGTAGCGACTTGGAATCCACTGTTGGGCCGAGCATGCATGCGACTGAGCGGGAAAGACTGATCCTGGAGTACCTCGACCAGAAGGGTTTCGTCTCGTTTCCGGATCTGGAGCGACGCGTGAAGGCCTCCCCGGCGACCATCCGTCGCGACCTCGAACGACTCAAGAGCGCGGGACTGATCACCCGGGTCCATGGTGGCGCCAAGCGTGCGGAAGGGACGAAAAAGCCCCCTGCCCCTCAGGATCCGACGCACGCCGTCCTCGCGGGCGTGCCGCTCCGCGAGAACATTCAGCGCTACCGACCTCAGAAGGAAGCGATCGGGCGCGCGGCCGCGAAGCTCTGCAATGCTGGAGAGGCCATCATGATTGATGGCGGTTCGACAACCCTGCAGATGTGCCAACACATCGGCGATTTGCACATGCAGGTGCTCACCAATTCCCTGCCGATCGTGAACGCACTCCTGATGCAACCCGGCACGCGGGTACTGGTTCCGTCGGGTCAGGTCTTCAGGGAGCAGAACATCATCCTCTCGGCAGCCGGCGATGACGGCATGCCGCGCTTCCACGCTCCGAAGTTGTTCATGGGCGCCGCTTCGATCGGCGCCGCCGGTCTCATGCAAGCTGACATCATCCTGGTCGGGGCCGAGCGTCGCCTCATGGACCGTGCCGACGAGATCATCGTGCTCGTCGACAGCTCCAAGTTTGACGGGCATTCCGGGCATGTGGTGTGCCAGCTCGATGAGATCGACGTCCTCGTGACCGACAGTGGCATTTCAGCAGAGCATCGGAAAATGCTGGAGAAGGCCGGTGTGCGGCTCGTAGTCGCCCCGGATTAAAATTTCATCCGCGCATTGAGAAAGAAAGTCCTGCCGTAAGGGTCGTACGTCGCGGGCCAGGTATTCCCGTAGCCCGCCGAGCTGCCGACGATGGGCGGACCCCAGTTCGATATGTTGTTGACACCTCCAGACACCTGGGCGCTGTCGGTGATGTTCCAGTCAAAGGACAGGTCGAAGTAATTTGCTCGCGGCAACACCGGGTTGGTGAGCGTGTCGAGCGGCGGAACAGTTCCGCCCGAACGCTGCGCCAGAAGATATTTGTCGATCGTGACGTGATCGATGAAGCGATAGCGCAGGCTCAGATCCACAGGCCCCTCTGTCCAGGTGACGCGAGTGATGCCCTTGAGCCTGGGAATCGGCTCACCGCAGGTTGGACCGTAGGTACCGGCGCATTCGTTGCGGACGTTCGGCTGCTCCTTGATCGGCGTGATGTTGTATTCAGTCACTCGCGTCCAATTGCTCGACACCTGGATGCGGCTCGAGTGGCTCAGGATTCCGTGAGCCAGGTCGTGCGAATAGTGGGCTTCGAAATCGACACCCTCCGTCTTCAGGGCTCCGGTGTTGGCGAGACCGACATTCACGTTTGTGATCTGACCGGTTCCCGGGTCGCGCTGAATGGCCTGGCAATAAGTACTGCTTGCGTTCTGCAGCGTGTAGTAACAGGTATTGAGAACGCCTGCGATACCACCGCTGAGCTGGGCGATCGCGCCGGTGACATCAATGCTGAACCAATCGGCGGTAAACGTGAAATCCGGTGCGAATCGCGGGGTAAACACGGCACCGATGGTGATCGTGCTGGACGCTTCGGGGGTCAGAGCAGGATTCCCGCCTGCAGTATTGGGGATGTACGGGTTCGGCTGAATGCCGCTCGTGAACACATCGGTTGGCTTGACGCCAGTTGCGACGCAGACTGCGCGCACAGCGGCATTCTGCACGGACGCAAGCGAGCTGCAGGGATCGTTCACCACACTGAACGCGGTCGTCTGGCCGCCGTAAAGCTCACCGACATTCGGTGCGCGGATAGCGTGCTGATACTGCCCGCGGAACCCTACATCCTTGGTAACGCGCCAGTCCCCGCCTCCCGAGTAGGTCCAAACACCGCCGATACCGTTTACGTTGTAATTGGAATAGCGGAAGGCGCCGTTAGCCGAAAGACTCTCGACCCCTGGCAGGTGCGACAACAGCGGGACCTGTAACTCGCCGAAGCCCTCGCTGACTGACTCGCTGCCGCGGGTCGGGCTGGCCGGATTGAAACCGGCCACATCGCCGGTGCTCAGAAAGAAGTCCGGCGAGAATTGCGCGAAGGTATAGCGATGCTCGCCACCCAGCGAGAACTGCAGCGGCCCTGCCCACAGATCCGCAATGGTTCCGCTGAGACTCGCGGCGCCGCCGGTCATCTCGGTCTTGGTGAGGTTGGTCGAGCTGATTGCGATGGCGCTCTCGCAGCCGGCGCCGATCGTGAGTCCGAAGATGTCGCAGACCGGGGCCGCACCCCCGACCGACAGCAGGGACGATTGCAGCCGGCTCTTGGAGATCGCCCCTGTCTCATGATCGGTTTCGTTGGTCTGCGTGTACAGGTAGTACGCATCGTAGGAGAGATTCTTGAACAGGTTGGGAGTCAGATCCCCGAGATCGCCACGGATACCCCCGACAAATCGCCACGCTTCGCGGTCGGCCACATCGACGCGGTTGCCTGCTTCGACAAACCGGCGCCCGGATGAAAGCGCTGCGATGCCATCGTTGGGTGTCGTGCAGATCGCGCCGTTCAGGGCGGAGCAGACCTTGCCCGTCTCGGCGGCATCGAGTTGCGCCAGCAGGCCCTGAGTTTGCGAATTCAGATAGGGATTGTTGACGTTGTAGAGGAACGTGCCGTCGGCATTGCTGGGCGCCAGAAGTTGCGTCACCTTGTTGTCGCTGAAATGAAATTCGGCGTAGGTCGTAATCTTCGGGGCGACGTCAAAGTGCGCAAAGCTGTTGACCATCCAACGCTGCTGCGGCACCTGCAGATAGTTCACGAGGCTGTTGTTGTAGCGATCCTGTGGATCGAGCGCCGGCCGGGCATTGACACCGGTATCATCGTAAGTCCAGCCAAAACCCTTGACTCCGCTCAAGCCTGCGGCCGCGTAGGCTGCGTTGAGCGCTGCGTTGGATCCACCGGGATTGAGAGATGAGCTGATAGGTGCAAACCGGCCGTTGGGAATGTCGGCGCTGCCGCCCGCGACGAGTCCCATCACGCCTCCGGCGTTGAGACACGCCTGACCCGACGGATTCCCGGCGACGGGTGTCCCCGGGCCGTCCTTACTGTAGGAAGAAGCCGTTACGCAGCCATCCGACAGTGCAGGTCTCGCGTACGGAACTTCGCTCCGGGAGATCGAACCGCGGTTGAGGTAGTCCATCGAGACGGCGACGTTGCCGCGGTTATCAGCGAAATTGCCGCCGAAAGTGAGGTCGGTGCTGTACGTGGGCGTGGTCGTCTGACCGTCGAAGTTGACATGCGCATCCACTTGCGCGCCCGAAAAATCCTTTTTCATGATGAAGTTGGTGACGCCGGCGATGGCATCGGAGCCGTACACCGCCGAGGAGCCGCCGGTCACGATTTCAGTCCGTTCAATCAGGGCTTGCGGAATCGTGTTGATATCGGTCGTGAGATCAGTGCCCTGCACCGTAAAGCGCCGACCGTTCACCAGCACGAGGTTGCGGACGGCGCCGAGCCCCCGAAGGTTGATTTGAGCCTGTCCGCCCGGCACGACGTTCGATTGGGCGCCGCCGTTCGTAGCACCAACAAACTGCGGTGACTCCGATAGTGCCTGCTCGACGTTGGTGGTGCCGGACAGCATCAAGTCATCGGCGCTGATGGAAGTCACCGGAGTGCTCGAGTCCAACGAGCTCGTGTGCGCAATGCGTGAGCCCGTTACGAGAATCTCCTCCAGTACGGCCTCTTTTTGTTGCGCGCTCGCGGCTGTTGCCACCAACAGCCCACATACGCTGATAGCGCTAACAACTGCAGCCGAAATGCGGGCCCTGCGAACACTGTTCGAAGTCATCAGCCATTCCCCCTCGGAACTCATTCATCGTTTTGTGACTGAGCGTGAGCGATAGTTATCATACTTGATCGGATGTGTGCAAGCACCACTTGACCGGCGCACCCGCAATCACATGAAACGCCACAGGAATCCGGACGCAGTCCGGTAGATCCGTCCGACGGATGAGTCGGTGAAATGGGAGGTGAATACGCTTGCCTCGTGATCGGCAGCGAACTCCAGCAGGCGCCTGCGTGATTCGATGGCTGCTTGCGGAAAGGCATCGCTCGCACAATTCCATTCTGGGTTCTGCACCTGGATGGGATGTTGCAGGCTCGAGCCACAAAACAGCGCGATCCGGTTATCGGAGCGCAGTACAAATGCCGTGTGTGCCGGACTATGACCCGGCGCCGGGAGAGCACTGAAGCCGTCAACGGGAAGGCCCGCTTCCAATGTCTTACCCAGCCCTGCTTCGATTACCGGCTGCATGCTGTCGGTCTGCGCGAGAAAGTGCGACCGGTTGCCATCTGTACGGTTGGCCTCGTCCTGAAAAAACGCATACTCCGAATGCGGAAACAGGTATTGCGCATTCGGGAAGGTCGGAATCCAACGTCCGTTTTCGCAGCGGGTATTCCACCCGATGTTGTCGGAATACAGATGGGAGAGCAGCACGAGGTCAATCTCATCGGGAGTGGCACCCGAATCACGAAGATCCATGAGGAATGGAGGATTGCCTGCTGCCGTGCCTATGAGTATGGAATGCCCTTCCTCGCGCACCAGCCAGGCGTGCATGCTGAGTGAGATGGTCTGCAGCTCGGAGTCCCATTGCGGGATTAGCGTCTGCGGCCTGATCCGAGCGAGGACACCGTCGCTGATTCGCGTTATTTCGGCGTTGCCGACCTGGTAGATCCTGCGGCTCATGTTGGTATTGTTGGCTAGCTGGCGCAGACGACGGAGGTATCTTGCGTGGTGTCGAGCTCCGGGCGCGAGTCGTGAGCAGATGCCGAGAATTTGACATGGGAGAGCGTCAATCCCTGAACGTGCCGGGTCCACAGTCCGTAGGCGGGAGCAATGTGCCCCAACATCTTCGTATCAGGGTAATCGGCACGCATCTCGCCGATGGAGTCGGCCCCCCCGGCAGCAGAGTCGCTGCCACCGACTCCGAGCCGAAGATCACGAATGGCGACATCTTCGATCCTGCGCTCGGGGATGCCCAGGAAGAAGGAACCGCGTGTTCCATTGTCGCTTCCTGAAATGCCGTCAAACACGACCCTTCGCAACCGGCCCGGCGACGGCTTGGGTTCTCCAGGGCGGGTTCGCCCACGGTCACCGAGCCTCATGAACAACGGACTCTGCGCGCGCACGATGTTGACTCGCGTCACGACAATGTTCTCGGCAGTGCCCCCGTCAACCACCTCCCAGGAAACCCCGGAGTCGGCCAGTCTGCGATTCAAGGAGCGCATCTGCGCGGCAGGGCCGCCGATTTCCAGATTGCGTACCAGGACCCTGCGAAAGTCACCCTGAGAGTCGGTGCCAAACTTGAGAGCATTACAGGTGCTGTACAGGTGGCAGTTTTCCACCAGGACATCTTCCATCGGACGTTGCGAGGCGCCCTTGAAGCACAGTGCATCGTCTTCGGAGTTGATGAAGCAGTCTCGAACGACGACCCGTCGGCAACCGTCGATGTCCAGGCCGTCGTTGTTGAAATTGGCCTGATTCTCGACGGTGAGTTTTTCAACCAGCAGCTCCTCGCAGTTGAGATAGTTCTGCATCCAGCACGCGGCGTCCCGCAGATGCAGGCCGGCTATGTGAACCCGCTTGCAGTCGAGCATCCGGATGAGAAACGGCCGGCCGGGTGTCGCGCCGACGGTCTCCGATCCAGGAAAATGATCGCGGCTGCCGCGCCCGTCGATCAGACCGGAGCCCGCGAGACTCACGTTCTCGCACCCCTGTGCAAAAATGAGTGATTGAGTCACACCCATGTTGCTGTCCATGACAGTGGGATGGGCTGCGGTTCGCGCGGGATAGTCAGTGAGATTCAGGCTCGCCAGCAGGCGCGCACCGGCGGCAATCTCCAACCGCACGTTGCTGCGCAGGTCCAGGGTGCCGCTCACGTAGTCGCCTTTCGATAGCAACACGGTGCCACCCCCTTGGCGGGCGACCGCGTCGATCGCAGCTTGAATCGCTCGGGTTGCGGATTCGCCGGCGGAATCGTTCACGCCGGATTCTTCAGGCCTCACAATTCGCGCCGGCCCCCGCCAGGGCCCGACGTGCGCGGTCAGTTCCCGCGCCATTGCATCGAGATCCGTGCGTAGCCGGGCAGCCCACTCAGGCCAGCCTCGGCATTGCGCGAGCACGGGGAAAGCGCAGGCAGCGGCCGCGAGGCCGGTTCCGAATTCGCGGCGGGAGATTTTCATGGGCTCGACCATTTCGATCAAAACTGTTCAAATATAGTCACGATGTGATTGTTGCGCAAACGGACCGGGGGGGACGTGATGAATCTGGGCCCGTTGGCGGGTTTGTTCTTTCATTGGCTGGGAGGCGCTGCCTCCGCCAGCTTCTATGTGCCTTACAAGGGGATCCGGCACTGGTCCTGGGAGGTATTCTGGATTACCGGCGGCCTGTTCTCCTGGCTGCTGTGTCCGTGGCTGTTCGCATTCATACAGTCGAAGGACCTGCTGAGTGTTCTGCAGGCCGTGCCCGCGCGAACGCTGTTCTGGTGTTGGTTCTGGGGTTGTATGTGGGGGCTGGGCGGCCTGACATTCGGACTGACGATGCGCTACCTCGGACTCTCCTTGGGTATGGCCGTCGCATTGGGTCTGACTACGGTCATTGGAACTTTAGGGCCGCCGATATTCCGGGGCACGTTGTGGGATCTCGCGGCGACCGGCAGCGGGCGAATCACATTTGTCGGTATTGCGGTGACGCTGGTAGGCATTGTGGCAGTGGCGCTTGCGGGCCGCGCGAAAGAACGCGAGACGGTGGTGAAGCCCGGATCTGCCGTGGTCGAGTTCGATCTGCGCAAGGGGCTCCTGATTGCGGTGTTTTCCGGCGTGCTGTCCGGATGCTTTGCATGGGGGCTGGATGCGGGACAGTCGATTCGCGAAGCGAGCCGTGCTGCGGGGACCAGCGAACTTTGGCAGGGCCTTGCCGTCCTGTGCGTCGTACTGGCCGGTGGACTCACAACCAATTTCATCTTGTGCCTGGGCCTGATCATCCGCAAGCGCACGGCCGGAGAATTCGTGGGACGCACGGTGGGAGCCACTCGGCCGCCATTACTCCGGAATTATCTCCTCGCCGCGGCAGGTGGCACGTTGTGGTACCTGCAGTTCTTTTTCTACACGATGGGCGAGAGTCAGATGGGCCGCTATGCCTTCTCCTCCTGGTCGCTGCACATGGCGAGCATCATCCTGTTCTCGACGCTGTGGGGTTTTGCGCTCGGCGAGTGGCAGGGAGTGAGTCGAAAAACGCGCAATCTCGTGTGGACCGGCATCTCCTTGCTGATCGGCTCGACCGTCATCATCGGGGTTGGGAACTACCTGTCGGCCGCGGCGTAGTGGCGCCACGCCCGCTGCAATTCCCGCAGATCCTGGGGAAGCGGCGGCACACGGTGCAGTGGCGATGCCGGCATCAGTAGCGGGTCCAACAAACGGAGCGCTCCGAATCCCACATCGCAGTCGGCGTCACCAACATAGACCCTCGTGAGCGGGCGCAGAGCGGCGAGCGCGCGCACAAACACCTCGCATTGCGCGAAACGGCCTTCGATGAGGAGGACTTCGCGCGCTCCGATGAGATCCAACGACACATCGGTCATCAGGGCCGCATACAGGCAGATGGCCGCGCGTTTTTCGGTCTGATCGACCGGCATCGCAACCCATCGTCCACGCGCGCCCGGAAAGGGACCTGATCCGGGTGCGAAGCCGGGAAGTATCATTGCGCCACGCTCGAGGACAGCAGGGACTGCGGCCAGCAGCGCGGGTTGATCAGCGCGAATGTCAACACGACGGCCGTCCGGTCCAGTCAGTGTTTCGATCTCGCGGCCTGCCATGAGCCGCGCTGACGGGATGGGCTCTCCAAATGCATCGACGTTGATCAGGCAGTCTTTATCGGCACCCTGCTCACTGATATCGACAGACACTCCAGCGTTAGGCACACGCATCGCGATGAACCATGTGCCGGTGGACAATACCGTTGAGTCGGTGCCGCAGATCTCCGGGAATGCGCGGGCCGCGAGCAGTGCGGCATTCGAGTCGTGCAGACCGCAGTAAATCTTCACATCCGCAGGCAGCCCGGTGAGCCTGGACCACTCGGGCGTCAGGGTTCCCAGGACTTCGCCGGCGGTTCTCAGGGGCGCCAGGTGATTGGCCCAACCTCTTGCCACTGCAAGCTGCGACGGGCGTGCCTGTTTGGGATACCACAGGTCGGAATGGCAACCGAGGCTCGTGACTTCGCTCGCCGCGACACCCGACAGCCGCCAGCTCCAATATTGCGGCCATGGAACGATCTGCGCATCCGCGTTGAGCAGATCGGGGTGCAATGACTCGAGGTAATGAAGTTGTATGCCGAGATTCAGAGCATCCGGCAATGCCGGTGAGCCGGTCAGATGAAATGGCTCGCGGCAGGTGTCGTACTCGCGCCGGCTGGAAGTTGGAATCGGGAACTCGTAGTCCAGCGGATCAACCACGAGAGCGCCGTGACTCACGATGGCTGCGGCAGCGCCGTGGCCGACGGGGATGATGGCCTCGATAGACCATTCGCGGGCGAAATCCCGCAGGGTCGCAATCACCCAGTCCTCGATCCCCCGCGCATCCAGTGCCAGGTACGCTCCGGTGTCGATCCGGGCGTTGGGTCGGCTGACGCTGTGGATGAGGTGCCCGTCGGCCGACCTCAATCCCAGCTTGGACAAGGTTTTGCCGACATCCAGAACAACGATTCCGCGCCCCCTCATATCGCTCCGCGACGCAATTTGATCGATAGTTATCGATTATGATTGCAAATTTTTGCACCCTTAGCTACAAAGCCTGCATGACTGAGTCGCCTTCCCTGCCGTTCTCGATTCCAGCCTCTGCCTGGTCGGACAACGCCGCCGCCGGAAAATCCCCTGCTGAGCTGCTCCTGTATCGCTCGAACCTGCTCGGCTCCGATCTCACCGTCACGAATTTCGGCGGTGGCAATACTTCCGCGAAACTGCAGGGTACTGATCCCCTCACGGGCCAGGCCGTCGATGTGCTGTGGGTGAAAGGTTCCGGAGGTGATCTCGGCTCGATGCAACTCGGCGGCTTTGCGACGTTATACCTCGATAAGCTGCTGGCGCTGGAGGGACTTTATCGCGGGCCCGCCCATGAAGATCACATGGTGGATTACCTGCCCCATTGCACATTCAATCTCAACACCCGGGCTGCCTCGATCGATACTCCGCTGCATGCCTTACTGCCCTTTGCTCATGTCGATCACGTACATCCGGATGCGATCATCGCGATGGCCGCCTCCTCCGGGGGCGAAGCCGCCGTGGAACAGGTCTGGAAAGGCAAAGTGGGTTGGCTGCCCTGGCGCAGGCCGGGCTTTGAGCTGGGGTTGCAACTACGTAAATATGTGACCAGTCACACGGGGCTGCGCGGCGTGGTGCTGGCCGGCCACGGACTGATCTGCTGGGGCGACAGCGCGCTCGCCTGTTACAACAACACCCTCGATCTCATTGCGACGGCCGCCCGCTTCCTGAATGAGCGCATGGCGGGCAAGCCGGCATTCGGTGGCCAACGGATTGCGCCGCTATCGCCAGCGCAGCGCGCGAGTCTCGCGGCCGAGTTGATTCCGAAGTTACGGGCGCGACTCCAGGGTGCGCGACCCAAGATCGGACATTTCTCGGACGATCCCCAGACGCTGCAGTTTGTCTGCTCCCGCCATTTTCAAACACTGGCCGCGCTCGGTACTTCCTGTCCCGATCATTTCCTGCGGACGAAGATCGCGCCGTTGACGCTCGACGAATCTCGTTTGGACGACAGCAACTACCTCGACGCAGCCGTTGCAGGGTATCGCGATGCGTATGCAGCTTACTACGGGCGTTGCGCGCTCCCGCAAGACCCACCCATGCGTGATGCAAACCCTGTGGTCATCCTGGTGCCAGGTCTGGGCCGTATCACCTTCGCAGCTGACAAGACAACAGCGCGTCTCGCCGGCGAGTTTTACGGGAACGCCATCAATGTCATGCGTGGAGCGGAAGCGCTGGGGCGCTACACGGGGCTGGATGAGCAGGAAGCGTTCAACATCGAGTACTGGGCGCTCGAAGAAGCCAAGTTGCAAAGGATGCCGAAGGCCAAGCCGCTCGTCGGAAGCATTGCCATTGTGACCGGAGGTGCAGGTGGTATCGGTGCCGCCTGCGCCGAGCGACTGCTGAGCGAAGGCGCCTGTGTGATGCTCCTGGATCGCGATGCGGATGTGTTGAATGTCGCTGCGAGCAAGTTGACATCACAGGCAGGTAGCGATTTTGTGCGCACTGTTGTGTGCGATGTGACGCAGGAGATCCAGGTTCTCGAGGCCTTTGCTGCCTGCGCACGTGAGTTTGGCGGGCTCGACATACTCGTCGCGAACGCCGGCATCGCATCGGCCGCACCGATCGAGGAAACTTCGGTGGCGCTGTGGCGTAAAAACTATGACGTGTTGGCGGAAGGTTATTTTCTCACGGCGCGCGCCGCGTTTTCTCTGATGAAGCTGCAAAAAGACGGCTCCATTGTATTCATCGGGTCAAAAAACGGGGTTGCGCCTGCGCTGAACGCCTCTGCCTACGCATCCGCCAAGGCGGCCTCGCTGCATCTTGCCCGCTGCCTGGCGCTCGAAGGCGCGCCGCACGGAATTCGAGTCAATACAGTCAACCCGGACGCGGTGATCAAGGGCTCGCGAATCTGGGACGGCGATTGGCGCCGGGAACGTGCCGATGCGCACGGCATCGACTCGGGCGATGCACTCGAAGCTCACTATCGTGATAGATCCCTGCTCAAACGCGAAGTGCTGCCGGCTGATGTCGCGGCGGCCGTGTACTTCTTCGCAGCCAACGTTTCGGCCAAATCAACGGGGAACATGATCAACGTGGACGCCGGCAACGCACAGGCGTTCACTCGTTGAGCCGGTGCCACCATGAACGTAAAGCAGCCGCTTCCGCAGGACTTCATCCACGATGACAACTCATCGCGCACGGCGGCTTTGCAGGACGACTACGACGCGCTGAGACGCCAACTCGAGCGCCGGAACATCGATATCGAGGCGGTTGAACGCAGCGTTGCGGCGTTTTCCGTCGCCCTGCCGACCTGGGGAGCGGGGCGCGGCGGAACTCGCTTCGCCAAATTTCCGTTCGCCGGGGCCCCGACGAACATCCACGAAAAGCTCGCCGACTGTGCCGTGGTTCAACAGTTGTGCCGGATCACTCCGCGTGTTTCGCCGCATTTTCCCTGGGACAGCGTCAGCGACTATCCCGGGTTGCGCGCCGAAGCGGCGGCGCTCGGGCTCGGCTTTGATGCCGTCAATTCAAATACGTTTCAGGATCAGACGGGCCAGAAATTGAGTTACTCGTCCGGTTCGCTCGCATCGACCCACGCGGCAGTGCGCGCGCAGGCGATCGAGCACAACATTGAGTGCATTCGGATCGGTAAACAACTCGGATCCGCAGCCATTACCGTCTGGCTTGCCGATGGCAGTAATTTCCCGGGCCAACACGATCTGACTCGTGCGTTTGACCGTTACCTGGAATCAACGGGCCGGATTTACGCAGCATTGCCCGGCGGATGGCGCATGTTCCTGGAGCACAAGCTGTACGAGCCGGCCTTCTACAGCACTGTACTGCAGGACTGGGGCTCTTCAATCCTCGCGGCTCAACAGTTGGGTCCACACGCGCAGTGTCTCGTGGACCTGGGACATCACGCGCCCAATGTGAATATCGAGCAGATTGTGGCGCGGCTGCACCGGTTCGGGAAGCTGGGCGGCTTTCACTTCAATGACAGCAAATACGGTGATGACGACCTGGACGCCGGCGCCATCAACCCGCATCAGCTGTTTCTCGTGTTCAACGAGTTGGTCGAGGCGCAGCGCGCCGCGGGAACGGATTTCAATCCTGCCTACATGATCGACCAGTCGCACAATGTGACCGATCCCATCGAGAGCATGCTGTCTTCGGCTGAGTCGATTGCCTGCGCCTTCGCCAAGGCGTTGACGGTCGATCGGGTGCTCCTGCACGAGGCCCAGGAATCAAACGATGTGATGATGGCTTTTCAGGCTCTGCGGGTCGCATATCGGACCGATGTATGGCCCATCGTCGCGCATGCGCGGCTGAGTCAGGGCGGCGCGATCGACATGTTGGCGACCTATCGGGCGAGTGGCTGGCGGGAAGCCAGAGCACGCGAGCGACCCATGCTCGGCGGCGGCGCCGGCATCGTCTGATTGTCTGAAGAAAGGTCAATGAAAGGTTAGCATCACGAGGCTGCAACACGCACCGCTCTAACATCCCCAGGCGCCGGAGGGCGGCCTTTTTAATTTCGCTGGGGAGATACCATGAGAGTGAGTGCTTTTGTTTCGAGCACATTGCACGGCCTGCGCGCGACTGCGCTGTCGCTGGCCATGATGCAGATGACGATAGGTCCCGCGCTTGCCGCTACGGCACCGGCCACGTCTCCAAACGACCTGCCCAGCCCAGGCAGCTTGGGAAAACCGCAGTCACCGATCAAGCACGTCATTGTGATCATCGGTGAGAACCGCAGTTTCGACCATGTATTCGCCACCTACCGGCCAACATCCATCAAGGGACGCCCGCAGGAGGTTCTGAACCTGTTGAGCGAGGGAATCGTCAGCTTGAAAGGCACCACAGCCGTGCCGGGCCCGAACTGGGAGCGGGCGGTGCAGAAGCAGGTGTCTGCCCAGGAATCCGTATTCACGCTCAGCCCACCTTCAACTGACTACAAGACTCTGCCCAATCCTCTGGCCGGTGGCCCGCCTGGCCAATTTGCGAACCTGACAGGCTTCTGCACCACCGCTGCACAGTGCGCGGCGCTGGCAGCACAGGTCGAGACGGGACTACCCGATGCTACGTACTACGCATCGCTCGGCTCGGGCGGCACGGGACTGACTTCCGGGACGCCCGACACTCGCATTCAGTGGGATAGCCGCAGCGTTCAAGCCAACAACCTGCTGCCGGGTCCTTTCCAGCTCACCAGCGCGGCGCTTCCGTACACGGCCTACGCCGCCAGCCCCGTACATCGCTTCTACCAGATGCAGCAGCAGCTCAACTGCAAGCCTCTCGAGTGGAACCTGATCAACCCTTCAGGTTGCGACGGCAAGCTGTTCGCCTGGGTCGAAACCACCTTCGGCGCAGGTTCCAACGGTAACCTGCCAGGCTTCTCCGGTACCCCCGGCACGCCGGATGACACACAGACGGGCACCTTTGCCACCAACTTCACCACCGGCGAAAGCCCGGCACCGGTCACCACCGGCGAGGGTTCCACCGCACTGGGCTTCTACAACGTCCAGCAGGGCGACGCCCCCTACTTCAAGCAACTGGCCGACACCTACGGGATGAGTGACAACTTCCATCAGTCATTCCAGGGCGGCACCGGCGCCAACCACATCATGTTGGGCCACGGCGCTGCGCTCTACTTCCAGGATGACAGCGGGAACGCGATCGCCCCACCCAATCCGAAGAGCAATCCGCAGGGAGCGCTCAGCGAGATCGAGAACCCGAACCCCAATCCGGCCGCGGTCGCCCTCGGCAGCAACAACTGGTACACGCAGGACGGCTATGGCGGTTCTGACAAGGCCGGGAGTGACTTCTTCGGCGGCGGCACCTACAGCAATTGCTCCGACTCGACTCAACCCGGCGTCGGACCGGTCCTGGGATTCATCCGCAGCCTCGGAGTCTCTTCCCGCTGCGAACCGGGCCACTACTACCTGCTGAACAACTACAACCCCGGCTACGAGCCCGCGCTCGTCAACGAAGACGCGAGCACGTTCAACGGCACTTGGCAGGATGCTTACTACCAGGACTACGCAGTAGGCGGTGGCACCACGGCATTCACCATTCCGCCGAACCGTAACGGCAATGGCAAGGATCCGTCCAAGACCAACAGCATCGGCGACACGCTGAACAACGCAGGAATTTCCTGGAAATACTACGGCGATCAGTTGAACGTGTACCACACGGATCCTCACGACACGAACAACCCCGCCAAAGGTCAGCTTCCGGATGAGTACTGCACGATCTGCAATCCCTTCCAGTACGACCAATCGATCATGGAAAGCGCGGATGTAAACAAACACATCCAGGACACCACGAGCCTGTATGCGGACATCACCAGCGGTGCCAACCTCCCGGCGGTATCGTTCGTGAAGCCCAGCGGCCTGGTGGACGGCCACCCGGCCTCGTCCAAGTTGGACCTGTTCGAAGGCTTCGTGAAGAAGATCGTGGACCAGGTACAGAGCTCGCCTCATGCCAACGACACTGCCATCTTCATCACCTTCGATGAGGGCGGCGGCTACTACGACTCGGGCTACGTGCAGCCGGTGGATTTCTTCGGCGACGGCACCCGCATTCCGCTGATCGTGGTTGCGCCGAAGCAGTACCTGAAGGGTGCCGGCTATATCTCGCACCAGTACGCCGATCATGTCTCCATTCTGAAGTTCATCGAACGCAACTGGCGCTTGCCGGCCGTGACACCTCGCAGTCGCGATAACCTGCCGAACCCGGAACAGTTGCCGGTCTTCAGGTTCTTCGGCTACGTGGACACCGCCGGCTATGTACCGTACGTGCGTGGCGTGCCCGGCAAAGCGGCACTCGATGATTTGTGGGACTTCTTCGACTTCCCGTCCTCGCACCGATAGCCCTCGACAAACGGGGCCGCTGCACAGCGGCCCCGTCCTTTTAGCGCGGGTCGACGCGAATAGTACCCATCATCCCGCCGTCCTCATGCTCCAACAGGTGGCAGTGATACACGAACGTGCCAACGGTGTTGGGATCGCGAAAGTCCATACGCAGGCGCACGCTGGGGTACTGCAGCATCTGGTCGGTGAAGTAGGGAATGTTCACCGTATCCCGCAATAGCGGCTCGTTGATCACCCTCCCCGACAATTCAATGAGCGCGAAATGCAGTTGGTGGATATGGAAGGCGTGCAGCTCAGTCGAGCGGTTCTCAATGATCCAATCCTCCACATCACCTTGCCGCGCGACGATATCGGGAACGGTCGCTGTCGGATCGAACGGCGCCGGCGTCTTACCGTCCTCTGTAATGAAGAAGTCCGTAGCGCTGTTCGGGTCCTTGGGGTCTGAGAGTTTCTCGGAGAAATAGAACCGGCGCACGCGGACTGGCTCAACATCACCGAGCCACGGTACTGCAGGCGGCGGCAGCGGCTGGGAGAATGCAGCAAGCCTGGACTGCGGCTCGGGAGAATCTGCGGCCGCGACAATCGCGGCAATGGCCCGGTTGGGATCGTTTTCACCACCCTGCCCGGTATCCACAGTTCGCGTAACCAACAGCGCGGGTGTTCCGGCAGGCGGCCCTTCCACGATGAACTCCGCACGCGCTCCCGGAGGCACGCCGATGTGATCCACCGACGTAATCGGCGGCGATTTTCCCAGTGGCACATTCATAGGCACACCGTCGATCGCAACCAATCCGACCTTCTGGGCCGTACGGCCGAAGATCACAGCGAGATTCAGATAGGTGACCGAGCCCGCGTTCACGATGCGCCACAACTGTCGTTCGCCCGGCCTCATCCGGATCATCGCGGGCGGATAGTCCGGATAGGGTACCGGCACAAAGTTGATGGACAGATCCTTGGCAGGCTTGCCAAAGCCCGTGCCGGTATTGGCCGAGTCGCCATCCCGGTCGATGAGTTTTCTCGGCACCACGGGTTCGGACCTGGAGGGCGGTGCGTTGGGATTGACGAGATCCTGGTCTCGGATCACGAATATCCGCTCAGGCAATCCGGCGACTTGCGGCGTCGCTCGCTCCAGGCCCTCAATAACCAGCGGACCGGACGCGCCACCCAGCACTTGCCGGCTGCTGAAGCCGTGAATGTGAGGGTGATACCAGTAGAGCCCGGGGGGCTGGTTGGCGGGGATCTGAAAACGATATTCAAACGGAGGGTCCGTGGGTTGTACCGAGGTCCGCAGTACATCGTCCTGATGACACACGGGTGGCACCGAAAGACCGTGAAAGTGCAGATTGGTGGACACAGGCGTCATAGCACCGCTCGTGCAGGGATCGGCAGCGCGCTTTTTTGAATGGCCCGCGTGCGCACTCTGGGTCTGCTTGTCGACGTCTGCGAGACTGTTCGTCAATCTCAGGATCAACAGATCACCCGGCGACAACCGCAGCGCGGGAGATTGCCGCCCATCCGGAAGTACGTAGCAGTACCGCACTGAGCCGTCCGGCTCACGAAAGTCGTGAACGCTCAAGTCAACCTCGAGGATTCCATTCACACTGCGAAGGTCAGGCGGCTCCGGTACCTCGGCCCCCTGCGGCAAGCGCCCGCACGGATCACGGTTCGGACTGGCGGCCTGTGTTGCCTGTGCCCAGATGAATAAAGCGAACGCAGTCGGAAATACTCGGCTCGTCACGCAAATTGCCGTTAAAAAACGCCGAGTTTAGCGGATGATGGTGACAGAGAGATGAGAACCGAGGTTTCCCATGGCACTCGGTGCCACCATGTATGTTTTCGATATAGAGCTCGCAGACTCCGACCGTGGCGTGTACGCGTCGTTTGAATTGCGTGCCGCGCGCCATCCGTCCGAGGCTCCTGACTACCTGATCACGCGGCTCCTCGCCTATTGCCTGGAATACACGGAGGGGATTTCGTTTTCAAACGGCCTGTCTACGCCCGATGAGCCGGCCATCGCGGTGCGCGACCTCACCGGGGTGATGCAAGCGTGGATCGACATCGGGGCGCCGAGCGCTGACCGGTTGCACCGGGCCAGCAAGGCCACGCCCCGGGTGGCCGTGTATACGCACAAGGATGCCGCTCAGTTCGTGGCGCGTCTGCGAGGCGAGCGAATTCACCGGATCGAGGAGCTCGAAGTGTATGCCTTCGCTCGCGACCTGCTCACGAACCTGGAAAACAGACTCACACGCCGCATGGCACTCACCATCACCGTATTGGAAAAACATCTATACGTGTCTGTGGGTCAGGAAAGCATGACCGGTGTCATCGAGCGTATCGAGCTGATGCAATGACTCAATGGCGGCTCGGCAGCCTTGCACTCTACTGTCTGTATGGGGCGATTGCAGCCGCCCCATGCGTGGCGGCCCAGCCTGTTGAGCCAGCAGTCGAGGCAGCCAACCGCTTTTTGGCGACGCTGAGCGAAGCTCAGCGCGCGAAGGTCGTCTACGCATGGAGTGACGATGCGCAACGGGCCCGTTGGTCAAATTTCCCCACGGGTTTCGTGCCGCGTGGCGGGCTCAGCCTCGCGGACATGAGCGGGCCGCAGCGGGCGGCAGCCCTCGCCCTGCTGAAGGTGGTGCTGAGTCCCAAGGGCTACGAGAAAGTCGATGCGATCCGGATGGCGGACGATGACTTCAAAGCCAACGGATCGAAGCGCGGGCCGCGTGGCAACGGTCCGCCACCGCCGGGTGCGGCACCGGGTCGAGGACCTCCACCTCGCGGCGACGCCATGTTCGGAGCCGACCTCTATTACGTGTCATTTGTTGGCAAGCCATCGCTGCAACTACCCTGGATGTTGCAATTCGGCGGGCACCATCTGGCGCTCAACATCACCATGTCCGGCAGCACGGGCATCATGACACCGTCCCTCACCGGCGCCCAACCCGCCGTCTTCACTGTAAATGGCCGCACGATCCGCCCCTTAGGCGCGGAAAGCGACAAGGGCCTGGCGCTCGTGCAGTCTCTGGCTGTCGATCAGCGCAAGCGCGCAATTCTCAACTATCGTGTTGCAGACCTCGTACTCGGCCCCGGGCAGGACGCGAAAAGGATTGCGCCCGAAGGCTTGCCAGTCTCAGCCATGAATGCGCAGCAAAAAGCGCTGCTGACCGGGGTCATCGAAGAGTGGGTGGGTATCATGAATGATGCCGCCGCCGAGCCACGCATGGCGCAGCTCAAAGCCGATCTGAATGACACCTGGTTTGCCTGGAGTGGTCCGCTCGATTTTTCTCAGGGGACCAACATCACCGCGTATTACCGCATCCAGGGACCGCACCTGGTCATTGAGTACGCTCCGCAGAGCGATGAGCCTGCGAACCACGTGCATACGATCTATCGCGACCCAACCAACGACTACGGAAAACGACTCGACGGCGCTCAATGAAGCAACCGTCCGCGTTACTGGCGTTGTTGTGTTTTGTTTCGCTGCCCGCCGACTCACATCGGCTGGACGAATATCTGCAGGCAACAGTTCTGTCGCTCGAACCCGGGACGTTGACAGCGACCCTGCGACTCGTTCCCGGCGTCGCGGTCGCATCAAAGGTGATTGCGCGCCTGGACCCGAATGTCGACGGCACGATTTCGCAGGACGAGCAGACAGCCTATGTCAACAGAGTGCTTGGCGATCTGACGCTGACGCTCGACGGCCGCAAGCTCGAGCTGCAGCGCCGCGCCGCGAGCTTCCCGGACATCGATCTGATGCGCTCCGGACTGGGCGAAATACAACTCGTGCTGACCTCCGAGCTGCCAGTTGTGCATGGCATCCATCGCATCAGGCTCGAAAATCATCATGAACCCGGGATTTCGGCGTACCTTGCCAACACCCTCACGCCGCGCGACGCGCGCATCCGGATCGAAAGCCAGGAGCGTTCGCCTGATCAATCGGTTTATTGCGTCACCTTCGCGGCCTCAGAATGACAAGTATTTCATCAGCCGCCCGGGGTCGTGATAGGCCATGTTCCGCTCGATATCCTGTGCGAGCAGACTCGCCTCATCCAGGTCCCGAGATCCCAGGGTAGCCGCCAACTCGTCAACGGCCGTATAGCGCTCCGTGCAGCCGAGTTGGATTTCCCCCCTGCACGTGGCGAGAGGCAGCACATCATTCGTGGGACCGCAGTTTGCGCCACTGTGGCACGCCGCCAGGACCCATGCCGCGGCCAGCACCGGAGCAGACTCGGTCGCCCTCGCCGCCGTGGCTCGCGACCAGCCGAAGAGCAGCATGGCTTCGCCATTCCCCGTGGCCAGCGCGGTTGCGATCATTTGCGAGTTGTATTGACCCGGCGAGTCCAGGGCGGCCGCCACCATGGCTACGGGGTAGCGGGACTCTAGTGCGCGTGACCGCCAATAATCGGCCGGATAGCCTCCCGGACGCTCAGGCAGATCCTGGAATGGATTTTTGTTGAGTAGTTTGCTGCACTCCAGATATTCCTGGCGTTCCAGCTCCAGCAACGCGGGGAAACTCTCCATGTGCGACACAGCCTGGTCGGCGCTGTCGGCATCCCCGTAGAGGGCATTGGTTTCCTCACATCGGCCCAGCGCACGGCCGATGTAGTACTGCGCCGCGCCGTCGCCCTCGTATCCTGCACGTGCAGCGAGTGTCAAGAACTCAAAGTAGTTTGATCCCGAGGCGTGAAACTCCGCCATCCAGTCTTTCTTGTTGGCGAGCGTGCGTACCCCGTTGGTGTTGAGAACCGCGATAGGTGGCCGGTCTACTTCGGTCGATGGCTTGCTGATCGCGGCAGGCGCAGGGTTCGGTGGGATGCGTAACCACGCCCAACCGGAAATCGCCAGCACCGCGACCGCCAGAGACCATCGACCGGGTTTCTTCATGCGCCGATCAACCTAGAGCTTGCGCAGATAAGCCAGTAGCGCCGGTATCTCTTCGGGCGCCGGCGGGCGATCCGCATGTATGCCATCCGTGGAGATGGCCGGTGGCAGCTTGGTGTTAGGTGGCAAGATAGCCTGAACCCGTTTGAAAAACGCAGTGTAGTGCTCCACGACCTCTTCGAGACTGGCTGCGCTGTTGTTGTGGAAATAAGGCGCGGTCTTGCCGATGCCGCGCAGGCTCGGTACATCGAGCTTGTTCCAGTCGTCGCTGGCTGGCGCGCCGACGCCAGCAAATCCAGTGAGCAGTGCGCGACCGGGATCGGAGCTGGTCCGCCGGAGTGTGTTGGTCCCGTCGGGCAACGTAGCGCCGTTGGGTAATGTGATCAGGTAAGTACGCACGTTGCGGGCCAGGCTTTCGGGACAGGGCTTGAATACAAATCGCGGTGATGGGCCTGGGTCGACCGGACGCGGGCACTGCGTACTGATGTCGTGGTAGCGAACTGCGGGCGCTTGTGGTGTCGACATCCCCGGTCCGCCATGGCATTGGCCACACGCTCGGGTGAAGACCACCTTGCCTGCCTGCTCGACCTCATTGAGGCGCGGATCAGCATCGGGCAACGGCGTCACACCAGCGCTGACTGCATCGGACAAAGCGCGCACACCCGGCGAGGAGAAAAGCACGTTTTGAAAGGCGCTGAGGTCGTCCAACATCCCCTGCCGCGGCGGAACATGAATCTCAGCGTGTGCGGTCAGAGCAGCGAGAGCTTGCTCCTGCAGTGTGGCAAAGCGTCCGTCGAGCTGGTACCCACCGGAAGCGTTAGGACCCCGTGTCCAAGGGTTCAGACCGTCCGGTCCGGTGAATTTTACGTTATTGACCGTTGGCACCATTCGCCAGACGTCTACCGACGTCTCGCTCGACGGCAGATTCGTCACCGGGTCGATCAGGCGAATGTTTGCCGGTAGCGGAAACGTAATGCGAATCAGCGCGTTCTCGCGCAAGTTGCTGAAGTCACTGGCGTTATCCCCATTGATGCGGTAATCATCGGCATCCACGGGGCGAAACAGCGGATCATCGGCCCGTCTGTTGGTTAACCGTCGCTTCTGTAGACTTTGAAACCGCGCTTCTACATTTGCGGGGGACAACTGAAAACTGTCGCCTGGCATATGGCAGTCGGCGCACGCCCGGCCATTGCCCTGAAGCCCGTGCAGCCGTCGGTCGACAAAATCAAACAGACCGCGAAAGACGACAATGCAACGTTCCGCACCGCAATCGTCGCTGTACTCCCGACTGTCGGCCGCGACGCCGGGGTTTGAGACCGCGGCGGCGAGCATCAGCGCGCCGATCGAAACTGAGACCTTTGAGACTGTCATGAGCGCTCCCACTGGAAATTCCGTCAGAGCGTGACTCTCGGCTCGCATTGCGCGAGAGTCCTTGGGGGAGCGCTGAAAAACACTGATGTTTTCTGAATAGCCCGTATGGATGCCGATAAACGCACCGTTTACGAGTTCGGCGACTTCGTTCTCGAGAGCGGCCGACGGCGATTGTTGCGGCGCGACAGCGGCGAGCCGATTGCGCTGTCGGCAAAGGCTTTCGACACGCTGCTCCATCTGGTTGAGCACCGTGGCGAGACGCTCGACAAAGACACGCTCCTGGGTGCGATCTGGCCTGGCGTGGTCGTCGAGGAAAATAACCTCACCCAGAGCGTTTCGGCCTTGCGCCAGGTTCTCGGAGAGACACGGGCGGAAAATCGCTACATTGCCACCATACCGCGCAAGGGCTATCGATTCGTCGGAGAGGTCACCGAACGCATCGCGCTCGCGGCACCGGTCGTTCCCGCGAAGACGGCGGGTCCGGTTGGAGCGGATAAAAAAAAGCGATCCCTGCGCCTGCTGTGGTGGAGTGTGGCGGCGTTGGCGGTGTTAGTTGCGATCGGGACTGTTCTGGTCCAGCGGGGCCGCGACGGGCTTTCGGCCGCGTTGGGCGGCACGAAGGATGCCATCGCCTCTCTCCACTACGCCGGCGGTCGCTATGCCCTGGCTCGATCCACTGAGCCCAGCCTCGTGTTGGGGATTGGTTATTTTGAGAAAGCGATCGAGCGCGATCCGCAATTCGCGCTGGCCTACGAGGGTCTTGCCGATTGCTACATGGTTTTAGGCGTCTTCGGCATGCGAGCGCCCGCCGAAACATTGCCGCGAGCCCGCGATGCGGTGTTGAGGGCCTTGCAGATCGAGCCGCGGCTTGCGGGCGCCTACGGAACGCTCGGACACATCAAGATGCAGTATGACCGCGATTGGGCTGGCGCCGAGGCGGACTTCGCCCACGCCATTGCCCTCAATCCATCACTCTCCGAACCGCATCTGTATCGGGGCGTATTGCTCGGCATGCGCGGTGAGTTCGATCGTGGTCTCGAAGAATTGCGACGGGCGGAGCAACTCGAGCCGCTGCTGACTGTAGCGAGGACGCGAATCGCCTCTCTGCTGTATTTTGCGCATCGTTACGACGAGGCGATTGTGCAGATCAAGGAGAGCCTTGCGCTCGATGACCGTCCGGGTATCGCGCACGCCCTGCTCGGCCGTGTATATCTGCACACCGGGCATTACGATCTCGCGCTGGCGGAATTTGCGCAAATTCACGGACCTACCCCGGGAAGCTTTGGCGACGTCGGCCAGGCACTCGCATTGTCCGGGCGGCGTGCGCAAGCGCTGGCCGAGCTCGATCGGGTACTCAAACTCTCAACTCAGCGTTACGTATCCGCCGGAGATATCGCCTCCATCTACGCCAGCCTCGGTGACACCGAAAATGCGCTGATGTGGCTCGACCGCGCTTTGCAGCAGCGTGCATCGCTGCTGGGCTTCCTGGCGCAGAACCCCACCTTCGACGGGCTGCACAACGATCCCCGTTTTGCCGCAATCGTCGATCGGGTGGGAATCTGGAAACGACCGCTGACTGACTCTCCAGTGTCAAACCGTTGACAGAGCGCTCCGGCTGCACCTGCCATCCTTGGTCCTGTCGAAAGTTCAAACAGACCCTCACCAACCAAGGAAACAGCAAATGATCACAACAACTGAAAAATTCGCGGGCCACTGGGCCGCGCGCAAGATCGGACCTGCTCTGTTAGGTGTTCTGGCGGCCGCCAACATCGGCGCGGCCATGGCCGGAGTCGTCAACGGGAACGACAAGCGCGACCGCGTCAGCTTCGATCTGCAACTCAATCCGGCGACCGTCGAGTGTGTGCGCGGCAGCTACAACGAGGAGCCGCGCGCTCGTGCAACGGTCATCCGTGGCAAGCTCAACGACACCCTGATCCTCGATCTGGACGGCTTCAAGTCGGGCCTGCAGTTCGATCTGTTCACGGTGCAGCACAGCCCCTTCCTGTTCAACGGAGCGAAGGACCCGGCGTTCACCGGCAGCTTCGGTCTGGCCTGGTATCAGTCCGACATCGAGATTCCCAAGCACAGCGATCGCGGCCACGTGCAGATCAGCACGATTCTGCTGGATCAGATCTTCGGTTTCGATCCGGACGTCAAGCTGGCGCCGACCAACACGTTCCATGTGGGATTCTGGTTCAACAACCCGGAGGACGCGGCACCTTGCGGCTTCAATCCGGCCAAGCCGACACCGTTTAACGGTGAGCACAAGGCGGGTCCGTTTGCCATGATCAGTCTGCCTTCGCACGACTCCCACCTGGGACCCCTCTGCACGGATCCCAACCTGTCCACCAAGCCCGTGAGCTGCGACCCCTGAGGCTGCGCTGACTCAGATCCGTAACAACCACTACAGGGCGGACTGGAGGGTCCGCCCTGCGAGCACCTCGACCACTTCCACCGGCTGCGACATTCCCTTGACCGGCAGGAGCGCCGTGCGGCCGAGTACGAATTCCGAGCCCAGCCGGGCTGCGATCTCCTTCGACACGAGAATGGTTGCCGTCAGCTCCTTGGTCAGTGATTCAATCCGACTGGCCAGATTGACCGCCTCCCCCACTACACCGTATTCGATGCGTTCGTCAGGTCCTATCAAACCAGCCACGACTTCGCCGGTGTGAATTCCGACACCTATCTGAAGCGGCGCGCCGCCGTCGTTTTGAAGCGATACGTTCAGTCTGGCGAGCCGTGTGATAATGCCTAACGCTGCGCGTACAGCGCGTTCGGTATGGTCAGTACGGAACTGTGGCGCTCCAAATAACGCCATCACGCCGTCACCGGTGAACTGTTTCACCACCCCACCTTCGGCTTCCACCGCGGCCACCACTTCGGTAAAGAATTGATTCAACAGCCGCAGCAAGGCGACCGGATCGAGCCTTTGCGACAGGGCGGTGAAACCGCGGATGTCCTGAAACAGGATGCTGACTTCACGACGCTCTCCGGCGAGCGGTACACGGCCGCTGAGAAAGGCCTCGGCAACGTCGCGCGATACAAAACGCCCGAAGGTATCTTTGATGTGCTCACGCTCCTCGAGCCCCGCGGCCATCTCGTTGAAGGAGCGCGAGAGGAATCCGATCTCATCAGTGCGGTCGATCCTGATTCGATGTGCCAGGTTCCCCTGAGGAATTTCGTGCATGGCGTTCACGAGCAACCGCACCGGACCCGTGATTCCTCCAGCGAGCAGAATTCCGGTGAACAGAGCGCCGGCCAAAGCGATTGTGCCAATGATGGCGATGCGCCATTGCAAAGTGTGCAGCGGAGCCAACGCCCGGTCATAAGAGCCCTGAATCAATACATACAGGGGCTGTTTCAAATGTGCGTCGACCGGGACCGCCAGTGAAAGGTATCGCTCGCCGCCGATGCTCAGCAGCCGCGGGTTGCGTTGCCGCACTTCAGGTAGCAAAGCAGTGAGATCCAACGCAGATTGTGAGTGACCTCGGGCCTTCGCAGGCCACGAGGAGGCAAACACGTGCGAGTCCGTCAGGAAAGTCACATCCGAGTGGGTATCGTCCTTGAGGCGCGCCGCCACCCGGTCATCGATTATCTGACCCAACATCAGAAACCCGATCACATCCGGCCCGAGTACCGGCACGGCGACCATCTGGAACAACTCGTTGTCGACTTCCACGACCGCAGTGGCCGCAGCCTGGCTGTCTATCGCCTCTTTCAGGGGCGCGAAGAAGGCCAGCGACTGGCCGATCCGACCCTCACCGGGCGACGCCGCGAGCAGGATGCCCTTTTCGTCCGTCATCCAGACGAGTTGCACGCCGATGCGTTGCCGATAACTCAGGCCTGCGGAAGCGAGTGTTTCCGAATCGTAGCTGCCGGGGTCGAAGTGCGTGGCGAAGACCCGCTTCAGCGCAAAGTCGCTGGCGAGCAGCGTCGAGTTGGTTTGCAGGCGGATCGCGCGTTCGCGCAGCAGGCTCTCGAAGACCTGGCCTGTAGTGGCCAACTCACGGCTGAGCGTTCGTCCTGTGTCGCGTCCGACGATGAGCTGTGTCAGCCCCAGTGTTGCCAGCAGGACCGCGATGATGAGAGCCGAAAACGTTACGAATATCCTGGCGCGCAGGCTGCGACTGTTCCACCACTTCATGGCTCCGCCCGGTTTCCATGCATCGCAGGTCGGGGTTTGGGCGGGGCCAGCGGCAGCTTGAAGGTCAGGTTCGTGACCTCTGTACCGACCTGTACCGACTGTGCGGTTTCTTCCGGTTTGAGTTTGCTGAGCGCATGCCAGGCAACCAGCGTATAGGTCCCGGCGGGCAGATTCTCGAGAACGAAGTGGCCGGAGGAATCGGTCACGGCAAAGTAGCGCGAAGGCAGCACGAGGATGATGCCCGACATCCAGTCGTGGATGTTGCAGCCGATCTTGACCGCGCCCACCTTGTCGAACACCACGGGGGCTGCGGCTTCGCCCTTGTACAACGGCAGCTCGAATGTCTTCGTGGGCGAAAAGGAATACACGTGGTGATGTATCTGATCATGGTTTGGGAACCGCACCGCGGTGCCCACGACAATGGGGAGCAAGCCCGGCAGGAATGTTTTGTTGACCTGGTCGACCACCCCCATCGGTTGGGACTTGTCGGCCACGGGAACGGGCTCCTGTACGAATACCACGGCATCCGCTGCCGGAGCACCGTCCATGCTCGTAACACTACCGGCGACCGTCGGTGGGGCGGCTCGGATCGGTGCGCCCGCAACCGTTGCCAATGCAAATAGCAGCGCCAGATGTGAGTTAGGTCGGTCCATTTTCAAAATCGAAAACGATAGCTCACCTGCCATCCGTCGGGTGTCGGATTCAGCGATCCGTTGGCATCCCTATGGCTGTACATCCAGATATGTTCCAGGGCGACCCGGTGTCCCAAGCCAAACTGGACCAGGTAGGCAGCCGTCACGGCGTCGCCGTGCTCATTGGTCGACACGGGCCCACCGTCCAGGTCGTGGACCCGAAACTGGTCATACCTGAGGCTCACTCGTTGCTGCCTCAAGTGATATGAGACCAAAGCATAGGAGGATGAGTACGAACTGTCGTTGGGCGGGGCACCCACCCGCGAGACTCCATTGAGATATTGAGCCAACAGATCCAGGCGTGACGTTGCGTGGACCAACAGGCCGACTGTGGTGAAACGCGTGTGCCAGACACCTCGACTGCTTTCGTCGCCTCTATTATCGAACATTCCTAATTTGAGCGAGGCAACCTCCTCCTCATCGCTCAAGGACAACCAGCCGTAGAGCGCGGGTCGCTGATCCCGCTCATTGAAGATATCGGTGCGTTCGCTACGATTGGGCAGGGCCAGATCTCCGTTGATTCCTCCCAGTGTGTCGCCCAGCACCCAACCACGCAGCGCCAGCAGCCGGCCGGTCTGATCACCGCCGTACCCCGCGCCCGCGATGGCGCCCAGCTTGATTCCCGAACGCGTCGTGTGCCACCACTCACCCTCGGCGCCAGCCAAGCTGATGTCCTCCCACAGCCAACTGTTCAGGGCCGAGCTCGAAATCGAATACTGGGGTGACCACCCCGGTCCTACGTTTTCGAGCGAGAAGGGCACATGCATCACACCGCCCTGGAGTCCCCAACCGCCGTTGTCGTTAGTCCATTCTTTACGCAGGAACGCCTCCACGAGCCAAGGGTGATAACCGTCAGCAATATCCGGTTCCATATTTAGTTGCACCTGGCCACGGATTTCCCAGGGGAGTGTCGCACCGATCTGCACTTCAGCCTGAGACAAGGTAAGGCGGGTAGAGCGTTGGAACCCGTCCTGCGAGGTGCTGCCGCCGTAGCGCAGCTTTCCGGGCCCACGTTCGGTCCAGCTCGGTGCGGGCCCACCACCAACGGCGCGCACGTCGAGGAGGCCCTTTATCCAGACACTACTCTGTTGCTCGACGGCGTACTGGGCGGCGGCCGAGAACGGCAGTAGGCCGTATAAAAGGACTACGCACGAGGCGGTCCATGCTCGGGCAGAAGACACAGTAGACTCATCTCCCAGTTTGGCCGGACTATACCCCAACACCTCTGTGTGTCCCCCAGTCAGGAAGGCTCAATTTGGCTATCACCGCCAAGACCATCATTGAACGCGACAATCTCTTCCGTGGATTGCCCAAAAACACTCTGGAACGGATTGCCGCGCTGGGGCGCCGACGTGTGTACGAGGAACGCGCTGTCATCTTCATGCGCGGAGACCCGGGAGACTCCTTATGCGGTGTGGTGAGCGGACGGGTCCGTATCAGCGCGAGCCGGCCCGGGGGTAAGGAGGTCTTCCTCAACATCATCGCGCCGGGCGACTCCTTCGGCGAGATCGCCTTGCTCGACGGGATGCCGCGTACGGCCGATGCGACCGCCATGATGCGCACCGAGCTGTCGATCATTCAGCGCGACCAGTTTCTCGCGTTATTGGGCAGCGAGCCGCAACTGGCGCGCCACTTGATCAAACTCCTGTGTACCCGTGTACGTTGGACCGCGCAGATCATGGAGGACTCCGCGCTCCTGAATCTGCCCGCGAAAATCGCCAAGCGGCTGTTGAGTCTCGCCGACTTACATGGTCGTGCGACAGCGGATGGAATCAAGCTCAAAATCTCCCAGGAGGAGCTCGCGCAGTTCCTCAGCGTGTCGCGGCAGATCGTGAATCAGTATCTGCAGACCTGGAAAGCCAAAGACTGGATCGAGGTGGGACGCGGCAGCGTCACCGTCCGCAACACCCGCTCCCTCGACGCCCTGATCCGCGAGTCCTGATCCGCACCACACTCCTTGTGTCGGGCGGTTGACAGAGCGCGGCCGTGACACCTGACATCCTGCGTGCCTGCCCGGCTGATCCGGACCCCAGGTTACTCATTCCAAATTGTCAGGAGTCTTCGATGAAATCAATTGCAATAGCTGTGTCGCTGTCGAGCCGTACGGCACACGCGCTGGAAACCCTGTTGTTTACCGCTGCTGCCCTCGTGGTCGCCGCAGGCACACTTGCGCTGTGCCTGGGATAAAGAGATGGACCTGCAAGTCATATCGAATTTCCGCACCCCGCCGGTAAGGAAGGGCTTTGGTGTCGCGGCAGCCAATCAACTGCTCGCGGAGAAAATGGCTCCGTGGATTCAGTCGCTGCGGTTGACTGCCGTGGCCTGCTCGCCCGCAGGTGTCGTACTGCACCTGCCCCGCAATCCGCGCTTGCTGCGCCTGGGAGGCACGGTGTGCGGTCCGGCGCTGATGGCCTGTGCCGATACGGCCATGGCGCTGGCGATCATGGGAAGCTTCGGTGACTTTCGCAATGTCGCCACGGTATCACTCAACGTCGACTTCATGCGGCCCATTGGGTCCGCGGATATCAAGATCGGCGCAACGGTTCGCAATCAGGGTCGCTCGCTGATTTTTACTGAGTGCAACTTCGTACCCACCTCGGGCGCAGCGATCGCTGTGCACTCCACAGCGACGTGGGCAGTTATCGCATCGCGCGGGGACCGCTTGGAAACTCCCGCTCCGGTACGGCGTTGCAATTCTGAAACGCAGCGATGAGCCAGCCGCCGGCCGTTTTATGAAGGGTCTGTGTTTGAATCCCCTTCTGCGGGACGTTACTGCCTGAACCGTCCGGGCTCACTGCACCGGTCATCGACCACTGAACATGGGCAATCGCGACTTCGGCGGTTAAAAATCGGATGGCCACGTCGTCAATGCGCAGGTGACTGCGTGCGAACACAAAGCTGAAGCCCTTATCGAGTTTCTGCTCCAGCTCGGCACGACTTTTCCACCACCAGCCGAGCACGTTGACGATATCGGCGTCGGAGGTGAAGAGTTGCGCGTAGGCGTGAGCGTTATGGTCATTCCAAGCAGCCTCCTGACGCACTTCCAACGCACGAATCGCGTCTGCATCCGGGTTGGACGCGGACGCTCCCCATAGAGGCAGGGCAACTACACAAAGCACAATGCCGCTCAATTGATGGATTCGCATCTACTCGCTCTCCTGGGATGTGCCTGCAATCAGCGCTTCACGAAGCATGGCCTGCGCCATCCACTGGCTCACCTGAATGGCCTGAGCAGCCGTTAGCCCGCGAATGTCACGCAGCACTAACACCGCCTCCATCCCGGTACAAACGGCGATGGCGGACACCAGATTTTCGTATTTTGCTTTGCTCAACCGTGATCTCAATGGCAGAAGCGCGGTTTCTATCCAATCAATGCGCCGCGTGCCGCGGCGTGGCGCTTTCGAAGGGTTCTTCCCGAGCACTGTCTGGTGAATCATGGTGCGCAGCAGCGTCTCGTTTTCGAACGCCAGTTTCATCATGTTTCGAACCAACGCCGCGACGCGCGCCTCCATGCTCTGCTGGTCGCTTCCCAACGGCGTGAGCGCCAGGGCCCGATCCATCATCGGACGTAACCCTTCCAATGCAGCATCGGCCAACAACTTTTCCTGTGTCGGAAAATACCGAAAAGCCGTGCGGCGTGAGATATCCGCGGCATCAGCGACTTCCGTAACACTCGGACGGCGCCCCGACTCGAGGAGCGTGCGCGCCGTATCCAGGAGCGCCCTGCGGGTACGCAGCTTTTGGCGATGACGCCCGCCGTCCTGCGGCAGATCGGTTTTCGATTGTCTCGGCATGGCGTCCCGGAGTCTAGCGCAAATGGCACTCCAGTGCCATTACGGCAGAGTAGTGCCAATGCCAGGCAGAGCGGCCCGCCTGTCACCGTACGCCACCGCACAGACACCATCCCCGACTCGCAAAAGAATACGCCGAACGAGTGGAGATCGACCAGGATGAGTGCGCAATGGATCCCAAAGGGGTTTCACACAATCACTCCAAACATCGTCGTCGCCGACGCCGAGGAAGCAGTAGCGTTTCTCAAGAAGGCATTGGGAGCCACAGAGAATTATCGCTTGACGATGTCAGATGGAACGATCGCCCATTGTGAGATCGAGATCGGTGATTCGATCCTCAACGTCGGCACCTCAATGGAGGGGTGGCCCGCGCACGGACTCGTCGCGCAGATCTATGTCGAAGACTCGGATGCACTATTCCAACGTGCAGTGCAGGCTGGCGCGAAGGTCATCATGCCGATGACCAACATGTTCTTCGGTTCGCGTGAGGGGCGCGTCGCAGATCCTTTCGGCAACGTGTGGACCATTGCGACACTCGAGGAGGAAGTGGCTCCGGAGGAGATGCAGCGACGGATGAAGGCAGAGGGCTACTGACTACTGAGTCCCTCGGCCGTGTCCATAACTGGCGTCACGCGCTGCGTGACGCTCTGCTTGGAAAAGTCGAACGCTTGCCCCGGTTCGGCTGCAATGAAGCGCTCGGCATCAACACCGGCACGGGCCAAAGCTTCCAACAGCTCCTCCCGGGGCGCTTCACGACCCTCGTCGGTCAGCCGAAACGTTCCCCAGTGGATCCCTAACGCGTGCCGCGCACCAATGTCCTGAAATACCTGTACCGCAGCCTGAGGGTCGATGTGTTGTGCCGCCATGAACCACCGCGGTTCGTAGGCGCCAATGGGAATCAACGCAACATCGGGTGTGCCATGGCGGGCGCGCATGTCTCGAAAGATGGACCCGTCCCCATAGCCGGTATCACCGGCAAACCAAACGCTGCCCCGGTGGGTCCCAACCAGAAATCCTGCCCACAACGCCATCCTTCGGTCACGTAGACCGCGATTGGACCAATGGTTTGCGCGAGTTATGGTTACGGTGGCCGATGGACCGATCGGAATGCTGGAGTCCCAGTCACCCACGAGAATTCGGGCGCCGGGAATGGCAGAGCGGACGATGGTGTCATTTCCTAACGGCATGACCATTGTGGGTTGATGCTTTTCGTGGAGATGCCGTAACGTCGCGAGATCGAGATGGTCGTAATGATTATGACTGACCAACACGACATCGATGGCGGGCAGATCTTCCAACGCTATCCCCGGCGCCGTGACTCGCCGTGGGCCTGCGAATGTAACCGGGCTGGTGCGATCGGACCAAACCGGATCGGTCAGAATGTTGAGCCCGGCAACCTGGATCAGCAGCGTGGCATGCCCCACCATGGTGATCCGCATCTGCTGCATACGAGGTTCCGGCATAGCCGGAGTCACAGCCACGTGGGTGGGCCACTCGACTGCGGCCCGCTCTGACCTCCATCGCCACAGGTCCCGCAGTGACCGGTCGGTCGGCGGCTGGCCCGGATTGAAGAAACGCAAGCCATCGAAATGATTGCTCGCGGGCCCGCTGTAGTAGCGATTTTGTGTGCTCATCCCTAGTCAGACGGTTAGGCAGCGGGGAAATTGCATTCCGGGAGAACATCAGTTGCACCCGAACAGTGCGTAGCATCAAAGGTTCACACTGTCTGACAGGGAAGGCGTTATCCTCGCCCACCTCGAACAGGTGAGGCGAAGCAAACACCATGACCCGGATTCATCTCATCGGCGGCGAGAAAGGCGGCGTCGGCAAGTCAGTCGTCGCACGCCTCCTGGCGCAGTACTTCATCGACCGGAACATTCCCTTTCTCGGATTCGACTCGGACCGCTCGCATGGCGCGCTGGTCCGCTTCTATTCCGGATATGCGTCCCCGGTGCTGATCGACCGCTATGAGAGCCTCGATAGCATCGTCCAGGCCGCCACTGACAATCCGGACCGGCGAATTCTGGTCGATCTGGCTGCGCAAACCCAGGAGCCACTGACGCAGTGGATGGATGAGTCGCAGCTTCTGGAGGTCGCAGCGGAGTTGGGACTACAGATCCGCTACTGGCATGTGATGGATGCCGGACACGACTCGACGGACCTGCTGCGGCGATTGCTCGACCGCTACGAGAGTCGGATGAGCTACGTCATCGTGCTCAATCAGTTGCGCGGGGACGGGTTCGACATCCTCAACGCCTCTGGCCAGCTCGAGCGCGCCAAATCTCTGGGCGCAACCGTAGTCTCCATCAAGAAGCTGCGCGATGCTGCCATGACTCGAATCGATGCGATCAGTGGCAGTTTCTGGGCGGCGACTCAGCCGGGTGACAACGGCGGTCTGCGGCTCGGAATCCTCGAAAGGCAGCGCGTCAAGGCCTGGTTGAAGAGCTCCTACGAGGCCATTACCCAGGCTGATCCCTGACGGGCAACCTCGGTTCGTTGACCACGACGCGGCGTTCGCCGCTCACGGTCGCACACGTTTCCACACAGAGAAGGCGGTCGTTCCATTTCCAGAGGCGCTGGACGGGACGGAATACGTAAGCAGGTCGCCTTCGTACGTGTAGTCGCGAATCTGTTCACTCCCCTCCCAATTCGGAAACGACGCGGTTTCGATCTTGAAAATGAGTTTGTGATGGGCCGAATCGATTGAGGCATGCCCTGTATGGGTGCTCGATCCCAACACCGCTTCGCGGTATTCCTCCGGGGTACCGCTGGTCTTGACGCCGGAGGCAAATCTGGGACGGCCCGGGCGAAAAATCTGCAACGAATAGCGCCCCGCCCGATCGATCATGAGCAAACCCTGCGGATGTTCTCCGTAATTCGTCGTGCGGGTTCCATCGGCTCGAATTTCATACGCCGATGTCAGGCTCCAGGTTCCTTCCAAAACCAGCAGGTTGGTGCCCTCTGCGATTGCAGAGCCTCCGATCCCCGAAACGCTGACTGCAATGAGAGCAAGGGCAAAACGACGACGGTGCATGGAAACCTCTTCCGGTTAGCGGACGACGGGGCAGCAGTCGACTGAGCCTAGCGTGATATTCTCTATTTATGAATGCTATCAATCCATATTTCAGTCATTGATTTTCAATATGAAAGAATCCGCCAAAGCTTTGGATTTGAATGCCGTTCAGGCCTTCGTATTTACCGCGGAGCTACAGAGTTTCACGCGCGCAGCCGAAGCGCTCGGCACCACTCAATCGGCGATCAGCCTGAAACTGCGACAGTTGGAAAAACACCTGGGCCGCAGGCTGCTCGAGCGTACGCCGCGACGTGTGCGGCTGTCCGCCGAAGGCGCCACCTTCATGCAGGCTGCGCGAAATCTGCTTGGTGCGCACGAGCGGGCTATTGCTTCGTTCGGCTCGACGCGCAGGCACCTTGTTGTTGGTGTCAGCCACCTGATCGTCGGTAGCGAGTTGCCGGCCTTACTGCGCCGTATGAGAGACCATGATCCCAACCTGCTGATCGAGCTCCGTGTTGCCGGCTCGCGTGATATCACGCAGGCGTACGAGGAAAATCAGCTCGACGCGGCCCTGGTCGTCGAGCCCCAAGGGCGACACAGCAAGGGTGAAGTGGTGTTTGTTGAACAATTCGGTTGGATCGCTGCCGCGGATTGGAAACACCGGGCAGGCGAACCACTGCCGTTATCAACGCAGGGCGATTCATGCACTATCCGAAATGCCGCCGTCCGCGCGCTGGATGGTTGCGGAACCTCATGGACTGAAGTTTTCATCGGCAAGGGCGCAGCGTTGGTCGGCTCAGCGGCGGCGGCCGGGCTCGCCGTTGCCGTAATGGCCCGGCGCTGCGCGCCGCCCGGCACCATAGACATTGGCCACAGTCTGTCGTTACCTGAGTTGCCAACATACGATGTAGTGCTCTATTGCGGTCTAAACGACCCGAGGTCCCGTGCCTCGTTGAGAACCCTGGCAGCGGCATTCAGGAATCTGGCGCAGCGTTAAAGCCCCTGCCCCCGTATCCGAAACGCAAACGCATGTTCACCGGGATATCGGTCCGGGAGATCCACCTTTAGCCCCTCTCCCTCCTGCGCGAACGATAGCGGTGCATCTACTCCCAGCATCTCCACACTCGTCACCCGGCCGGGAGTACCCGAGGCCAGCGACTTCAGCACCAGCCTGCGCGATTGCGGCCACCCGAGGGTGATGGCGTACACAACTTCTCCCTTCTTCGTGTATCGAATATCCTCCTCCGTGAACCCGGCGGCTTTCTCCTCCCCGAACATCCCGGCCTTCACTTCCGTGGGCCCTTCCCCAAAAACCCGCCACGGCCGCGTTCCGAAAATCGCCTCCCCGTTGAGCCTCATCCAAACAGCCAGCTCCCCGAGAATCTTTCTCTCATCATCATCAATAGTGCCGTCACCGCGTAGCGGCACACTCAGCAGCAGGTTGCCGTTCTTCGAGACGATATCGCACAGCCGTGTAATGACGGTGCCGGCCTGCGCATAGCGGTGCTCATCGAACAATGACCTCCGATAGTGCCACTGACCCAGACACGTATCGGTCTGCCAAGGCAGAGGTCGCATCACATCACTAAAGCCTCGCTCGATATCTTCCACCACCGCCGGTGTTTGATCCGCCGTCAGTTTCTTGCAGTTGATCACCGCTTGGAGCTGTCCCTCATGCCATCGGCGACTCGAATTGTAGAAGTAGGCGGCGATATCCAGACCCGCCTGTCCGAGTGGCAGCCCTGTGTTGTCAAAGTACAGCAGATCGGGCCTGTACTTTGTGATCAGATCCTGACATCGCAGCAACCACTTGCGAACAAATCCGGGATTGTTCGCGGGCGGCTGCTCCGTCCAGAGGTAATCGTGCTCCTCATGCCAACGTTTGACTGCAGGTGCACCCCGGATTCCATCCGGAATGACCATGTTGGGCCCGGTGTAGAGGTCCTGAGGGTCCAACCCCTCCCACCAGGTCCCACGCCCATCTTCCTTGCGAAGCCTCGCCGCATCGTAACGAACACCGGCGAGCGCTCCGTCCCCGTCATAGCCGTATGCAGTCTGAAACCAGTGCCACGAGTGAGCGGAGTGATTACTGACACCAAACCTGAGTCCCTGCGCCCGTGCCGCCTTCGCCCAAAGCCCCACGATATCCTTGCGAGGACCCACATTCACCGAATTCCAAGCATGGTGTGCCGAGTCAAATGCATCGAAGTTGTCATGATGGTTGGCCAGCGCCACAAAGTATTTCGCGCCGGCGGCCTGGTAAAGACGGATCAACTCGTCCGGATCCCACCGCTCTGCCTTCCACAGGTGGTTCATCTGCATGAACCCGGATGCGCAAGGGTGCCCGTACGTTTTCAGGTGATACTCGTAGTTGGGATTACCCTGCACGTACATGTTGCGTGCATACCAGTCACCCTGCTCAGGTACGCATTGCGCACTCCAGTGCGCCCAGATTCCGAACTTCGCGTCCCGATACCATTCGGGAGTCGAGTAATCGCGGAGCGACTCCCAGGAGGGACTGAACGGAGCGCTGGCCGGTTTGGCTCTCAAAGTGTCGACAGACAGCCACGATGCCGCGGAAACACCCGCTGCCTGCGCCAGAAATCTGCGCCGCGAGCGATTCATGAGCTGCCAGGGTCTCTCAGAGGTCCGCATCAAAGCTCACTGGTGCATTACTCAGACAATTATCGTACGCTCGCCGTACGCCCGGCACAATCGCAGAGCGCCGCTCCTGCCAGAGGATTCGAAAATGACAAAGCGTCACAACCGGGTGGTCGGGAGCTTGCTGGCCGTCGCTTTATTCTCGGCCCGACTCGACCTCAATCGACATTCTGCGCAACCACTTCAGCGACCTCGCCGGCGGCGCCATCATGGTCGGCGGAATTGCCCCCGAGGCCCACCATCCACCTCGTCCTGAGATGGGTGTTCGCGATATCCTCATTCGTAACAACCTCATCGTGAATGTCTCGCAGAACTATCGCGAGCAGGCCGCCATACTGGTGACCTACGCCACAGCACCGGTGATCATGAACAACGACATCTCGGCCGCCTCCTATGATGGAATCGATGTCGGCTGGGCTTGGGGAACCCACGATCCGGGCGGCAGCGCCGCCTATCGCACCACCGACCGTGGATATTACGATCAATCCGGCAACCTCACTTACGACACGCCAACCATCCTGCGCGACAGCGTCGTATTCGCCAACCGGGTGCACGATGTCAAACGCTGGTTCCCGGATGGCGGCGCGATCTACCACCTCTCGGCCGACCCTGGCGCCCGGCGTACAAGCAGAAGACGCCAAACATTAATTCAGCGCGTGGCCTCCAATCAAGGCGTTTCCGACCATTTCATGAACACCTGGACCTGATCTCGCCACAGTGCCGGATGGGACATCGTGAAGTGCCCGGCGGATCCGACTGAGGCTTGCCGTGTCGCGACTCGCCCCTGGTGAACCTGTTGGATGTCATGCTGCAATACCTGCAGACTGTCGCGATAGAACTCATCGTCCGCGAAATTCAGCGCATACACTTTCGATTTGATTTGACTCAGACCGGGCTCGGCGTTGAAGTCTCTGGAAGACTCAAATGCATAAACGACATTGTTTGCATCCTGACCTGCGGCCTGGGTCTTGATTGCCCGCAAGAACGCGTCCGCAGCTTCGGGAGACCTCACTTCCTGCTGCAGGTTAGGTACTCCGTCGATCATCATTCTGGCAATGGCGAAAGCCGTGCCTCCCGAGGGGTCGGACTCGATGCTGTCGACGAGAATCCGCCTCCACAGCAGGTTGCGACCGCTGATGGCAGCGGGAAAGCACGCTATCGGCATTATTCCGTCCATTGAATCGGGATAGTCCTCGGACCATTGCCAGGCATTCATGCATCCCATTGACATTCCAACAATTGCGCGCAGATGCGTAATACCCAGTGCCTCCACGACCAGTTTGTGCTGCAGCTCGACCATGTCGCCATACCCGTAATGCGGAAACGCGGCTTTCAGCCCATCACTCGGCTTGCTCGATTGTCCGTGTCCGATGTTGTCGGGAATGACGACAAAATGACGGTTGGCATCCAGCGGTGCACCAGGGGCAAAAAGTGCCTCTTTGTATTCCGCAGTCAGCAATGCCTGGCTGCCAGCGTTGGTCCAATGCAGAAGGAGAATGGCATTGTCCACTGAGCCTGCCGCGTTCTTGTGCGGCTGGCCAAGCGTCGTATAGTGAATCCGAAGCCCTGGCAGGGTCTCGCCATCTCTGAACCTATAGCTCTCAAACGAGGCGTCGGCCTGATGCTGAATGATAGCTGGCGACGGCTCTGAAACGATGGTTGAAGGTTGGACGCCTCGACCAGTCGCAGATTGCATTGCGCCGGCGAGTGTGGCTGCCGCAAAAGTAGTCAGACGACGTGCTCGCACCCTGTGCATGCGGCTCATTCGAGTTGAGCATTGGGATAAAGTAACGGTCATGTCTGTTGGCTCTCAGTACTCAACTGTGTAATGACACTATTTGTCCCGACGGCCTGGGTCGCTCGCCTGGCTCGTTGCGCCAGGAGTCGGTTTGCATTCCACACGAAACCCAGGGTGTTGATGACGCCGAATAGCAGGGAGCCCGCCACGACCGGCGCGACGATTAGTGCAAGCGGCGCCCCTGCATGCGCAAGCCAAGCTGCGCCCCCGACAGTCACAGCAAGCCGCAAAGCGCCGGCCACGAAGGGCCAAAGCATGTTGGATCGGCCCTGGCTCGCAAAATACAGCATCAAGCCGACACCAAAGAATCCGTAGGACAGTCCGGCTACTCGCAGATAAGTGTCCCCTGCAGTCAGAACGCTCGCGTCCGACGTGAAAATCCTTACCCACAAGGACGGGAAGATTGCGAGCAGAACACCTACCGACTCGGCGCCCACGAAGGCGATCGTGCTTGCAATCCGCGCGACGCGATTCCCCCGGGCTATGTCTCCAGCACCGGTCGCCACGCCAATGAGAGTGACGACGCCACTTCCCACACCGAAAAGGAGGGGTATGAGGAGCGAATCGACCCGTGAGGCGATGCCGTATCCAGCAAGTGCAGCGGGCCCTTGCGTCCCCACAGCGCCTGTTACACCTACTACAGTGAGACTGGCGACGAGAGTGCCGAGCGCTGATATCAGGCCTACGCTGAGGATGTTTCGGAAGTGCCTGGATGCGAACGCCACCCTATGCAATCGTAGTGCTCCTCGACCACGCAGCAGGTGAACTGAGTACATAACCAGTCCGAATGCGTAGAAGATCAACGTCGCCGCGCCGGCACCCGCTACTCCCATCCGGGGAAAGGGACCGACGCCGAATATCAGGAGTGGCGAGAGTGGGATGAGTATCAGCGCGCCCACCAAGCTCACGATGGCTGGAATCTTCACATCGCCAGCGCCTCGCATCGCCGAAGCGAGCAAATTGACGGTCCAGATGAGTGGAGCACCGCCAAACACCCACGCAGAGTACGCGAGCGCAAACTGCAGGGTTGCGCCGTGACCTCCGAGCGCCGAGTAGAGCTGCGGTCCCAGAAGCAGCGCGCCGAAAACAAAGATTGTGCCGAAGCTCAGCGCGATCACGACGGTGTGCAGCAGCAGCGCGTCTGCGTCGTCCTGTCGGTCTGCGCCGATTGCCCGCGAGACGGCGGATGACACTCCGCCACCGATTCCGCCGTTACTCATTGTATTCATGAGAATCAGCAATGGCAGCACCAGGGAGACGCCAGCCACCGCCTCTGTTCCGAGGCGGCTCACCCAATAGGCCTCCAGCACCGCAACGAATGTCTGTGTAACGACCACAGTGATCACGGGGAAAGTCAGCTTGAACAACGTCGGCAATATTGGACCGCCCAGCATCAGGGTGCGGCGCTCTTCCATGGCGTTTGGAGCGGGTTGGGTGCTGTTGTGGGACTGACTCGACATGCTCAGATAGTCTATACATTATTTGTAGTCACATGCAATTAACTATTGACTTGCAATAATGTATCCATATTGATACTCTCCGTCCGATGTCTGATATGAATTCCAACTGCCGCTGCCCGGTGGCGCAGACCGCGAATATCCTCGGCATGCCCTGGACAGCGCTCGTGATGCGCGATCTGCTGTTGAAAGGTGCGTGCCGCTACCAGGGACTGCTGGATTCGCTCGAGGGCATTGCCCCTAACACGCTGTCAGATCGGCTCAAGATGCTGGAATCAAACGGCATCGTGGAGCGTCAATTTTACGAGCAGCATCCGCCACGCGCGGAGTACGTGCTCACGCCAAAAGGACGCGAACTCGGGCAGGTCATTCGAGCGATGCGCGATTGGGGTCAGAAGCACGGCGGCACGCAGACGCCGGCGAGCCCCAAACCCAGTAGGCCCAGGGCGCGTGTCAAGATCGCTTAGCAACTGAGGCCAGGCTCGCGCGCATATCTTTGCGCTGTTAGCTCAAACAAATTGTCCGCTCGGCTACATAGGGCGCCGGATTTTCACGTGTTCCGCGGGTAGCGGAATGCGGATGTTGAGCTCGACGCAGTTCGATAGTGGGGTCCGGAAACGGGCTTTGCCGCAGCAACAACCATACAAACTCACGCGTCTGCCTACCTCTGAGCCGATTACCAGCCTGGCGTGAACGTAGCGGGCATACTGATCCAACCGTGGTGACCTTTGCGTCATTTTCCGCCCGAGGCCTCGCACGCTGATGTGGGCGTGCGCAGACTTTATGTGCAGCGAATTATTGTGATCTTTCCCCGGATTTGGGCAATTCTCTGGCGCCGGCCCGCGTGTTGGAATGAGAGCCGACGTAAATTAACCCGCATATCGCGCCCTCACGGTTGGGCCGTTCATCAGACACGAATCCATGTCCAGTCAGCTCATCAACGTTCACGATGCATTTTTTAAGCAGGTGTTGAGCGATCCGCAACTCGCCGACACCTTTTTGCGCGAACACCTGCCTGCCGACGTGGCCGTTCTACTGGGTCCCGAGCCGCCTGAACCGGTGCCCGCATCGTTCGTAGACGAAGCATTGCGACAACATCATTCCGATCTGCTGTTCCGAGTCCGCCTCAAATCCGGTCCCGAAGCGTTTGCGTACCTGCTCCTGGAGCACAAAAGCTCGCCAGATCCAGGGGCACGTTTGCAGCTGTTGCGATACGTGGTTCGTATCCTGACCCAATGGTACGAGCAGAACCGACCCAGACTCCCGCTTCCTGCCGTGCTGCCGATGCTGGCGAACCAGGGGCCGGGTGATTGGATGTACTGCTGCGAGTTTGCCGACCTGTTCGGTGCCGTGCCGGCGGCGATGGCCGCCTACCTGCCCTCCTTCCGCCATGCGTTGGTGGATCTGGGACGCGTGCCGGATCACTCTCTGTCGACTGAAGTACGTTTGCGGGCTTTCCTGAAGGCTCTAAAATACAGTCGGCGCGCGGACTTGCCCCACCGCATCGATATCCTTCTGGCGGAGGCACCGGCGCTGACTGTCGAGGACCTGGTCGCTATCCTCAGGTATCTCGACAAGGGTTCAACACTTTTAAACAACGAGGTTGCGCGCGAGGCATTGTTGCGACTCGTGCCCCACCAGACGGAGCCGATCATGGGATGTATCACTCAACCTTATTACGACAGGGGCAAGGCCGAGGGGAAAGCGGAAGGTGAGGCCAAAATATTGACCCGCCTTCTGGAACGCCGCTTCGGCACCCTGCCTGACCCGTTGCGGCAGCGCATCTTCGCGGCGGACGTGCATCGCATTGAGGCGTGGGTCGAGTGCGCCTTCGATGCTCCCGACCTGCAATCGATATTTGAGTCCAACTGAACCAGGCACCCGTCCGGGCGGCGTTTCGCACTCCCACGCGTTTCAGCCCCTCGACTATTCGGTAGGGTTGAGCGATGCCTCGCGCACACTGTTGGCGAACAGGACCCACAGCAGAACGGAACCGAGCGCAAACGCCCCCAGCGTCAGGAAGGCTGTCCCATATCCATAGTACTGCGCGAGCCACCCGCCGATCGCAGGGCTCAATGCTGCGCCGATTCCTTGCACAGTCATCAGGGCGCCCTGGCCGACATTGACCCGCCCTGTCCCGTTCAATATCCGCGCCACGAGGCCGGGGACAGCGACGCTCTGCAGTCCTGCACCCACTCCATCCAACATCTGAACCGGAAACACGCCCCAGCTCTTCGTGAAATGAGCCGCGATGAGTCCCCGCAACGGCAGCGATACAAACGAAATCAGGAGCACCAGCCACAGGCCACGCTGCTCTGACATTCGCATAGCGATCAGAGACGTAATGATCATCGTCGCTTGCGCGACCACAATGGTCACCGCGACAAAGGCGGCGGGATCGCCCTGTTTGGCGGCAACACCGCCAGACCATACAGCGGCAGCATAGCCGCGTTTCCAAGTTGAAATAGCGCAAGACACGCGGCCAGCACCAGCAGCGGCCGACAGCGCACGAGCACGGAGAATCCGCTCGGACCCTCCTGAGCAGCACCCGCGTCGCGCAGACCTCGCGCCGCCCGGTCATCAATCGAATCCCGAGGAATGCTCAAAACCGAAGTTATTGAGGCCACTGCGAATGCCACGGCGAGCCAGAAGACGGCCGGCAATCCGTATTTCCAACCTAACAGCCCGGACAGTCCCGCGCCCACCGCGTAACGCGTGTCATCCGGTTCCAGCGGCCGTCATGCCGGCCTGCTTTCAGCGCAGCTGAAAGATCGGATCCTTTTGAATGAGCTCACTGATCCAGTCAACGAAAATCCGCACCTTGGCCGAGAGATGCCGGCTTTGCGGATACATCACCGAGATGGCGTATTGCTCCACCGTCCAGTCGGGAAGCACCGCAACGAGTTGACCTGAGTCCAGGTGGGGTCGAACGATATAGTTGGCCGCCTTTACGATTCCTAAACCGCTGAGCCCGGCGGCAACATAGGCCTCATGATCATTCACTGCGAAGACACCATCGAGTGTCAGCACCACTTTTTGTCCATCCCGGGCGAACTCCCAGTCGAGGATTCGTCCCGTTCGGTTGGACATGTAGTTGACGCAGCTGTGGGCGGACAACTCATCGGGACTGCGCGGGGTGCCATGCTCGCGCAGATACGCGGGGCTCGCGCAGCAGACCGAGGTCATCGTGCCGACTCGCCGCGCGACCAGGCTCGAGTCTGATTGATCGCCCAGGCGAATCACGCAATCAACACTCTCCTCCAGCAACTGCACCGGCCGCAGCCCCATTCCTAACTCCAGGCGCACGAGTGGATGGCGGGCGAGGAAAGCGGGCAGTTGTGGAATGATGAAAGTCTTGGCCAATGCACCCGGCATATCCACGCGAAGCCGGCCTTTCGCCGTCACGCGAGCCTGCATAACGGCCGCCTCAGCTTCGTCGAGCTCCACCAGGATGTGCGCGCAGCGTTCATAGAACGCGGCCCCATCGGAGGTGGCGCTCACGCGGCGCGTCGTGCGCTGGAGCAGCCGCACCCCAAGATGCTTCTCGAGCCCCTGCACGAGGTCGCTCACGGTCGTCTTGGATAACTGCAGTGAATCTCCCGCCTTGGTGAAGCCACCCAGCTCAACCACGCGGGCGAAGGCTTGCAGGGCCAGTAATCGATCCATTGTCCGCTCCTCCGGACAGTGATTCCGCTTTTTGCAGATTTATCCCTGTCTGGCGACCAATGATACTACCGACCGTCGACTATGCGAAACCGCCTTCAGGAGAACTGCCATGAACGCCAAATTCCTCAGCTCACTTTCCGCAGCCCTCATCGTCACGTCGTTGGTATCACCGGCGATGGCCCACCAAGGGATCGATCCCAACACGAAGCTCGATTGGTCGGCCGCTATCGGCACAGGCCATGCCGTGGGCACCATCGAGGCGAGCCATAACCAGACGGGCAGCGTGGAACCCAACGCCGCTCCGACACACTCTTCAGTGCCTCACTGGACCGCGAGCATTGGCACGGGAACAGCAGCCACCTCCCGTTCCGCCGTCCCTAACACCAGTGCGCCGTCGTCGTCAGGCACGCAGCCGATGGTCGCCGCCACCCACTGGACCTCGAAAATCGGATCGGGCCATCCGTTCGCTTCGGCCAGCCCAGTGAAGTACACCTCGGTTGCCAACACCCGCTGATAGCCAACGCTGCCGACATCCCATCCCGCTTGCGATCGCCTCGATGGGCTCTTGCCGGCAGCGCAGTCCGCCTGACTAGCTGGATTTCTTCAGGACAGCGCAACCGGCGCCCAACGCGCCCTGTCGACTGTCCAGGTAACAAACCTTGATCTCGGATGCAGAGGTTACTTCGATGCTGGAGCGCCCGGTTGCGTCGACGCAATTCCACGCAGTCGCGCCGAGCTGGGCGCAGACGACTCGCTGCTTGAACTGTCTTGCGCTCCAACTTCCAACCGCCAGACCCTTCTGCTGAGAGTCAAAGCTGATTGTCAATGTGGAGTCGATGTATCGAGGACCCGGCAGCGCCCGCGCCTCTCCCGCCTCATAGCCGAACGGACCCGCCTCAGCCGGTACGTCGATCTGAACACCATGGAACGGGCCAACCCATTTCCCGGTCAACTCCGTGTCCGCGTAGGCAGGAACGCTGATAATCGCCAACAGCGGGGCAATGAGCGCAAACGAATGGTGATTTCGCACAATAATCTCCTCGATTGAGCGCCAGGGGAGCCGTTGACTTTAGAAATCTTCTTCGGTAGCGGGCTGCTCATCATCCCGCGCCTGCGGCTGCAGTTATTGAATGTCCGTCGCTGAATTTGTCTGCAACCGGCCAGGTGTTACCCGTTGCGCTCGTGGGCCAGTCGCACAGTTACGGGCGGACGTAACCCAACGGTGTGCCCGCCCTGCGCTCAACCAGTCCCGGGCTGTGGCCGGTTGGAATCCCCTTCACGGTCTGTCGTCGGAACGACGGCGGCTTTTGGAGGAAGTACCCAGGAACGCTTGCGGATCAGATGGACCGCCCAGCGTTCCGACTGTTCGAGCCAGGTGCGGGACTGCCTCCAGCTCCAGGGACTGCGGGCGATCGGTGCAGACTGCAATCGACCTGCGACAATCCCTGCGATTTTGCGAGCACGCGCGCTCCAGGTGAATTCACGGCTGTCCGAAAGCGAATTCGCCGCGAGACGTTGGGCAAGCGATTCATCGGTGGTCAGCGCGACGATTCGGGCCACGAGATCATCCAGGCAATCGGGTCGGCTGAGCAGTGCGTTTCGGCCGTCCTCCAGGATCTCACGCACGTCGGGCGTATCGCCCGCAAGGATCGGCCGGCCTGAGCCCATGTACAGGTAGAGTTTCAACGGGATCACCGTGGAGCCGAATTCGGCGAGTGGCTTCACAGATGGAGGAATCAACAGTACATCGGCGGCGAAAATATATCGTGCCAGCTCATCGGGCTGCTGCCAGGGCACTATTCGGACGTTCTCGACACCGTTCGCAAGACTCTCGATCGCGCCATGCCCGGCGCCACCGACCAGAATGAACAGATGGTCTTGAAGCCGTTTGGCCGCCTCGATCGCCAGCTCGAGCCCCTTCTTATGGTTAATACGTCCCGTGTATACGACCGTCTTTTTGCCGCGTTCCACGCCGATGTGCTGCTTCGCGACTTCCGAGGACATTGGGGCACCCAGACGCTGCGGATCGAAGCCGTTGTGAACGCAGTACAGCTTTTCGGCCGGGACCCCCAACTGTAGATATTTTCCCCGGGTGTATTCGGAATGACTGATGTTGGCGAGAAAGCGGGGATGGCAAAAGATAAAGTGAATCCAGGGCCGCAACGGCGGAACCTGGTCAGGCCAAGGTCGGTAGTGATCGAAAATCACGCGCTGTCCGAACAGCAGGGACAGCCAGGCGACCCACAGATTGCGTGTGTATACGACGTCCGCTTCCCGGAATTCGCGCTGGAACGGCAGGGTCAGGCCACAGCACAAGTGCCGCAGCACCGCGGGGCGAAGCGGTGCACGAGCCCGGATGACCGGCATTCCCGCAAGCTCGGCTGCTGCCGCGCGGTTGGCCTCGTCAGAAGCGGGAACGTGCAACCACGTCCGGGTACCATAGGCGGCCAGGTGTTTGGCCGTCGTTACGAAGACCTCGGCATCCGCCTGCTCATTGGGGAGTGGATTTTCGAAGGCGAACAGGATCTTCAAGGCGCGTGATCACCTTAGGACTGTTGACAGCTAGCAATTAAAGAAGTGTCATGTATGTTACGGAATTTGCACGGAAATGGCCAAATGGCAAGAATGCGCTGGAAGAGACCAACTAACTAAGCATTTAGAGATATTGAGAGATAACTGGAAGGCGCGGTTCAATCCGTCCTTCCGCTCAGCTATGGGAGGGTAGATCAGGGTGACGTCAGCGCTGAAGCCGACGGACGTGGGGGGTACCCGCGTGCGTCTGGCGGATTTTTCGACATTGACCGAAGCGCTCGAGTACGCGGCACGCAGTCGTGCCGGTTTCAACTTTTACTCGGGGCGCGGCGAGCTCATATGCGTACTGCCGTATCGGGAGCTCCGGGACCAAGCTGAATCGCTCGCGCGGCGGATGCTTCGTGCAGGCCTGCGGCCGGGCGCGCGAGTGGCCATCATTGCCGAAACGAGCGCCGACTTCGTGCGCGCCTTTTTCGCCAGTCAATATGCGGCTCTCATTCCCGTACCCATACCAGCACCCGCAGCGTTCGCCGGTCGGGACAATTATGTAGAACATATTCGTCCGATGCTGGCGAGCGCACGACCCAGCGCGGTGCTCGCTCCCGGAGTCTTCCTCGACTCGGTCCGACACGCGACCGTGGGCCTCGGAGTTGACTTGGTGGGCGCTTTCGCAGACCTGGATCGGATGCCGGAAGACGGTGCCGACCTGCCAGCCGTCAGTCAGGACGATGTGTGTTACTTGCAATTCTCGTCCGGCAGTACGCGATCTCCCACCGGGGTGTCGGTAACTCACCGGGCATTGCTTGCAAATGCGCGCGGTATCGTGACCCACGGGCTCAAGGTGACCGAAGGCGACCGCTGCACGTCGTGGCTGCCGTTCTATCACGACATGGGTCTCGTCGGATTCCTCCTCATGCCCCTGACGACGCAGGTATCGACGGACTACCTCGCTCCCGACGGGTTCGCCCGCCGGCCGCTAATCTGGCCGACCTTAATTGCTCTTAACGGCAGCACGCTCTCATACAGCCCATCATTCGGCTATGACCTCTGTGCCCGACGCGCGATGAACGCCGACTTGAGTCACCTGGATCTGTCCAGATGGCGTGCGGCCGGTATTGGCGGCGACGTCATCCGTCCCGGGATATTGTCACGGTTCGCCGAGACGTTCGGCGGCTGCGGCTTCCGCAAAGAGGCTTTCGTGGCGAGCTACGGAATGGCTGAAGCCACGCTCGGCGTCACCTTTGCGCCACTCGATCGCGGGCTGGAGGTCGATCGCGTCGATCTGGGTCGCTTGCGGCGAGAGGGCCGTGCCACGCCGGGAGAGGGCGACAATGTGCGCGAGCTCGTGTTATGCGGCGAGCACTTGCCCGGCCACGAGTTAGAGATTCGCAGTGCGGAAGACACCGTGCTCCAGGAGCGCGAGGTTGGGCGAATCATGGTTCGCGGTCCGAGTGTGATGACTGAGTACTTCGGCCGTCGCGAGGAAACTGCCCGCGTGCTGTCGTCCGACGGTTGGCTCGACACGGGTGATCTTGGTTATCTCGTCGGCAAGTCGCTGGTAGTTGCAGGACGCAGCAAGGATCTCATCCTCGTTAATGGCCGTAACGTATGGCCGGAGGACCTCGAATTGGCGGTCGAGCATCAGATCGAGACAGTACGCCAGGGTGACGTGGTGGCATTCTCGGTCGATGAGCAGGAAGCTGAGCGTGTCGTGCTACTGGTCCAATGCCGCACCTCGGACGAGGCGTCGCGTGAGGCATTGCGCAGCGCGGTTGCCGAGGTGGTCCTGGCAAGAGCCGGCCTCAAGTGTAATGTGGTTCTCGTCTCGCACAACGCCTTGCCGCGAACGTCCTCCGGCAAGTTGAGTCGTATGCGGGCTCGCGACATGTATCTGGCGTCCCTGCTCGGGGAAACACAACAGCCCGCCGATGCGGCCAATGCCACGCCGGATCCGGAAATTCGGATGTTGCATTCATCATGAGTCGGTTGGTTGCGATCACGGGCGCAACAGGTTTTTTTGGGCGCTACATAGTCGCGGCGTTCGCAGCGAGGGGCTGGCGCGTCAGAATTCTCGCCCGGCAACCTGTCGATCATCCCCAACTCGCAGGCCTACAGCTCGATGTCGTGTTGGGCGACCTGTCGAACCGGCAAGCTCTTCGCACGCTCGTGGATGGCGCCGACGTCATCGTCCATGCAGCCGGCCTCATCAAGGCGCGCAGCGCGGCGGCTTTCGAGGCGGTGAATATCCGGGGGACCGCGAATCTCGCGCGTGCGATCGAGGAACGCGAGGTAACAGCACGGGTTCTGTTGGTTTCCTCCATGGCGGCTCGCGAGCCGGAACTGTCGACCTATGCGCGCACGAAACGGGCAGCAGAACAACTTTTGATGGCCGTTCTGAGCCGTCGCTGCGACTTGAACATTGTCAGGCCGTGTGCCATCTACGGCCCCTGGGATCGCGAGACACTGACGATTTTCCGGGCCGTCGATTACCACATTTTTCTGCGGCCGCGGATCGCTCACGGCCGGGTCGCCGTCATCCACGCGGAAGACGCCGCGGCGGCCATAGCGACTCTGTGCGACCAGGGCCCGCCCCACTCGGTGTTCGAGCTGACAGACGAGCGCACCCAGGGCTATTCATGGGACGAGATCGTCGGGACCGCCCAATCCGCCATGGACTCCAGGGCTTTCGTCATTCCTTTACCGGGGCCGGCCGTCCGAGTCGCTGCTGCGGTCAGTCTGGCTGCGGCCCGGGTGCTGCGCCGCACACCCATGTTCACTCCAGAAAAAGCTGCCGAGATTCTGCATGCCGACTGGGGCTCCAGGGCCGAGTGCCAGCCGCCGCGCGAGCTGTGGCGCCCTGCAATCGGACTTGCCCAGGGTTTCCGTGACACCGTGTCGTGGTACCGGAATCGGCGCTGGCTTGCAGCCCGCTGACGCGTGTTGGAGGGTACTCACTTGATCGACAACGCCAACGACATCGAGGCGCAAATCGTAGACCTGCTCACTCGAAGGGTTCCCGCTGGTATAAGCGTGTCCGCGGAAACCCAGATAGTGGGAGGCTTGGGGCTGGATTCCGTGGCCATCCTGGATTTCATCATGGACCTCGAAGACCGGTTCGACATTTCGATTCCCCTCGACCGGGTCGCGGAGGTGCAGACTATCGCCGAGTTGAGCCGTGCCGTTGCGGCGCTGAAGAGAACCTCAGGTTAATGTCGCTGTTTTCAAAATTCGACGAAATTCGTGCGGGCATCGCTGCGCTCCAGGCGGACGGCGGCCGCAATCCGTTCGATATGCGTTTCGACCGGATCGTGTCTGCCACGGAAGCGTTGTTGGAGGGACGGCCCTGCCTGCTCTTTGGAACCAACAACTATCTCGGTCTGACTTTCGACGCCACGTGCATCGAGGCGAGCGTGCGAGCGGTGCATGAGGCCGGCACCGGCACTACCGGTTCCCGAATTGCCAACGGAACCTACAGCGATCATGCGCTGTTGGAGCGGCGGATGGCCGAGTTTTACGGCAAGCGCTCCGCCATGGTCTTCACGACCGGATATCAAGCCAATCTCGGCCTGATTTCGACTCTGGCGGGACGTGAAGACCATCTGCTCATCGACGCGGACAGCCACGCGTCCATCTACGATGCATGCAAGCTCGGCTCCGCGGAGGTCATTCGGTTTCGTCACAACGATCCACAGGACCTTGCGAATCGCCTGCGCCGCCTCAAAGGCCGCCCGGGCAACTGCATCATCGTGATCGAGGGCATTTACAGCATGCTCGGCGACACCGCGCCGCTACGCGAGATCGCGGAGGTCAAACGCGAGATGGGTGCCACTCTCATCGTCGACGAGGCTCACTCGCTCGGGATTCGGGGCGAGAACGGCCGCGGTGTTTGCGAAGACGCGGGTGTCGAGGGCGATGTTGATTTTGTCGTCGGCACTTTCAGCAAGAGCCTCGGGGCGATAGGCGGCTTCGCGGTCTGCGATTTGCCCGATTTCGACCTGTTGCGCGTCGCCTGCCGCCCCTACATGTTCACGGCCTCTCTGCCGCCGGCCATCGTCAGCTCGGTGATTGCGGCCCTCGCCCGAATCTCGAGCGACAAGACTCTCGGCACGCGGGTTCGCTCCAACAGCCGCAGACTGTATTCCGGACTCGTGCAGGCGGGCTTCGAGGTCGGACCGGAGCCAAACCCGGTCGTCGCCCTCAAGATGACCGACAAGGAGACGGCGGTACGGTTTTGGAATCGGCTCATCGACCGGGGTATCTACGCCAATCTGGCGTTACCGCCGGCCACGCCGGGGAGTCTGTCTCTGATCCGCTGCAGCATCAGTGCAGCCCACACCGAAGAGCAGATCGATCGAGCCATCTCGGTCATGGCTGCAGTGGGCCGCGAGCTGCGTATTTTTGAGCACGCGATATGACAATTGAGATTGTTCCGGTAACGGATAAGGCGATGTTGCACCGCTTCATCCGCGTCCCTTTCACCGTGCATGAGCACGATAGCGCATGGTCGCCCCCCCTGATGATGGAGCGCGAGGAAGCCTTCTCGCCAAAGACCAATCCGTTTCTGCGACGGGCGGAAGTTCGCTTCTGGCTTGCGCGGCGCGACGGGCGTGACGTGGGACGGATCACCGCGCAGATAGATCCCTTGGCCCAGCGGCAGGGATCAGACGAGCGCGTCGGTCATTTCGGCTGTCTCAGCGCGGAGGACGATCCCGAGGTGTTCGCGGCCCTCCTGCGCACTGCAGAGGATTTTCTGAGGAGCAACGGTGTGACCCACGTCCAGGGTCCGTTCTCACTCTGTATCAACGAGGAGACCGGCCTGCTGATCGACGGTTTCGACACGCCGCCGATGCTTCTCATGGGGCACGACCCCGTCTATTCGGCCGCGCGGCTGGCGGCGCTGGGATATCAGAAGGAAAAGGACGTCTACGCCTATCTCCTGGACATGGATGCGCCGTTCTCGAACCCGGTGCGCAAGATGCTCGGGCGCCCACTCCCCGCATCCATCACGATTCGCCCTCTCAATTACAAGGACTATGCGAATGAGATACGCAGCATGGTCGATATCTTCAACGACGCCTGGAGCGGCAACTGGGGGTTCGTTCCCATCACAGAGCCGGAAGGCGAGGCGATGGCCAAACAGATGAAGATGCTGCTGAATGATCGGCTCGTCTGGTTTGCCGAAGCAGACGGCAAGGCCGTCGCTTTCATGGTCACGCTGCCGAATATCAATGAGGCCGTTCGCGACCTCAACGGGCGGCTTTTTCCATTCGGCTGGGCAAAGCTGTTGTGGCGTCTCAAAATGCGCCGGGTGAAATCGGCTCGCGTGCCTCTCATGGGAGTGCGGCAAAGCCTGTCGGGGACGTTCCTCGGCAGCTTGATTCCCCTGAAGCTGATCGGAGCCGCCCGGCCCGGCGCCATCGCCTTCGGTTTTCGCTCGATCGAGCTGTCCTGGATTCTGGAGGACAACCTGCCCATGCGCCGGATCCTCGAGCGGATCGGCGCGCGTGCTTACAAGACCTATCGGGTTTACGGCAAGCTGCTCGCCACCGCCGGCGACGCGCTGGCCGCTCAGACACCCAACACGAACTTTCCCAACAAACTCGCACCACAGGCTTCAGTATGACCAACAGAAATGCCATCCGCATAGCGATTGTCGGCGTGGGCAATTGCGCGAGCTCCCTGATCCAGGGCATCCACTACTACACGCGGGAGCGTTGCCGCCAGGGCGTGACAGGCTTGATGCACACGCAGATCGGTGACTATCTCCCCTGCGACATTGAAGTCGTTGCGGCTTTCGATGTCGATGCGCGCAAGGTCGGTGTTGACGTCAGTCAGGCCATCTTCGCGAAACCCAACTGCACGAAGGTTTTCCAGAAGGACGTTCCGGACAGTGGCGTCATCGTCCGCATGGGGCAGGTTCTGGACGGCATTTCCGAACACATGCTGGCTTGCGCCGAAGACCGCACCTTCGTCCGCTCGACTGCGCCCGAATCCACCAAAGAGCAGATCGTCCGGGAATTGAAGCGCGCAGGCGCTGAGATCATGGTGAGCTACGTGCCGGTCGGTTCGGAGCAGGCGGCCCGCTTCTATGCGGAGTGCGCACTGGAAGCCGGCGTGGCCCTCATCAACAACATGCCCGTGTTCATTGCCAGCGACAAGGAATTCGCCGAGCGCTTCAGAGCACGCAACCTGCCGATCATCGGCGACGACATCAAATCCCAACTGGGCGCCACGATCGTCCATCGGGTCCTGACGGACCTGTTCGCCAAGCGCGGCGTCAAGGTGCTGCGGACTTATCAGTTGAACACGGGCGGCAATACGGATTTTCTCAACATGAAAAACCCGACTCGCCTCGTGTCCAAGAAGGAATCCAAGACAGAGGCGGTGCAAGCCGTCGCCGCCAAGCGCCTGGAGGACGAGAACATACACGTCGGCCCCAGCGACTATGTTCCGTGGCAGAAGGACAACAAGATCTGCTTCATCCGGATGGAAGGCCAATTGTTTGGCGATGTTCCGATGGATGTGGAATTGCGGCTGTCGGTGGAGGATTCGCCCAACTCGGCCGGGGTCGCCATCGACATGATCCGCTGCTGCAAGCTCGCGCTGATCAACGGGTTGGGCGGGCCGCTCGAGGCGCCGAGCGCCTATTTCTGCAAGCATCCACCGAAGCAGTTCACTGACGATCAGGCCTACGACATGGTCGAGGCTTTCATCCGCAATAACACCGCGAAATTGCGAGCCGTGGTTCCATGAACTGTCTGATTGTCGCGGCTGGCATGGGGGGGCGCCTGAGAGCGCGTGGCCAGAGCAAGCCTTTGATCCCCGTGAACGGGGTGCGACTGCTCGAGCGCGTGATTGCCCGGGCCCGCAGTGCCGGCGTCGAGCGCTTTTTTGTGGTGAGCGGCTACCGGGGCGAGGATCTGCGAGCGCAACTGGACCTCTTTTCCGCCCGGGAAGGCATTCCCATCACGCACATACGCAATGACGAGTGGCAGCGGGGCAACGGTGTCTCGGTCTCGAAGGCCAGGCCCTTTTTGAACGGTCCCTTCCTGTTGACCATGTGCGATCACCTGGTCGATCCGGACATTCTGCGGGATCTGATCGCCTCGCGGCCCGAGCCGGATACCGTCACGCTCGCCGTGGACTTCAACGTTGCGGGCTCGATCAACGACCTGGAGGATGTCACGCGTGTCATGTGTTCCAACGACCGGATCCTGCACATCGGCAAGGTTATCCGGGAATTCAATGCCATCGATACCGGCGTTTTTCTGTGCACACCCGTCTTCTTCGAGGCTCTCGAGGAGAGCCAGGCCGCCGGTGACGACAGCATTTCCGGAGCCATGAACGTGCTTGCCCGCCAGGACAAGGCCCGGTCCTTCGACATTGGGGACCGGCTCTGGCTCGACGTCGACGATCCGGCGACCTTGGACAAAGCGGAAAACCTCTTGAGCGCGGGACGGCTCTAGGCTGGATCGGCCTGTGGGCGCGGCGCTGCACTATTCTGTATGGACGACAGCCATCAACAGCACCTGCGCCGCGGCTTCAACTGGCTCGGCAGCGCGCTGATCGTCGCCAAGCTCACGGACTTCGGCACGATCCTGGTTGTGCTGCGCCTGCTCACCAAGGAACAGGTGGGCGCCGCTTCGCTGGTCGTTGCCTTCGGGACGGTGATCGAGGCTCTCGACGGCCTGGGCACGAGCACAGCGCTCGTCCAGGCGCCCTCGCTATCGCGCCTTCAGCTCAATTCACTGTTCTGGTTCATCGTCGGTGCGGCATGCGTGGTGGCCGGTTTGACCTTGCTGGCCGCCCCCTGGATCGCTTCCCTTTATGGTATTGCCGGAGTGGGGGCGTACTTCCTCGCCGTAGCGATCAAGCAGCCCCTGGTCGCAGCCGCGGTCATTCCGCTGGCGATCATGAACAGAGAGCTGCAGTACGAGCGAATCGCGATCGTCAATGTCGGCTCGACTTTCGCCGCCGCCCTGTCCCGGCTCGGTCTTGCGATCATGGGGGCGGGAGCCTGGGCGATCGTGATCGCGTATGCGGCCAGCGGCTTTTTCACCCTCGTAGGAGCGCTGCTCGCGCGACCGTTCCGACCGCGACTGCAATTCAGTAGGTCGGCGATATCCCCGCTACTCAACTTCGGATGGCGCGCGACCCTCTCGGCCCTGTGCGAGACGATGATCAACAATGTCCACTACTTGTTGGTCGGGTGGTTTTACGGCGCAGCCGCGCTTGCGGAGTTTCGCGTAGCTTTCGATCTTGCCATGGAGCCGGCAAATGCGGCCGGCACACTCATCAATCGGACGGCACTGCCGGTCTTCGCAAAGGTCGCGGCCGTGCGCGAGCACCTGGCACAATCGCTGACGTGGTCTTTGCGCAGGCTGTTGGCCGTGGTGGCCCCATTGGCGGCCGCGATCGTGCTGGCGGCGGATCCGATCACCGCGTTGATCCGTGACGAGCAGCATCGCAGCTATGCTTCGGCGAGCTTGCCGCTCAAAATACTCGCGGCCGCGGCGGTGCTGCGGGTGGTCTCACAACTGGCATACCCTGTGATGTTTGGATCGGGGCGTCCGCAGTTGGCGGTACGCTTGTCGGCCACGACACTGCTCCTGCTCAGCGCCGGCATGCTGTTGGTCGGCCTCACCGTACCCGTCACGAGCGGAATTGTCGCCATGTCGGCAGTGTGGCTCGTCGTCCCTCCCCTCCTGCTCCTCTGGCAGGCTCGCTACTTGCGGCGGCTCTACCATATCAGCGTCCAGGATCTGATCCGGGCCTCGGGTGCGCCATTCGTGGCGGTGGGCATCCTCGTCGCTTTAGTGGAGGTCGGCCACGTTCTGATCGGCAGCGGCAGTCCTGTGCTCGAGCTCGGAATGATTCTGACGCTTGCAGTGTTGGCCTGCGTGGGTCTCCTGCTGCGCGACCCGCAGCGGGTTTCCCTTGCGGTGCAACCAGCCGGAGGTAAACGATGATCGACGCCGAAAGCACGAGGGAGATTTCCCTCGTACAGACGAGGGCTCTCGTCAAGGACCTCTTCGAGCACAGGGCCTGGATCTACTGGACGGACTTTCTCCTCTCCATGTCGGTCGCCTATGGCGCCGTGGCCCTGTATCTGTCCAATCCGATCTTCTCGCCGCGTTCTCTCATCGGCTTCACGATCGCCGCATTCGCTCTGTATCGATGCGGCGTATTCATTCACGAAATCGCACACATGACGGGGAAGCGCATGCGTCTTTTCCGCGCTGCCTGGGACATCTTGTTCGGCATCCCCGTCCTGACGCCCTCCTTCATGTACAAGAACCATGTGGACCACCACAACCCCCGGCATTTCGGGACGGTACAGGACGGAGAGTACCTGGCCCTCGGAGCGGGTCCCGTGAGCCGCATCGTCGTTTACTGCCTGCAAGTCCCCTTGTTGCCGGCTTTGGCGATAGTGCGGTTCCTGGTACTGACGCCTCTGTCGCTGTTGCATCCACGGCTGCGCCGCTGGGTGTTGGAGCGAGCCTCCTCTTTTGCCATCAACCCGAAGTACCGACGAACGGTGCCGACAGACGAACCGCACGGCAGCTGGATCGCGCTGGAAATAGCGATCTTTCTGGAGCTCGCTGTGTTTGCCGCCCTGCTGGTGTCGGGAAAGGTGGCATGGAGCGTTTTTTTTGAGCTTTACGTTCTCGGCATGGCGGCAGCGGGCCTGAATTGGATCCGCACCCTCGCGGCTCATGGCTACCGCAACACAGGCGCCACGATGAGCTTTGTGCAACAGATCGAGGACTCCAACACCGTCACCGGCCACCCGCTGTTGACGGAGCTGCTGTTCCCGGTCGGCTTGCGTTATCACTGTCTGCACCACCTGCTGCCGGCTCTCCCCTACCATTCACTCGGCATCGCCCATCGCAGGCTGGTGGCACAGTTGCCCGCGGACTCTCCCTACCGGAGCACCATTCGGCGCAGCTTTCTGGATACGATGGGTGAGCTGTGGCGCGGCGCCGGAACTACGCAACCGCCCGGCGGAAAAGCAAGAGTGCCAGGGCCATCAACGCAACCGAGGGCCCCGTCGCTGTGAGCGCCGGACTCAGGTTGAACAATTGGCCCAGATAAATGGTGATCTGCTGGATGAGCGAGAAGACGATGCCGATCATCGTTCCAATCATCATGCGCTGTCCGGTACCTCGTGAACGCAGCGGCCCGAATACAAACGGCGCGGCAATCAGGATCATCGCCGCCATCGCCAGCGGCAAGTCGATTTTGGCCCACAACTCCTGGGCGTAGCGGGCCGCCGGCTGACCCCGGCGCTCGAGATCGCGGACATACTGATACAACTCGATCGGCTGCATGCTGTTGGCGGGCAGGATGAGCACCGAAGCCTGTCGGGGCCGCAGAAACGGCTGCCACACGAGAGAGGCGAGCCGGTCGGTTTCGATCCGGTCACCGCTGAATCGCTTGCGCGACACCTCTTCCAACAGCCAGGTGCCATCCGGACGGACCTCGGCATGGTCTGCCTGGATCAACCTCTCGAGCTCACCGCTCGCGGCGAACTCGTATAGATAGATGTCACTCGGAATGTTCCCGTTATCGAAGCGTCGCACATTCAGGAACTGGTGATCGCCCGCGGCCCAGAAGCTGTTACCGCTGCGAACCGCCTCCGATGTGGACAGCCTGGAGGCACGCTGAGCCTGGGCCAGCTGTTGAGTAGTCGGAATCACGAATTGCGCCAGCAGGAACAGCGCGACCACGGTGCCCGCGGCCAGTTTGAACACCGATCCAACGATTCGGTGCGGGGATACACCGCCTGCCCGCATTGCCGTCAATTCACTGCGCGACGCAAGGCTGCCCAGAGCGAAAAGGCACGCGAACAACATCGCGGCGGGCATGAGTTGCAAGAGCCGCTCCGGCGCAGTCAGCAACACGTAAACCAAGGCGTCGATCACCCGGTAGTGCCCTTTACCGACGTCGTGGAGCTGATCGACAAATTCCAACAGGCTGAACAATGTTGTCAGGCCAGCGGACACGAGCCCGAGAGCCTTTAAGGTGGCGACCGCGATGTAACGCTCCAGCAACCTTGCGTCCCACATCGTCATGCCGCCCGACGGCGTGCCAACCCGAAGGCGCGCTGTGGCTCGAGCAGCGCGAAGATCACCACCCCGGCGAGCAACACAGGCGCTACCCACAGCCCCGGGAATGACGGGATCACACCAGTCTGGACCCATGTGCGCGCCGACTCGTAGAGCAGGTAGTAGCCTGCGTAGATCAAGATTGCGATCCCGACTTTGGCGTTCCTATGCTGACGGGGTCGCGCACGGGAAAGCGGCACGGCCAACAGGCCGAGCAACAGCGTCGTCAGGCAAGTTGACAGGCGCCATTGGAGCTCCGCGATGTCTGCGGCGGATTCGGAAGATGTCAGTTGCGCGGTGCTGGCCGCGACCGCGCTGTATTCGGGCGGATCGATGCTTGGGTTCGCGAGATGGAGAACGAGGTCATTCGAGTTCAGGACAACATCGCTGCCACTGCCATTCTGGCCGACGTCGTAAACGTGAGCGTCCGTCAGATGCATCTGCGAGCCCTCGCCGACCTGCGGTATCAGCTCGACAGACTTCGCATAGATGATGCGAGTGCCGCCCCCGCGGAGCCTCAACTGTACGAACACGCCCCGGGCGGGGGCCGAGGGACCCGCGCGTCGCTCGATGAAAATGGTGCGATTTCCATTGCTGCCCCCATAGAAAGTGCCCGCCTCCATGCTCTTGGTGTTGAGCGATGCCGCCGCCAGGCTTGCCAGCTCGTGCGCGCGGGTGTAGGCCCAGGGTCTCACCACGACAGACAATCCGGCGACCACGACAGCCATGCACAGCGACAAGCCCAACACGATCCCCAATACCTTTGCCGGGGTCAGGCCGAGGGCAAACAGGGCTGTCATTTCGGAGTCGACGTACAGCCTGCCGAGCGCCATGACGACGGACAGGTAGAGCGAGATCGGGATCAGCATCTCGAGCGCGATCAGGGTCCTCAGACCGATCACCTGAACGATCATGTCCGTCGGCAGGAGCCCGTTGACGGCATCCGACAGGAAGCTGGCGGCACCGAAGCTCGTGAACAGCAGGCACAGCACACTCAGCACGATCGCGAGCGGTCCGAGGATCTCACGTAGCAGATAACGGGTGATAATCATGCGATAGCGTCAATTCGTGCTAAGGTTAAAATGGTTACGACGCCTATGCTTGTCGATTTCACCGCGAGCCTGCGTGAGGTGGCGATTTTTCGCCACAACCTCTTCAGGATCTCTGAGCCATTTATAGCCGAGCAGGCGCAACACCTGCGTCGATACCGCCCATTTTACGTGGGCAGGAAGCGTTTCGGCCCTCCTCCAAACGGAGCAAGCTCCCTCGCGCTGGAGGACCTCTACAGGCGGTGCACGCTGCCACGCATCGGCTGGCAAATGCTGACCGGGAATATGCGACCCTATCTGCGCTTGATGGCACGCCAGCGCCCGTCACTGATCCATGCGCATTTCGGCATCGAGGGCGTCTCCGCGCTTTCGCTGGCGAGGCGGCTCGAGATACCGCTCGTCACCACCTTTCACGGGTTCGATGCGACACTCAAGATGCACGCGATGTTGGGATCGCCGGCGTGGTTTCGCTATCCGTTGTTGCGTCGGAAACTGGCACGTGAGGGCGATCTGTTCCTCTGCGCCTCCACGTTCATCCGCGAGAGGCTGCTGGAGCGAGGTTTCCCGGAGTCGCGCACGCATACTCACTATATCGGCGTGGACTGCCAGGCGATTCGCCCGCGTGAAGAGTTCGAGGAAAAACCAGTCATCCTGCACGTCGCGCGTCTGGTGGAGGTCAAGGGCACTCGGTATCTGCTGCGCGCATTCGCCACTGTGGCGCGAAGATACGATCGCGTCCAACTGCTCATCATCGGAGACGGACCTTTGAGACGACCGCTTCAGGCGCTGGCAGCATCGCTGGGTATCCAAGAGCGCGTCCAGTTTCTAGGCGCTCTTCCGCACGCCGATGTACTTTCCTGGATGCGTAAAGCCGCCATGCTGGTGCTGCCTGGAGTCCGCACTCGCACCGGTCGGGAGGAAGGGCTGGGCATGGTGCTGTTGGAAGCGGCTGCCACAGGGTTGCCCATCATCGGATCTCGAGTGGGCGGAATTCCGGAATGCATCGTCGACGGCGAGACCGGGTTTCTGGTCCCGGAGCGCGAGGAAGAGGCCCTTGCCCAAAGGATGGGAGAGTTGCTCGAGGATAGCGCGAAGCGGCTGCAAATGGGCACGGCAGGACGCGCGCTCATTGAGCGTCAATTCGACCTCGAGCGGCAGACCGAGGCGCTCGAGAGCTTCTACGACTCCCTGCTGGGCCAGCCGCGATGATTGCCGTGGTCGTAGCGCACCCGGATGATGAAGCGCTCTGGTTGAGTGCCGTCGTCGCATCGGCAGACCGGGTCGTGTTTGGTTTCGGTGCCGTCCCGGACAATCCCGAAAGAACGGAGGCGCGGCGACAGGCGGTTGCAGCGTTACCGCTGCGCGGCATCATCGACCTGGAGATTGCCGAAAGCGGGGCTGGATGGAAGTCCTATCAAACGCAGCCGACGCTGACGCCCTCCGGCGTCGCGATTTCCGATGCAACCGCGCGCGAGCGTTACGAAGCCAACTATGCGAAGCTTCTGGAAGGCCTGCGCGCATCACTGACTGGATGCCGGGATGTCTACACTCATAATCCTTGGGGCGAATACGGCCACGCCGAACACATTCAGGTCTACCGGGCAGTCACGGCTCTGCAAGATGAGCTCGGATATACCGTCTGGTTCTCAAACTACGTGGGCGCCAGAAACTGGACCTTCGTCAAAGGTCTCGCCGAGCACTTGGACTGGACGCGGCGCCGCGTAGTGAGGCCGGACATAGTCACTGCGCGCACACTGATGCACGTCTACCGGCATCACGGCGCCTGGACATGGCCGAGAGTCCATCGGTGGCCCGCATGCGAAGTGCTGTATGCCCAGCCGCCGCGGAGCAGTCCCGAGCTCCGACATCCGTTATCCGGAGAATGGCTGCTGGATCTCGGGAGACTGCGGTGGTGGCCGCCGCCGTGGCGCAGTGCCTGGCGGCACCTGAGTGATCAGCGCGAGCCGCGTGCGCGTCCCCCGGCGCTCTGACAGACGTCCATCACGGTGTGATGGTCATGTGTACCAATCGCCGCTCACTCTCCGAGTCGATTTGCAGGCTATCGTCCCGGATCTGGTAGACAAACACCGGCGCAGTGATCTGCACACCGTGCCCACCGGACAGCTCCGCGTGGCCGGAGAGGCGGACGGTGTCCTGCTGCACAGCATAGGTGATTTGATCTGCTTGACCGCGCTGAACGCCGCGGGAGTCCGTCTGCTGCTGCTCGAAATGCGCCGGAGAGCCGATGGCGGTGACCTGGGCGAGCTCGCCGCCACGAAACTCGAGAATGGCCTGATCGGCCCAGAGCGTGCCGCGGGGCTCCAAAGTGATCATCACCCGGCCTTCGAAGGTCCACCGGCTGTCCGTGAAACCCACCCCCGTGGCACTCGCCCGCTCCGCCGTCAGTCGTTTATCGCCCTGCGATACAATGATATCCGTGAAGTCCGCGGTGTTGGTCGCGTCGTTGATGTTTGAAAATACGGAGTGGACGACAATCGGCTGCCTGGATGTCGTGAGATCCTGGGGCACCGCGGCGCCCGCAATGAGGGCGCCTCCAGCGATAAGAGGTAGAAGCAGTAGATGACGCAAGAGCAGACCGAGCCGCGACCGAGCGGTGAGCGAGGGAACCCCCAGCGGGGGGCGACGACGGGCCCAGTTCAGATCCGGCGCACGACGGAGATCGAGGAGATGACCAATCTCTATCTGATCCATCCGCTGGCCGGCCGGCTCGTGCCCTTTTTTGCTCAAATGCGCCTCACACCCAATGCCGTATCCGTGACCGGCATGCTGTTCGGCATTCTTGCGGCCTTTGCGTATTACCGCTACTCGGATATCCGGTTTGCGATCGCCGGCTTTGCCCTGATGATCGCCTGGCACGTGATGGACGGAGCCGATGGCCAACTTGCGCGCCTCACACAGTCGTACTCGTACTTCGGAAAGGTCCTCGACGGAATCTCCGACAATGTGACCTTCCTCGCCGTCTATACGGCGCTCGCGATCTCTCTGAGCCACGAGTATGGCGGCTGGATGTATGCCCTCGTGGGTCTGTCGGCAGTGTGCCATGCGATCCAGTCGGCAAGCTACGAGACGCAGCGACAGGAGTACGAGTACTGGGGATGGGGCAAGAAAGCCCAGGAGCCCCCGCCCCGGAACAGCCCTGAGCGCGACCGGGACGGCCCGGCGGCGATTCGCTGGCTGTTTGATTTCCTGCACCGACTGTTCTTCGTGGGCTTTAGCTTCCCGACGGCCAGGCTCAACAGACAGTTTCGCGAATCCATGAGTGGCGCCTTACGAGCCGAGCCCGAACACGCCGCCCTCATTCGCCAGCGCTATCGCGAAACGCTCGCACCCGAGCTGCGCCGCTGGTCCATCTTGTCTGCCAACTATCGCACTCTCGGGATTTTCATTTCCGCCCTGTTAAAGGCGCCCGAGTACTACTTCGGCTTCGAGATCATCGGGTTCAGTGCAATTCTGGCAGTGCTCATCCGGAGGCAGAACACTGCGTACGAGGGATTGCTCACAGGCCAAACCTCGTGACGATCCCTGCCCGAGCGCACTTCTGCTGGATCGGGGCCAGCTTGCCATGGGCCTATGCATTCGCCGTTTTGTCCGCCGCGGAGCGCAGCGAACTACCCGAAATCGTCCTGCATCACACGGACGCGCTCGATGAGGATGCCGCGCTCGCCGCACTGAAACAGACGCCGCGCGTGCGGCTATCCCGAGTTGATCCGATCGCCTATTTGATGAAGGCGGGACAGAAACTCGGTGCGGGAGACGGACTGACCGTGATCTACCGCAGGCTCACGAGCCCCGCGGCACGGATTGACATGCTGCGTGCGGCCATCCTGTATCTGGAGGGCGGCATGTATCTCGACATGGATACGGTCACGACGAGCTCCTTGCTACCGTTGCTCAACACCCGACAATTCGTTGGTTGCGAATTCATCATATGGCCTCATTTCGCACGCACCTCGCGTTCACCGGTCTTGTGGGCCCGTTCGCTGACTCTCGATCTGACGCGCAAGCTGATGCGGCGCATGCCCCGTGGCTGGAAGATGTTCAGACTGGTCGAGAGGTTCTGTTATCGCGGCATCAATAACGCCGTGATGGGTGCCGAAGCGGACTCGCCTCTGTTCGAGGACTATCTGCGTGCGATGCTCACGGTGCCGCCGGAACGCCAGGGCCTGCCCTATGCACTGGGACCGGACCTGCTTCAGGATGTGGTCGGCCGCTACGCACGCGACGATCTAACAATTCACGAGCCGCACGTCTTCTATCCACTGCCGCCCGAAATCTCGGAACATTGGTTCCGCATCGGCCGCAGCGTGCAATTAGACGCCGTCCTATTGGCCGAAACTCGCGTGGTGCACTGGTACGCGTCCGTGCGTACTAAGTCGCGCGTTCCGCTGATCAACCCGAGCTATGTACGCACGCATCGGGAACGTCAGTTGTACAGCGCGCTCGCCTGGTCGTGCATTCGCAACTTCCCGTCAGGTCCACCGAAGTGTTGAAACGCGCGACTGCCCGCGTGCCTGCAGTCTGGCCACGACACTGGGTCGGGCATTTACGATGAAAGCGCCTCGGCGGGCAGCGGCCAGCAGCGGTGCGTCGTCGTAGCTGTCGGTGTAGGCATAATCCCATGCACTACCATAACCGCTCTGTTCCAGCACTCGGCACTTCCTTTGGCCGTGGCAGTGATGTTCCACGATCCACCCGCCCCAACGGCGCTCGAGCGTAGATCCCAGGACCGGAATCTCTTTTCGAAACGCCAGCAGACGCTGCGCAAGCCATACGGGCGCCGCCGTTACCACGATAACGCGATCGCCTGCCGCCAGATGGCTATCCATCGCTGCAAGGCCGTCGTTGCGCCAACGAAGCGCGCATTCGCCGCTCTCGAAGCGCTTCGCGAATGCTTCGATGCTGTGCGCGATGGCATTCTTGTCGAAGCCCAAGGTCGCGATCCATATGAGAATCGAGGCACCGATTCTGCGCGATGCCGGAAACCACAGAAGCGGCACAGAGACGGGCACCGTGATCGCGGCCGCAATACAGCGCACCCATGAGGACAGGAGCAACATGCGCAGCCAGGCGACGGTCGAATCACCCGCCAGCAGGGTGCCATCCAGGTCGAAAACAGCCATCCGGGTCGCCGACTCGAACAAATCCGTGCTTCTCCCATCCCGCATATGCTTTAAATAACGCCTTCGAAGGGAGGCTAGCACACCAATGAACGACGCCACGACGAACGCTGAGCCACTGAAGGTCTTCTCCAGCTACCAGAAGTTTGTGGTCGGCGTGCTGGCCTTCCTGCAGTTCACGATTATTCTCGACTTCATGATCATCTCGCCATTGGGCGCGATGATGATGCCCACCCTGAACATCACGCCGCACCAATTCGGGTGGGCGGTTTCATCGTATGCCTTCAGTGCCGGGGTATCGGGCTTCCTCGCTGCCGGCTTTGCGGACCGCTTCGATCGCAAGCGCCTGCTGCTGTTCTTCTATTGCGGCTTCATGCTGGGCACGTTGCTCTGTGCTCTGGCGAACACCTATCCGCTACTCGTGTTGGCGCGCATCGTTACCGGCGTGTTCGGGGGTGTTATCGGGTCAGTGGCGCTCGCGATCGCGACCGACCTGTTTCCCCTGGAAATGCGTGGCCGGGTGATGGGTATCATCTCCACTGCATTCGCCGCCAGCCAGGTACTCGGATTGCCGGCAGGTCTTTTCTTTGCCAACCGCTGGGATTGGCATGCGCCGTTCTTTGCCATCCTCGCGATCGCCATACCGGCGGGATTGATCATCCTGCTGCGCATGAAGCCGGTCGCGGATCATCTGGCGCTGAAACAGGAGCGCAGCCCGCTGATGCACCTGATCCACACCGTTGCCGAGCGTCGTTTCAGTTTGGCGTTCATCCTCGTCACGCTGCTGCCAACAGGGGCCTACATGTTGATGCCTTTCGGTACCGCCTACATCGTCAACAATGTAGGACTGACCCTCGCTGTGTTGCCGGTGATCTATCTGATCACCGGTCTTTGCGCCGTGTTCGTGGGCCCGCTGGTTGGCAGAGCCAGCGACCGGTTCGGCAAATTCCCCGTCTTCTGCTTTGGTACCGGGATCTCGGTGATCATGGTGATCATCTGGACCAACATAGGGCACCTGCCGCTCGCCTGGGTGATTGTCATCAATGTGCTCCTGTTTGCCGGAATCTTCTCGCGAATGATCCCCTCACAGGCGCTGATCTCGGCGATTCCCGGACCCACGCAGCGTGGCGCCTTCAATGCCGTCAGCGCCTCGCTGCAGCAACTGGCAGGCGGTATTTCGTCCGGCGTGGGGGGTCTGATCATCGTCCAGATGCCAGGCGGCCGCCTGGAACATTTCGACTGGGTGGGTTACATCGTCGTGGCAGTCGCGCTGGTATCGCTGGTGCTGATGTACTTGCTGCACAAGCAGGTACCCGAGGCCGCGCCGCGGTAACCCTCTTCACTTCACGTGCAGAAAGGCGAGAGCCCCATTGCAGACTGGATGCCGTTCAGGATGAGCTGTTTGAACGAGGCCTGCCCAGGGAACCCGGAGCCATCCGTAAAGGCGGCCGCATCGTGACCCAACGTGGTGGTCCAGGCTCGGCCGCCATCGTAGTACTGACACCATGCCACTGGGTGCAATTCGGGATTGCCGGGATTCGTCGTGTTTTTGTTTGACAGTGACTGATCGTCGACAGCCGCCAGAAACTTGACACGGGTTGGAAAAGGCTCCAGCTGGTACCACTCGTCTTTGAACGGCCAGCGCTGGGGTAAACCCTTCGTCGAGGGGTCGCTGCGGGTGAGAATTTCGACTGTGCCCAGTTGCAAGGGACCGTGATCGTAGAAGTTTGAGTTACCCAACAGTCCTTCGTACCACGGCCAGTTGTACTCGGTGCCAAAGGCATTGTGGATGCCCACGAATCCGCCACCCGCGCGGATGTACTGGCGCAGAGCCGTTCGCGCCGCGTCGAGTTGCGCACCGGTGGTCGTGTTGACAGCAAGCTCGGGGTTTACCGCTCTACCGTGAGCCCAAAGAGCGTCACGACTGGTACTGGCGAAAATGACCGCCTTGTACTGATTGAGATTCGCGTTGGCAAAGGTACCGACGTCTTCGGTCCAATCCACGGCGATCCCCTGCGTTTCGAGCCAGGCCTTCAACGTAGTTTGCACCACGTTACCGGGACCGAGAGGTGGATTGAGTCCTGCTGCAAGGGCAGGTCCGAGGTTGGCATGACGAAAACCCGCAGTCCGGGTGTACAGCAGCACCCGGTTGCCATTGCGCTGTGAGGCAGCCCAATCGTGGTAGCACACCGGACTCGTCCCGCGGCAGACGTTCATCGCCGGGTCGAAGTATCTCTCGCGATCGCGTTCATACGCGCAGCCGCCGACGCCGAGGATCACACTGCCCAGAACGCTCCAAGCCAGGACGTTCAACCGCTTGCTCACGCCTTTAACCATTCAGAAATTGTAGCGGATCTGCGCCTCCCATGAGCGCGGCTGGGCGGGCCAGCCGATATTGTTGGGCAAGCCCGAGAACGCCCGCGCGTTGTAATCCTCGAAGTAATACTCGTTCAGCAGGTTGCGGCCCTGAACTGCGACCTCCACGGAACCATACCGCAGCGAGGCCCTTGCGCCCACGAGGACCACAGAGTTCATGACATCGACGTTGGAAGTGTCCCAGTACTTGCGGCCGCGGTACTCCACGTCGGCTCGCAGGGCCAGCTTGTAAGCGCCGAGGCTCCATTCCTTCTGGGTGCCGACATTGATCTTGTCAGGCACTGTCTTCGGCGTCTTGTTACCCACCTCAGCGGGGACGCCCAGGGCGGGATCCACTCTCAGGATCCGGGAGTTGAGCAACCCGATGTTGAGGTAGGCGGTCCAGTCGGGCGTCAGCAAAACCTGGGTCTCGAGCTCCGCGCCCCACAGCGCCACGCTGGGGAGATTCGCGATCACCTGCGCGCCGCCTTCATTGAGGTTGAGATAAAAGAACTGAAACCCCGTATCCCGCTCATAGAACGCCGCGGCATTGAAGATGAGGCGGCGCTCCAGCCAGCTCGACTTGTACCCGAGCTCGAAATTGCGCAGCAGCTCCTTGTCGAACGGCGCGAGCTGACCGATGCCGTTGAATCCGCCCGAGCGAAAACCGGTCGAATAGGTCAGATAGCCGAGCTGCTCCGCGGCAAGCTTCTGCGACAAGGTGACCTTCGGCTGAAACGCATCGAAGGACGCCTCGCGTTGAGCGCCTGAGGCCTGATCGGTCTGATTGCGCTCATCCTTGTCGTAGCGACCGGAAACACTGAGCGTCGACTGGGACAGAAAGTCCCAGTCGACCTGGGCGAAGCCGGCATACGCTTTGTTATGGTCGAGCTCGTTGCTCGCAATGATGGCAGGTTGCCCCGGAAGATCCAGCGCGTTGGCTTGCGTCAGAAGGCGGCGGTGAGTGTCGAGAAAATAGACGCCGGCAATGTAGCGCAAAGCCTGCTCAGTGTTGGATGCGAAGCGCAGCTCCTGGGAGACCATGCGGACGTCCAGATCCTGTTGCTGATCCACGGTCCCGAGTCCAAACAGTCCGCCCGGGCAGTCGAGTGGATTACAGAAGCCGAGCGAGCCGTGGTACTTCTCGTTGAGCTTGGTCCAACCCGTGATCGCGGTCGCGGTGCCTGCCGGCAGGGTCCAGTCGGCCTTCAGCGTGCCCTCCTCACTCTGCAACTCGCTGTGTCCCGGCAGATCCGCCCGGGGATCGAGGTCCTGCACATTGCTCGGATCGCTGACCGTGTTGGGGATGGCCACATCGTAGGTGGCACCGCCGGAGTGATCGGTGTGAGCAAAGCGCAAATCAACCCGCAAGTCCTGTATCACGTTCCAAAGCAACTTGGCGCGAATATCCCTGGAGGTGTAGAAGTCGACTTTCTCGTTCAGGAATGAGTTGCTGATCAGGCCGTCCGAGTCCTTGTATTCGCCGCTCACACGAAACAACAGCTTGTCGTCGACGATCGGGCCGGACAGTGCGGCGATACCCGTCTTCTGCGAGCCGGAACCACCCCCGGCCAGCGCAAAGCCGCTGAAGTCGTTCGTAGGCTGCTTGGTAATGATATTGATGGCACCGCCGATGGCGTCTCGACCGTAGAGCGCGCCTTGCGGGCCGGCAAGGACCTCCACCCGCTCGACGTCGAACAGCTCCATGCGCAACTGCTTTTGGTTGCCTTCGGGTACTCCGTCGACGACGACTGCAACCGGCGGGTCGGCATTGTTGATCTGCTCGATACCCCGTAACGTCACGAAGCTGTTGCCCACCGTGAACGACTGATCGAAAGTCACGTTCGGTGTCATGCTCAGAACATCGGCGGTATTGCGAGCTCCGCTATCTCGAAGTGCGGCCTCGCTGTAGGCAGTCACGGCCACCGGTACGTCCTGAAGCCTTTCCTCCCGTTTCTGCGCGGTGACCACCACCTCTTCGAGCCGATTCTCGGAACTCTCGGTGTCTGCCGCCAGCGTCGGCTGATCGGTGATGAGCAAGACCCCCAGAGCGAGTGAACAGAGGCTCGTTTTTGCTTTCATGGGTTCAACATCTCAACAGGAGTGAACGGGTATTCGAGACCGAAGGCTTGCGGCCCGAACACCGCCAGAGCGGCATCGGAACGCATGATGGGCGCGGCGCTGATACCGAGGACTTTGATCCGCTGCCCGTATTTCAACGCCTCCGTGGTGATCGGCTCCGCCGTGGCCGAGTCGAGCAGCGCGATCAGATCGGGAACCACGGCGCGCACCACGGACCCCTCGCGGGCGACCAGATGTTCATTCTGAAACTGCACCTCCAGCCGACGGCCCAGACAGGCTCCAGTACCCTCAATGACAACTCGTCCGAGGGCCCACCCGTCTTTCGTTTCACGCAACAGGTCGACAGTCTTGCCCTCGAAGAGCACGCGACAGTGTTGGTAATAAGGTGTGGTGCGCAGATAGCTCAGCACGGCCGCAAACGGGTCGCCACTCGAGCGCCGTGCTTCCCGAATGGTGCGGCCGAGACCCAGGGCGAGGGTCAGAGTGGAGCGAACGAGGCTCCGCTTGGCATCCACTCCATGCATCGGATAGAGGCAGATAGTGCTGCTGCCACCCATGGCGACCACGAGTTGCCGACCCAATCGCTCCACATCGAGCGAGCTCTCACACTGGAACAGCACCGAGTTGGAATACTCGTCCGTCATCACCATCGGAGCCGCGGGAACCCCGAAGATGTGATACGTGATCATCTGCAGTTGCGGGAAGGCCCGGCCCATTCCATCCCCGTCAACAACCGGCAGGCCAGCGCGGGCGGCAAGCACTACAGGTAATAATGCGTTGATGCCACCGATCTCCGCGCAGAGGATGGCGCGTGCCTCGTTGTCATGAAGGCGCTCCATGGCACGCAGTGCGGCAACCATTTCGTTGCCATTGGGGATTTTCTCGACCAGGACGGTTGGTGCACCCATCATTGCGAACGGCACCACAAAGTCGCCGTCCGCCAGGGATGTTACATCCAGGAGCTCGACAGGCCCGTGATCCTGCAGGGCCTGTCGCAACATCAGGGCGCCGAGGTACGGATCGCCGCCGCCGCCGGTGCCCAGGATGGCCGCTCCGCGCGCCAGGTCATCCACGTGTTCCAGGGTGATTTTCATGCCGCACCTGTGAGCGCCAGATCGCCAACCGCCTTCACGCGAACGCGCACTGCGTTCCCCGGGAGGTACTGGAGGGGCAGCTCTTCCGTGTCGACGATGCTTATGCTGTCGGGCTGGGCGCCGGCCGCCACGGCACTGCTGCGTGCCTCATCGCGGGCGCTCCCGAGCGCCTGCTCACGGCCCAACTTCTCGTAGGAGTAAATTCGATCGACCTCGCCGCTCACCTGCGCAATCGCGGCTCCAATGGCATTGGCAACTCCTGCCTGGGCGGGGATCAGGACCTCGGATGCGCCGGCCAACTCCCGATTGATGAGCGCGCTGCCGCCACCCACCAACACGACCCGCGTCGGCGCCGCCGAGGTTTTCATCCGGTCCAACGCCTCTTCCGCGAGACGATGAATTTCATCAACAGCTCGATTGACGAGGCGCCGATCGAGGGTTTTCACCCGGTCCCGATCACCGATATCCGCATACCCGGCGGCCACCGCAATGTCGGTTGCGGTCAGTTGTTTGCCCCCGAACACCAACGCCTCGGTCAGGATCCGGAAGCCAACCGAGCGAGGCCCGATCTGGACGTGCTCACCGTCATCAATGACGAGACTGCCGCCTCCCAGTCCAATCGACAGCAGGTCGGGCATGCGAAAATTCGTGCGTACGCCCCCGATGTCAACGGCAATCGAGGATTCCCGCGGAAAACCATTGACGAGCGCCCCGACATCCGTCGTTGTGCCGCCGATGTCCATCACGAGCGCCTCTGTCAGGTTCGACAGGAAAGCGGCACCGCGCATACTGTTGGTCGGACCGGAAGCAAACGTCAGAACCGGGAAAGAGCGGACACTGTCCGGATTCAGCAGCGTCCCATCGTTCTGGCTGACGAAGAATGGCGCCGTGATACCGAGCTCAGCGAGCGCCTGCCGGAATGAGGTCACGACACGCTCCGCAATATCGAGCAGCGCGCTGTTCATGATGGCAGCGTTCTCACGCTCGATCAGTCCGATCCGCCCCAATTGGCCCGACAGTGTCAGGCGTACGTCGGGAATCTCTTCCCGGATAATTCGAGCCGCTTCTTCCTCGTGCGCGGCATTGACAGGTGCGAACACCGACGAAATGGCGACCGCAGTGATTCCACGATCACGGAAGTCGCGTGCGATGCGCCCGAGCTCCCCCGGGTTCAACTTGCCAATGGGACGCCCGTCGTAGTTGAATCCGCCGCTCACGATCTGCGCGGCTCCTCCCACCACTTCGATGAGGTGTGCCGGCCAGTCCGCAAACGGACGGACGGCCAGGGTCGCAGGCGCGCCGAGACGCACCACACCGACGCGACTCAGGTGCTTTCCTTCAACAAATGCATTGGTGAAATGGGTCGTGCCGATCATCACGCCGGCGAGGTCGCGGCTCGGAATCTGGACGCGCGTGAGCACGTCGCCAATCGCGCGCACGATTCCGGTGCTCACATCCGCCGACGTCGGCGCTTTGTGACTGGCGAGAACGCTTCGCCCACGGAGCAGGACGGCATCGGTATTGGTGCCGCCGACGTCGACACCGATTCTGAGTGGCTCTTTCATAGCCTCCCGACGATGCGGGGAGGGATGAAAAACGTCAAAGACGGAAACGAGTGGGAAAGGCCCTCTACACCCTACTCTTTCGGGTAGGACGGAAAAGTCACACTCCCCGGGGCTTCGGAATGCCTAACGGACCAAGCCCCGCTCGCGGGCCACCCGAACCGCTTGAGCGCGGTACTGCACGCCGAGTTTCTGGAATACATTCTTGAGATGAAATTTGACCGTGTTCTCGGTCATCTGCAGCGCACGCGCAATCACTTTGTTCGGTGATCCCTGCACCAGCTCCGTCAAAACCTCCAGCTCGCGAGCGCTCAAAGACGGAGCGTCTGCTGTGTGGTGCGATCCACTCGTGAGGGCGGAGAGACGCGCCAGAGCGAGACCGAGCGCCTGCCTGGCCAGCGAACTTGCGGCCCGCTCACGCGTCCATTGCCGCGTGAAATGCAACAGGGAGGCCGCCACCGGCCCGAAGTCGACGAGATACTCGGTATCTTCCTCGCGGAGCGCGGTTTCGAGATCATTCACAACCAGGACGGCCGATGAGTCGTGCTCACCCCGTGCATACAGCGCGATCGCGTTGAGAAATCGGATTGAGCGGGCTTCGCGAACGCGTGCTCCCGCTTGGGCTGTCGCGAGAAGCGGTGCCAGTATCTCGCCGGCCATCACTGGATTGCCGGAAGCGATTTCCACTTCGGCTGACACAACACCGAAAAGATGATTCTCACGCCAGTGGAATGGGACGTCTCGCCATTCCTCCCGGCGCGCGCTGAGTTGCTGACGCGCCTCGCCCAATCGCCCCGAGCGCAGAAAAATTCGGGCCCGCAATGCACGGGAAAGGGCCTCGAGCCGCGGCAGGTTGCGACGCTCCGCGGTAGATGTTGCACGCCGCAGATAGTCCTGCGCCAGCTCGCTGTTACCCTCCGCCAATGCAAGAGCGATTGCGGCCTCATACGACTCGGCATACACGTCGAGCCAACCATCGAAGGTCTCCACCTGGGCCAGGGACCGATTGAACAATTGCGCGGCCGTTTCCAGGTCACCGCGCTTCACGAGCGCAACGGCGAGATGCACGTCGGCAGCAGCACGCAGACCGCTGTCGATTCCGAAATTTTCCTCCGCCAGTTCCGTCGCTTCGCGGAACATGGCTTCCGCTTCCCGGCGATGCCCCAGATACAACGTGGCCAGACCCAGATGCAACGTGCAATAGTTGACTCCGAGCACGGCGCCCAGGCGCCGCATTTCCGCCACGGCGCGCTCGCAAGCACGCCGGGACGCCTGCATCTCGCCGAGCCCCAATCCGATCAAACATCCCGTGTTGAGAAGCGCTGCCCTGACGAGATCGTCCTCGACGCCATCCCCTTCGTTGAGCTGCGCGTCGAGCGCCTGGAGATCGCCAGCCTCGAGCGGCAGATCCTGGTAGCGGCCTAACAGATGGCGAGTGACCAGCAGATCCCGGCCCGTCGGAGTCGCCAGGGACGGAACATGGCCCTGCCGGGTCAGGATGCGGAAACCCTCCTCGAAATGAGCCCGTGCAGCCCGCAAGGCTCCGCGCTTGGCATCCAGAAGCGCACGATACAACTCGACCCGTGGGAACTGCGCCAATCGGTCGGCCGGAATCTCGGCCAGCAGTGCACGCATCAGGGTTGCGCCGCCAAAGATGACCAGGCGCCAACCACCGGCCTGCTCCACCAATGCCGCGGCCCGCGCCATGTCGCCCGCCGCGGCGGCGTGGCGGACTGCATCGACGCGCATGTTGTTCTCCTCGAACCAGGCTGATGCACGGGAGTGGCACTGAGCTTCGAGTGCGGGCGCGCGCTGATGCAGACGGTCCCGCAGATAATCGGCCAGGAGCGGATGTAACTTGTACCAGGCGCGCGCTTCATCCAGGGGCACCACGAGATGCACCAGGGAGGGATGCTCGATCAGTGCTTGCCACGAGTCGCGCTCACCGGTGATAGCCGCTACCACGTCCGCGCATAGAGCATCCAGGGGCGAGGTGATTTCCAGTGTGTGCGAAATCGCGGCGGGCAGGTCCGCCAAAACCTGTTCTGTCAGGAACTCGGCCACTTCCGTCGTGTGCCCGGAGAAGCCTTCTATCAACTCGACGCGCTCAGGCCTGGCATCCAGCCACAGCCGGGCCAGTTGCAGCGCCACGGGCCAACCCTGGGTACGCGTAGTGAGCAAGTCGCGCTGCGCGCGGGTGAGTCCTGGCAGGAGCGTCGCGAGCGCTTCGCCATCAAAGCGCAAGGCATCCGCTTCGAGCGACAGCAGGTCACCCCGAGCCCGTAAATTTGCCAGTGGCAACGGCGGGCGACCTCGACCGGCCAATACGAAGTGGACGTGCGCCAAGCCGGGTTGCAACAGGGGCGCCAACACCTTTTGAGCCAGGACGCGCGGCGCGTTGTGGATGTCGTCTACAAAAATAACCAGTGGCCGCGGCTCCTGCGCCAGTTGGGTAATGAGACTCGTTACGGCGGCTTCGATGGGCGTATCCGCGAACCATTGCTCCGCAAGGTGCTCGATCGGGCCGACGGACACGCCGGCGGCAATCAGGCTCAGGGTGATAAAGGTGAGGAGTTGCGCCGGGTCGCTGTCCGAAGGCGCAATGCTGATCCAGGCGCACGGAATCGAGCGCGCCTGCAGTACCGACCGCCACTGCGACAGCAATGCTGTCTTGCCGTAGCCGGCCGGCGCGGCGACGTGCACGGCCTTGTACGCGAGGCCCTCGTTCAGAAGCCGCGTGAGCGCGGGTCTCTCGAGGAGGGGGACCCGGAAAGCGGGCGGTGACAGGCGCCCTTGCAGGAACCAGTGGCGATCCATTCGGAAATCATACACGCCCACACAAGGGGTCGATTGAGCGATCCTCGATACCTGTGTATCGCGCCATTTCACCGAGTTGGAGCCGAACAGCGGCCGTACCCAGCCCTGGAGCGACGTGCTCGACCAGAAACCGTGTCACATGGGCGGCGCCGAGGCTGGCACCACCCGAGCGAGGGCACCCGCCGAAGTCGGCCTGATTACTGTGCAAGTCAGAAATCTCATCCCAACGACATCGCGCATCACCAGTAGCCCGGATGACCTCAGGATAGCGGGCAGGATAAGTGCCCGCGCCTCGCGCCGGTGTAGACGCCACAATGATGCATCCCGCAGCAACGGCCACAGCCACCGCCTCTGCCAGTGTTTGTCGGTCTTCGCGCAAACCCAAACTCATGTGAATCAGGTCGGCGCCCACCTCCACGGACCAATGGATCGCGGCAGTAAGCGCAGCAGGGGTTGTCACGCCGCGATGGTCCAACACCTGGCCGACGAAAAGGTCGCAACCGCGCGCGGCACTTCGATTACCGCAGATGACCTCGGCCACCGACGTACCATGTCCCAAGGGGTCAGGCACAACCGGCGAACAGCGCACGGCACGGCCATCGTCACTGAAACGGCACGAAGCGGCGGGAGCGAGAACCGTGAGATCGCGCAACCCGCTATCCAGGATCGCAACACGCCACCGCTCACGCATAAACCGCCCGCGGCTCGCGAATCAAACGCCCCTGCCTCATTTCGACCACCAGGTCGGCTCTCGGCACCAGGTGAGGCAAATGACTCACGACAATCCGTGTGCAAGCCGCGAACTGAGAGTCGATCACTTCATACAGAGCGATCGCCGACTCGGCATCGAGATTCGCCAGGGCTTCGTCCAGAATGAGGACCTCGGGTCTGCGCAGCAACGTTCGTGCGATCGCGACTCTCTGGCGCTGCCCCGCTGACAGGCCGAGACCGCCAGTACCCAGCAAGGTGTCGAGGCCAGAGGGCAACGCGCCCGATATCTCATCGAGGCCTGCACGCCGTGCGGCCTCTGCGACACTCAACTCGCTCGCATCGAAACTTCCGAAACGGATATTTTCGCGCAGAGTGCCGCGGAAGATCACCGGCTCTGCGACCAACACTTCGATCGCACGGCGCAACACGGCGATCTCGTAGTCAGCCACATCCACTCCACCGAACACAATGGCGCCCGAATCGAGCGGCACGAAACGTCGCATTGCGTCAATCAACGTCGACTTCCCAACACCCGATGCGCCGTGGATCACGACCTTGCAACCGCCGGGGAACTCGAACGAACAGTCAGTGAGCACAGGCGCGCCACACGCGTGAAGACCCAGACTGACATTCCGCAGTTCGAGCGATCTGCCCTCCGGCCTGGACTGCGGCTGCCGCGGTGACGGGTCCGGTGGCTGCTGCACGAGCAGCTCTTCAACACGCTCCAGGCTCACGAGCGCGCGCTGATATGCTGTATAGAGATTGAGCAAGGAGACTGCCGACCCGGTGCCTCGCGCCATGTATGCGACAAAGGCCACCAGCGTCCCGACAGTCAATGAGCCGTCGACTACCCGAAGCCCACCGTAGATGAAGACAGCCGCGGTCGTCGAATGAGACAGCAGACCGGAGAAACCGCCCAATCCATAGCTGACCGTCTGTAGTGACAACAGCCGCGCCAGGTAGCCGCGATTCAATCCGCGCAGGCGTTCTTGTATGTGGTTTTCCGCTGCTGCGCCCTGAATCGCCTTGACAGAGCTCAGAGTCTCGAAGAGAAACTGTGAGACGTCGCTGGTCTGCTCCCGCAGCGCGCGCGTTCGATCCGCGATGAGCGGGCGCGCCCATCTTCTCACCGCGAGCTGGAGCGGCAGGACGGCGGCGGCCACCAGAGCCAGTTGCCAGCTCATGGCCAGCATCACAGCCGCGGTACCCACCACCAACAACACGCCATTGATGCAGGCAAGCAGCGAATCCGTGCTGAAACGCTGTATTTCGGCCACGTCACCGTCGAGCCGCGTGACGAGATCGCCAACCGGGCGGCGGCGATAGAATTCCGGTGCCAGGGTCAGCAACCCGGCGTACACCTGCTCCCTGAGCCCGAACAGAATGCCCGCAGAAGCGCGGATGTAAATCCAGCGCGCAATACCCCCAATGACAAATGACAGCGCCGCCAGTCCGACAACAATGGCGCAGAGAATCAACAGTGCATGGATGTTGCGACCGATCAGGCCCCGGTCGATGATCAGCTTGGACAGGTATGGCAGCGCGGTCGACAACGCTGAATTGATCAGAGTCAGAGCCAGGACCGAACCCAGTGCCGGCAGCCGCGGCCGAATGTGACTCCACAGCCAGCGGTGCATTGTCAGCGCCGGATGAGGCGGGGCGAAGTGATGGACTGGTCAGTGCAGCCGGACAATTTCACATTCCCCTTCTTCTCGAGCGTTGTGGAGTCGAAAACAGTCACATCGCACATGGCCCCTGCGGCGTACACCTCCTTGCCGTCGGTCGAGACCAGGACGGCATAGTAGGTATGATCCAGATCGACGCGCCTGGCCAGCGTGTTGGTCCTGGTATCGATCCTGGATAGCTGCGAGTACACCCCGAACGCCTCAGTCCTCGCAGGGCTCAACACGGCTGAAAAGATCAGCGCCGAGGTATCCTCGAAATCATGATACTGCAGATCGCCATTAGTCAGATCCAGTGTCATCAACGCTGTCTTCGGGACGGGGTCGCCGGACCCCGACGGGGGCGGGACGCTGCTGTAAATGGGCGTAGCGAAAACACCGGTCGGTTCCGACACCGGCCAGAAGGCAAGCAGATCGGGCGTAGCATGATTTGCGTAGTCCCAATTACGGATTCCTTTCTGATTCAACTGCTTGCCGGTCGCGCGATCGAACTCGTAGAGATCGAAGCCAATCGCAAAAAAAGATTTGCCGTCTTTGCGCGACAACAGCGTGTGCACCCGTCTCGGGGCGGGAAACTGCCGAATGGGCTTGGCATCAACACCGGCGCGCGTGTTGAAAACCGCGAAGCGCGTGTCTTCGACCTGGTACTCGCTCAATCCCAGCCGCACGGGCACCTCATACACGATCAGTTCCTTGCCGTCGGGCGTCACGTCGAACGCAAAAAGACATTTCACCCGTTCGCCCGGTGAGGAGAGATTGGCCCGGAAAACCTCCTTGCCGCTATCCAGGTCAATTCCGGAAATGCTTTCCATCTTGTTCACGAGAATGTAGGCAATACGGCCGTCGGGGGCTGGAACGATCGCACCCAGATTGCCGTTCGCCCCGGGAATCCTGAATTCCGACTGGATGGCGCGGGCGGCAGGATCGATCACGAACAGCCGATCCGGTTTCGCCGCGGTGATGATGAAGTCACGCTTCGGGGCGGCGATCGCAGCAGCGGCCGACAGCAGCGCAACGAGCCCGACCAGAAGCGAGCGCGGACTTGCAATTCTCAACATGAGTTGCGCCTCTACTTCTTAGGAAAAACGGAGCCGAGCTCGCGCCAATCGCCTTGAGCGGAAGGTTTGCCCGCGTCCCAGTCAGGATAAGTGTTCATGGTGTCGGGAACCTGTGCCGGCCACCAACACGGGTCGGAGCATCCATACAAGTCCGCTTCCATGGGCTGGCACAGAGAAGCCACGCCGCCGAAGGGGTCCACCTCCCAACCCGGATCGAATGTGGTTGCGCAGCCCGCCACGGACTCCATGGCCACCACTTCGGGAACATGCCCGGCTTCAGCCGCATCGAGCAGCAGCTCCGCCTTCCTGTTCGTGGGTTTCATACCGCTCATGCGTGCGCCCTCCGGGTCTCGATGTGCTTGCTGAAAAACGCCGGATTGCGGCTCTGAATCTCGCTGTAGATGCCGATGCCGAAATCAACCCAACGCCGCAGCAGATCGCAATAGTGATAGGTGCGATGCAACGGATCGCCGAAACGCGCGTATGCCTCGTGGTAACAACCACCGGCGCACAGATTGCGAATCCTGCAGGTCGCGCAATGCGTGCCGCTACGGTCAGCGGCACGCCCGAGAAATTCACCCAGACGCTCAGCATCAATGCCGCTCTCGACGTTGCCAAAGACGGGAAGCTCGGAACCTGTAAATCGATGACACAGGTTCAGACCGCCGCTGCGATCGACTGCCAACAATCCAACCCCCGCGCCGCACGGCAGGGACTTCCGCCGCCCTTCGTGCAGATCCGTCATGAGCTGGTGCATGTTTGAGAACCCGTTGTTGCGCCCTTGGAGCGCACAATCGAGGTAGTGCCTGCCGAGCCGCTCAAATCCGGCATGGACCTCGGCCAACTCACCGGCTGACAATGCAAAGGCGGCGTTGTCAGAGGATGTCACCGGGGCATAACCCACTTCGTGGAAGCCGAGCTCGTCGCGCAAATGCGCATGGATCGCTTCCACCTCAGTCGTCCCGGCGGTGAGGGTGACACGTGCACCTATCGGCTTGGCGCGGTACCGCTCCAACAGCAGCCGTGCCTTCTTCACAACCACATCATAGGTGCCCTTCCCGCCCACACTACGACGGTTGCGGTCGTGGATCACCTTCGGGCCATCCATGCTGATAGAGATCCCGAAGCGATGCGCGTCGAAGAAATCAATCAGCTCCGCAGTCAGGAGCGTTGCATTGGTCGTCAATGAAAAATCGACTGCTTTCCCTGCCTCGGCCGCGCGCCGCCCGGCGTATTCCACGACCTGCCGGATAAGCGGCACGTTGGTCAACGGCTCGCCGCCGAAGAAAACGATGCTGACACTGTCGCGCGCCTGCGCCTGCTGCAGCAGCAGATCGACGCTCCGGGACGCAACGGAGAAATCCATTCGTTGGCCGCGCGCCGGCGTCTGCAGGTCCTCCTTGTAACAGTAGGTGCAGCTCAAGTTGCATCCGGTATTGACATTCAACACCAGGGTGCTCAGTGGATACGAATCCACCTTTACACGCCCGGGATTGATTGCCCGCTCCTGGCCACGGACCTGCAGGACTTCGAGCTCCGACAGCCGGGCCACGAACTCCGCCACGTCGCGCCGGGCGAATCGGGCTGCGCTACCGCCGTGCAGATACTCTGCATCGAATTCCGGTTCCGCCGTCGCCCGGGAGATGACTGTCTGACCCAACTCGTCCAGCTCAAAAAGGGCTGTCGTGGGCACATGCAGCAGCATCGCGCGGTCGCCGAAGCGCACCACATGCGCATTGGCGGAATTGAAGATCATCCGGGAAGTTTGCATGGCGATCCTCAGTAAATAGGTGGTGTATTCCAACGCTGCACGGTGACGATCAGGTGAGCTTTGCCGGAGAGCGACTTCCCGCCGTCGTCCAGTGTCGCAAGGACCGAGAGATTGCCGGCATTGTTCGCACTGAACTTGCGCTGGGGATTCGGGCCCGCACCGGCCGGCAGGAAACGGCCATCCGCATTGACCCGGCCCGCGAACTTCACATCCTCAGCCGCCTTCGCATCCTCATTGAACGGCTGCACACTCCAGGTGACGGGCAGCACTCCAACCCGGATGGGCTGCGTCTTTCCGGAGGGCTCCGCCACGTCCCGATAGGCAACGGCCTCGAATTGAGCGGCCACGGGATCGATCTTCCCGCCGCCCACCCGGGCAATGCCAAAGGCCGGAGTCACATCAACCCGATCGACACGGTCGTACACCGCCAGGGATTCGGCTCGATGAACCTGACCGATCGCCAACTCCCGATATCCGGGCGCGGCCTTGGAATCGACCCGCACATCGATGGTGAGGGAATGAGCCTCTCTCGAGACGACCTTGCTGCGGGTACCTGGACCGAAACTGACCGAGCCGGACAGTCCGGAACCCAGCACGGTAATGCGGGTCGTCGTGCCGACTCTGGCCGCCGTCGGAGTGAGCGCGACAATCTGTGCCTCGCGTGCGCGCACCGCAACCCAATCCGCTCCGATCTCGGCATGATCGGCCTCGAACCAGCGCCCGGACATCATTTGACCGTCCTCGGATACAGCAAACACTTCACGGATATCCCGCCCCGACAAACTGCCGGTACCGCGCCACTCGAAACCGGTGTAGACAATTGCCTTGGAGTCTCCCGTCACGTGCTGTCCTTTGGACGTCTCCAGCGAATAGGTCACCGTGTATTGCGCCTCGCCCGAGCCGGAGACGGTCGCCGTACCCCAGGAATCCCCGGCACCGGGCTCGTGGCTGAAAACGAGCCAGGTGCCGGACAGGTCGGCGTGCGGCCGCGCCCGCCATTGATCCCACACGGTCGTGCGCAGTGGATACAGCTTTCCGAGCTCCTCGGGAACCTCGGTCGTTGCCTTCTGCCACCACAGCCGGTCGCGAGCGTTCTGTTGGTATTCAATTGTCGGCCATTGCGCCAGATGCCAATGGACATGTTTCAACCAATCACTGGCATCGCGTCGCTGTAGCGCTATCCGGGCAGCCGAGTGACATCGCGCACACATCACCTGCAGTTCGCCCGGAAGTGTCATGTCGGTCTCGTTGGGTCGTCGTTCCAGTGCGTAGCGCGCCGGAGTTGTCTCCGAGGGCGCGAGGCCTTCCGTGTCGGACAGATAACGGATGAGTACGTCACGATCGGCCTCCGTGATCTGGACGTGATGGACATGCTCCATCCGAAAGACGGTCATCAACCAGCCCTCCGGTGATTTGCGGATCTCGCTGATGCGTGCGAAATGCCCTGGCGTGCTCTGTTGATGGCAACCACCACAGCTATTGCGGAGAATCTCGAGTCCTCGCGGACTGTCCTGCGCTCGTGCAATCCCCGCCGACGCGCAGACCAGGAGGCAAACCATCGACAGGCGTGCAAACATCTCAAACCTCGTGACGCATCGCACCGGCGGCGCGACGCAGTAAAGAAGGAATTTGATCGGCTGGCGTCTGCTCGAGACTGCGGCCATCGATCTGCCAGACTCCCCGGGGAAAGTCACCGGACACCCAGACGCGGCGCAACTCGATCCGCTCGACGTTCAGTACCGGCCGCAGCTCGAATCGCCCGTCTCCCTCAGGTTTGCCCGTCGCCTCACTCGCCGCTCGTCCGTAAGCAGCCGCCGCGGAAGTCCAGAACTGCGAGCCACTCCAATTGGCCTGCAAACGGTAGAAGTCGGCAGCCGTACGCACGCTTCGTAGCCACAACTCGTGCGACCGCTCATCCACGAAGCGCGCCACGATCGACCAGGGCACGCCCTGAAGAAAGCTGTTGACCGCCACCACGGCCACCCGTGCCGATCTGACTGCTTCGTGGACACCATTACCTGACAAGGGATCCATCGCCACGGCCGCATCGCCAATCCGCAGATAACCGGGACCGCGCGCGGGCCGTGAGTAACGTGCCACCGCGGCGCAGGCGCTGTGACTGCCTCGGACCAGCAGCCGATCGATCGGCAATTCGATGTCGGGCATTTTTTCGGCCGCCGCCCGAATCCTCGCGGCCAGCTGCTCACGACCCACCTGTTGGTTTGCCGCGGTCACGAATTGCGCGTAGACAATCCCGCCCGGCGTCATCGCCAACCAGCACCAGCCGTCATCCAGAGCCGCCAGAGCGCTCCTTGCAGTCATATGCTGCTGCACCTTCAGATTGAGGCTCCACGAAACCAGGAGTGGACCGCGCTCATCGCTGCGCCGCGTGCGGCGCCCGCGAGCATCGAGCAACGTCCGACCGCGAATCGGGCCCAGACTCGTATCGACCTGCCAGACATCGTCAGCGAATGTGATACTTCGCGCCACTGCGTCCATCCAAAAAACATCCGGCAGGCAAGATCGCAATCTGGCGTCAAACATCTCGCGCTCAACCAAGCCTTCCTGGCCACGCTCCGACCGTTCACCCGACCAGAAAACAACCCGTGCCGCAGGCCCGGATGCACACCGTGCGGCAGGCGCCAAACCTGCTTCGGTCAGACTGACGAGCGCGCGCGCTGACAGGCCCTGAACGCCCGTCGTCACACCCTTGCTCACCACCGCCGTCGTAAATCCTTTGCCCGCCAGTGCCGCGGCCGCGGCGCAACCCGCAGGTCCCGACCCCAAGATCACAACATCAAACAGCCGGCTCACGGCCCAACTCCTTGATTTGTTGCTCGCGCAGCAAGTACTTCTGCACCTTGCCGGTCACGGTCATCGGAAAGACTTCCACGAACCGGACAAAGCGGGGTACCTTGAAGTGAGCGATCTGCTCCCGGCAGTAGTCGAGAATCTCACTCTCAGTGCAGCTTGCCCCTTCACGCAGACGAATGGCCGCGCAGACCACTTCGCCATACTGCTGATCGGGAACACCGACGACCGCTACATCCAGGACTTGCGGATGCTGCAGCAGGTACTCCTCGATCTCCCGCGGATAGATGTTCTCCCCACCGCGAATGATCATGTCCTTGACGCGTCCGACGATACTGCAATAGCCCTCTTCATCAAGAGTTGCCAGATCGCCTGTATGCATCCAACCGGCCGCATCGAGACATTCTGACGTCCGCTCCGGATCGTCCCAATAGCCGCGCATCACGTTATAGCCGCGGGTGACCAACTCACCGCGCTCGCCACGAGGTACGACATTTCCGTCAGAGTCGACGAGCTTCACCTGGACATGGGGATGGATGCGGCCAACGGTTCCGACTCGCTTCTCCAGGGGATCGTCGACACCGGACTGGAAGCTCACCGGGCTCGTCTCGGTCATGCCGTAGCAGATGGTGATCCGTTCCATGTGCATCTCGGCGATCACCCGCCGCATGATAGCGATTGGACAGGGAGCGCCAGCCATGATGCCCGTGCGCAGCGATGAGAGATCGAAGTCGCGGAAGCGCGGATGTTCCAACTCTGCGATAAACATGGTCGGCACGCCGTAGAGTGCGGTGCAACGCTCTTCGGCGACGGCCGCCAGCGTGGCGTGCGCATCGAACGATTCCGCCGGCAATACAACGGTCGCCCCATGAGTCACCGCGCCCAGCACCCCCATGACCATTCCAAAGCAATGGTACAGCGGTACGGGAACGCAGATGCGATCCCCGGGCAGCGTCTTCATGCCGCGGGCCACGAAGAAACCATTGTTGACGATGTTGAAATGACTGAGAGTGGCGCCCTTGGGCAGCCCGGTGGTGCCGCTGGTGAACTGAATGTTGACGGGCTCGTCCGGATCGGTTCGGGGCAACGTTGCCTCGCCCATAGACGACAGAAGATCGTCGAAGGCAAGCATCCCGGGCACCTCACCGGGACCCAGTTGTATCAGGTATTCGAGATCGGGGAATGCCTCGCATGGCAAACGGCCGGTCTGTGATGGCTCGCCGATCAAGGACCGGAGGATTGCGACGTAGTTGCTGCTCTTGTGTGCGAGTGCCAGGATCAATGCACGGCACCCGACCTTGCGCAATGCGTGGCTCAGCTCGGAGGCGCGATAGGCGGGGTTGATGTTGACGAGAATCATACCCGCGCGCGCGGTCGCGAACTGCGTGAGGATCCATTCAGCATTGTTCGGCGACCAGATCCCGACCCGGTCTCCGGGCCGCAATCCCAACGCCAGAAGGCCACGCGCGAGCTCTGTCACCCGCCGATCGAGCTCACGATACGTCCAGCGAATCGACTGGTGGCGTACCACGAGGGCCTCTGTCTCCGGCCATTTCTCTGCCGTCTCACTCAGAACCCCGCCGACGCTTCGGTACAGCAGGGGCTCGTCGCTGACTCCGGAAACGTAGCTCGGTACGCCGTTCATACAACTTCCGTCAGATCAGAATCGATAGGTTGCATCCACGCCGTAGGTACGCGGTACACCTCGATGCCGGTAGTCATATCCCAGCCCCTGAAGGTCGACCGCGTTGGTCAGATAGAATGTATCACCCAGGTTGTTGCCCCACAGGCCGAGCTCCCAGTTGTCCGACACGCCATGCATCGACAGGCGTGCGTTGACCAGAGAATACGCCTTTTGCGAGATTGCATCCTCCTGAGGCAAGGCCAGGTACTGCTTGGCGCTGTAGCTCGAATCGACATGCAGCCGCAAGCTCATGAACGAGCCGGTCCAGGCATCCCAATCGGCGCCCAGGTTGCCGGATACACTCGGGGCGTTCGGCAATTTCTGTCCGGATATATCGCCGCTCGCCAGTTGTCCTTCCTGCACCTTGGAGTTGAGGAACCCCATGCCGAGGCGCGCCGTGAAGGTGCGCACCGGCCGGGCGGTGATTTCGATCTCACCGCCGTCGATCTTCGACTTGCCGAGATTCACCAACGGCTGCTGACCGGTCGGATAGACGTTGACGATCTGTTGGTTCTTGTATTGGTAGTGGAACACGGCCCCATCCACCTGCAGCCGGTTGGCAAGCCAGCTCGTCTTGAATCCCGCCTCGACGGAATCGAGGGTTTCCGGCTTCACGGTGGTGAAGTCCGAATTGGTGAACAGGAATTGGGCGTTGAATGCCGCCGAGCGATAGCCGCGGCTGTAGCTCAGGTAGATCAGGCTGTCGCGGGTGGGTGTGAAATCCACGCCGGCGCGGCCGGTGACCGATGAATTGTGAAAGGACTGAGTGAACTTCTGGTTGACAGCCTGTTCGTAGCCGGGCGTTCCAGGCAATGCCAACACCGGCACGTCCGAAGCGAGAATATTGGCAATCGGTACCTCGTCCGGGCCGCGCAATTGATCCAGCGCGTTCTTCTGCTCGCCCGTGTCATGGTTGTAACGGACACCGCCGCGCAGCTTGACCAGCGGCGACAGCTTGTAGCTGCCGTCGGAATAGACGGCCCAGCTGTTCTTGATCTGGTCGAACGAGTTGTAGTAACGGCAGGAAGCGTTGACGAAAAATCCCGCCGGGTAGCCGGCATCGGGCGTGTTGAAGCTGGAGTCCGCGCAATCCTGGTAGTTGATCCGGCCGTCGCCGTTGTAGTCCAGGAAATTGTAGAACTGGTTCTCCGTGGAGTTGAAGATCGCCTCGTGCTGATAGTAGGCGCCGATGATGTAGCTCAGGGCATCCTCTCCAGTGGTGCTGAGCCGGATGTCCTGTGCAACCTGATGGGTCTTGCCGATGTAGGGTATTTTGAAGATATCGATGCCCGCGCCATCGGTACCCTCGGGGTTGAACAGCGAACCCTGATCCCACGAGCTGATCGCTGTGATCGCGTACGAATCGGACAATGCCCAGTGAGTTGTCAGCGAGACGCCCTGGTTGTCCTGACGTCGTCGTGGCGTGTAGTTCTGAGCCACGGTGTCGTTTCCGAGCGGCGTGCCGGTCGCCGTGCCGTCGCTCGTAGGATAGTAGGCCCCCACGAGACCGATACCGAGATCGCTCACGCGTCCCGGAATGATCGCGTAGTTCTGCGGGTCCTGCATACTCTTCGAATAACGCAGAGTGAAGTCCAGCGCGTCGGTCGCCTTGAACAACAGGCTCAGCCTGACACCATACTGGTCGACGCCCTCGAGATCAGGATGACCGGGCAGGATGTTGTGCACGAAGCCATCAGCCTTCGTGTACGTCATCGCAACGCGAACCGCCACCCGATCGGGAATGAGAGCAGTCTGAAACGCGCCCTGCGCTTCGCGCCGGTTGTAATTGCCGCCACCGATCTTCAGGTAGCCTTCGGTATCGAATCCCGGCTTGTGGGTGATGAAGTTGATTGCACCCCCGGTGGTGTTCTTTCCATACAGGGTACCCTGCGGTCCGCGCAGCACCTCGACGCGCTCGAGGTCATACAGCTCGACACCGAACAGGACGAAATTGCCTTTGTACACTTCGTCGATGTAGCTGGCCACTGGGCTCGACTGGCTGAGGCTGTAGTCGAACATCGACACGCCGCGCAGCGAGAACAGGGGCGAACCCTCGCCCACGATGCCGTTTACCTGCAGGTTGGGAATCTGGGCGGCCAACTTGGACGCATCGTCCAGCTTCAACGCTCCCAGTTGGGTCGAGGTCAGGGCGGTCACGGAGACCGGCACGCTCTGCAGATTCTCGGCGCGCTTCTGCGCGGTCACGACAACCTCCTGCAATCCTTCGCCGGAGTCCCCGGCCTCCTGGGCGAAACTCGCGCCGCTGGAAGCAAGCAGAATGGACGCCACGGCAAAACCGACTTTCATTATTGATCCCCTCGAGCCGCGTAGTTGATGCAGAGCGACTTGCTTTCCAGGTACGAGTAGACCGCTTCGCGCCCCAGCTCACGGCCCCAACCCGATTGTTTGTAACCTCCGAACGGCATCGTTGCATCCAGAACGTTGTGACAGTTGACCCAGATGGTGCCCGCACGCAGCCGCGGAGCAATCCCGAATACCTTGTTCACATCCCGGGTCCAGACACTGGCGCCGAGCCCGTAGATGGAGTCATTCGCGGTGCGTACGACCTGGCTCAGATCCGCAAACGGCTCGACCACGAGGACGGGGCCAAATATCTCTTCGCGCACAATCGACATGTCAGGTGTGACATCGGCAAACACCGTGGGCTCGACGTAGTAGCCCGGCGAGCTCAGCGCTTTGCCGCCGGACGCGGCTCGCGCGCCCGCCGCCAATCCCTCGCCGATATACCTCATCACGCGATCTTTCTGAATCGCGGAGACGAGCGGCCCCAACTGCGCCGTTGGATCGAGTCCGGGTCCCACCTTGAGCGCCTTGGCCTGCTCGGCGAGCCCGGCAACCATGTCCGCGAAATGACGCTCCGCAACATACAACCGTGAGCCCGCACAGCAGGTCTGACCCTGGTTGAAGAAAATCGCACTGGCGGCTCCGGGAATGGCCGTGTTCAGATCCGCGTCGTCCAGCACGATCACGGGGGACTTGCCACCGAGCTCGACCGTCACTTTTTTCATGTTGCCGGCAGCGGCCCGCACAATGAGGCGGCCCACTTCGGTCGAACCGGTGAACGTGATCTTGTCGACGTCCGGATGCTCGGCGAGGGCTGCGCCCGCGGTCGGTCCCATCCCGGTCACGATGTTGATCACTCCAGGAGGAAAGCCCGCCTCCAGGGCAAGCTCGCCCAGCCGCAATGCGCTGAGCGGCGTCTCTTCCGCGGGCTTCAATACTACGGTACAGCCGGCAGCCAGGGCCGGCGCGAGCTTCCAGGTCGCCAGCAGAAACGGAAAGTTCCAGGCGATGATGGCTCCCACCACGCCGACCGCTTCCCGTTGCGAGAAGGCGGCATATTCGTGTCCGGGTACCAGGGTTCCGGAGATCGGCAGGGTCTGACCTTCGAGCTTGGTCGGCCAGCCCGCCATATAACGCCACACCTCCAGCGCGTGTTTGATATCCACGTGCCGCGCCATGAGCACTGACTTGCCGTTGTCGATGGCCTCGAGCTCGGCGAGCGCATCGGCGTTGGCCTCAATGAGATCGGCCAGTTTGTGGAGCAACCGCTCACGCTCCAATGGCTTCAGCCGCGACCAGGCGGGCGCCTCGAACGCCCGGCGTGCAGCCGCGACGGCCCGATCGATGTCAGCCCGCTCACCCTGCGCGACGCGTGCAATGACCTGATCGCTGGAGGGATCCCTGACCTCGAAAGTCTGACCACTCGCCGCTTCCACCCACCGCCCGTCAATCAGTAGACGATGGGGACGAGCGAGAAATGCAGCGTTGGCCGGCCGGATAGCGGCCAGGTCGTTACCCAGCCCCTCGCGTAAGGAAAGCGAATCCGATCTGACAGCTTGCATGACACCCCCCCACCGCTTTCGCCCGAGTATTGAGGAGCGGCGGGAGTGTTCCTATGAGTCGTTCGCAGGGGTACCCCTACTTTGGTATCAGTTTCGCGAGTGACGGCCGGCTGACGTACCATCAACCAATGGGAAATCCCCCCAATGCCGACGCCAAGCGCGTACTCATCGCCGACGACCACCCACTCTATCGGGACGCCTTGCAGGCGATCGTTCCGCAGGCCCTGCCCAATGCGCAGATGTCCGAAGCCGCGTGCCAGCAGGAAGCGCTCGACAGTGTTGCTTCCGACTCCTCGTTCGACCTGATTGTGCTCGATCTGAATCTTCCCGGTGCCACGGGCCTGTCGTGTCTGCGGCACTTGCGTGAGACAGCGCCGCTCACTCCAATCATGGTGGTCTCCGGAAATGACGATCCGGCGACCATGCGTGACGTGGTCCTGGCAGGGGCCACCGGCTACGTGCCGAAGTCCGCCCCGCGGCAGGTTTTGATTGACGCAATCCGAGTCATCATGGGCGGGGGAACCTACCTGCCCACGGCGGCGGTGATGGCACTTCGCCAGGCCCACTCTGCGAATCCACCCACCGCGAGAGCCGCTGCCAGCGATGACCTGACGCAGCGACAGAAGAGAGTGCTCGAGCTGCTGGCGCAAGGGTTGTCGAACAAACACATTGCACGCGAGCTGCAGATCAGCGAAATCACGGTCAAAGCCCACGTCTCGCTGATTCTGAAGAAGCTCGGGGTCAACAACCGGGTGCAGGCCGCGATGGAGGCGCGCAAGCTGCTTTGATTGGCGCGGCACTGGCCGCGCAGAGCCCGGGTTCTTTTCCGCCGGCAAAAAGCGTGGTTTTTGCCGGCTGCGCGGGTGGGAAAGCGCCTGCGGCGCGTTGGGCGTTCGGGCTGTCAGTCCTGGCGCGGGACTGGCCGCGCGCCGCTCGCTACACCACGACCCGATCGATCATCGCGCGCAGTTTCGCGAGATTCAGCGGCTTGTCGAGCACGACGAAACCCCTCTCCTGCAGGCTCTTGCGCAAGGCCGGATCCGGATCGCTCGTCATGATGGCTGCCGCTGAGCGCCGATCAAACTCCCGCTGCACCTCCGCAATGGCTTCATCACCCGTTGAGCCGTCGGCAAGATGGTAGTCGGAGACAATCAGATCCGGCTCCAGATCCGCGGAAATGAGCTGCACGACGGCATCGGTTGCCGCCGTGGCAGTGACAGCCCGGCAGCCCCACTTTGCAAGCACTGCCGCCATGCCGGCCAGGGCATCTTCGTTGTCGTCAATGACAACCACCAATGCAGTACGCGAGTGACGCACACCCGCGGTGGAATTCTGCCAGCGTCCCTCCACGCCCCCCTCGCTCTCGGAGCCGTATGGCACGACCACCGCAAACAAGGATCCTCTGCCCGGAAGTGACCTGACCACTCGCTCGAGGGACAGCAGATTCGAGATACGACTCACGATCGACAACCCGAGACCAATCCCCGTGTTGTTGCGGCGCGCTTCGCTGGGAACCTGGTAATACGCATCGAAGATCGCCTCGAGATGGCCGCTCTCGATACCCACACCCGTGTCGTACACACAGATCATCAAGCCCTCGGCCCGACGGCGACATCCGATCAGAACATGGCCACGCGGCGTGTAGCGGATGGCGTTGGAAATCAGATTGCGCAGCACCGTCTCCAGAAGATGCGCGTCAGTGCGGATCCAGGCGTCGCTCGGCCGGAACCGCAAACCGATGCCGGCCGCACGCGCCACAGCCTGGAATTCAGGCCCCAGGCGCTCGAGCAACGCCGCTATCGGGAAGTCCACTACATTGGCCTCGATGTCACCGCCATCCAGGCGCGCGACATCGAGCAGCGTGCCCAGCAGGTTGTTCAAGGCAGCCAGCGCCAGTCGGGAGCGGCGCACCAGGCTCCGATCGGTCTCGGCCAGCGCGGCATCGTCGATGGACTCCAGAAACAACAGGGCGGAATTCAACGGCTGGCGCAGATCATGGCTCGCCGCCGCCAGGAACCGGGTCTTGCTCTGGTTGGCGAGCTCCGCCTGTTGCTTGGCCTGCTTGAGGGCGAACTCGATCTCCCGGCGCGATTGCAACTCGCGCTTGAGCCGATCGTTCAGCAACTCCAACTCGCGGGTCCGGGCCCGCACGGTTTCTTCGAGCTTGGCTGCCGCCTGAAACCAGGAAAACGGGGTGCCCTGGCTGTCCACGGCACGTTCGACACGGTCCATCAAGGCACGCACTGTCTTGCGCAGCGCGGCGTTCTCTTTTCGCAACCGCTGCATCTGCGTCGCCGTCGATGAAGAACGGCTCTTGCGTTTCGCAGGCATGGCTAACGCGGAGCCGCTACCCCCAGGCAGGTGAACGAGTTGTTGGCATGAATGGTATTGAACTGCTCACCCAGTGTCGCAAAGCCAACGACGCGATTGCTCGCCAGAATCGTGTTTATCCGCCGCGTCAGGCCGCGTTGCTCCATCAATGCCGTGCGGGCCGCGCAGTCGAAGCCGATGACCAGCTCCGGCCTGCCGATGGTTGTTTTCATGTTAGCAAACATCTCGCGCAGCCGTACCACCATGTCGGCAGGCTTGGCGACGGTCACCACCAATCCCCGCTCCATGGCACATGCGAACTCGATGGTGCCGTTCTCATAGATCCGCTGCATGCCGCGCGCGAAGTACTGGTCGCCGATGCGGATCATGAACGGATAGGGGGCGAACGAGCCCGCCCGGTGCACGTCCTTCTTCAGTCGGCACGCACGGGAGTAGACCTCCAGTGCATTCTCGCCGTCGATCTCATGAACCAACCGCTTCTCAGGATCGGCTTCCGTGATGACGAAACGGCGGCGCCCGGGACTGAAGTGGTGATGGCTCAGTGCGAGCACCGGTTCTTCACACGCCACCAGAGTCAACACGGCTGCATTGCGCAATGCGCGCTTGCCATAGAGTATCCGCGGTCCGCCCGACCCGGACGGATTGAAGTAAGTGTCGCCGGCAGAGCCCCCCACAATAGGGACTCCCCCCAACTCCGTACCCAGACTCGCGATGAGCCGCTCCTCGCAGCGGGGCCCCGCATCCACGAGCAACATTGCAAACAGGTGTGGCAGCCGGGACTGACGGCCTCTCTCGAGCCGCGCACGCAAGGCGCGTATCAGTTCGCGCGCATCAGGCAATCCAAAGCGCCTGACATCCTCAATGGGCGCATCGGCGACCTTGAACCGGCCGGCTGGCAGGCGAAAACCGGTCAGCCCTGCCTGCAGAAATCCATCGATGCCGATTGCCCGGCTCGTCGCTGCCGCTATGACCCGCTTTCGTCCGCGTGCGTGCAGTGCGTTACCCAGCTTGCGAAGGTCATAGTGGGCACAGCAGAACAACACGGTGAAATCATCGGCATCACCGGGTGATTGTGCGACCACTTGCGCGGCAGCCTCACCTTCAGTCGTGGCAGTTGCGCTCAGCAGAGCAATGGGCTGCGCTCGGGTTCGTGTCGGTGGCAAGATCCTCTTCCCAAAATTCATTGGGGCGCCGGGGTGGGATGATGCCACGCAGCCGGGCACACGCCGCAGTCCACTCGTGGGGGGACCCACGAGCCCTCGAGACAATTGACGCGCGAAGCGCACTCTGCTAGGCCTGTTCGGCTCTGTCGCCGCGATAACTCAGAAGGAAGGGCCAGCGATAGACTGTCAACAGAACCGCGCAGATGCAGCCGATCCCGCCACTGATGACGGCGAACGGTGCGCCTGCGAACTGCGCCACGGCCCCGGCCTCCAGCTCACCGAGTTGGGGGCCCCCGGTAAAGAAGATCTGGTTGATGCTGACCATGCGGCCGCGCATCTCATCGGGAGTCTGCATTTGGCGGATGGTGTTGCGCAGAATGGTGCTGACTGCGTCGGCGGCTCCGATGAATGTCAGAGCGAGCAATCCCCAGCCAACACTGCGTGAGAATCCAAACGCGACGGTCGCGGACCCGTACGCGAGGACAGCCACTATGAAGAGCATTCCCTGTCGGCGGATCAGGCCGAATTGGCTGATGACCAGGGCAGCTATGACCGCCCCGAGTGCCTGGGCCGCGGACAGCCAGCCGTACTCGATCTCGCCGGCCAGAAATACATCGACCACGAAGATGGGCAACAGGGCGTTGGCCGAGGAGAAGAGAGTTGCAAGGAAGTCGATGAGCATGGTCGACAGGATCATCGGGCTGTCGCGCACGAAGCGAATGCCCTCGGCAATGGCCTGCAGATTCAGTCCTCGTCCTGCGACGATCGACCGCGACTGAGCGATGGGTCCCATGCGCCAGAGAGCGAACAGAACTCCGCCGAAGGTCAGAGTGTTGATCAGGTAGGTGTAGCCTTGTCCCCAGTAGGCGATGACCGCGCCGCTGAGAGCAGGACCGCTCACGGCACCCAACTGCCTTCCCATGGAGATCATGCTGAATGCGTTGGGCAGGTGCTCTGTTGGAACGAGGTTGGGGACGATGGATTGCCGCGAGGGAGCATCGAATGCCGCGGCGATCGCGGATATCGACGTCAGCAGGTAGAGCTCCCAGACGGCGACGTGGCCCGTGAAAGTCAGCAGCGCAAGGATCAGCGCGGTCGCTGCCATCGCGGTCTGGGCGTAGAACATGACTCGTCGGCGGTCGTGCGTATCCGCGAGGGTCCCACCGATCAACGAGAAGATGACAATGGGGAGGAATCGGGCCAAGCCGACAACACCCAAGGCGATGGGCAAGATCGACAGGGTGCGGACGTGCCACAGCAGTGCCCAGGCCTGCATCTGCGAGCCGGCCTGCGAGATGGTCAGCCCGAGCCAGAGAAGCCGGAATTGCCGATACCGGAGTGACGTCGGCATGTGCATCTTCACGGCTTCTCCGGCTGCGCGCCGGGAAGAGTCACTAGTCGTTCGCCCGCCAGGGCGCGAACATTTCCTCGATCTTGCGGACAATGGATGTGAGTGCCACACCCAACAGCATGAGAATCAGAATCGGTACGAACATGGAGGCCGTGTCGTACTGGTTGCCGTATTTGACGATCAGGGCGCCGAGGCCGGTGATGGCGGTGAAGAATTCGGCGGCCACCATGCCGATGATCGCGCGCCCTATTCCCAGGCGCAGGCCTGTCATGATGAAGGGCGTGACGGCCGGGATGATGATCTTCATGAACACCTGGCGTTCGTTGGCGGCGAAGGCAGTGCCCACATCGATGAGTGATCGAGGGATGTTCCTGACGCCCGAGGCGGTGTTGATCAGGACGGGGAATACCGCAAGGATCGTCACAATGAAGAGCTTCGCGGAATCGCCCAGACCGAACCAGAGGATCACCAGCGGGATGATCGCGATCAGGGGTGTTGCGTAGAGCGCGTTGATCAACCAGTCGGTGGCGGCGTCTACGGCCTTATAGCGACCGATCAAAAGGCCCACGACGATGCCGATGAGGCTGGCGCTCGTAAAACCAACCAGCAGTGTGCGCAGGCTGCTGCCCAGCGCCACGAGCAGCTCGCCGCTCCCGATCATTCCGACGGCAGCATGAATGATGGCCGTGGGATAGGACATGAACAGCGGATTGATCTGGCGTCCGCCGATTTCCCACGCAATCAGTACTACGACAATTGAGCAGAGCCGGATGATCCAGGACTTGTCGCGGGCCCGCACGGGTGCGCTGGACTCCTGGGCCGAGTCCTCGACCTGCGGTTCGCTGACCTTGGCTTGCGTGGGCATCTGGATGTTGGTTCCGGCGCTCATGCGGCGAGCGGGGTCGAGGCGCGAATGAGCGACCACATCTCGGCGCGGATTTCCTGGAACAACGGGTTGCCCCGCAGCTCGACCAGCTCCGGGCGCGGATGTCCGAATGGGATTTCGATGAGTTTCTTGACGCGGCCGGGTTTTGCGGCCAGTACGACGACCCGGTCACTCAGATAGATAGCTTCGTCCAGATCATGGGTGACGAAAAGCGTCGTCTTGCCGGTTTCAACGTGGATTCTCAGGAGCTCCGCCTGCAGCACCTCGCGGGTTTGCGCATCAAGAGCGCTGAAGGGCTCGTCCATCAGCAGAATGGCGGGGTCGATTGCCAGGGCACGTGCGAGGCCGATGCGCTGCTGCATGCCGCCGGAGAGCTGGTGTGGATATTGTTCTGCCGCGTGGCCGAGTCCCACCAGCTCGAGGAGGCGGGTCACCGAGCGGGCGCGCTCCTCTTTCGGAACTCCTTGCAGCTCGAGGCCGAATTCGACGTTGCGGCGGGCCGAACGCCACGGCAGCAGGCTGGCTTGTTGGAACACGAACCCACGGTCACGCCCGGGCGCCGTGACGGATTTGCCATCGACCAGGATCGAGCCGGAGTCGAGGGTCTGCAGGCCCTGGATCGTGCGCAGCAGGGTTGTTTTGCCGCAGCCGCTCTCGCCGATCAGTGAACAGATTTCGCCCTGGGGCACATCGAAGCTCACATTGCGCAGTACGGGCACCGGATCGCCTTTGCTCCCGGGTGCGCCACGCACGTGAAACATCTTGCAGACGTTCTGCACGCTCAGTTTGATTGCCTTGCCTGCCATTGGGGTGTGTTCCGCCAGGTGTTCAGACTCCGGCCAGTTTACGGCCCTTTTCCAAAGGCGCCAGGCTCCGGACCGGGGAAGCCAGTAGCAAACGATAACCCTCCTGCAGAACGCGCTCAACGTTGTCTGCGCCGACGTGAGGATGCCCGACGGGGACGTTGTATTCACGGCCCGCCGCCAGAACTTCAGCCATAGCCGAGCGTACTTCAGGGTGATCGTACTGGCGGGGTACTCCGAGCTCCTGGCTGAGATCGCCCTCGCCGATCAGTATTGCGCCGATGCCCGGGACCTCCTTCAGCATCGATCGCAGGTTCTGGATTCCCTGCGTGTCCTCGATCATGAGAATCACGAGAATCTCGCCGTTGGGATCGAGAGGCCACACATCAGCCTTTGTGTAGTATTCCTTCTGCGTCAGACCCCAATATCGGCAGGCGGATGTGGGTCCGTCACCGCGGACACCCGCGGGCTCATAGTTGGGTGAACCTTTGGGCCGCGGATAGCGACAGGATGCTACTGCATTCATCGCCTGTTCCACCGTACCAACATGAGGCCAGACGATGCCATATACACCGCGGTCCAGAGCTTGCTTCGCGACCCACTGGTTACGCTCTTCGCCGTTGGGCGGGATGCGTACAATGGGAGTGATCGCGGGCGCTACAGATCCTGACTTCGCGATCTGAGCGCGATTCAGCAGGTATTGCAGTGCATCCTGCAGGCCGACCGGATCCCAGGCGTTGTGTTCCATCTCGAAGATGACGCCGTCGTACGGCGATGTGCTGAAAGCGATTGCGGTGGTCTTGTCGGCGCTGGCGAAAGAAGCGAACGCAGGTTTGCCGCTTTCCCAGGCGCGAATGACTCCATTGAGACGGCCAATTGACATGGTGGCTCCTGCGACTTCAGCCCAGGCCGCGGTCGGCGAGCGCCTGGTTGAGCCGCCCGTAAACTCGCCGGGCGTTGTGTTCGAAAATCTGCTCGCGCTGAGCCGGTGTCAGGTGGGTAGCTCCGTCAATGTAGCGGCGGGTGTCATCAAACCGATGGCCCGTCTCGGGATCGACGCTTCGGACCGCCCCAATCATCTCGGAAGCAAACAGGACGTTCTCGACCGGTACGACACTGGTGAGCAGATCAATTCCCTTCTGATGGTAGACACAGGTATCGAAAAAGACGTTATTGAGCAGCAGCTCGGGCAGCGGTGGCCGCTTCAGGTCCTGAGCCAGTCCCCGATAGCGGCCCCAGTGATAGGGTACCGCTCCGCCGCCATGCGGGATGATGAACTTGAGGGTTGGGAAATCCTTGAACAGATCGGAGGTCAGAAACTGCATGAAGGCGGCTGTATCGCCGTTCATATAATGGGCGCCGGTGCCATGGAAGTTTGGATTGCACGAGGCGGCGACGTGGACCATCGCGGGCACATCGAGCTCGACCATCTTCTCATAGAGCGGATACCAACACCGATCGGTCAATGGCGGACCCGTCCAGTAGCCACCGGTGGGATCGGGGTTGAGATTGCAGCCGATGAAGCCGAGCTCATTGACACAGCGCTCGAGCTCCGCGATGCAGGTTTTTGGCTCAACTCCGGGCGATTGGGGAAGTTGACACACACCGATGAAGCTCTGCGGATAAACACTGCACACTCGTGCGATCAGGTCGTTGCAGACACGCGACCACGCGCTGCTGGTTTCGAATGTGCCGATGTGATGTGCCATCTTGCCGGCACCCGGCGAGAAGATAGCTACGTCGGTGCCGCGATCGCGTTGCAACTCGAGTTGCGCCGGCTCGAGCGTGTTGCGGATTTCGTCGTCGGAGATTTTTGGGTCGGCGATGGCTGCGCCGGAACCGGGATTTTTCAGCGCGGCGATCTGTGCTTTACGAAATAGGGGCAGCGCTTCGGGGGCCGTTGTGTAGTGACCGTGACAGTCGATGATCATGGGGGCGCCTGCTTAGTCCTTCAGTACCGGATAGAGCGACTGTGCGGTCTTGGCGAAGATCCAACTCTGATCGGCTTCTGACACCGTCCGCAGCGCCTTGCTGGCGGCGGCCACGATGTCGCTCATCGTTCCGGGGCTGGCCGGATAGTTGGATCCCCAGGCAATGCGGTTGGCGCCGAACACCCTGACGAGCTTCGGCATCAGGGTGTCGGTGTCCGCTTTGCCTTTGATCATGCTCTTCAGCGCTGAAGGGGTGAACTTCAGATAGACGTTGGGGAAGGCCGCCAACGTGTAGTAGTCCCTGGCGGCCTCGTACGGGGGACCGTCGTCGACCGGTGGCCGGCCGAGGTGATCAATCACCAGTTTTACTTTCGGGAAGCGCTTCAGGGTGCTTTTGATCTGATCGAGACCGGGACCGGTGCCGTGCATGTTGGTGGCCACTGAGATGCCGAGCTCGGATGCGCATTCCCAGGCCGGGAACGTCTTCGGATCATCGAGTGCGAGCCAGGCTTCCTTCATGGTGCTGCCGCGCGCATAGATGCGCATTCCGGTGAGACCCTTGCTGTACCAGTAGCGCATGCGCTCCGGAGCATCTGCCTCGGTTACGTTCACCGAGAAAACTCCTGTGAAACGCTTCGGATGCGCGGCGACCGCATCAGCGACGTAGTCGTTGTTGAATCCATAGGTCGTCGATGAGTGCACAATGGCGGCCTTCTCGACCCCGCCTTCATCCATTGCCGCAATCAACTCCTCGAGGGTGACTGAGCGCTCTTTCGACCACTCCGAGCGCGTGCCGCCGATCGGCGTGACCGGATAGCGAACCGTGTCGGTGGCAACGATGTGCGGATGGATATCGACGTACTTCGAAGACATGCGGGCAACCTCTAAATTGTTTGAAAGCCGCTCACGCGTTTATGTTGAGGAACAGGTCATCGACGCTGAGCTTGCGTGGAGTCAATCCCTGCTGATGGGCGTACAAGGCGAGTGTTTCGATGCTGCGCCGGTTGACTTCGAGTCCGTAGGGAAGCGGATCATCGCCGACCACCTGCATCTGTTTGATGTAACGCGCATCGTTCTTGCCGCTGGTCGCGCCGCTGCGCAGGCGATCTACGTAGATCTGTTTGGATTCCAGGAAGGCGTTGAAGATGTTCTGCGCCAGGCCCGGATTCGCTTTGAGGATCTCGTCTTTGATGACCAGCGTGCTGTGCATCGGGTAGATACCGGTGCGCTCATACCACTGTGCACCCAGCTCATCGGCATTGGGAAACAGCTCCCGGTAGCTTTCAGTCTCTTTGCGCTCCTTGGCCTGCCAGCCTGCCTTGGGTGGACCTTCGCGGCCGATGCCGGCGTTGGCGGCGAACCCTGCCTGTATCTCGCCCGATGCCATCATGGAGGCGAGTGACTTGCCCTCCTCCACATGCACAACGTTGGGCGGGAGTTTCAACTGCACGACGTGCTCTTCATCGTCAACGACCCAGGTGACCCTGGAGGAATCCAACCCGTACTCGTTGACGAGGATGCCTCGTGTCCAAACACCCGTTGTCACCGTGTACGCGCGGACACCGACTTTCTTGCCTTCCAGGTCCTTCGGACCGTTGATGCCGGCGTCGTCACGGACTAACAGCCCCGCATGGTGAAAGCGGCGCTCGAAGAAAATCGGCAATGCTGTGAACGGCGCGCCGTAGGCCTTTGCGATGATGTAGGTGGTCGGTGCCAGCTCGCAGACATCATAGGCCACTTCGCGCACCATGCGGCGGAAGGCCAGAATCTGTGGCTCGACCTCGATGAATTCCAACTTCGCACCTGCGGGACTTACCTGGCCGCTTTTGAGTGCGGCCGTGTGTCCGTGTGTGCGCAGGGCTGTTGTGAGAGTGAGATCTTGGGTTGAGTTGCTCAAGGGACGGTCACCGCGTTGGGGTGTGTGTCCCTTGAATTAGAGCAGTGATTGGGCGCTACGAGATATAAGAAACGCGGTGTGACGCATCACTTCTACAGGGGCGGCGCAGCGTCCCTGTAGCGCAGCATGTCAGGACACGCTGAGAGTCCCCGCCGCGGTGCGTCCGACGCGGCTGGAGCTGCTTCTCTGGGTATCCTGGGTCGGCTTCAGTGAGCGCACGATACGCTTCTGAATGAGCTGAATGAAGCTTGCCTGGCGTTGCGTCGGCAGCCAGTTTTCGCGCAAGGTCAGGCCGAAGGTGGGAACCGGCTCGATGGGGCCGAGATAGGGTACGGCCGTGAGGGTGTCTTCCTCACACATCAACTCATAAGAAGTCAGCAGCGTAATGCGGTCACTTTCGGCCAACAGGACGCGAACCGTGGGCAGCGAGCTCGTTTGAATCCGGACCACGGGCTTGCGGTGATTCTTGAACATTTCATCAAATCGCGCGCGGCGGCCCCCTTCCGGAGAGCCGACGACCCATTCGTATTCGCTGAGGTCTTCGAGCGTGACCGACTTGCGCTGTACGAGCGGATGGCCGTGGCGGGCAACGATTGCGTAGGGTGTTTCACCCAGCGGCTCCTGGATCAGATCCGTGGTGCCCGGGTCCTTGAGCAGGCCGATGACGGCATCGACATCACCGCAGCGAAGCGATCGCATCATCTCCTTGGGCGTGCCGGTCACGATGCGGATGTTGGCGTTGGGATACGAAGTGGCGAACTCATTGACTACTGAAGCCAACATGACGCTGCCCGCCACGCGCATGGCGCCGATGACAATTTCACCCCCGGTGTTGCCTTTCGCCGTCTCGACCTCATCCAGGCCGAGCTCGATTTCCTTCTGCGCCAACTTGAGGCGGCGGGCAAACTCGGAGGCCGCCGGCGTCGCGACGATTCCCGAAGCAGTCTGAGTAAAAAGCGGCTTGTGCAGTGTGCGCTCCAGATCGCGCACGGAGCGATGCAGGGAGGCTTGTGACACTGCGAGAGTCTGCGCCGACTGCATGAAGGAGCCCGTTTCGACGATGCAGATCAGAGATTGCAGCTGTCCTCTGGAGATGCGAGTGGCGATTCGCTGCAGCGGCACGGGCGAACCGCACACGCCCAGCTCGACCAGGGCTTCCTCCAGCTGAGCGAAAAATCGCTGCGTCCTGCGATGAAAGACCTGACCAAACTCGTTGAGGTAGGTGCCCCGGGCGCAACGCTGTAACAGCTCAACGCCGATCTGCTCTTCGAGCTTGGCGATGGCTTGTGTTACCGCCGGTTGTGACACGTGACATTCTTCTGAAGCGCGCTGCACTCCATGCAACTGGGCAACGCTGTCGAATACCTTCAGGTGCCGGATGCTGGCAGGCCAATCCCGCGATTTGGACGTCACGTCTGTCATCGAACCCCCCTCGAGTGCCGACTTTCGTATACCGCTGCGGCTGTGAGGCGTCAAATTTCCTGCCGGTGAGCCATCAGAAAGGCTCGTGTACTGTCGAGAAACTCCGGGGTCGCGGCGGCTGTTCCATGGGAGGCGCCGGGGATCGTCACGAGCTGAAAATCGGTTCGCAGGGATTTCAGTTCCTGAAATTTCGGCAAGTACCCGTCGAGGGTCCCGACGACCCCCAGCGTCGGAACCTTCACCGCAGCCGCCTGCTCGCGAGTGATGGTTTGCGTCGCCTGACCTCGGCCGACCGCAGCCAGCGCAAAACGGTCGAAGTTTTTGTTGGCGAAGCACGCCGCCTGACGGCGCTTGAACTCATCTTCGGACATGGGGGGAGAGCCGACGGGGGCCCTGGCTTCGATCATTCCTCGGCTGATGCAATCGCGCTCCCGCTCGACCGCGTTCTGATCGGCCTGGCGGGTGTCTGCATCGGTCCAGTAGTACCGCCCTGGAGCGCCGCCCAGTGTGGCGGATTCAAAGCGCGCGGGTGCGATGACAATCAGATGGGCCACCGTCTGCGCGCCCATGGAGTATCCGACCAGGTGAGCTTTTCGGACCTGCAGATGATCCATCAGTCGCAGTACATCGAGGCTCATCTCGCGGCCGTATGCCTTCGGATCGTGTGGCTTACCACTCGCCCCGTGCCCACGGGCATCCATGGCGATGACGCGGAAGTTTACGGACAGTCGGTCGAGCAATCCGCTTTTGACCCAGTCCTGAGCTGAGCCGCCATTGCCGTGCAGGAGAATGACGACATCCCCGCTGCCGGCCTCGAGGTAGTGAATCTTCACACCCGCGGAGTCGAAGAAGTGATCGCTCAGCGCCGCGGCGCTCGCCGTCGCAAAAATCCACGCAGCCAGTAGCAGGAACGCGCTGCGGGCGAGCATTCTGTTCACTGGAGTCCCCCTTCCGACGCTCACACCGATGCTGAGCCTGGTGAGCACATCTGTCAACCATTACATGTATCTGAGTACCATTGTATACAGACGTATGTTGACAGGGCAAAATGGGGTGCATACAGTGAATGCGTTCCGGCGCTGAGGACTGACCGTGTCTGATTCGTTCAATGTCGCGAGCCTGATGGCGAAGTACTTCGCCCGGGCGAAGATTCCTTATGTTTTCGGCTATCCCGGCGATCCCACTGTTGAGTTCATCGAGCAGTGCCGGCGCGAGGATGTGCAGTTCGTGCTCACCTGCCGCGAGGGCACCGCCGGGTTGATGGCCGATGCGTTCGGGCAGCTGACCGGTCTGCCTGGCGTGTGCGTGTCCACGCTCGGGCCCGGCTCCACCAACCTGGTGAATGCCGTGGCGACGGCGTACCTGGATCGGACGCCGATGATTGCGATCTCAGGGCAGATCAGCACCCAGCTCGAGCCGGTCTTCACGCACCAGGTTGTCGATCACCGCCTGTTGTTTTCACCCGTCTCGAAGTGGGCCACCACGATCGTGCCGGAGGCCGCCGGCTCGATCATGCGCAAGGCATTTCGCATCGCTACCGCCGAACGCCCAGGTCCGGTCCATATCACCACAGCCTCAAACGTTTTGACTGCGGAGGCAATAGATCGCGAGCTGCGTCTGCCTCCGATTGCACCTGCGGCCACCGCCGGCGAAGCATTCACGGTAACGGGCGAGACCGCTCAACCCGCAGCGCTCCTGGAACGGGCGCGACGTCCAGTCCTTCTGGTTGGCATTTCTGCAGTTCGCGGCCGCTGTGGCCCGGCTCTGCGGGCCCTGTCGGAAGAGCTCGGACTACCGGTGGTTGTCTCTCCGAAGGCAAAAGGCATTTTGTCCGAGGATCACCCTTACTTTGCCGGCACGATCGATATGGCCTGCAACGAGAAGGTTTGGTCCTTCCTCGGCTCCGCGGATCTGATCCTGGCGGTGGGTTTTGACGCGGTCGAGCTGATCAAGCCCTGGAAGTTGGACGTGCCGGTGGTACACATCGATTCCACTCCAAACACCGATCAGGTGTATGCCGCCGACGTTGAGTTCGTCGGGTCGATCTCCACGATACTCGAGGCGTTTCGAGCTGCCGGCCGAGGTCACGCCCGCTGGTCGGAAGAGCAGGTGCGCAGCTACCGCACCGAGCTGTTCAACGAATACTACTCCGGGCGTGTTGAGGGGAAGCTCAATCCCAGCGACGTGGTGGACACAGTCCGCGCGGCGATGCCGATGTCGACCATCGCCACGACTGATGTCGGCTCTCACAAACTGTTGGTGGGCCAGGGTTGGCGTGCCTATCAGCCGACGTCGCTGCTCATGACGAACGGCCTGTCTTCGATGGGATTCTCGTTACCTGGCTCGATGACGGCAAAGCTGGTGCATCGGGATCGGCCTGTGGTGTGTTTCACAGGCGATGGGGGTCTGGCCATGGTTCAGTCGGAATTGCGGGTCGCCTCCTCATTGGGACTCGGCATCGTGGTGGTGGTCTTCTGTGACAACAGTCTGCATCGCATTGAGGTGAAGCAGATGGCCCGGAAGTATCCGAGCAGCGGCACAAGGTTTGAGCCCAGCGACATCGTCAAGCTGGCGCAGGCCATGGGCTGCGATGGCGAACGTGTGGATTCACAGAAAGCATTGGCTGCGGTGCTCTCGCATGCAACGGACCTGACTCGCCCGCTCGTCATCGAAGCGCATATCGATTCCTCCCAGTATGTCGCGCAATACTGATCCCATGATTCTGCGTAAGCTGGCCGACTATGTTTGTGACCTGCGGACGCGCGCGCTTCCAGGCGATGTCACGCATGCGGCGGCACGCTGCCTGGTGGATTGGATGGCGGCCACTATTCCGGGCGGCGCACAGCCGCCGGCCACGTTGCTCTCTCTTGCGTTAGGTGGCGAGGTGGGCACGGGACTGGCGTCCTTGATCCCGTCCGGGCGCAAGGCATTGGCGCGGGCGGCCGCGCTGATCAACGGGTCTGCCGCGCATACGATCGAATTCGACGATATTTATCGTGATGCTCTCTATCATCCCGGAGCACCAACGATCGCTGCTGCGTTGGCTATCGCTCAGGAGCGGCATGTTGATGGTGAGCTGTTCCTGCGGGCGATCATTGCCGGATATGAGCTGTCAACGCGGATCGGCGTGACGGTTCAACCCACTCACTATAACTTCTGGCATACGACAGGCACGGTTGGCACCTTCGGAGCAGCCGCGGCGGCTGCGACCGTGCTGAAGTTGGATTCGGAGCGCTGCGCAAACGCATTGGGCACCTCCGGTACCCTGGCAGCAGGGCTGCAACAGGCTTTCAGGTCCGACAGCATGAGTAAACCCTTGCATTCGGGTCATGCGGCGGAGACGGGTCTGATGGCGGCCCTGGCCGCCGAACGCGGCGTGACGGGCACACTGGATATTCTCGAGGGACCGCGCGGCTTCGGCGCTGCGATGAGCAACAATCCGGATTTCTCGGGGGTGCTCGGGGATGTCGATGCCTTCAACATCCGCCACATGACTTTCAAAAATTATTCGGCTTGTGGCCATACGTTTGCGGCGATCGATGCCGCTCGCGAGCTCAGGGCTGAGCATCAGCTCAATGCCGAAAACATCGCGAGCATCGCGATTGCCACCTATGCAAAAGCGCTCGAAGTGGCCGGCAACCCCCAGCCGCGGACGGTCTTCGAGGCTCAATTCAGCTTGCCGTACTGTGTCGGTGTGGCGGTGTCTACGGGATCTGCCCGGTTGGAAGCGTTCACGCCCGATCAGTTGGAAAACGCCGGGCTGCGATCCTTGATGGCTCGAACCACCTTGTCGGTCGATGCTCAGGCGGATGCTGCGTATCCCAAACAGCGGGCTGCCACAGTGACCATCCGGACGAGGGATGGCCGCACAGTCAGTGCCTATGCCCCCACTCGCAAAGGGGATCCCGATAATCCGCTGACTGATGCCGAGCTCAGCGACAAGTTCATGGAGTTGGTGGCGCCCATCCTGGGGGGCGCACGGGCGAGTGAGTTGTTGGACGTGCTGTGGAATATCCGGTCGGTTGCCAACGTGGCGACGCTGTTATGACCTCCCCTGCTGTCGGCTTTATTGGATTCGGCGAGGCGGCGTTCTGGATCGCTCGCGGGCTGCGGCAGCAGGGACTTCGCGCCATGGTCGCCTATGACATTCATACGGGAACTGCGGGCCGGGGCGAGCTGATCCGGCAGCGGGCTGAAGAAGCGCAGGTTCAACTTCTGTCGGCCGCTGCCGCGGTGCCCGAACGATGCGATCTCGTTATCAGTGCGGTTCCGGCGGATGCAGCCGAGGCGGCCTGTCAAAGTGCGGTGCAATCCCTGGCACCCCGGCACTTCTATGTCGACATTAATTCGGTGTCACCTGCGGTCAAGCAAAGGGTGGGCGCCGCAGTAGCGGCACGCAACGCCTCGTTTGTGGAAGCAGCGGTCATGTCCACCGTGCCGCCTTTGGGACATCGGGTCCCGATGTTTCTGTGCGGACCGGGCGCCGCTGCCTTCGTGGATCTGATGCGACCCTTTGAAATGCAACTCGAGGTGGTCGAGGGGCCGATCGGCTCCGCGGCGGCGATCAAGATGTTTCGCAGTATCATCATCAAGGGGCTCGAAGCCTTGATGCTCGAGTGCGTGTTGGGAGCGGAAATGTATGGCGCGGCCGCCAAGGTGTTCGCGACGGTGTCGGCGAGCATACCGGGCATCAACTGGGACGAGCTTGCTCACTATATGATCGGCAGAACGGCGCTGCACGCTGAGCGCCGTGTCCATGAAATGGAGGAGTCTGCACGGACCCTCACTGATGCAGGTGTGGATCCCATCATGACTTCCGCGATTGTGCGGCGAATCCGGACGTGCGCAGATCTCAACCTGTCGGCCAGATTCAACGGCCGTGAGCCGGCGAGCTATCGTGAAATCGTGCGTGCTTTCAAGTCAGGGGGCGCGAGATGAAGGCGAGCCGGCTGCTGATTGGCGGTGAATGGACCGAGGGGCCCTCGCAGTTCGAGGTCACCAACAAGTTCACGGGAGAGCGCATAGCGACGGTCGCATCAGCTTCGCGCGACCAGGTCGGACGCGCCGTAGCCGCCGCAGCGGACGCATTCAATCGGACTCGACTCACGGCGTCTGCAAGATATGAATTCCTGCAGCGCGCGGCTGCGCTGATTGAAACGCGACGCGCAGAAATCAAGTCAACGATCGTTGCCGAGAGCGGCTTCACGGTCAGTGATGCGGACGGGGAGATTGCGAGGACGATCCAGACGCTGCTGCTCTGCGCTGAGGAGTCCAAGCGAATCGTTGGTGAGATGGTTCCGATCGATGGCGCTCCCGGACAGGAGAATCGACTCGCTTTCACGATTCGGATGCCGGTCGGGGTGGTGTGCGCCATCACTCCGTTCAACTCGCCGCTGAATACAGTGGCTCACAAGGTGGGCCCGGCTTTGGCGGCCGGGAATTCCGTCGTTCTGAAGCCGGCTACCCAGACACCGCTCACGGCTGCAATCCTGTGCGAAGTCCTCATGGAGGCCGGAGCTCCCCCGGGATTCCTGAACCTGGTCCAGGGAGAAGGTCCCGAGGTGGGCGAGTGGCTGCTCCAGGAACAACAGGTCGCGTTTTATACGTTCACCGGCAGCACCCGCGTGGGTGCGATCATCCAGCGCGCGATCGGTCTCAGACGCTCACAACTCGAGCTGGGTAGCATTTCGGCCACGATAGTCTGTGAGGATGCTGATCTGTCGAGGGCCGTTCCGAGATGTGTCAATGCCAGCTTTCGCAAGGCGGGCCAGGTCTGCACATCGGTTCAGCGTCTCTACGTACAGCGTTCGATTCTCGACGGGTTTGCTGCTTCGTTGGTCGATGCGACCAGCAAGGCGCGCGTCGGTGACCCGATGGATCCCGCAACACTGGTGGGTCCGATGATCAGCGAGCGTGAGGCAGAGCGCGCGGCGAGTTGGGTGCGCGAAGCCGTTGAGCAAGGTGCGCGCTTGATGTGCGGTGGCCGACGCGAGGGCGCCCTGTTCTTTCCAACCATTCTGTTGGATGTCACGGCGAGCATGCGCGTGATGTGCAATGAGGTCTTTGCACCTGTCATTTCCATCCTCCCATACGACTCGTTGGATGCCGTATTTGCTGAAATAAACTCGACGCCGTACGGTCTTGCGGCGGGCATCTTCACAACGAATGTCAACACGGCCATGAAGGCCGCGCGTCAACTTCAGGTTGGTACGATTCACGTCAATGAGACTTCCAGCAGTCGGGTGGACGTGATGCCGTATGGCGGCGTCAAAGAAAGTGGGTTCGGACGCGAAGGTCCGAAGTATGCAATTCAGGAAATGACCGAAGAGCGACTCATCACCTGGAGTCTCTATTGAAACGGACCACCGGCAAGAAAGGACCCCGAACCCGGGGACCGCTGGCGGACTTGTGGGCACAACACCGTGACCATCACAACGCCGCGGAAGCGGTTTACATGACATTGCGTGAAGCCATTCTTCGCGGCGTTCTGCATGCGGGGCAGCCGCTCGGAGAGATTCAGCTCGCCGAAACCTTCGGGCGCAGCCGAACCCCCGTTCGGGAGGCCGTCCTGAAATTGGAGTCTGAGCGCCTGGCCGCCCGTGTGCCCCGGCGCGGTCTCGTGGTCGCGCAGACCACCCGGGATGAGATCCTGGAGGTGTACGCGGTGCGCGAGATGTTGGATGGCTTGTCAGCGCGCCTGGCGGCACAGGGCATTTTGCCGCAGGAGCTCGAGCGCCTGACCTGGCTGAATGAGCGGATTCGGGCGGCCGCGGTGACCGGCGAACGCGATGCCATGGTCCACCTGAACATCGAGTTTCATGAGGCGATTTGCCGGGCAGGACGCAATTCCCTGTTGCAGGACTTCATGCGCCGGATCCACGAGTGGGTTCGAAGGTTCGAAGACACCACGATGTCCCTGCCGGGTCGCGGACTCGATGCCGTGGGCGAGCACGACGCTCTGATCGAAGCGATACGGCGGCGTGATCCCGATGGGGCTGAGCGCATCGCCCGAGAGCACATGAGCCGCGCGCGCCAACTTCGTGTCAGCATGATTCACCAGACGGAGTCCGTCCTTCCGCAACGGCCGCTGCTGACGAGCCCGAACGACCAACCCTCGTCGCTGACGTCCAACTGAGGATCTACTCTGGACGCGCTCACGACACCAACGATTGTTACCGATGTGCTCGTGGTCGGTGGCGGCAATGCCGGCATGTGTGCGGCGATTTGCGCCCGTGAGGGCGGTGCGCGGGTTCTCGTTCTGGAAAGCTCTCCCCGGCACTTTCGAGGGGGTAACAGCAGACATACGCGCAATATCAGGTGCATGCACGATGCACCGACAGACATTCTGACTGATGCTTACTCCGAGCTCGAATATGTCGCGGACCTGATCCGTGTCACCAAGGGCCGCATCGACCAGGACCTCGCACGAATCGCGGTGCGAGCTTCGGCCACATTACCGCAGTGGTTGAAGGGTCTGGGCGTGCGTTTTCAACCATCCCTGACCGGAACACTGCAGCTCGGACGCACCAACGCATTTTTTCTGGGCGGCGGCAAGGCATTGATCAACACCGAATATGCGACCGCGGAGCGTCGTGGTGTCGAGGTGATCTACGATGCCGAAGTCATTGATATTGAGATGATTGACGGACAGTTCCGCTCTGCGCGAGCCCGTGTTGGAGACAGGTTCGTGTCGGTGCGTGCCAATTCGGTGGTGCTCGCCTGTGGCGGCTTTGAGTCGAATCTCGAGTGGCTGCAGGAAATCTGGGGTGACGCCGCCAAGAACTTCCTGGTGCGCGGCACATCGTACAACAAGGGTGTCATCCTCAAGCTCATGATCGAGCAAGGAGCCCAGCAGGTTGGAGATGCATCGCAGTGCCACGCCGTGGCGATTGATGCCCGCTCCCCGAAGTTTGACGGTGGCATCGTGACGCGGCTGGACTGTGTCTCGCTCGGAATCGTGGTCAACCAACAGGCCGAGCGATTTTACGACGAGGGCGAGGATTTCTGGCCTAAACGCTATGCCATCTGGGGTCGTCTCGTGGCCAGTCAACCGGATCAGATTGCCTATGTCATCATCGATTCCAAGGCGGTGGGCCGGTTCATGCCGCCGGTATTTCCGGCCCTGAAGGCGAATTCCCTGGGTGAGCTGGCCGGGCTGCTGGGGGTGTCGGCCGAGAAGCTGGAATCAACTGTAAGGAATTTTAACGGCGCAGTTCGCAAGGGGACGTTTGACCATACCGTACTCGATGACTGCTGCACGGCAGGGCTCACGCCGCCGAAGAGTCACTGGGCATTGCCGATCGACGCGCCGCCGTTCATGGGTTACCCGCTCAGACCGGGGATTACGTTTACTTACCTCGGTCTGAAGGTAAACGAAGCCGCGCGTGTACTGATGACGGATGGCAGACCGTCACAGAACATCTTCGCCGCCGGCGAGATCATGGCGGGCAACATACTCGGTGAAGGCTATGTTGCCGGAGTTGGGATGATGATCGGGACGGCATTTGGCCGGATTGCGGGCCAGGGCGCCGCGCTCCAAAGCTCGCAGGTGGCACTGACCGAGCGGCGCTGATCCGGTAAGCTTCCGGCGGGCCGATCCAACCCAGGGGGAAATGCAGTGATGTTCAATGACAAGCTGACTGGCAGGCTCTCGCGCCGTCGCGTGCTGCTCGGCGCAGCTGCGCTTCTGGCGGCTGCCGGATGCAGCAAGCAGTCATCGAGCCGCCAGGTACACATCGCGACCACGGCCGGCGTGAACCTGACGATGTGGGAATTGCTGAAACAACAGAAGTTTCTCGAGTCACTCGGCGTCGATGCGGACGTCGTTGCCATGGCCGACGGCTCGAAGATCCTGGGCGGCATTTACAGCGGGTCGGTCGATGTGTCGCCGATGTCGGGGTTCTCGCAGATATTTCCGGCCGTCGAGCGCGGAGCGGACATCAAGATCATCAATGCGGCGACCCTGGTGCCCATGTTGGCGCTGTATAGCGGTAAGGACAATGTCCAGGCGTTGAAGGATCTCGAAGGCAAGGTCGTCGGTGTCGGTTCGCTCGGCGCGCTGGATCATCAATTGACCGTCACACTGCTGCGAAAATATTCGGTGGACGTGACGACGGTGCGGTTCGTGAACATCGGATCGAACACCGATGTGTTCAAGGGCGTGATTGCCGGAACTGTCGATGCCGGTGTCGGGCCGGCCTCGTACTTCAATGACGCCGCTTCCTATCACGTTCACGGGCTCCCCAATGGCAACATGTCAACGGAGCTGCCGGAGTTCACCTATCAGGCGGGCTGGACGTCGAACCGGATCATCGAAGCCAAAAGGGATCAACTCGTCAAGGTGCTTGCGGCGTACGCGAAGTTGTTCCGGTTCGTGGAGCAGCCTGCTGCCATGGATGCCTTTCTCAAAGCGCGCAGGACCGTGTTTCCCAATGCTCCCGACCGCGAGCACATGAACGAGTGGAATTGGCTGCAGGCAACGAAACCCTTCGCCACCGACCTGGTGCTGTCGCCGGAACGGGTTCGCTACATGCAACAGACGAACCTCGATTTCAAAGTACAAAAGACCCTCTTGCCGTTTGAGCGGGTGGCCGATATGTCGCTCGCACAGGATGCGCTGAAACTCATTTCCTGAGCGCGCCGGGGGAACTGTGATGGCTGTGAATGCAATGGGCCGACGAGAGGTGCTCGCGCTGGGGGCGGCAGCGTTGGCGGTCGCGGCCTGTAGCGGCAGGAAGGCGACCGGCACGGCCGATCCGGTGACGATTGTGAACACCGCTGGCAATTTCGCCGCCACGTTACAGCAGCTCATGAGGGAGAAGCGCTACCTCGAGGAGATGGGGCTGCAGCCGACGTTCATGAGCGTGGGCGATGGATCGAAGATCATTGGTGCCTTGTTGAGCGGCCAGGCCGACATCTGTACGGCCTCCGGGTTCAATCAGGTCTTGCCGGCGATCGAGCGCGGCGGTGCGCTCAAGGTGTTGGCGGGCTCGGAAGTGTTACTGCTTCACTTGATCTACTCGTGTCGCCCGGAAATCAAGACGCTCAAGGATCTCGAGGGACGCTCGATCGGGGTAGGTTCTCTGGGAGCGCTCCTGCATACGATTACTGTAGCGCTATTGCGCAAGAACAACGTCGATACCGACAAGATCAAATTTGTGAATGTGGGCAGCAGTGCGGATGTCTTTCGCGCGGTTGCCGCCAAGGTGGTCGACGCCGGGCCTTCGGAGCTGGATTACCTCGAGAAAGCCGACCAGTTTGGTGTGCACGGACTGGCGGATGGCAATTTCTGGGATGGGCTCACCGAGTATACGAATCAGGCTTCCTACGCATCCGATCGTGCGATTCGTGAGAAGCGCAGTGTGCTGGTAAAAACCCTGGCCGCGTATTCGAAGTTGTATCGATTTATCTCGAGTCCGCAATCGCGGGACGAGTACCTGGCTGCGCGCGCGACTGCACTGGGCAAGACGAACGAACGTGAAGAAGCGTTGGCGCAATGGGCGTTCTTCCAGAAGCATTCTTCGTTCGCCGTGGATCTCGTCCTGTCGGAAGACCGAGTCAACTACATGCAGGATCTCAATCTGTCTCTCGGCGTGCAGAAGACGCGCTTAACATCTGCCCAGGTAAGCGACATGTCGCTCGCGCGGGACGCGCTCAAACTCGTGAGCGGCGCCTAGAATCGTCGCGCGTCGGACAGCCAGCCATCGAGGTAATCGAACGTTCGCTTGACTGTATCTCCGTATTCCGGCTTGCATGCATTGAATCCATGCAATGCGCCTTCGACACCGACCAGCGTCTTATCTTTCGAGGCCAGATGCTCGAAAATGATCTCGCCGGGGACGACGAGATAGTGGCAGGTCATGACCATGACGAGCGCCGGCACAGTGACACCCGTCGCATCTCCCGGTGTTGAATTGATTGAAGAGCCCCAGTCGACGCCCACGATGTCGTCGGCTGTGAATCCATAACCTGGCTCGGTGCGGATAGCATCGTTAGCCAGGAATTTCCGGACGGTGATGTTTTCGCTCAGAATGTTCAGAGTATTCAATTCCTTCGTGAACTCGGTGCCGGTGGCTGGTCGAATCGAGGGCAGGTTCACCTCGGCTACGCTGCCATCACCCTTGAGGAGCATGTGCGGCTTCCTGGTATGCGCAACGATGGACACGTCCGGCTGATACAGGCGGGCGCCTGGAGGATGACTGCTCATGCCTGGGACCACGAAGGGTTCATCATCAGTGAACTGAGACGTCCCCTGCTCTATCGCTTTCAACCGCTCCAGGGCCCGTTTGATGAGACGCTCGTTTCGAGCAGCCTGTGCCGCATAGAACTGTTTGGCGAAGCCGGCTGAATATTTCGCGCTCCTGGTTGACGCATCGTAGCCATTGGCCGGCAGGAACATATCGAGGGCGGGATTGCGTTTGCGGTCGACCTCATTGACGGCGGGGTCCATGGAGCTCATTCGATGGAACGCGCCCAGAGCCGGATCCAACAAAATGAGTCCATCCGGCTTCGCCAGGTCTTTGAGCTTGTCGCCTTTGCACGGGTAGATGAATTGACTCCCCTGACAGGCGGCCGCGCCGTGCTCAGCCACATCCTGATAGAAGGTCATCAGGTGGCCACCACCGCTGTGACCGATGATCACGACGTGCTTGACGTTTGGCAGACCCCGAACGTATTCGATGCCGTGCGAGATGCTCGGTGCGTAGTCTTCCGGGCTCTCATCGGCCCCGTGGAAATTGACCATGAGAACACGGTAGCCGCGGCTGGCCAGCTCTCGCCCCGGCGGAGAATTGAAGTTATTGTCATCGGGAAACGAGTAAACGATCGCTACCTGCGCCTTGGGACCGGGATTGGTCGGCTCGTAGAGCAGTCCCTCGGAGTTGTTGGATCCCAGGCGGACGTATTGCGTGTGGAAGCGATCGCTTTGGACGGGACCCACTGGGACCCGCTGGCGCCCGGACTCTTCCTGTGCACAGAGGTTCGCTGGCTGGGTGCAGGCCAGTGCAACCAGGACCCAAAGGATTCGAGAGGGAGTGCTCATGGTCGCCATTAGAGCAGTGGTCAGTCGGTGCGGATATAAGAAAGGCGCCCGGATCCATTGAATTCGTTGGATCAGGCGTCGCCCCGATTGGCCTATGGTGGCCGATGCGTATCATCAGTCTGTGGTATTCACGCCGCGTGCATAGGGGTAGGTAATGGGTCGTGATGTGACAGACGAGACCAGGCGGCGGTTGCTGGGTGCGGGCGGCGCGGCTCTCCTGGCGAGCGCCCTTCCACTGCGCTTCGCCAATGCACAGGGTGAAGGGAAGACGGAAGAAGAGAAGACCAACGCGGATCCTGTTTCTGCCGCCACGACGACGCTGGCCGATTACGTTGCCGGAACACTCGACCGTGACCTACCCGAGAATGTCGTGGCTCGCGCGAAGCTGCATGTACTCGACACGCTGGCGGCAGCGATCTCAGGTTCGCGGTTGAAGGGAGGAGAGTTTGCCGCTCGGTACACGGACAGCCTGGGTGGGAAACCCCAGGCGACGGTTATCGGCACGAGCATGCTGACTTCAACAGTTCTTGCAGCGTTTGCGAACGGGATGATGGCACATTCGGATGAGACGGATGACACCAACCCGGTCGGCCCTTTTCATCCCGGATGTGGGGCGGTGCCTGCGGCACTGGCTGTGGGTGAGCTGGCAGGCAGGACGGGCAATGACCTCTTGCGGGCCGTAGTCCTTGGATATGACGTCGGGGTGCGATTTCTTCAGTCGCTCGGCGGCACACGTCACAACCCATCTTGCATGACTAACACGATCGCTTGTGGTGCGACCGCGGCGGCGATGCTGCGTCTCGAGCCCAAACAGGTGCGTCACATGTTCTCCTACGCGGGGCAGATGGCCTCGGGTATTGGTTACTGGGATCGCGATGTAGAGCACGTGGAGAAGGCTTTTGACTTTAGTATGGGGGCTCGCAATGGCGTCATGGCTGCCACGATGGTCAGCTCCGGCGCCACGGCGACCGATGATCCATTCAGCGGCAAGATCAGCCTCTTTTCGGCACTCGGCGAGAAACCGAATCCGGATCTGCTGGTGGCGGAGCTGGGCAGCCGCTATGAGATTCTCAATACCACCATCAAGAAATGGACGGTCGGATTGCCGCTGCAGTCGGTGTTGGACAACGTTGCCGCGTTGCTCGACGACCGCGCGGTGCGTGCTGGAAAGATCAAGCACATCACAATCGAAGTCGCGACCGGCGACATCCATATCGTGGACAACAACCCGAATCCGGATCTGTGTGTGCAACATCTGATCGCGCTGGCGATTGTCGACCATGGCGCCACTTTCGCGAGTGTGCACGACCGGGCGCGCATGCGGGACCCGAAAGTGCTCGCAATCCGCAAGCTCGTGGAAATCGTGCCGAGCACCGAGATGCAACAAGCGCTTCCGGCGCATCAGACGACTCTGAAGATTGTGACCGCCGATGGCCGCAAGCTCGAGCATCACACGACGCTGGTGCGCGGCCTTGCCAGAAATCCGATGGATCAGAAGGAAGTGGAGGCGAAGGCGCTGGACCTGGTCGGACCGGTGTTGGGGAGTGCCCGATCGAATGAATTGATCAGTGCCCTCGCCCGCTTTGACAGCTTGGGTCCGCTGTCGGGATTGCGCCGCCTGCTACAGGCCTAAAACGCGCTCCACGGCTTTTCTGGCCGTGGCATTGGGATCCTGAGAGACGCGGCTCTCGATGTTGAATAACATCGTGTCGCGTCGGTTCGGGGAATAGACCGGCCACGCGGGCAGTTGCGCAATGTTGGGGTTGCCGGTCCGGGCAAATGCAACCCAGGCGGCGCTCACCTTGGTGGCCAGATCGTAGGCATCCTGGCGGCGGGAGATGAGCTTGCCGCCCAACGCAATGTTGTTGAAGGCGAACTGGATATCCACCGCGTGCGGCGAACGCAGTCCGCCGCCTTCCGGAGTCTCCCAATCGAATCGATAGACGTAGGCGGGTGCCCCGCCCTGCACAGCCTTGCGTTTGCCTATTTCGCGCGAGTGCGCTCCCCGCGGGTCATCGCTTGCAATGAGCACGTAGAGATCGTAGGGGGTTGCACCGGGGTTGTCCCAGCGGAAGGCATCTATGAGGTGAGAGACGTCGATGGGATCGGCGCGATTGCCAAACATCTGAATCTGGCGGTCTTTGTAGATGATGGTGCCGGCGTGCAGTCTTTTTGCGACTCGTTCCTTTAGGCCGGCCTCATCGAGTGCGCGATTCTCGGGAGTGGGTCGCACCCAGTTGGTTTCCTCAGTGTGTGCCCAACCGATCATCAGGGGGACGTCGCGGGACTCGGCGGGTGCTTGCGGGTCCCAAGGGTGATGAGGGAGAAACTCGCCACCCATCGTGGGCGTGTTCGGGGCCCAACCGTACGTGCGGATCGGCCACTGCGACATCAGCTTTTCGTTGGCGCGCTCGTTGGCTTGCAGGAGTTGCTCCATGGGGACTTCCTGCAGCTTCTTGAATTGATCCGGACGCAAGCCCAACTCAGACAGCAGCAGCGAAACTTGCCGGGTGCCGTCCTCGGGCTCCATCAGCCGCAGTATGGCGCCACTTTGAACGATCGCGCGCTGGAAGAGGCCCCTGGCAGCAGGCATTGCCATGAGGGCGGCGACTTTGCGACCGCCGCCTGACTGTCCGAAGAGGGTTACGAGGTTGGGATCACCGCCGAAGCGATCGATGTTTTCGCGCACCCACTTCAGCGCGGCGACGATATCGAGGAGGCCCACCGCGCCTGAGGCGGATTCCTGCGTCAGAGGAGTGAAACCGAAAACATTCAAGCGGTGGTTGATGCTCACCAGCACGACGTCGCCGGTTTGAGCCAGGCGGGTGCCTACCGTGATGGGGCTCGAGCCGGATCCGTTGGCCCAACCGCCACCATGGAGCCAGACCATCACAGGGCGCTTGGCGTTGTCCAGGCCGGGCGTGAAGACATTCAGGACGAGGCAGTCCTCGCTTTCGTTGTTTTGCCTGCCGGTGCTTTGAGGCGCTGAGGGTCCCCAATCGAGCGCGTCCCGTATGCCGGTCCACTTCTGAGGCGGCATGGGCGGCATGAATCGATTCTCTCCGCCGGTCGAACCGCCGTAGGGGATGCCCTTGAAGACATTGATGCCGCTTTCGACGACACCGCGCACTTCACCTGCCGAGGTGGCTGCGGTTACGAACTGCGAATCTGCCGCTGACAGTAGATGCGGCGCGCACTGGAGCACAGTCAGCAGACCACTGGCCTGTTTGACGAATGCCCGGCGTGTTGCGTTCAAAGCCGTCCGGCCTTTGCGAGCCACGACTCGACATAGTCGAAGGCGCGTTTCGAAGTGTCGCCATATTCGGGGCGGCAGGGCTCGAGCGAGTGATTGCCGCCCTCCACCACCACAAACTCCTTGTCCTTCGCGGCGGAGTGGTCAAACACTATTTCATTGAAGACCATGTGGCCGTAACAGCTTCCCGCCATCACGAGCGTCGGAACCTTCACACCTTCGACGTTTCCGGGTGCACTGTTGACAGTGGAACGCCACACGATTCCCTTGACGTCGCTCTCGGTGACCGCGTACTCAGGGGTCGTTCGCAGCGCGTAGAAAGACAGAAAGTGCCGAACGGTTGTGTTCTGGGTCATCTTCTCGAGAGTATCCAGCCCCTCGACGTTCTCAGGGCGCGGTGGCATCACCGAAGGCACGATCTGCGTGACAGTCGTGCCATCCGCTTTCAACAGCGGATGAGCGCCGTGTGTTCTGGACATGAAGTGTCTGTCGGACAGATCCAGACGTGCGCCATTTTCCATCCGACTCGACCCGGGTACGACAAAGGGTTCGTCGTCCTCATAGTCACCCTCACCCTTTTCAATCTTGGCAAGACGTGCGAGCGCAGCGTCGATCAGTTTGTTGTTTCGCGCACCCTGGGCTGCGAGGAACTTGCGTGCGAACTCGGGACTGTAGCGAGCTGCGCCGGTCGTTTTGTCAAAACCGTTTCGAGGGTCGAACATGTCCAGGCCTGGATCTCGCTTGTTAGGGAAGTGGCTATCGACAGCCGGATCGAGTGCGATGGTCCGCAACGGGGCACCCGAGTTGATATCGAGAAGCACCACGGCATCGGCCTTGGGCAGGTTGTCGAGGTTCTTGCCCCGGCATGGATAGACAACTTCGGAAGCTTGGCAGGCTTTGGAACCGTTCTCGGCGATGTTCTCGTAGAACGTGAGCTCTGCCCCCCCGGTGCTGCCGCCGATCAGTACCACTTTTTCAACACCCGGCAGGGCGCGCAGGTGTTTCACCGCAGCAGCGATCGGAGGCAGGAATTCATCGTAGGTCTGCTCCGGACCGTAGTAGTTCATCATCAGGGTACGGTAGCCGCGTCGGGCCAGTTCGCGGGCGATCCAGGAGTTGAACAGGTTGGCTCGTTCCGGATGAACAGTCAGGAACACGATCCGGCTTTTGGCGGGGTTGGCGGTATCGGGTTCAGCAATCAGGCCGTTCGCCGAGTTGGTCAGCTTTACAAAAGTCTGGGTCTTCGGAGCAGGCGCACTGCCCTCCTGGGCCCAGGCGTGGCCGCACAGCGCCAGCCATGCGAGAGCAATCAGTTTCCGGGTTGACATGCTCGCTCAGGCTCCGAGGGCGGCGGTGGTGTCATCGAACAGCTCATCGACGGACAGGCGGCGTGGGATGACTTTCTGTTCGAAAGACCAATCGATGGCCAGCTGCAGGCCTTTGCGATTGGCTTCCAGACCGAAGGGCGGGCGTGTGGTCGATTCGGGCGCGAAGCCACGGCTCTCCACAATCATCCGGTAGATTTCCCGCACCACTTCAGGCTGTTGCTTCGAAAGCTCCTGCCGAACTACGAAAACGTGATTGATGGGAATGAGCTGTTCGCGTTCATACCAGGCCTGGGCGGCGGCCGCGGGATCCGGGACCAGCGATTGCACTCGGGGGTCTTTGGGCATATCGCCACCCAGTATCGCCGCGGCCAGCTCGCCACTCATCATCATGTCAGCGAGCTTTGAGCCCGCCGGTAGCCGTTTGCAATTGGGAGGATCCTGCAATTCGGTGACGTGCGCATCTTCGAGAGTGCGCCAGGTGACCTTGTCGAGATTGACTCCGTACTCGTGCTGCAGGATGCCGCGAACCCACACCCCGGTTGTCTGGGAGTAGGTTCGGACCCCTACCTCGCGGCCCTCGATATCCTTGGGCGCAAGGGGGCCGAGCTCGTGATTGAATCCGATGCAGTGATGTTGGAAGCGGCCTGAGACAGGTGCCGGCAACATGACAAACGGCTTGCCCCAGGCGCGGGCCTGGATGTAGGTGATGATGGCCAGCTCACCTGCGTCGTAGGCGTTCTGGCGGACCATGTCCTTGAATCCCTTGTTCGCGACCTTGGGGCCGCAGTAGTCGAGTTTGACCAGGCTCGAGGTGACACGGCCGTCCTTCATGGCCAGGGTGACCGGATAATCGGCCAGGTTTGTTTTCAGGGTGACAACCGGAAACGATGCCATGAGACTACTCCACTCCTCGTGCTGCGTTAGAAGCGCCCGGCCTTCATGAGCCACGAGTCGACATAGTCGAAGGCGTGTTTGGCGGTATCGCCATACTCCGGCTTGCAGGGCTCGAATTGATGATTAGCGCCGTCGACTCCGAGAAATTCCTTGTCGCGCGCCGGCGCAAGGTCGTAAGCAATCTCGGTAAAGACCAGGTGCGGGGCGCAGGTTGCGGACATGAACAACGACGGCACGCGAATTCCCTGGATGTTGCCCGGGATGCTGTTGGGTACGGATCTCCAATCCACGCCGCTGACGGTGCCTTCGGTCACCCTGTAGTCGGGACCCACGCGCATTGCGAGGAAGGAGAGGAAGTGCCGGACGGTTACGTTCAGCGTAGTCTGATTCAACTGATCCACGTTGTCCGGGACGGCTAACGGCGGGCGGGTCGACTCGAGGATCTGAGTCGGCATGGACCCGTCCGCTTTCAACAACGGATGAGGGGCGTGGGTTTTTGAAAGGAAGCGTAGATCGGCGAGATCGAGCCGCGCCCCGTCGTAGGCGTGTACGCTGGAGCCCGGGATGACAAAGGGCTCATCATCCCTATAGTCACCCGCTCCCTTTTCGATCTTGCCCAGCCGCTCGGACGCCTGCCGAATCAAGGCCGTCTGCCGGGCGGCCTGAGCCGCGAGATAACGACCGACAAATTGGGCGCTGTAGGTTCCGGAACGGGTCTTCGGATCGAATCCATTGGCGGAGTTGAAAAGGTCCAGATGGGGCTCGTGTACCCGTGGTCGGCGGCTGTCGACCGATGGATCCAGGGCAATCAAGCGCTCGAAAGCTCCCGCGCTGCTGTCCAGGATCATGACCCCGTCAGCAGGTGGCAGACCGTCGAGGTTCTTGCCGCTGCACGGATAGACGCGCTGAGCACCCTGGCAGGCTTTGAGACCGTTCTCGGCGACGTCCTGGTAGTAGGTCAGGACAGCTCCGCCGGTGCTGTGACCGGCGAGAACAACTTTCTGCACACCTGGCAGGCCCTTCAGATGTTTGATCGCGGCGGCCAGGGGTGGCAGGAACTCCTCGTACACCTGCTCGGGGCCGTAGTAGTTCATCATCATCACGCGGTAGCCGCGCTTGGACAGTTGCGCACCGATAAAATAGTTGAAGGTGTTGACGTGGTCGGGATGCATCAGAAGGACTGCGATCCTGGATCGCTGAGCGTCTGGTTTTGAAGGCCCGACTATGACGGCGTTGGCGCTGTTGGTCAGCTTCGTGAAGGTGGTAATCGTCTCTGGCTCAGGAGCGACGGCCTGGGCTCGAAGGGTCGTGCCCGCCAGTAAAGCAAGCAGTGCAATTGTGCCAAGGGACGCGCGCATCAGAATCGCTTGCTGATCCAGGCGTCAACATAGTCGAAGGCCCGCTTCTGGGTGTCACCGAACTCCGGGCGACACGGGCGAAAGGAGTGGTCACCGCCTTCGACCACCACGAACTCCTTGTCCTTCGCTGCGGAGTGGTCGTAAGTGATCTCGAGCGGAATCATGTGGATGGTGCAACTGCCTGCCATTACCAGGGTCGGGACGGTGACGTTCTCGACGCTGCCGGGGGCGCTGTTGGCCGACGAGCGCCAGTTGATTCCCTTGATATCGTTGCTCGTCAACTTGAAATCGGGAGTTGTCGTGACTGCCAGGTACGAGAGGTAGTGGCGGGCAGTGGTGACCTGGGTTGTTTCCTGGACGGTGTCACGCAAATCGGGGGCTGTGGCACCGGTTTTGCGGGTCGAATGTGCGACCTCCACAGGCGTTGTGCCGTCCGCCCTGAGATGCAGATGCGGCGCGTGCGTCTCGGCCAGGATGTGGCCGTCCGCCAGGTTGAGGCGGCTACCCATTGAGTTCTCGGCCATTCCGGCAATGATCAGCGGCTCGTCGTCGTTGTACTGGCCGTTGTGTGCGTCAATGCTCTTGACCGCAGCCATTGCTCCGGAGATGAGACTCTCGCTGCGAGCGTGTTGAGCGGCGTAGTAGCGGGTCAGGAACGTTGTGCTGTAGGAAGCGATGTTGGTCCTGGAGTCGAAGCCATTCTGCACACCATACATATCCTCATCCGCTTTGCGCTTTTTCGGCTGATGTGGATCCGTGACCGCGGGGTCCACTGATAGCGTGCGATGGGGAGCGCCGATGTTGGCTTCCAGGAGCGCCAGGCCGTCGATCTTCGGCAGATCCGTCGCGTCCTTGCTGTCGCACTTGAGAAGCCGATCCGGCTGCTGGCACGCCGCGGCTCCCTTCTCCGAGACTTCGGCGTAGTACGCGAGCTCAGGACCGCCGCCGCTGTGACCGACCAGGAGGACCCTTTCGACACCGGGCAGGCCGCGAGCATATTTGACAGCAGCCGCAATCGGTTTCAGCAGCTCTTCGAAGGTGACTTCGTCCCCGTAGTAGTTGACGCCCAACTGGCGGTAGCCTCGCGCGACCAACTGGCGACCTGTGAAGTATTCGAACGCGCTCACCTTTCCGGGGTGGGCATTGATGACCAGGATCTTCGATTTGGGGCCGAGTTCGCCCGGCTCGCTGAGCAAGGCATTCGCGTTGTTCGACAGGTGCACGAAAGTGGTCCTGATCCCGGGCACTTGTAAGGGCATCTGCGCTTGCGCCAGCACCGGGCAGCCGAGCAGCGTTGCGGCAAGGTGCCAAGCTCTCAAACTGCGGCGCGCGGTGTTGGTCGAATGCATCTGAATACCTTCAGAACTTGAAGTGAAATCCCACGGTGTAGTACGCGCCTACCGGATCGTCGCCGATTGCGAATCCACCGAAGGTGCCCGGCACCTGGTTGCCATAGAAGGCGGCCGCCGGCGGCTGCTTGTTGAACAGGTTGGTGGCGTTCACGTACAGCTCGGTCTGGCCGCCGAAGTCGTGGTTGATCTGGTACGACAACGTAAGGTCGGTGTACCAGGTCGAGGGGATCTTGGAGGATGGAGTATCAAACTGCAGGGTCGCCGGTGCTGCGAAGACCGGGCCCCAGGCCAGAGGACTGCGCCAGCGCTCCAGGATATCGATGGTGAAGTTTGTGAACGGGCTGTAGCGCGCGAGCAGGGAAGCCCGCACTTTCGGAGTGGCCTGCAAGGCGCCGTTGGCAAACCCGACACCCCCCATGTCGAAGCTCGCACTCCCGGGGGCTGTGTAGACGATGTGCGGCTGGTAGGTCGACAGAAGTCGCAGGCTGTACGGACGGTCGAAAATCCGGTTCGCGTAGTTGACCTCGAAATCCATGCCCTCGGTCCATTGCTGGGCGAGGTTCAATGACTCCGTGTAGAGCGTCGTGGCCGTGTTCGCCGGATCGCTGCTGCAGCAGTCGATGGGGCGGACGATGAGTTGACAGAAGGCCGATGTGCCGCCGCTGTTGGCGCAGCCGGTCTGGACGTAGTCGGAAGCACCGCGGAACAGCTGGATCGCATTGCTCATTTCGATCTTGAACGCATCCACCGAGAAGCTGAAGCCTTCGAGCCAGTTGGGTGTGTAGACGAATCCGACGGTTGTGGTGTTACCCACTTCCGGCACCAGGCTCGGGTTGCCCCGTGCGATGAACGGAATCGGCGGGTTGATGGCCTGGACGTGGGTCACCAGATCGAAGCTGTTGTAGGTGTCGGTCGAGGCCGGCAGGAACAGATCGTTCAGTGTGGGGGCACGGATGTCCTTCGATCTCGTGCCGCGAATCAGCAGCTCATCGTTGACCTGCCAGTGCAGACCGACCTTCCAGGTCCAGGCCGGACCACTCGTGTCGTAGTCGGTCCAGCGACCCGCGGCATTGACCGAGAAATCTTTGACCAGGAAGACGTTCTTGAGGAGCGGAGCATCAAACTCGTAAGCCGCTTCACCCACCGATTGGCTGACCGAAGTGCGGTTCGCGGAGGTAGCGGTTCCCCAGGTTTGGGCGCTGGTGGTCACCTTGCAGGCATATGACGGCAAGCCGGCACAGTTGATGAGGTTGTTGGCATCGTTGGGGACGCCGTCCTGGTTCAGGTAGTAGCCGATGCGGCGCCATTCACCGGACAGCGCCATGTTGATCGGGCCGGCCCAGGTGGAAATCGGGGCGCCCGTGAAACTGGTGCCGACATCGTCCATGCTCGTGTATGCCCGGAACTGCGTTGGTGCTACAACATAGTTGATGGCTGCCTGACTTTCGGCACCGGGCCCGAATGGGTTGAAGGGGACGCAGCCAGGATAGAGTGCGGCGTTGCCGGTGAGGCTGACGGCGCAAACGATATTGCCGGACGCGTCCTTGGTGGTATTGAGTGCGGCAGTCAGCTTCAGGGTGTTGATATTCGCGTTCTGGCGCGAGTTCTGCATGGTCCTCGCGTGGGTGTAAAAGGTGTCCCACTCGTAACCACCGCCCAGCTTCACATTGATGCCCGCGGTCGCCTGAAGCTGACGCTCCCACGTGTCCACGTTCGTTGGTGGCAATGCATCGTCGAAGGTCTTGCCGTACAGGAACGTAGGACCTGCAGCCTGTAAGGCGCTCGCGGCGCTTGCAGGTAGATACGGATTCGAAGAGCTCAAGGTGATGGCACCATTGTTGGTGCCATTGGGGGAGCTGAGGATGTTGTTTCCCGCCTGCGCCCAGTTGTGGTTATAGGTCGCCGCAACATTCGCATAGGCATGCGCGGAATCGGTCACGTCATAGTCGAGGCGAGTAAAGAACTGATCCAGATCGAGTTTGGCTTTCAGCGTGCTGTCGTTGAATGCACCGCTGCCGCCGCTCTGATAGCTCGTTCCGAGTGGGGTGCCGACGACAAACGGAGTGAGCACGCCGGGCTGGGTGAATTCCTGTTTGTTCAGTGGGCCGCCGAGGATTACGCCGCCGAATGAACTGCGTGTGCTGTTGACGTAGGGCGCCAGGATGTAGGGTCCGGTGCTGCCACTCGTTGGGTTTTCCATCGTCCAGCGCAGTTGACCGAAGGGCCGATCGCTACGCTGTGGAATGCCGGGATCATGCTGTGTTTGGATGCTGGCTTCGATGTGACCCCGGCCTCCGAAGAGATCCGTGCCGCCTGCGAGACCGCCGGCTTCGGTGACTTCATCGCCGTAATACGATACTCCGGCGCGACCCTCGGCTTTTACGCCGTTGAAGTGGGTGTCGGTAATGAAGTTGACCACGCCGGTGACGGCATCTGATCCGTATACCGCGGAGGCACCGCCGGTAACCACATCGACTCGTTTTAGCAGCATCTGCGGAATCATGTTGGTATCGACAGTGCCGTCCGGCGCGGTTGGCGCGAGTCGGTGCCCGTCGAACAGGACGAGTGTTCGGGTATAGCCGAAGTTACGCAGGTTGAGCACGTTTGCCGCGGGATTGGTCGCCGCTGAGCTCGTGCCCTGCGCGCCGCCGCCGGGGTTGGTCAATTGGCCTCGGGAACCGGCGAACTGAGGCAGATCGTTCAACTGATCCGCGACGGTTCCCGGGTGCACCAGCGCCATGTCCTGGACATTGATGACCGTGACGGGTGTCGGGCTGTCGTTGCCGTTCTTGATGACTCGCGATCCGGTGACGAGTACCTCGGCCACCGAGTCGTTCCCAGGAGTATCCGATTTGGCCTCGGGCGCCGGAGGGGAGTCCGCAGGTGCAGGAGTTGCGGTGGCGACGGAGGTATCAGTTTGGGGCCGGTCGTCGGCACCGGTATCAACGGTTGCGGCGGCAGTCGCAGCCGGCAATGCGGGGTGCTCGGAAGAAGCGCTTGCCGCGCTCTGCGCATTGGCATCCATAGCCGCGAGAATGCCTGCCACTGCGATCAGCAGAGGCGCTCTACAGTGAATCCCCAAACTCATCGTGTCCCCCTCGTCCGCGATGTCTAGCTGGCTCACAGCGCTCCAGCACTGGGCCAATGCTATACAGACGGCTCCCGGCGACGGGCATCAAAAGTCCGTCGCGACACATAAGTTCCCTGACGCGGGGGTGCGTCGGGGGCCTTGGGGGAACTACTCGTCAGCCCCCGGCAACCGGGGGCCCACTCCGACAATGAAGATGCGTGTGTAACCCTCCCCGGCAATGACATCTCGAACCTGCCGGCCGCGCATCTCGATGTTCCGGGGCCCTTCGATCAGAAGGGTAATCGGCTGCTGCAGCGGCACGTGCCGCTGTGCGTTGAGATAATTGCCAACAGTCGTACATGGCATCGACTGGTCGGACACCTCACATTCATTACCTGCCGCAGAAACCGTGACTTGGATCGCTTTCGGCTGGCGCGTACAGGCTGTCACAACGACCAAACACAGCACGACCCGCAGGCAAGTCATCACGGTTTCGGGCGCTCATCTAGAAGGATGTCTTGAAACCTAACACGAAGCGGCGCCCGAGCGTATCGTAGACGTCGACGGACGTGATGCTGTCGTACGCGCCTCCGGTTGTCACCGTAGTCGGGGGATCCCGATTGAAAAGGTTGGTGACATTCAGATACGTACTGATGGGCGCGTTGAAGACGGACCCGATCGAATAGGACACCGTGAGGTCGGTGTAGGTGATCATCGGCACCTTGTTGCGTGTGATGGTCACACCCTCGATGTTCCAGGGATCCGCCTTGCCTCCGCCGATGAACCGCTCCTGCACGAACACACCGAAGCGAGACATGTCGTATTGCAGAGAGAAGTTGGCTTTCCAGCGTGGATAGCCATTCTGGCCGAGGCAGCCGCCGATGGCTCCTTCGAGGGCGGTTCGTGCACAACCGGTGATGGCCGTCGGCAGGTTCTCGTGGATCAGGTAGTTGCCGAGCAGGCGGCTGGTGAATTCACCCGGGCCCGCCGAGTGTGTGTAGACGGCATTGAGGTCGACTCCGGATGTGTTTTCGACGGCCACGTTCTCAGTGGGCCCGGTCACCACGAGGTTGGTGGTGGCGGCCGTGATTTGGCTGACAGAGGTGATCGGAGTGCCGTTGACTGTGATCAGGCGGCAATAGAACTGATCACCGGTGGAGCAGCCGTCCACGACGCCTTGGGAAATCAGAGATTCGATCGCGTGGTCGATTTTGATCTTGTAGTAGTCGAGGGAGGTCTGCAGCCCGCCCGCCCAACCGGGTGTGAATACCATCCCTGCCGTGAACGTGTGGGCGATCTCGGGTCCCAGGTTTGGGTTACCGACCGTTGCGTTGACTGCGCTGACGCGCGTCTGCGGGCTCGCCGACGAATTGGGAAACAGATCGAATGAAACCTTCGTCGATCCGGAGTTGAACAGCTCCAGGACATCGGGCGAGCGAACGTCCTGAGATGCGGTCGTGCGCAGCATGACATTGCTGTCCACAGCCCATTGCAGACCGAGCTTCCAGGTGTCCTGGTTGCCGCTGATGCTGTAGTGGGTCTCACGGCCGGCGATATCCAGGCTCAATGCCTTGACCAGTGGCAGGTCTTTCAAAAGCGGTATGCCGATTTCCGCGTACACCTCGCTGGCGCTCGTCGAGCCGCGCAGTGCTGAAGGGTTGTAGTATTGGTATCCACCGTAACGACCATCGAGCGTAACTGGACAACCACGCAGGCCAGTGCAACTGGTCGTGATGGCAGACAGTGGATCGACTTCACGATCAGCGGAGTCATGGTGATAGGCAATGCCGGTGGCGACGCTGATGGGGCCTGCGCCCAGGTTGAACCGCTCGCCGAGGTCACCGCGCAGGTTTCCTTCAAAGCCGGTCTGCCTGAAGATGGTATCGCCGCGATTGAGCCCTTCCACGTAGTCGATCGCCTGGCGACTGGGGGAGCCGGCGCCAAAAAGGTTGATCGGCACGCAGCCGGGATCCAGGCCCTGTAGCGTTGATCGGCAGACGACCTGGCCGTTGGCGGGATTGACCACGGCATCCGCCGCCGCATACAGGTTTCTGTTGATGGTATCGAGGATATCGAGATTGTTGACGGTGTACTGCTGGGAAACGGCGCTGTCGAAAGTCCATCGATCGTTGATACTCCCCTTCGCGCCAAATGACACGCGGCCGACCTTCTCAGTGGTATTCACGAAGTCCGAGCTGATATCCGGCGAGAAACGGCCCATGGTGAAGGACGTCAGAGTCGGATTTGCCGCGAACACCGAGGCCACGGAGGCCGGCAGGAAGGCGTTGTCGCGGAAGATCGTGAACTGCACCGCGCTGGTCTGATAGGGATACTGTGCTTCCAGCGATGTATAGGTGCGATTGAAAAGGCCGTTGGCGAACAGCGTCAAATGGGAGTTGACGTCCCACTCTCCGTGCAGGAATGCGCTTTCGCGATCCTCGCTCGGGCTGATCCCGAACACCGCGTAGGCGCCGTCGCCACCGCTCGCATACGAGGCGCCGGGAATGGCGCCTTGCTGAAAGGGTTCGAGTACGCCGCCCGGGCCAAACTGCTGATGCACGAGAGCCGTGCAGGCTGCGGTGGTGCAGCCCTTCACACCGGTGATCAGGCCGCCGTAGGTGCCGACGGATGAGCGTACGTCGGGTTCGATCAACACCGACGGCAAGGCGCCGGCAACCGGATTCGGGTAAGCAATGTCAGCATTGTCATTCCAGTTCCTGCCGGTGGGCGGCAAGCCTATTCCGCCCTGGACGAGCAGATTGACGCCGCCGATGAGGCGGAAGTTGCTTCCGAAGGCCTTGCCGAAGGCGAGCGACAGGCTGCCGTTGGAGGCGTCACCATGCGTGGTGGTGCCGCCATTGACGTCCGCTTTGAAGCCCTGGTAGTTGGTATCGAGGATGAAGTTGACAACGCCCGCCACGGCGTCGGAGCCGTAACTGGCGGAGGCGCCGCCGGTCACTATGTCCACTCTCTTCAGGAGACTTTGCGGGATAATGTTGACATCAACAGAGTCCTGGACGTTCGTCGTTCCGAGGCGTTGACCATCCAACAGGACGAGAGTGCGGTTCACGCCCAGGCCGCGCAGATTCAACAGGCTCTGACCGTTGGTTCCGGCCGCTCCCGAGGCGGAGCCGGCCTGCGAGCCGAGGATGGTGTCGCCCAGCGCCGGGGATTGAGCCAACGCCGAGGCGATGTCATTGGGAGATGCGAGCGCGAGTTGATCCGCGGAGACCGCAGTCACAGGTGTCGGTGAGGCGAAGCTCGACTTCAACCGGGTACCGGTTACTACCACTTCCTGCGGCGACTCCGAGTCATCGGCGCCGGCCGGGGCGGCCGGGCCGGGCTGCGGCTCAGCGGCCCGAGCGGGCAGTACGAAGGCGAGTGCGAGCACTGCGAGTGCAACATTGCGTCGTGGACTGGACATTCCCCGGTTCCCCCTCGAACTGGTTATAGCATCCAAGTACGTGCGGCCCGGTCGTCTTCCTTGTTTTTACGCACTACGGTGCTCACGCGAGCCGTGACGGGTCGATGCGGCTTTTCGAGGATCACACTATGCCATCCCAAAACCTCTGTCAACAGACGAACACATATGTATACAATGGTGTGGTGATGCTTCCGCCGCGCTGAGCCGGCGGCTTTGAAGCGCAAAGAGGTTGGGCGCGTGCGTCGGGCATGTGTGCGTGATAACGCTGTCAGGCAAGCACGATACGCAAGATTGCCCTGTTTGGGCCGCAGAGGTTCATGGCAGGATCTGACCGATTGTTGAGTTAACAATGTGTCTGGGGGGGCTGAGGATGAGACCAACAATGTGCGCTGGCTTCGAGAAGAAATCAGGGGATTCAATGCAGACGGATTGCGCGTCCCGGCGACTGTTCTTACAGGGGCTGGCCGGTGGTGTCGTCGTGGCGGCAAGTGGTGCGGTCGCTGCCGCCGACGCGGCTCGCGCCGCGGACGAATCCCCGGCACCGGGCACAGATGCGGGTCCCTCGATCGCCGACACGATCGTCCAATTCGCGCAATCCCTGCGGTATGAGGACCTGCCGGAGCCAGTGGTTCAAAGGGTGAAGCGCACCATTCTCGATACGCTGGGCTGCGCGATTGCCGGATATCAGACCGGGCCGAGTCAGATTGCAGTGAAATTGGCCGCGCAGGTGAGTAGTAAGCCGGGGGCGACGGTCATTTGCGCCGGTTTCAACAGCAGTCCGGATCGGGCTACGTTCGCCAATGGAGTGATGATCCGCAATCTGGATTTCAATGACGCCTATTCAACTCCGGTCGGGGGCGGACATCCGAGCGACAGCCTGGCGGCCCTCCTCGCGGCCGCGGAGGTCGCCGGGCGCAGCGGACGGGACCTGATACTGGCGACCGCCATCACGTATGAGGTGTTCTGCAAGCTCTCGGATGTGCTCGATATCAAGAGTGCGGGGCTGGATCAGTCTACGGTGTTGGGCATCGGCAGCCTGGTCGGCGCCGGGAGCCTGCTGGGACACAATCGCGAGCAGATGTTGAATGCTATTGGCATTACGGTCGGCGGCAACACCGCTATCAACCAGGGGCGGGTCGGAACGCTGTCGAACTGGAAGGACTATGCGACGGCCGAGGCCAGTCGCAAGGCGATTTTCAGCGCGCAACTCGCGCTGGCTGGCATGACGGGACCGCGAGAGATATTCGAAGGTCCCTCGGGATTCTTCAGAGTCATTCTGCGCAAGTCGGTGCAATTGCCGCCGCTGGGCGAGCCGTACGGCATTTTACGTGCATCCACCAAGCGCTTCGCACTGGGCCAGTATTCCCAATCGGTTGCCGAGGCGGCCGCGCAGATTCGCTCCTCTTTCAAGAGCCCGGACGAGATCGAGGAGGTGAATGTTCATGTCTCGCACAATGCAATGCGGGTGATGGCCGGCAGTGCTGATAAATGGCACCCCACGAGCCATGAGACCGCCGATCACAGCATGCCCTATGCGACGGCGGTTATCCTGATGTACGGAACTATCGATGATCATTACTACGACGATCCCTATCTGCATGATTCGAAACTGTTGACGCTCGTCAATCGGGTGCACTGCTTTGCGTCAGCCGAGGCCGACGCGCGCGAGAAGGACTTCAACCTGTGTGATCTCGAAGTTGTGTTGAAGTCCGGGGACCGCAAATCGGTGCGGGTGGAATACCACCGGGGTCATTGGCGAAATCCGATGAACGATGCCGAGATGGGCGACAAATTTCGTTCGCTGGCCCGGCGCCAGTTGTCGGCTGAAAAGACCGAGGCCCTTCTGCAGCGGCTATGGGATCTCGACAAGCTGCCCAAGGCGGCAGCTCTCGCGCAAATGACGCGAGTTTGACTACTGAACACCAATGTATACAAATGTGTTAATGTGACATCAGTAGATGGGGAAGGCGCAAGCAGTGGCTGATCGAGGCAATGGGTCCGCATCCGGACAGTTGGGCGACGTCGTCGCCGAAGGCGAGCGGATCATGACGATCTGTAATGCTTGCCGCTATTGCGAGGGATTTTGTGCGGTGTTTCCCGCCATGGAGCGGCGTCTGACCTTCGCGGAAGCGGACCTGAACTACCTGGCGAACCTGTGCCACAACTGCACTGAGTGTTTGTATGCGTGTCAGTACGAGCCGCCGCATCCATTCGCGATCAACGTCCCGCGGACGCTCGCGCAGATTCGTGTGCGCTCGTATGAGAAATATTCCTGGCCGTCGCAGCTCGGTTTGCTGTATCGACGAGCGGGTATTTCCCTGGTCCTGTGCGTGATGTGCCTGCTGCTGGCAGCGATGATCGCGGCAACCGCTGCGCTGAGTCCGCACGGACTGCGTAGTTCTGATGGGACGGCGAATTTCTATGCAGTGGTTCCCCACTGGGTACTCGCCTATACATTTGGAGCTGTGTTTCTGTTCGATGTGATCGCTTTGCTGATGGCGGTTCGCCGGTATCTGAGCGACACGTCAGTGGCGATCGTCGGGACGCCTTCCGGTGGCCTGTTGGAAGGACTGCGTGATGCGTTGAGCTTGCGGTATTTGCACGGAACGGATGAAGATTGTGCGACCAAGGAGAATAGCCGTACCCCCTGGAGGCGATGGTTCCATCATTGCACGCTTTACGGCTTCCTGTTGTGCTTTGCCGCCACCAGTGTAGCCACCGTGTATCACACGTTCTTTGACTACCCGGCACCCTACCCTTGGCTCAGCCTCCCTGTGATCCTCGGCACGCTGGGCGGTATCGGTTTGATCGTAGGACCGATTGGTCTAGCAATGAGCCGTCAGCGACAAGATCCGGAAACGCTCGATGCGGCTCAGCAGCGGCCGGATTATGCGTTTATCTTTCTGCTCGTTCTGACTAGCGGGACGGGGCTCATGCTACTCGCAGGCCGCTCCTCTACTGCGATGGGAGCACTTCTCATGGTCCATCTTGCGGCCGTGATGACGCTCTTTCTGACACTTCCCTACGGGAAGTTTGTGCATGGTTTGTATCGCACGGCCGCACTGGTTCAATACGCCCGAGAATCACGTGCGGGAACGCCGGCGAGCGGTGCCGACGCTGCGGCTGGCTAGCGCGCTTTGTTAGCTGCTTGCAGGTATGGATCGTAGCGAGGCTTCGGAGCGAGCGGGTTGGCCGCCCATGGCCGCCGTCTGCAGCATGTGGACACGCAGTTGGCGCGCTCGACCCATGTGATCCCGCGCTATGCGCTCCGCTGTGTCCGGATCGCGCTCGCCGAGCGCCTTCAACAAGGCCTCATGCTCGGCAACTGCTTCGAGTCCACGGCCGGGCTCTGACATGGTGGTATCGGGAAAACGCCGTACCCACTCATGGATCTGCTTTACGAACTCCAACAGCAGGGAATTGCGGCTCGCTTGACAGACCAGCTCGTGAAATTCGATGTTCACCTCGATCATGGCTCGGGCATCGCCGGCAGTCGCGGCAGCGCGCAAACGCTCATTGAGCCAGCCCAGACGCTCGATCTCTGACGGGGTGATGGCCAGGGCCGCCAGGCGGGCCGAGAACCCGTCCAGCATCTGGCGGACGGCATAGACCTCCAGGATCTCCTCGCGTGAGATCTTGGCAACCGCCAGACCGCGCCGCGACACGCGCTTGGCCAATCTCTCCGATTCCAGCTTGAGAATCGCCTCGCGAATGGGTGTCCGGCTGTGGCCGAAAACCTCGGAAAGCTGGATTTCACCCAGCAGGTGACCGGCGGGCAGAGTTCCGTGCAGGATGGCTTCGCGCAGGGTCGTGTAGACCGCCTCGGCGGCATTGTAATGATCCCGGTGCTTCTTCCAGATCTCCGCTACCCCGGAAAGGCCTGCGGAAGGCTTGGTCCGCGGGCGCGTGGCTTTTTTCTGCGCCATCTCGCTCGTGCTCTTGCGATCAATAGCGGAAGTCTAACACCCGAGGGGGGCCGCTCGGTAGGAAGTGCCGCCGAGGCGACGCATACGGCCCGGGAGCGGGGTGCTAGACGGTGGCAACAGTCTTCTGAAATGAGAGCACGAACTGCGCGCCGGGACCGCCACTGGCAGTGAGTTGCCATTCGTGGGCAGCAGCAATCTCTGCACAGATGGACAGTCCGAGGCCCGCACCTTCATTCTGACGCAAAGGGCCGCGCCAGAACCGCTCAAACACTTTCGGAAGCTCGTCTGCAGAGATTCCGGGGCCTTCATCGCGGACGCGCAGATGATTGGCATCGACCGTCACTGTGACCCCGCCGCCGGCCGGCGAATGTTGAATGGCGTTTTCCATCAGGTTTTTCAGGAGCATGAATAAGGCGCCTCGATCGGCCTGCACTACAACGCTCGGCGATATGGACCGGACATCGAGGTAGACTGCACGTCGCTCGGCAAGCGCCTGCAGATAGTCGGCGGCATCTTCGGCAGCCGCGCTGATATCCACCGGTTCGAAGCTATAGTTGTGCGCCTCACTGGCCTCGGCCAGGTGCAGAAGTTGATTGACCTGTCGCCCCATGAAGTCGATGTCATAAAGCAGTGCGTCGCGATCCGGTGTGCTATTCAACTCAATCTGGGCCCGCATCACGGCCAGCGGCGTTTTCAATTCATGCGCCGCGCTCGCCAGGAATGCACGTTGGACACGGTAGCCTTTTTCCAGCCGTTCGAGAGTGAGATTGAATGCTTCGACCACCGGAAGAAACTCGACGGGCAGATCTCGTGTCGCCAGCCTCTTGGATATGTTGTGCGCGTCAATCGTTGCCGCGGCTTCTGATGTCTCGCGCAACGGCTTCAGCACTCGCCGCAGGGTGAAATAAACCGCCAGGATGACCAACAATATGGAGCCGAGCGCCAGGCGCAGAGAGCTGGCGACTTTGATCTGACCCGTCAGAAGGCGAACCAATTGCGCGAATCGCCTGCTGATGGCGATCTGGATGTAATAGGTCTGCGTGCCGTGAGTCAGTGACTCCGTTCTGACGAAAAGAGTCTGACCATCGGCGGTCACCGTCAGGTATTGTGGAGTCGCTGCGATTGCCTGGCCGGATGCAGTCAGGCTCTGCGGGTGATTTCCCGAGGCGACAATGATGTGGCCGGCACGATCGAAGACTGCATACTTCGCATCTGCCGCGAAATCGTCGAAAACCCAGGAATATTCATCTGGCAGAAGGACCGCGATCCCGGGGGGTTGCGCCTGGTCGAACCGCATCCGCTTCTGCAGTATTTCGCTGAACTTCTGCAACAGCCCGCGAGCGTTGGCACCGGCATCCTGGTCGGAGCTGAACCAGATGGCTGCAGCAATACAGCCCATAGTGACCAACAGCGCCGCAATGTAGGTGCACAGCAGCCGTAGTGCCAGGCTATGGAGCAAGCGAAAGAATGCGGAGCGCATAGCCGTAACCTCGGGCATTGACAATCTGCACCCTGGAATTGATAGCCCCCAATTTCCTCTTCAGTCGATGCACGGCGACATCGAGCGCGTTAGGTGTGACGGCATCACCCACTCCCCAGGCGGCGGTCTCGAGAGTCGAGCGCCGCACCGTACCTCCCTCCGCGCGGGTCAGGACCATCATGATTTGCAATTCGGCAGGCGCAAGCGTCACCGTTTCCGCACCGCAAGTCATGCAGCCATTGGTCGGATCAATCTGAATGTCGCCCCATTCGGGCATCAGACTCTGCAGGGTCGGAGGGCGCCGCATCAGAGCACGCACCCGCGCCACCAACTCGTCCATTGCGAACGGCTTGGTCAGATAGTCATCTGCGCCTGACTCCAGCCCTTCCACCCGATCATGCAACGCATCTCTGGCGGTCAACATCAGGCACGGTGTCCGGATCGACGCGGCTCGCAACCGGCGCACGAGCTCGAGCCCATCGCCGTCGGGCAACCCCCGATCGATGATGAGCACAGCATAGGCATTATCGGCGGCAGCACGAGCGGCAGGCTCGATCTGCTCGAACACGTCGCTCTCGATGCCGGCATTGAGAAGCGCTTTGGCCAGCAGCGCCGACAATCGCGGATGGTCTTCCACCAATGCGACGCGGTTCATAGGGGGTAATTCTACCTCAGTAATTCTTACGCGACACTTACTCAGGGTCTGGATTGGAAAAAGCATCCCCAGTAAGAAAGCAGTAAGTCGCGCCCTCCTATGATCGCTTTACACGGTCAAGTGGAGCAGAATTGATGGGCCCCGAGTTGATTTATCGTCGTTACGCGACACTGCCGATCGGTTTAGGACTGATCCTGCCGTTGACCCTGTCAACAGTGAGCCTACCGGCCGCGGCTGCCGACAGCCCGGAGGCGCAAACCGCGGAATCGTCGAGCCCATCCCCTGCATTGGACGACCAATGGAAATTCCAACTGGGCGGTGGCGCCATCAACATGCCGCGATATCCCGGGAGCCGTGACGACGTGAATCGCGGCATTCCGATTGTGAGTGTCAGCTACGGCCGTTATTTCATCGGTGGCGGCCCGGGCAGCGGCGGGCCAGCGGGACTTGGCGCGTTTCTGCTACGGAACGATCATTGGGCAGTCGCTGTGAGCGCAGGCGGCGACACTCGCAAGACGCGACGGGGGAGTGACGCCCCTATTCTGAACGGTTGGGGTGACATCTCCGGCACCGCTCATGGCACCCTGTCTGCCAGTTACAACGAGAACTGGTTTTCTGTCCACGGATCGGTTTCCGCGGCGGGGCATCACGAAGGCATACAGGCCACACTCGGCGCCGATCTGAAGTACCGGCCAACGCAACAACTGACTTTGTCCATCGGCCCGCAGGTCACGTTCACCAACAGTCAGTATGCGATGACGTACTTCGGAGTTGATTCGGCGCAAAGCGAGATTGCAGGGATTGCACCCTATCGCGCGCGAGGCGGGGTCAACTCGATTGGCGCGTCGGCATTCGCCAACTACCAGCTGACAAAGCATTGGTCAGTCGCTGCGTTTGTGAACTACGGTGTTCTTCAGGGTGATGCGGCAGACAGCCCCGTAACCACTGACAAAACGCAGCGGGTCATTGGAGCCTTCGCCGCGTACGGATTTTGAAGTCTCGCAATGGCACGACGTCCGGTCGCGCGCGAGCGCCGTTTCACGCGCGCGGCCGCCAAGATCGGAGTCACCTGCTACCGCGGCGCCGCGCCCGCGATAAAAGTATCCACCGCGTGCCCGGCCATCCGCCGGATCTGCTTGATCGCAAGGCGAGGCGGCTCACGCTGATACACTCGTAGGTAGACTTCCGCGGTCACGAGCGCGGTGAACTGATGTGCCATCACCTCAGGATCGGCCCTACGCAAGGTGCCTGACTCCATCGCGGCAGCCATGAATCGTGCAAGCGCGTCCATGCTCTGCCTGGGGCCGGACTCGTAAAACAGCCTGCCGACATCCGAATGTCCCGATTCGGCGATCACCATGCGATAGACGGCCAGTGCACGCTCATCGTTCTGCGTCACCATCAACATGCGCTCGGCAAACCGCAACAAGGCGGACTCCAGAGTCTGTCCGGATTCCACGCTCGACAACGAGAGCTCCTGCTCCCCTTCAGACAAATGACCCGTGGCGGAGGCTCTCACGACGGCCTCAAACAACGCCTCCTTTGAAGCAAAGTACCCGTAGATCGTTGCCTTGGAGCCCCCGAGACGCTTAACCAGCTCGCTCATGGAGGCGCGCTCGTACCCCATTTCCGCAAACAATTCCGCTGCCGCTTCGATGATCGACTCACGCTTTTGCGCGGTGCGTACCTTCATCCCCGCCTCCAGAAAAAAACCACCTCATGAGCCGCCCGCTTGACAAACCCGGCTCAACCGTTCATAACTGTACCGTACCGTACAGTTTACATTTAGGAACCTCTCATGTCTTCCCCGTTCTTTAAATCCGCCTCATCGCTCCTTTTCCTCGGAATTGCCTTATCCGGCTGCGCCAGCACGCGACCCGTCGCGTATTCCGGAATTGCCTCAGCGCCTCAATTGCACGCCAACTCGCGGGGCAACTCCGACCGCGTACCTTACAGCTATTCTACGCACGTCGACTGGCGCTCCTATACACGCGTCATCGTATCCCCGGTTGCCGTCTATCGCGGCACGGACAATCAATTCGGCAAGACTTCAGAAGAAGACAAGGACCGTCTCGCCGACTACATGCACGAGCAGTTCGTCACCAGGCTCGCCGAAAGATTCCAGGTCACGAACACCCCCTCGAGCGGCACCTTGCGGGTCAACCTGACATTGACGGGCGCCAAGGCCAGTACCCCGGTGTTGAGCACGTTCACACATTTTGACCTGGCCGGCGGCCCCTACAACATCGTGCAAGGCGCCCGCGGAAAGGAAGGAATGATGATGGGATCGGTGACCTACGCCGTCGAAATCTATGACGCCGCCACGAATCGCCTGCTGCATGCGTACGTCGAGAAACAATATCCCAACGCAATGAACGTCAAGTCCACCTTCGGCTCCCTCAGTGCGGCAAAGACCGGAATCCGCAAAGGTGCCGACGCGCTGGTTGCCCAACTGAACTGAGCCTGCCGCAGAAAACACACATGCAAATTGAACTAACCCGCGCCCTCATCGTGACATTCTTTGTTGGATTGACCGCTTGCGGTGGTGGCGCCAATGATACGCCACCCCTGACCGGAGCCGTTCGTGTGGCCAATGGCATTGCGGACTCCGGCGGACTGGACATGACGATCGGCGACAGCACGAAATTCAGCGGCATCGCCACAACTGCCGCCAGCGATGTCGCCTATCTGCCCATCAACGCCATCAGCAGCTACGACGCCAAGCTCAGCACTAACGACGCCGCATTCACAGTCACGGGAGTCCCCATTAATCAGGACAAGGTTACGACGATCTTCACCTATGGCGAGATCGGCAGCGGTACACAGGGTGGATTCTTCGCACAGATGTCACTCGATGCACCCAATAGCGGCCAATTTGTTGTGCAGCCTGTACATGCCGCATTGGCAGCATCCTTGAATGCCCTTTCGCTCAATTTCTACCTCGTCAAACCCGGCGTCTGCTCCGACTCTACGACCGGAGCAACCCCCAACGGCTCGGCGACATTCAGGGCCTCACCGGCATTGTTCGCCTCGACCGGCGGCCTCTACGAGATCTGCGTCACCGATTCAACCGGCACCGTTCTGTTCGACAGCGGCCCCGCCGGAATCACTTTGCCCACCGCGAACGCCAATGTGTTTCAGTTCGCTGTGTACGATGCTCCGAGCAGCAAAGGCAACGGCTCCACGATCATGCTGTCTCTGCTCGACAATAAAGGTGGCAACACGGCACTCTACAACCTCAAGAATTGACGACGAGAGCCCGCGTCGAATCGGCGCCGGCTTGCCGTGAGCCGCCGCTGTTGTCTCAATCCTCCAACGGAGCGGCCTGAGGCGTCGCTGCAATCCAGCTCAAGTCATCATCACTGCAGACTCTCGTGACCATTTGCGGACAGCGCAGACAGACGGCGCCCCCTGTTCGGCAAACCAGCGGCAAGTGACTCGAATCTGGCAGGGCGCTCGTTACCACCATCGCCATGGCCGATATCGCCCTGGATGGCCGATATATGGCCGATAAATTTGAGTTCGAGGGTGTTGGTCGATATATTGGCCGATATATGGCCGATAAATCACAGGTGACTACCTTACTGCGCGACCGAGGCGGCGCCTGGACTTCGCCAGCGCAGATTCGGGAGACCATCGATGTGCCCGACCGGACACTCCGGAACTGGCTCCGGGATCTCGTAAGGGAAGGCGTCGTCGAATCCCGAGGCGAACGTAAGGGACGGCGATATCGCCTCATCGGTCCGGCAACGATCACCGTCACCGCCGAGACACCCGCGCCGACTGTAGCGGCTCAGCCGCTTTTTTCGGCGGAAAGCCAAGCGGTGATCAAACGGGTGGAGGCGCCGCTATATGAACGCTCGCCGGCGACCTACCGCGAGGACTGGCTCCGGTCCTATGTGCCCAACGAAAGCGCATACCTGACGCTGCCACGCCGCGAAGAACTCGAGGCAATCGGCAAGCGCGATCCGATCTATGGTCTGGCGGGTACTTACATCCAAAAGATCTACTACCGGTTGCTGATCGATTTTACTTTCAACTCATCGCGCCTCGAGGGGAATACCTACACACTCATTGACACTGAGCGGCTCCTGCTACACGGGGCTGCGGCGCCGGGGAAACCCAACGCCGAACGCATCATGATCCTGAATCACAAGGAAGCGATCGACTATCTTGCGCGGCACGTCGATACGCTGCAGGCCGACGAGACTACGATCCGTACCCTCCACTATTTACTGGCAGACAGTCTCGTCGCACCGGGCGCTGCCGGGCAGATCCGCGAAGACAGTGTTCGTGTGAGCGGGACGACGTATGCCCCCATTGATGGCCGAGATAGGCTGACACAGCTGCTCGTGTTGCTACTCGAGAAAGCGCGTGCCATTCTAAATCCGTTCGAGCAGAGCTTCTTCCTGCTCGTTCATATTTCGTATTTGCAAGCCTTCGTCGACGTCAACAAACGCACCGCCCGCCTCGCCTCGATCATTCCGTTGATCCGCGGTGACTACGTGCCGCAGTCCTTTGTCGAGCTGGACCCGGTTTCGTATCTGAAGGCGACAGTTGCGGTCTATGAGCTCAACGAAGTCGGACCGCTCGCAGACCTCTACGTCTGGTCATACCGGCGCAGTTGCCAACGCTATGACACAACAGTCCAAGTGGTCGGGTTCGATGAGATTGCAGCGCTGTATCGCCAGGCGCGGCGCGCCTTGGTGGCGGACCTGGTGCGCGCGAAAGTGTCACCCGACGAGGTGGCCAGATGGATAAATACGCACGTGCCGGCGAACATTGAGCCTCAACACCGGGAGAAGTTTGTCTCAGACGTGCTCGCGGAGCTCGAGCACCTCGACGCCTCACGCATCGGAGGATTGGGAATCACCCGGAAGGAGCTGGAAGCATGGCAGGCACTGCGCCCCCGTTAGGCAGCCGGCATCGACCGCCTGCAGTCAGCAGCATCGCGGACGCGTGCGTCAGGCGTCCCTTAGGCGCGAGTGCATGGGCCGTCAGGCAGTCGTCCGACGAGACGCTGCAGTTTAGGGTCGACGATGAGGTCCATCACTTCAAGCGGCACGACGCCGACCAGGCACTCCGTGCCCATCACGAGCGCCTCGGTCAGGTAACTGCGATCCTCAAAATGAATCTGGACCCCCATTAAGCGGGGAACGTACACCCGCCGCCCGTCCGCAACCGTAACGTACTTACGCCCGACCTCCTCCAGGTCAAAGCCGAGCTCGCTAGCGATCTGCGCTGTTACAAAGAGTTCCGTCGTACCGGTGTCGATGAGTGCGCACACAGCGACGGATCGGCCCGCGTAGTAGTTAGTGAGTCCGACGTCTGCGTGAATGTGGCCCACCTGCTCTCCCTGCTGGATAAGAGCACTATTGTGTCAGGCACCGCACCCAGTGTCCTCAGACAGCAGTCAGATCGGGAATCCCGTGTCCGGCTCACGAGGCCACTCAGAGCGGCGCTTGTGGGTTTACGGAGCTGAATGAAGGGAATGAACTGCTGCAATCAACCGCGTTGCCGCTGGATGCCGTACCAGGCGTTGATCCGGACACCGTAACGCTCAGACCGGAGGTGGGTACGGCAAAGCTCGTCGATCCGCTCCCGATGACAATCGAGGCATAGTTTGGCGAACCCGTGAAGGTGGCCTTGCTCGAGCTACCCCAAGCGGGCGCGCGGTCAAAGTACACATTATCCAGTGTCACGTTGGTCAGCAGATTCGTGGCACTCACGCCATCCAATACATCGTTCCAGTTAGTGGAGCTCGGGTACTTGGCGCCTGCCATAGTCACGGCGTGAACATCGACGAACTGAATATCGTGCAGATTGGGTTGGTATAACGTAGTAGAGGTGGCGGCGCTATAGAACGGATCGATCACGATCGGCTGCTTTTCGCGTCGAATGCAAACCTTCGCATAAGTCGCCGACACTTCACCGCCCCCACCCGGCCAGGTCTTGATGCGCAACCCCGCGCCGTTGGAGCTGTCTTCGCCGTCGATCGAGAGATCCCAGACGTACAACCCGGTAACACCGCCTTCTGTGCCGCTGCCAACCGACATGCCGTGGCCATAGTAGAAATGGTTGTGCGCCACGAGCGTATTCGTACTGGAGCAATAGCCGCTTACTGAACTGATGCAGTTGCTCGAGTTCGAGGCCGTGACGGCGATGTTGTCATCGCCGACGTTGAGGTATGAGTAGGCGATCGTTACGTTGTTGCTGCCACCCGGGTCGATGCCATCCGTATTTTTCGCGTAATCCGGCGTGTAACACGTACCGGGGCTCGTCGCGGCGACCGTATTACTCGGTAAGGTGCTGCAGGCGTAGTTGGCGACGGTGTAGGCAAGTGACGGCGTAAGCAACTGAACGCCCCAGGCCGTAAGGCCATTGTACGAATCCGCCTTGACATGGAAATGGGGCGAATTGAGCAGCACCGTGCGGGAGAGCGTAAAGCCGCTTCCGCCCTGCGTGAGGTCGATCAGAACAAAACAGTTCTGCTTATACCCGGATACCTTGTTGAGCAGAGCCACGTCCCACCAGGTCATGATTCCGGCTTGCGGGCCGCCGGTCAGCGCGCTCCCACCCCGGCCATCGATCGCGCCCGGACCATAGATCCCGCTGCCGCTCGAGCCAGCCACCGCAGTAATCAGGGCTTTGCACGCGCTACCGGATGTCGTCGCGGAGGCATTCCCGCACTCATCACCGCTGACGAGACCGCCGGCAGTGTAGTCCGCTGGATATCGGGAAGCGTAGAGAGTAACACCCGAATCCACCCAGAGGCTCACACCGCTCGGTAGCGTTAGCGATCCCGTCAAAAACGAGTCGTTGCTGTCAGATGATACGAGCTCGACAACCATACCACTCGGGCATGCGTTGAGCGCAGTCTGAATGCGCACCGTGTCCGGGTTGGAGTTTGTTGGGTCAGCAGCTACCGCTGCCGCATTGTCGATACCGGGGTCGGTCGCGTTGGGTGAGGAGAACGCGACAGAGGCAAGATTCGCACTCAGTGTTGCGCAGACGGACCCGGAATCGGGAAGACCGGGATCCGGCGGCAGAAGTGCGTCGAGGGCAGCCAGCGAGCTGGTGATGGTGGCGTCGGTGACCGTTACGCTCGCGTGACTGGTGCCTGCATTTGCAATCGTCACTACCAACAGGATCGCAAGCAGTCGCGCCGAAGATTCATTCCTCAGGCTCAGCATTTCCTTGCCCTCCTCTCCATTTATCGCCCAGCATAACGCACTTCAACAAAACCCCTAGGGCTTCGAGACATAATTATGGGAGGACGCGAAGCTTCAGGGCGAAATCTTGGACCATGCTCTGCATGATCCAGCTGCTGCTCTCCTCAATTGGTTGCAGCTTTTCGCGCTATCATGTAGTGAATCCGGGGCCGGCCGAACATGGGGTCGTTGCGAGCCGCGCTCGTAGCACAATTGATAAGCTGTCGTGTGCCGTTCGTTCTCCAGGAACGGCGGGAATATGAGGACGTGATGACCGGTATCCATACGTCAGATCACTTTGATGAGCTCGAGTCCGCTTGCTGTGACGGACCGGCAGACGCGGCTGATTGATTGTCACTGTACGCCGACGGAGGATCCGCCTCCGCCAGGACCGACAGCAGACCCGCAACAATCGCAACCGCAAACCTGGCTGCAGTTATCATCGGGAGAGCTCGTGTAGCATTTGAACTGCAATCTCGGAGCGCTGCGCAGTATTGCCTTGATCTGAATGGTACAGCGCCCGCAGGAAAGCCGAATCCCAATCCGTCAGACCGGGCGGTTCTGCGTCCGGCGATTCCTCCAACAACCGTAAAATACTGGGCGCATCTGCCAAATCCGAGTTTGCAGGAATATCCGTGAGGCCGGCTAAAGCCGCATAGTCGATCAGTTGCCGCAGCTCAAACTCTCTGGGATAACTCGTATCGACGACCACGAGCGCCAGAGAAAATGCATACACATCGAATCTCTCGATACGTGAGCTGTTATATTGGCAACTTACGGGAATCTGTACGCCCTGCACCGAGACACTTCCGCAAGCCCCATCCAGCTGAATCGGGACCCCCGAGCGCGTAGTGGCTCGCGTGTTGTGCCAGGCACGTACGGCTTGCGGTTTTGCCGGCGCGATGAATTGCTCGAGTTGCGTAAGGCCGCCGTCGGTATTGAACGCATGCGGGTGCAAATGGAAAGCCTGTTTGAGCAGCTTGTCGGGCTCGCCTGAAAAGATGACAATGAAGTTATATTTACAACCGGAGCGAGCCACTCGCAGTCCTGTTGCGCGCGCAATATCGGCCAGGCGCCCCAAAGCAAATAATCCCTGATCTGTCGGCAAGCCTGCGACTGCAAAGCACAGCGGGTCGTGCCATAGGGGCAGAGAATCCTGGAGTGAGAACGGAACGTTAGTTATCTTCCTGACGAATTCATTTACGCGACGTTCGAGCTGTCGTCGCGCCTCGACGGTCACCTGCGGTAATTTGCGTTCTGGATCGGCTCTTGCACTTTGACAAAGCGGAGCGACAGTCAATGCAATGGAAGCGATGAGAGCGAGCCTGGCTGTGAGCTCGATGACATTTGTCACCACGGATGTTCCAGCTCAATGAGACTCTGACGCAGACCATTGTCCGTGGACGCCACCAGGGATGTCAGGCAACGCTTCATTGGCGCACCGCCGCCGCGATAGGAGGAGCTCGGATCGAGCGTGCCACGGCGAGTTTGCATTAGAACCGATTCGCTCTCTCCCGAATCCAGAGTCACATTCAGGGTAAAGGGTTCGCCAGCGTCGAAAGCGTCGAAAAGCCTTTCGGCATACGCTTCGGGAAAGAAGCCAGCCACACCGTGATCGGCGTTCCGGGTGGTCAAGTCGGCGACCGCCGCGGTGCGCTCGCCCTCCAACTTGATCTCTAGCCGTGAAATCGCGGGACGCGGCAGCGGCGTCTTAACATGGGGCTCCATGGTAAAGGTTCCCGCGGCGATTCCGGCCACACGCGCGCCATTCCGAACGAACACGCTCAGCTTCATATCCCATCGCAATACCGGGTGGTGGTCATTGTCAGTAGTCCCCACTACGTGCATCCCGCACAAGTTGTATTTGTCTGCCCGATAGAATTGACCGGCTCCGGCGTCCGTCGCCTGAATGCTCGCGCGATTGAATGCCCCCTCGGGCTCCGCCCGATACAGATCGTAGACACGCACCGTTCCCGGCTTGTAGGCAGCCGTCGTGGGTAACGCCGCCGGATCGACAGATACCCCCGTGAAGTCGAGATTCGTTGGCTCCTTGGCCAAGGTCACCGGAGCAGCGGACGTGACAGCAAGAGCAGCATCTACTTTTTCCAACTTGAAATTGCCGCCCCACGCCTTGCCTTTTTGCATGAGGAGGAAACCGAAGGCGATGGCACGGCTGTCCCGAGGCACATCCAGGACGATTTGATAGCGCGACCAATCACTCGTCCCCACCACCGGCCTGTCATCCATGTTGTCGAAGGAGAGCACGCGGCGATCTGATCCGTCGACTCTCATCCACAACTGTGCGCGCCCGGCATCCTGTGTCTTGAGATAACCAGACAGACTCAATCGAGTGCCGCGATAGTTTTCGGCGTTGATGGATTGCATGAGCGTGCCGAATCCATTCGAAATGACGCCGGGCCTCGCGGCAATCAGGGCGCTGGGATGTTGCTGATGAGTTTCTCGGGCGTCTACGGAGAATTCAAAATCTTTGGGGTGATCGCCGGCGACAATCCAACCTCGAGGCACCTCACCGTGAGCGAGAGGCGCGATGCAAGTTGTTGTGAGGCAACAAATGCTGAGCACACAGAGTAGTCGGTAACGATTCATGGCTGATTCTCATGGAGCCCGGGCCCTGAGTAAGAGGGGGCCTCGACGTGAAGCAGATAATCGCGAGTGGCACCTTCGAGCTTGCCTGGGCTGAGCGCAGAGGGTAGCGGCCCCGTGCCGTGGATTTGCCAACTCATCACCGTTATAGACAGAAGTGCGGCGGCCAGCGTGACGACGCCATACCGACGAATTCGCCTTTGTAAGTTGGCACGCTCGTCGGCAGCGGCCAGGATTAGTTGGTCGAGCTCGGGAGTGAAAGGCTCCTGTACGGAGTTCTGATAGCGCCGCACGAGCGGATCGAGCTCAGTCCTCATGCCAGGCATCCAGTAAGGCGCGCAGATGCTGGAGGGCGAATCTCAGCCGACTTTTCGCGGTCTCGCGATTGCTGCCGGTCACCTCCGCTATTTCATCGAGGCTCAAACCGGCCTCAGCCCGCAGCAGAAAGGCTTCGCGCTGCAGGACGGGCAGCCGCTCGAGAGCAGTGATGAGCTCTCTGCCGAGCTCATCATTCTGTGTTTGTTGCTCCGGCTCGAGTCGCTCCGGCGCCGGCAAAGATTCGTTGAATGCTTCATCCGCAAAGGGCATGAGTCCCAACTTGCGCCAGCGATCTGCCACCCGTCGGCGTGCGACGGCGTACAGGTACGTTTTGAACCGCGATCTGTGTGAGTAGTGCTCGCGGCTCTTAATTATCGCCAGCCACGTGTCTTGGACAATTTCTTTCGCCTGACCAGCGTCTGGCGAGAGGCGGGTGACGAAGCGCAGTAGCGGGGCGCGGTGACGTGCAAAGAGCGTTCGAAATGAGCCTTCATCACCGCGTTGATAGCGCCGCATCAGGGTTTCGTCCGCCTCGGGCAGGGGTTCATGCGCGGGGCCATTGATCCGGCTCTGCACGTGACTGCTGGATAGTCCCTGGGCACAGTCCCCTGTTGAGGAAAGGCTTGGAAGGCTCAGTGCGGCGGGGGAAATCAGCACTTCTCTTCGCTCCTCCGACATCCAACCTAGATTACGCGCCCCCACTTAGTCGCGGAGAATCGGAGATCGGGGTAAAAATGGCTTTCAGAACGTAAGATATTGATATTATTGGCGGAGCGGACGGGCCTGCCACCCGCGCCCGATGATCTCAAAGTGGAGCCATTCGATATGCCCGACTACAAACTCTATTACTGGTCCGTGCCGTTCCGCGGTCAGTTCGTGCGGGCCGTGCTCGCTTTCGCCGGTAAAACCTGGACTGAAGCCGGCGACGATGCAATCTCAAAGCTGATGGGCGGCAAGGTGAAGGACATGCCTGTTCCCTTCATGGGACCTCCCCTGCTGATTGACAGGTCGGCGGACGTCGCCATCTCTCAAATGCCCGCCATCGTTCTCTACCTGGGCGACACACTGAAGCTTCTCCCGTCCAAGGCCGCCCTACGTGCCCTGACCTTGAAGATCGTCAACGACGCCAACGATGTGCTCGACGAGATCACCCAGAACGGCGGGCGGGAAATGTGGACTCAAAAAACCTGGGATGAGTTCGTCCCCCGTCTGAAGAAGTGGATGTCGTTTTGGGAAGAAACTGGACGCCGCCACGGACTGAAGATGGACAGCGGATTCATACTGGGTGGCAAAGCACCCGGCATTGCTGACGTCATCACGGCTACACTTTGGTCGACCATGGTCGAACGCTTTCCCAAGATCGAGGCGCTGTTGGAAGAGGCTGCGCCCATGACGGCAGCGCTAACCCGTCGAGTCGCAGCGCTGCCGCCGTTGAAAAAGTTGGCCGCCAAGGCGCGAAAAAATTACGGCGACGCCTATTGTGGCGGCCAGATCGAAGCGTCATTGCGAAAGGTCTTGGACGCGTAAGGCAACAGCTTCTGACAGCCCGGCCGATGGTCGTCTGGGCCACCCCTGGTTCGATGTCTGCTGCTCATCGATTGGTGGCGATGATCGTCTTCCCCTTGCGTCGCTCGGTCGGGTTGAGGGCGGCGACGGCATCGTCGAGGCTCGAGACGTTGTCGATGTGAGTCCGCAGTCGTCCGTCGCGCACCCGCTGGACGATCTCAGTCAGTTGGGTACGATCTGACTCGACAACAAAGTCAACCGCCAGGCCGTTGGCAGGCCGCGCCTCGGGCGGCCCGACGATGGACACCAGTGTTCCTCCGGCTCGAATCAGGCCTGCGGACCGCTTCCCGATGTCGCCGCCGATAACATCTAACACCAGATCAACTTCGCCGACGTCTTCCAGGGTGTCGTTGTCGAGGTCGACGAATTCCTTCGCGCCGAAGTCGAGCACCGTCCGACGGTCGGCGGCGCGTCCGGTGCCGATGACATAGGCACCGGCTTCTCGTGCGAGTTGCGTCACCATCGACCCGACAGCGCCGGCCGCGCCGTGCGCGAGGACGCTCTGCCCCGCCTTAAGGCCGCCGTGCTCGAACAAACCCTGCCACGCGGTCAGGCCCGAGATCGGCAAGCTCGCGCCCACCGTGAAGTCGACGTCGCCCGGCAGCGGCGCCAAGTTGCGTGCCTCGACCGCCACGTACTCCGCCAGAGTGCCGTCGCGATACCAGTCCGTGAGGCCGAACACCCGCTGTCCCACCGACAACCCCCTCGTGCCATAGCCGAGGGCGGTGACCACTCCGGCCAGCTCGTGCCCGGGGATCGACGGTGTTCGGTCACGGTCGAGGCGATCGGTCCACGTCGAGGGCCACGCCAACTCAGTCGGGACGAATCCCGACGCATGAACCCGAACGACGACGTCGTTTATCGCTGCCTGCGGCGCGGGCCGCTCCACCAGCGTCATCCCGGCCGTTCCAGCGGCCTGATCCGTCACAACAATCGCCTTCATCACAATTTTCTCCTCGGGAATCTGAACCAATACCAACTCCACCAGCGCATGGAGTTGGATTCGGACTGCGCGAAGAATGGCCGCACGTTGGTCCAAAAAAAAGGACCAAAAACGCTCGAGTCCAGTGCACCATCAGGACATGGCCAGGCATCTCCCGTTTACGATCGACCGCGCCGCGAAGGTCACGTTAGCGGAGCAAATCCGCACTGCAATCACTGCCGCCATCGACAAAGGGCTACTGGCTCCTGGTGCGCGTCTGCCCTCATGGCGCGATTTGGCTGCTCAGCTCGGGGTGGCACGCGGGACAGTGCGAACGGCTTACGAGCGCCTGATCGATGCGCAGCTGATTATTTCTTCCACTGCGGGCGGGACTCGGGTCGCCCAACGGCCCGCTCTGCCGAGGCAGCTGGACGCGCCAGACAATAAGAGCTCATTCATACCGAACGTGTATCGGCAATACTCGGCGCCGCCTGCGATTTTCCAGATGGGGGTGCCGGCCCAGGACTGCTTTCCCGACAAGCTCATCTCGCGGATTCGGGCGCGCACCGTTCGAGCCGAAGCCCACGCGGCGGCCGGCTATCCCGATCCTCGCGGGGAGCTCGAGTTGCGACGAGAGATCGCCATCCACTTGGCCATCGCACGTGGCATCGAGTGTGCGCCTTCCCAAATCATCATCACTTCCGGATTCAGCGGCGGCCTGGGCCTGACGTTGCGCGTGCTTGGGTTGGAAGGGCAAACGACGTGGGTGGAGGATCCCAGCTTTCCCGTTACGCGCAAAGGTCTGGAGATCGCGCGCTTGCAGTTGATGCCCGTGCCTGTGGATGAGCATGGTTTGGACGTAGTCCACGGCTTGAACGTCGCGCCTGATGCTTCCTTGGTCGTCCTAACTCCGGGCCAGCAGGCGCCCCTGGGTGCGACGCTCTCCCTCGAGCGACGCATTCGTCTGCTCGACTGGGCCGCCGAAAAGAAAGCTTGGATAATCGAGGACGACTACTTGAGCGAATTGCAGCTGAGTGGGCGATCCGCCCCGGCGATCGCTTCGCTCGACCGACACGGCCGTGTGATTCACCTGGGCTCATTTAGCAAAACCATCAGCCCTACGTTCCGCCTGGGTTTCATCGTCGTTCCCGTGAACATCACGCAGCAGTTCGCGGAGGCTGCCGCGTGCCTGGGCCCCGCACCCGGCCCGTCCGTGCAGATCGCAACCGCTGAGTTCATGCGGGAGGGCCACTACTTGCGTCACCTTCGGCGAACGAAACGTATCTACGCCCAACGCAGCGAGGCGGTGATGAGCTGCCTCGAGTCCCGCGGCTACCGGACATCTGCCGCCGGACTGGCTGTATTGTTGCATCTGCCCGATGGGGTTGCAGATACGGTCGTTGTAGAGAAGGCAAGCGCGTTTGGGATTGCGCCCTCGCCCCTATCACAGTGGTATGTGTCCAAGGCACTCCGAGCGGGTGGCTTGTTGTTGAATGTTGCGGCAGCGCCGATGCAGAGCATCCCGAGTGCCTGTGAACGCCTGTGTGAGATCATTGATCGTTTGCAATAGCCGCTGAGTGTTGCCCGGCATGAGGTGTTGGTCCGCGCGTCAATCCAACAGTCGGATCCCGATCGCGACTCCTTTGATGCATTGCGACAAAAAAAGAGCCGCTGCCAGGGGAGTCTTTTGAATCTCCTTGACATGCAAAAGAGGGACAAGCAGTATCGATCCGCTTGCATACAATATGGTCAAACAGTTGTCGAGGACATCGAATGGACAACCGCGAGTGGGTCGAAACGGGTAGCGCCTCCGAACAGGCGCAGGTCAAAGACAGCAGCGCACAGGTGGAAGCTGTCAAATTGGTGGAAATGGGCGACGTCTCTGTAGAAACGAAGGGCACGATCCACGGCCTCGAGCTTGGATTCACACCCCGGAGCTTCTGAGCCGACATGATCATTGGCAATGCGCGACGTCGCAACCGTCGCGCATTGCTTCTCTTCCGACTTCACGCCCGCTCCCCTGTCTGGGGTGTTCTTTCTCAACTCCCACATTTTCCTCTGCCTGGCGAAACGCCACTGGGTGATCCTGGATGTCAACCGGGACAAGTACCTATGCGTCGACCGCGCACAGTTTGAATCGCTGGGTCCCTGGATTGATGGCTGGCAGGAAGCTCGAGCCCACCGCCCCGGGTCCGCGGCAAGACCTCCCCCATCCGCGCTCGCACTGGCCAACAGCCTGCTGAGCCTCGGGATTCTGAGCGAACAGTCCCATGACGCCAAGGAGGCGCGGGCCACAACATACGCTCACCCGACGGACGCGCTGGATTTGGATGTCGCAGCGAGCGCATCCACGTCCCGAGGTACCCACGCTCTCTCCTTCTTTCTTGGATGCGCGAGCGCATCGAGACAATTGCGCAAGCAACGCTTTGAGTCGATTGTTGCCGGCGTTCAGGCGCGGAAACGCGCCAAGCGCGACGCGGCTGGTGCGTTCGACCTCGAACGGGCTCAACCCCTGTTGGCCGTGTTTACCCGCCTACGGCTGTTTTATCCGCGACCCTACCTTTGTCTGTTTGACTCGCTCGCGCTCATTCACTTCCTGGCGCGCTTTGATCTGTATCCAGACTGGGTATTCGGAGTGCGGGCCGACCCGTTCGAAGCCCATTGCTGGGTACAGGCTGGCAATATCGCTCTGAACGACACGGTCGCGCGCGTCTCGGCATTGACTCCGATCATGACGATATAGATGTACCACTTTATTGCCCTTGCCTGGGACCGCGCGAGCTCCGATGCGAACGCGGTAGCTGCGCAAATGAAGGACCGGTTGTGCCGGAGCGGCATTCCGTGGGAATCGCATCTATCCGCCGACGGAATGTGCGTCTTCGCGCAGCCACCGAAGGACCCAGGTCTGCGCTCGTATGTACTGCCTGATGACACCGGGGTTGTGTTGGGCCGGCTGTTTCCCGCACCCAACAGCTCAGACGCACTTGAAATCGTCAGAACCGCGGGGCGGCACCTGACCCGAAATTTCTGGGGCGGTTATGTGGCGCTGGTGAGGGATCGTGAAAACCGCCGCAGTTTCGCAATACGTGACTGTTCAGGAAAGCTCCCCTGCTACTACACGCGCTTCCAGAACGTAACGATCGTGTTCGCCGATGTGGCTGATCTGGCGCCTCTGCAGTTATCCGATTTCACCATCAACTGGGACTACCTCGCCGCTTTCATCTACTCGAGCCAGATGCAGGTACGAGCCTGTGCCTTCAAAGAAGTCACGGAGATCCTGGCCGGCGAGGGTTTGGAAGTCCATGGCGATTCGGTGCGTCAGAGCTCAATGTGGGACCCACGTGAAGTTTGTCGTGAGTCACGCATCGATGTGTACGAAGATGCGGTCACTGAGCTCGAGGGCGTGACTCAGAAGTGCATCGATGCCTGGGCTGACACTTACCATTCCGTTCTGCTGAGTCTGTCCGGAGGGTTTGATTCCGCGGTGGTGCTCGGATGCCTGCATGATTCCCCGGCTCACCCTGACATCACCTGCCTCCATCAATACACTGCCGCCGCCTATGACGATGAACGCCGCTATGCGAGGCTTGCCGCAGAGCGTGCAGGCACGCCATTGCTCGAGGCGCAGATGGATGAGGCTGCTGGCTTTGACAAGCGATTGCTCGGGGGACCGCGAACCCTCAAACCAACCGTTCCGGGATTGTCCCGGTTTCTCGAGATCGAAGTCATCAATCGCGTGGCAGCCGCGACCGAAGCACGCACCCTATGGACAGGACAAGGCGGCGATCACATCTTTCTACAGACCGCCGACTACTCGAGCGCCCAGGACTATCGGACAACACGCGGCATTCGGCCTGGCCTGATTTCAGCAGTACGGGATGCGGCGCATGTGTCACGGCAGCCGTACTGGTTCGTGCTCCAGTCCGCCCTCGGTTCCGCTCACAACAGCGAGCGGCGCCAGGACAAGACGGCTCGGACGCCCTATTTCGTAACGAAGACAGCGCTGCCTGACAACGTCGATGGGTATGTGTCACATCCCTGGACAACGGATGCGGACGATCTTCCACGCGGCAAGCAATCGCAGATTCGCTTCCTGGCTGAAGTCATCAACAGACACAGGCCGATCCCTCATCTCGAGCTTGCGCCGCAACACCATCCGCTGATGTCGCAGCCACTGATTGAAACGTGCCTGCGAATTCCAACTTACCTATTGATCCAGGGTGGCCGCGAGCGGGCACTGGCAAGAGATGCGTTTGCTGACAGGCTTCCACCGGAGATCCTCCGGCGCAGGGATAAGGGCTCTATCATCTCGTACACAACAGAAATGCTGCGGCAAGGAGAGCCCTTCGTGCGAGAGGTACTGCTGGGCGGTGCTCTGGCGAGTGCCGGGATCATCGCCCCTGATCAACTGAAGCCCTACATTGTGCACAGCCAGCCCTTTCGCGAAGAGCACTTGCTCCCACTCCTGGCTTGCCTCGCAGCGGAGATGTGGGTGCGAACCTGCTCCGGCGCGGTGAAGCTACCAACGCTTTGAGATCTGGACCGACAACATCCGGCCGAGTGCATTGGCGTTCGCGCCATCGAAGTTGATCCCCACCTGATTCGCAACGGTGGGTGGATGCTTGTCCGCGAGGTTGGTCGCGGCTACCAGAAGAGCCAGATCGGCGAGCGGTCCCTTATCCGCATTGAAAAGATACTTCAGGGTCGCATCCACAGTGGTCCATGAAGGGACCGGAGCCGAGGCAGTGCCGCTGCCGCTCCGGTATGAATTTGTGTAGTTGACGAAGGCTGCCCATGTGAGCCCTCTGCGCCGAATCACCGCGCGAGCTCGCATCCGCAGATTCACCGGGTTATAGGCCGTATCCAGGATGGATATGGTGGGCGCCTCGCTCGTGAATTGATTGTCGAAACCAAAGATGTAAGTACCGTTCAGCCCAATCTCCAGATTACCGATGGCAGTCTGCTTGGCCCACGCCGCATCCATATCCATGCCACTCGTGCGCTCGATCGAGAGGTTGTGCACGCGGGAATCAACAATGGCGCCGATCGTTGCAAGGTCAACGTCGAAGATATTCGAGAATCCGGGACTGGATGCAAGGCGACCCACCAGCGCGGAAGAAGGATTTCTAAGGATGATCGACGGCCCGAGAATCGCCTCCTGGCGCAGCGCGTCCAGTATGTCGATGCTGAACTCCGGGTCCGTCACGACGTCGCTGAATCGGATGTTGTAATAGGTTGCGCTGGCATGAAATTCCGGCACAGCCTGCGGCGAGAAGTCCACGCCTCCTGTCCACGTGTGCGCCTTTTCCGCCCGTAGACGGGAATTGCCACCGAATACGACCAGCGAATTCGTCAGATCCCCGCTGGCCGGATCGAATTCCGGGACCGGGACGACCTGGAATGGGACGGGATTCAGATCATTCAACAGGGGCGCGCGGAAGGACGTACCGTAGGTTCCGCGAAGCTTCAAATCGGCAATGGGTCGCCATATCAAACCCACCTGTGGATTGTTGGTGGAGCCGAAATCGCTGTAGTGCTCGGCCCTGTCGGCCAGCGTCAACTCGAGTTGATCGACCATGGCCAGGCGGTTGCTGCCTCCAATCAGGGGTATCCGCAACTCGACAAATCCTGCTCCTACATTACGGTGCGGATAGAACTCCGTCATCGCAAGCACATCCCTGGAGTCGAAGCTTTCGCGGCGGAACTGGCCTCCCACTGCATACCGCACGTCGCCCGCGGGTATTGTGAGCACGCGTCCGTCCACTTTCGCATCGAACGAAAAAATGCCCGATTCGACCCGTTCGTTTGCAAGTGTACCTATGCCCTGAAGATCGCTGTTATAGCGGGTGATGCTCCCCGCGTATGAACCGCTCAATTCCAGTTGCGCGCCCCGGGAAAGGTCAAAACGAGCCCCGGCGCTGCCGTTGAATCCATCGATGACAGCGCTGGTGCGTAGCGGCAACTGTACAGAAGAGCTTTCCGTGGCCGTCGATCGATGGGAATAGTTGCCTTCCGCGAATAATTGAATTGCGTCTGTAATCGACTCGTCGATCGAAAAGAATGCGCTGTGTCGCACCTGCTGGGGGAGCAACATGAAGGGCTCGGGAGCCGATTGCGTATAGTCCCGGCTGCGCGCATCCAATGAAGTCCGATCCCAATAATCATAGATCAACTGCGCCGAGCCCGTATCCCAGCCGTGACCCAGCGTCTGACCGACCTCGGTTTCGCTCGTGGAGCCACTGGTGACTCTGCCGTATCGCGCGCGCGTTTCAGCGCCATCGAGGTTGCGGCCGAGAATGATGTTGACCACGCCCCCCACGGCATCGGACCCGTAGATTGCAGAAGCTCCATCTGTCACGACTTCAACACGCTCGACGGCGTACAGCGGGATCAGCGACAGGTCGACAAAATTTCCAGACACATTGCCCGGTGCCAGGCGATGACCGTTGACGAGAACGAGTGTGGCAGCATTGCCCAGGCCGCGCAGATTGACTCCGGTTCCCTGCACTGTGTTGGCCGCATTGCCTCCCCCGGCAACCGATTGAACCGTGCTTTCCGAGGCTCCTCCGTTGAAATTCTGCGGCAGCATCTGGATGAACTGTTGCAGTGTGCCGGCCCCCGAGGCCTCGATCACATCCCGGTTGTAGATCCAGATGGGGAATGCCGAGTCGTTGGTTCCCCGGATGTGCGTCCCCGTGACCGCCGCTCCCTCAGCTACCCCCTCGGCCGCGGCCGAACGCTGTGGAAAACACGACAGCATCGCGGCGACAACCGTCGCTATGGCGATCGCCCAAGAGAGTTGCGCAACGGTCAGCGCAGCCGCTGGGGATGGGTTTTGATTGTCATTCATCGGAGCTCCAACGGAGGGTTCTCAACAGTAGGGCGCAGGGTGAGTCACGCGACGGCGTTCGTCTGGGGTGGTAGGGAATCGGGCTCGAGACACACTCGACCCCGTCCCGCACGTTTTGCGGCATACATTGCGCTGTCTGCGCGGCGCGCGAGCGCCTCGGGCGAATCGCCTTCCCGGCAGGCAAACGCGATACCCACGCTGGCGCCGATATGAACGTGGTGACCACCGATATCAATAGGTCGTTTGATCTCGGCAATGATGGTGTTCGCGATTTCCTCGGCCTTGGATCGATCGGTGATTCCGGCAAGAACAATCACAAACTCATCGCCACCAGGACGGGCGATGAGATCCCCGCGCCGGACGTTACGCTCCAGTATCCTGGCAACGTGACGCAGTACCCGGTCGCCGCTCTCGTGTCCGTGGCCGTCGTTCACTTCCTTGAAACGATCGAGGTCGATCTGCAGCAAAGCCACCTGAGAGGCAGACTCAGGCAATGGCAGGAGGAACACCGCGCCGAGGCGCGCGTCCAATCCGCGTCGATTCAACAGTCCTGTCAGCGTGTCCTGACTCGCCAGTTCCTGCGCCGACAACTCATTTTGCTTTCGGTCAGTGATGTCGTTGACGACGCCCTGGAGCGCGGTCGGACCGATCGGATTCAGGGTGACCTCGATCCACATCGGGCGCGGGCTCCCGGCCGGTGCCATGTCGAGATCGAGGTCATAGGGCTGACCTGTGTTCAGACACTGATTCAGGAGTTGGTTGAGACGCGCGCCATGAGGCCCCAACAACTGCTGAAGCGGCGTGACTCCGGACTGTGGCAGTTGCTCCGGTGTCAGTTGCAGAAGGCGCACGAACGCCGGATTCCAGGACTCCAACACTCCCCGATCGTCCATGACGAAGAGCCCGGTTTCGGCTTTCTCGACAATCAATCGCAGCTTGCGCTCACCGATTTCGTGAGCGATGCGCAGTTGGCGTTCGGTGGCCAGCAGATCCTCGAGGGTCGCGATGAGCGAATTCACGTCCGTTACCAACGTGCCGATCTCGTCGTACCGGTTGTTGGCGGGCACGCGCAGCCGCGCGCCGCTTTGGATGCGGATCCGGTGTAGCTCGGTGGAGATGGCTTTTATCGGCCGCGTAGAGAACAGATAGACGGCAATTGCCACGCCGATCGCAACCAGCGCGGCCTGCAGCCCCATTGCCAGAGTCGATGCGCGGCTGTCGCTGACCGCCTCGGCATGAATCGCGGCGCGATCTACGAACAGTGAAAGCTCGCCCACCCTCTCGGTCGCATCAAACGGAGAGTAGATCGGCCTCGCAATCACGTAGTTGTTGATGCGGCTCTGCGGCGTCGCAGCGGTGCTGCCGACCCGAGCGAGGCTGGTGCCACCGGCAACGATGCTGACCCCCGAGACAGCGCGATTCCTCATCAGTCCCTGCGCGATCTCGGCTGCCAGCGTGCGATCCTTCAGATAGCAGGCAATTTGCGCAGTCCTTTCGATTGTCGACAGGAGCTGCTGCAGCAGCATCTCCCCACGCTGTTGTTCGCGACTCTCCACACTCGTCGATACAAACGAGGCGAATGACAGCCCCAGGATCAACGAGAGCGCCACGATCGCCAGCGTCGTGCGGATGACGATGCTGCTGCGAATGCGTGCGTAGAGCCATCGCGTAGCGCGGTTACGGAGTAATCTCAAGGGCGATCCGCACACGGTTGTCGACGGACGCGCGGTCTACATAGGCTATCGCGTTCGGATTGTTCGCCACGATGTCAACCGCCATGTGCCCGTCAGCCACCGCGAACGGCGGCGAAATTTTCCCGGAAAACGTGAGACGTGCCCAATAGGAGCTCATATCCGCCGGGTCCTTGTGGGCAAGCACCAGATAAAACTGCTTGCGCTCGTTGGAATTGATGTCGAGATCGATTGGCAAGGCGGACGCTCCCGAAGGAAACGTACGATACCGTCCCAGGAAAATGTCCAGCGCCTCGCGACGGCTCAGATGCTGGACGCCCATCGTTGGATTCACTATCACGACGAGTGTCTGGGCCTGTACGGCTCGGGTGACCGGCAACAGCGCGAGTATCAACAGCACACGCATGAAAATGCTGATTCGCGTCGGCCCTGACACGATAGACGTCACGAATCGCCACCTCGCAGCCATGTGAGTAGAGCGACTGAAACAATGCAGCCGGATTGCCCTGTATACGTGCAGGCATATGAAAAAGTTTCACATAACACCCGTGACTCCGATGTGCTGTGGGTCACCATTGCAAATGCATATTGCACTGCAGCATGAGGTATACCACGCAAGTTGCTACATCCGTCGCCATGGTCTTGCGCACCACGCTGCCGTTGTGCAGTGCTCAGTTAATTCATTGGCTATTGCAACGGTTGCGCTGCGAGTTTGTTTCGCAGGAGTTTCTCGAACGCGGTCTTTGGCAGCGGTCGACTGTGCAGGTAGCCCTGCGACTCATCGCAGCCACACTGTGTCAGGTACTCGAGCTGGTCCGCGGTTTCCACCCCTTCCGCAATGGTCGTCAGACCGAAGGTGTGGGCGAGACCGATCAGCGTCGACACGAGAGTGCATGTGCGCCGATCCGCCGGCAGCCGGCAGGTGAAAGTGCGATCGATCTTCAGGCTATCGATGGGCAGCTCGGCGAGCCGGCTCAGGGAGGAATAGCCGGTACCGAAATCATCAATCGAAATTCGCATTCCGGCCGAGCGTAACCAACGCAGCGCCTGGACGCAGTCGGATGAGTCGCCGAAGAGAGCTCCTTCGGTGACTTCGATGTCAATACCCCAGTGCGGATCATCAATCAACGCCTCGAGGGCCTTCAACGTTTCCGGGACGAAGCCGCGGCGACGTAGATCGGACGGTGAAATGTTGACGGCAACTCGCGTCGGAGCAAAGCCCGCCTGACGCCACGCGAGGCAATCGGCAACGGCCTGTCGTACTACCCATGCGCTGACTGCAGTCAGGAGGCCGGCGGATTCCAGAATGGGCAAAAAAGTGGCGGGCCCCACCAGGCCCTGCTCAGGATCATTCCAGCGCAGAAGGGCTTCGACACCGACAATCTGGCCGGTCGCGATACGTATCTTGGGCTGGTAATAGAGCTCGAACTGTTGGTCTTGCAGCGCGCTGCGCAGTCGGTATTCGAGGTGCACCCGCTCCGCCAGCGCGGAATTCATCTCCAGGCGGTGATGCAGGTAGGGTTCGCCGACGGACTTGGCTTCTTTGAGGGCAGCTTCGGCATTTTGGACGAGCTGATCTGCCGTATTGCCGTTCTGCGGGTACCGGGCAATTCCACACTTGACTGTGACTGCGAGCTGGCGGCCGTCGATCTCTATCGGGGCATCGAGCAAGCGGGCGATGTCCTGATGCAGAGTGTGGATCTCTTCGTCCGGCTGCTCACCCAGCGCCAGAAAGTTGGCGAAGGTGCCACCCCCGAGGTGGGCAAGCCGGTCCGTGTCGGAACAGTATCTTTTGAGGCGATCGGCCACACACTGCAGAAGACGGTCGCCCATGTGACGCCCATGCGAATCGTTGATGACGCTCAGATGGTCGATGTCGAAAACTTCGACGGCGAGTTGCGGAATGCGCGTGGACTGTCGGGTGAGAAGGCGTCCGAGGCGCTCGCAAAACAACGTTCGCTTGGCCAGGCCGGTCAAGGGATCAAAATAAGTCAGGAAATGGGCCGCATCCTGCTTTTCCAGGTACTGAAGCGCAAAGGAGAGGTTGGCCGCAACCTCGCGCAACAGTCTGAGCTCCTCGGCACTGAGCACACCGGAGTCGGTGGCGCCGAACAGCAAGGCACCGATCGGAGTCTGGTCAACAGTCAGGGGCAGACAGACCAGGGAGCGCACACCGGCTGCGAGCAAGCTTTCGCGGCCGGGGATGTCTGCTTCCGGCTGGGCCATGTCATCACATAGCGCCATGCTGCCGCTGTGAAGGACTCGTTCCAACACAGAGGCGCTGCCGTTATCCGCGCGGATTGCCTCGAGCAACGGCAACACGCGCCCCTCGAGGGAACCATCGGAAGCGATCACGCGAGCGGTGTGTGTGGCGGGATCGGCTGTAGCGATAACGACCAGAGGGTATCCGCCCAGTCGGTGTGCGAGGCGGCAGGCTTCGCGCAGAAGCTCCTCGCGCTCACGGATGCGGACTACCGCCGTGTTGATTTCCGATAGCATCTGCAGGACGTCGGTAAGACGTGCAACCCGGCGCTCGGCCGCGCGGCTGGCACGTCTGAGTTGGGCTTCGGCGAGGGCTCGCCTCACTGCGGGCACCAGCCGCTTGGGGTTTGACTTCAACACGTAGTCAACGGCCCCGCGACGCAGAGCCTCAATGGCGCGCTCTTCTCCCAGCGTGCCTGAGAGAAAGAGAAAAGGAATATCCGGTGCGACTTCACGCGCCATCTGCAGTGCGGAGAAACCGTCAAATTGGGGCAAAGTAAAGTCTGAGAGAATGAAGTCCGGCAATCGCTCCCTGAGCGCGCTACGCATTGCATGCTCCGTCTCGGCGACGCGGTATCGGCAGCGAAATCCTCCGCTCTTGAGGCGCAGAACGGCGAGCTCGATGTCCGCGGGGGAATCCTCGACGAACAAGATGTCGACGTCCTGGATCTCCGGTGGGCCCTGATTCGACTCAGGCTCAGACGAAGGGACCCTGGCTAGGTCACTTGGCGTCACGGCAGCGCAACAATTCGTGCATGAGCGCACCGACCCGGCGGCGGACACCGCGTGAGGTCATTCCTTCTTCTCTTCATTGTTCCAGACGACAGAGTGCCGGGACAGAGGGTCTACGCAAAGCGTTCGCACCGCGAAATGTGAAACTGCTCGCGATGCTGCAGTGCAATATCGTATTCCGCTTCGGGCGGTTACGATTGAGCCGGAAGGATGAGGAGGTTTCCCGTGACGGGATCATGCTCCAGTCGCAGGCCCGCGGCGGTAAGCCCTTTTCTCAGCGCACGGACCGGTACATGTCGATCGATCAGTGCAGGTAGATAGGACACCGATTTATCTACCGCTACCGCGACCGCGGTACGCGAGGGCCAAGGGATGATCCTGGCACTCATGAGGTTTGATCCGCGCGTTCAGCCAGGTCCCAGAGGATCACGATAACCGCGATGAGGCAGGTAATTGCGGCAGACCCGGTAATTGTCGCGATGAGTTCCATGGGCGAAAGTGTGTTCGCCAATGCGCCCGACCAGTAGTGTCCGAGGTCATGGAGGTGACCCTCGGCATGTGACTTTAGTCAATGCAACATGCCCAGAGATAACCTGGCGCCGCCCCCCGGGGCGTTTCTTGAATGTCGGCGGTGTCTGACTCGCAGATGCGGGGAAGACGGGGAAACAACGAGGCAAAGTCCAGCTGCAAGACGCGCACCCTCACGAGACACTAGAGTCAGAGGGGAAATTTATGTACCAGTATCGACTCGGTGTTTCCTGCAATTTCTGCGGCCAGCCCATCGTACTCAACGATACGCCTCCAGGGATGCTGGAGATGTCCACTCGCGCACGCGAGACCCGGGCGCTTCAGTGTATGTCATGCAGGGGACGGGCTAGTTACAGGTTGGATGTGTTCCGCGTTTTCGAGACACCGGAAATTTCATCCGGCGACTGGGAAGCCGTGCCCGAGCGCCGGCTGCGCTAGTTCCCCGGCAACAGCGGCGAATCCGGATGAAAACGATGCAGGCATACATCAAACAGACCGACCGTACCAGTGACTCGGGCTTGGCTGGAGAACGCAAACGGGGGCGGAGCGCCGAGCGACCCAGCGACATCCCGGCCCAGGGATGGTTGGACGTGGCGTGGCGCACCGCTCGGCGCTTCAGCGACGACAATGTAACGCTGATCGCCGGCGGGCTCGCGATGTATGCGTTGTTGTCGGTATTTCCGGCCTTGGCTGCGATGGTGTCGATTTACGGTATGTTTGCGACACCTGAGGATGTCATCAAGCAGATGAGTGCTTTCGCCGGCGTGTTGCCGCCCGGGGTGTGGGACATTTTCAACACTGAGCTGCAGAGTATCGCAAAGACCGGACAGAGTACCCTGACGGTGGCCGCGGCTCTCGGACTCGTTGTCGCGCTCTGGAGCGCGCGCTCCGCCATGTCCTCGCTCATGACGGCCACCAACATTGCGTATCGAGAACACGAGAAGCGCGGGTTTATTCGGCAAACGCTCCTCTCATTGGGCCTTACTGTTGGCGCCATCGTTGGATTCCTGCTGATGCTGACCCTTGGAGTGGCTATTCCGCTTGCACTGGCTGCCTTTGGCGCCGAGGAATGGACGAAGGCAGTCGTAAGCGCGTTACGAGTTGCGCTGCTTTGGCTGGTCGTTGTATTCGGGTTGGCCGTCATTTACAGATACGCGCCAGCGCGGGAGCAAGCACGCTGGCGCTGGGTCTCCCCAGGGTCACTCGTCGCAGCCACTGTACTATTGGGCGCTACCGCCCTTTTTGGCTTCTACGTGACAAATTTCGCCGGTTACGCGAAGACTTACGGTGCGCTCGGCGGAGTCGTCGTGATGCTGATGTGGTTTTTCATTTCGAGCATCGTCGTGGTCGTGGGTGCACAGATCAATGCGGAGTCGGAACGGCAGACGGTCAAGGACACGACTGTTCGGGACGCACCGATGGGGCAACGGGGCGCGTTTGCCGCCGATACCGTGGGACCAACGACCGCATCGGGTAAAAGCTCTGTGCGGGATCACGGCAGAAGCAACGAGGGTGTACGACACACACATAAAGGGCTGCCGTCGCGCACCAGGAACAATTCGAATTGGATTGCGCACTCTGCCCGGACAGCCTCCAGAGCGGGCGCGTTGGTGAAGCGGGCGGCTGTGGTCACAAGCCGCTCCTCCCCGACGCACAGTCGCATCTCAGCTGTCATCTCCACGGCGGGTCTGACTGCGAGGCTTCTTCCCACAGGCCTCCGGTTGCTTCGCCGTCACCCCGTCGGATCGAGCCTCGCTTTAATGGGGATCCTGTGGGTGGTTATGAATCCTCGCGAACCCACCACCCGACAGGACCGTTGACGAGCGACTCGTCGGGTCGGTGAACTACTCGTGGTGCGCGACCGGCGCCGGACTTGGCGCCGCGCTGCCACCCACTGTTTCGGAGCACTTGGGATCAGTCCCGGATGCAGTACTGCAGTCGTTTCTTGCGGTCGTGTTGACGCACCCACCCAGATGCATGACCGTGGTGAGCAGCGTAATCGGGATAACTGCTCGAAACAGCCGGATGTCGTCCTACACGAGCGCTTCGCACCATCTCTTCAGCTCGAGCTTGGTGCCAGACTCCGCCTACGCGACATATAGCGTTTGCGATGTGGCGATTGTTGCTTTGCCGAGTAACATCAAACGGCGGAACAACCCACAATCCAACGAGGTGAATCACCATGGCAACCCAAGCCCCAGGCACTGAGCCGAGTCGGAAATCTCCGAACCAGGGAACCAACACTCCCGCAACCCAGGACAAAGACGGCGGCCAAATGGAGCAGTCAGGACGGCAAAACCAGCCCGGCGGATCGCAGCCGAAGGAACGCGACAGCAAGCCCGGAATGAACCAGGACAAAGACAATGACCGAAGCAAGTCAGGTGGGCAGCGTCCAGATTGAGAGTGCGTAGTTGCGGCAGGAAATTTTGCCTGCTGTGAGAGTGCAAGCACCGTCAGCGGGGGGTCGTTGATCGTTGAATAGCGCTCGCCAGATCCGGGCCGGCGCAGAGGTGCGGTGCCCTTGGCACCATGCACGATTCTCGGTTGTCACCGGATCCGCATTCGGGCAGCCGACTCGTTACCAACCCTGACTGAAGGCGTCGCTCGAGAGAACTAGTGCAGATCGCTGAGGCTTTCACGGCTTGCGCCGTGGTCTATCTCCGAGCAGCCGCCGCAGGGACCGAGCGTTTCCCCACGATTCGTGCCGTGCAGTGTTATCGAACACGCACCAAATCTCCTTCGACCGCGTATCAGATGTTTGGATTTCGTTGCTGAGCTGCCTCAGATACTCGGGCGTATACGCCGAGTAGTACATTCTCGGAGAGCCATGCAGTCGATAGTAGATCAGACGCCCCGCATCCAGCGGCCGGCTCGCGGCCGCGATTTTTACGGGGTCGGCAATCACACGCGCGACACCGATCTCACTCAGTTTCGCCCGAGCCCCAGGATCGAACCAACTCGCATGCCGCGGCTCGAACGCGATCCGAGCAGAACAGGCTGTCGTCAGCATTTTGAAGAATCGGACTGCAACTCGCGGGTCGTATTCGAGACTCGCGGGAGTCTGCACGAGTATGACCTTCAGTTTTCGCTCCAAGCCCGCGATTTGCTGCAGGAATTGCTCGACCTCGCTGCGGCAATGTCTCAAAGCGTAATCGTGAGTTACGCTGCGAGGTGCCTTGACGGAAAAACCAAAGGCGGCGGGGGTGCTTGCGCTCCAGCGCTCATACGTGCTTCGTTGGTGAGGGCGATAGAACGATGAATTGATTTCAACGGCGTTGAACAGGGTGGCATAGTGTTGGAGATGACTCTCTCGAGGAGATCGATGCTCTCGCTCATACGGCGGATTCGCCCAGCCGGCAGTCCCAACGTAGATCGACACACACATCCCGTGCAATTGTAGGATCGGGGACGGAAGTCTAGAACGCCACGCTCGGGCAGACAATGGCTCACCGGATTGTCAATCGCGCCCTGGCGAAGTCCTCAACCCCCAACCGGACGCCACCGCAACCGAGACCGTTGGGTCGGTGACATTACGACCGTTTCCGGAGTGCCATTTAACAAACCGGTGGTCATCAGCTCGCGGCCTGCTCGCCCCATTGAGGCCTCAACTCGAGATTCGAGCGTGACATCGCTCGGGATGAGCCCGATCCAGACCAGGTATGGGCCGTCGGTTCGAATAGGTAGCGCCGGAAAGTTGTTGGGTACATCCAAGGTGACCAACACACAGGCTTCACTGACTCCCAGGGCGCGATAGCCGGCGAAAGCCTGCGCCGCTCGGTTCGCCAGCTCCGGTACGCGACCTTGGGTTACACGGAAAATTTGCGCGATTACCCGGCCGCGATCTGCCGACGACCGCTCGGAAACCGCATCCACCGCGGGCAAAACCGCAATTCCGGTATCATCGAGAGGCCGGAGAAGCAGGACACTATCGCTGTCATCCAGGATGCCGTTGAGTGTGGCCTTGTGTTCTTTCCAGACCGGCCCGTAATAGAACGCTGAATTGATGATTGCACGATCCTCAATCGTCTTGAACCCGCGTATCCAGGTAAATCCATTGCTGTGATCGCGCTCCAGGAACTGGCCAATGGCCAACGCACCCAATTGTTGAAATGCTTCAGGAAACAGCGTGTCAAAATACAACGCGAAGTTGTCCCGCTGTCCTGGTTTTATCTCATAGCGGCGGAATTCTACGACCCGGTAGTCGTGGCTGAGGGGCAGCACGTTAGTTTCTGTTTCACTCGGCGCACGCGCTTCGTGCTCAGCGCCCCAAGATCCAGCGCTCGAAACGAAGCTGGCCAATACAAGAGTCCATACTAATAACCTGCACCAGCGAGGATGCATGTTTCTATCCGCCATCGTAACTCCGGTAATTTCAGCGTAGCTCCCGGCTATCAATGTGGCATTGAGCGGGAGATTTGAAAGGGCCACTCCAACGATTTGGAATTGAACCTCTTGAGAATCCAGCGGGTATGGACCTGGGGAAACCTACCGGACTCGCCACCATCCGGCCCGGTACCGACGAATTTGCGCCAGCGCGGTGTCAGACGCACCACCCGGCCAAACCCGAACCCAAATCTACAAAAAGAATCTTCTTGAACCCGCTGGTTGGGACGCTCATTCTGTTCCCCGCGGTGTATCTGAGGGGGATACGGCTTATCGTCGCCGGTACTGACAGAAGCCGGGTCGGTGTCATGCGCTCGCTGCTGGACGATCTGGCGCGTCGTTACTATGCCCCTTTGTCCAGCTATTTCCGTAAGCGCACGCGTAATTCGGCCGAGGCACAAGACCTGGTGCAGCAGGTTTTCCTGCGGCTTGCGCAGTACCCGGAGCTCACTGACCTGCGAGATCGGGATGCCTACATATTTCAGACGGCGGCCAATGCGTTGCGGGACCACTATCGGCGTCAGGCCGTTCGGGCACGATTCACCGACGAACACTCCGCTTTCCTCGCGGCGACCGATTCGGATTTCTCCCCGGATCGCGTCCTACAGGGACGGGAGGAAATTGCCCGTCTCGTCGGCGCGCTGCGGAATCTTTCCGAGCGCACGCGCGACATCATCATGCTCCGATGCTTCGAAGGATTGAAACACTCGGAGATCGCTCGCCTGCACGGCATCTCGACCCGAGCCGTTGAGAAGCACGTTGCGAAGGGTCTTGCCTATCTGAGCGGCGTCCTGGATCGCGGCGATGAGGAGTAGGACTGTGTGCACGCATGCGGCGAGCGAGGATGTGCGGGAGCGAGCGGCACGCTGGCATGATCGCGTCCATCGCGACCAACCGACTGAGGAAACTCGCCGGGAGTTGGATGAATGGCTGGCGGAGTCGCCCTCGCACGGTGCTGCTTATCACGACATCGAAGCGACGTGGCTACAATTGCGCGCTCTCGCCAATGACCCTCAGATCCTCGAGCTGCGTCACGAGGCCGCGCTTCGTCTGACTCGCAGTGCGAGTCGGAACTACCGCCCGCTGAAAGTGGCGGCCGCAGCCGCTGTTCTGTTGGGCGTCGGGTTGGCACTGGTGAGCTCGCTTCGACTGAGCGATGAGCGCCCTTTGTTCACCGGATTACTCGCTGCATTGCAAGGCCAATGGGGTGGCCAGTATTCAACCGCGACTGGCGAGCGCCTGACTGTGAATCTCGAGGACGGCTCGCAGATTACGCTCGACACCCAGAGCGCGCTCACGGTCGACTACACAACCAAAGCGCGGCGGGTGCAATTGACTCGGGGACAGGCCCTGTTTGAAGTCGCTAAAGATCGAACCCGGCCATTCATGGTGGACGCCAACCATCGGCGTCTCGTAGCGCTCGGCACGGCGTTTGATGTGCGCCTGGACCGTGCGCAGGTGAAGGTGACCATGGTCGAGGGCTCGGTCCGCGTCGAGCGAGTCCCGCCTTTGGAAACCGAGGCGCGCGCGCGCGCGCCAGAGGTCTCCTCGACGGTTGCACTGGCTCCTTTGGATTCTGTCATTACGACGCTCAGCGCTGGCGAGCAACTCATTGCAGACGAACGAAGTCAGGACTCCGTCCTGCCGGCCGACGCCGATCGCACTACCAGTTGGCGACACGGACAAATCATTTTCGATAACACTCGTTTGGCCGATGCTGTCGCCGAGCTGAACCGCTACTCGCGCGTCAAACTCCAACTCGCGGATGCATCACTCGCTGACCTGAAGCTGAGTGGAGCGTTTGCAACGGCTCGTCCCCAGATGTTCGTCGAAGCCCTGACGAGTTACTTTCCGATTGAAGCTATGCAGGCCGATGAGTCTCGGGTTCTCTTGAAAGCCCGACCCTGAGCAGGCGGTTCGGGATTGACCGGCTCCTGCGTCTTCCTCCTCAACATACAGTCGCAACTGGCGTGTATGAATCGAAGGGGGAAATTGCCATGCCATGTCTCAAGGCCGGCCTCGTGAGTGCCGCTCAGGTTGTACTTTGTCTCTTGCTCGTGCTGAGCCTGGCGCACGCCAGAGCGAATGACGCCGTCGAGCGTCCGTTCGACATCAGCGGCCAGGCATTGGCGAGCGCACTGCGCGAGTTTGCACGACAGAGCCAGCAGGAGATTCTCTACTCGCCTGAAGTCGTCGCCGAAAAGCTTTCCCCCGGCGTGCACGGAACGATGCAGCCGCTGCCCGCATTGAGAATCCTCCTGAAGGACAGCGGTCTGTCCTTTTCGATTACGCCGAACGGCGCCATTTTGGTCGGTAAGTCGAATGGGTCGCAGTCGGACCCCTCCCCCGCCTCAGAATCAACTGACAACGTGGGTCAGAACCATGCGCAGTCAGGCATCGGCAATGCCCATCGGGGTCAGCTCCGACTGGCTCAGACAGATTCGCAGAGTGATACCACTGCAGCGCAAGCAGTCCCGTCACTGCAGGAAGTCGTCGTAACCGCCCAACGCCGTGAGGAGCGCTCATTGGACGTCCCCGTTGCCGTAACCGCGCTCAACTCCGAGGAGGTACGTGCGCGTAGCATTCAGACGGCGCAGGACCTGCAGAACTACATTCCGTCGCTCAACGTGTCCAGCAGTGTTACGCGTGACGATTACACCTTTTCCTTGCGAGGAATCGGCCCCACCGGAGGTTCGGGGCCAGGTGCCGTTCTGGCCGGAGGAGGTACCGGTGTCGTTGCCTACTTTGCTGAGGTGCCTACCACGGCTGCCGGGCCTGGCCTGTTCTACGATCTCGAGAACGTGCAGGTCGCAGAAGGTCCTCAAGGCACTCTGTTTGGAAAAAACACAACCGGCGGTGTGGTCCTGTTCGTGCCGCGCAAGCCAGTCAACGATTTGGAAGGATCGTTCGAAGTAGGTGGCGGCAATTACAGCACGAAAACCGCCACGTTCGCGGTCAACGTCCCGGTTGTGTCCGATCAACTGCTCGTCCGGTTTGCAGGCCAGGTGCTGAACCGGGATGGATTTACCGTTGACCGGGGCCCTTTATTTCCTGGCAAAGACTATGACAATCGTGACTTCTGGGCGTTGCGTCTGAGTGTACTGTGGCGGCCGCTGGAGGGCCTGGAGAACTACACGATTTTGAGCGCCTTCCACAGTAACGAGCACGGCGATGGCTTCGTTCTGTCGGACGTGGACCCGGGTGGAGCGTTTGCTTCCCAACTATTACCCATTCTCGCCGAACAAAGAGCAGCGGGTGTCCGCTCGACCGCCCTTTCCAACGATGAGGTGGATAAGAGATACAACTATGGTGTCATCAACACTACGCGCTGGACTTTGAGCGATCAGATTCAGCTCAAGAACATATTCAGCTACCAGGTCCAAAAGTGGCTCAACAGTGAGGACGTCGACGGGACCACACTGGTGCTCGACGACCTTCGGGCAACCCCTGGCAGCGCCTGGCATACGCAGGTTGGTACTTACACAGAGGAGCCTCAAATACAGGGCACGGTCCTCGACGGAAAACTCACGTTCACTGTAGGGGGCTACTACGAGGACGGTCACAACATTGCGCCGCAACCCTACGAAGTGGATGTCGCGAACGGGGGATTTGTGATCGTCCAGAGCAACCAGACAAACTCCGAGCGAAGCCGCGGCCTTTATGGCCAGACGAGCTACGATCTGGGTGGAGTCTCTTCCTCGCTCACCGGTTTGAAGCTGACGGCCGGCTACAGGCACACCTGGGACGACTACAGCTATGGAATCGCCTCCTACAGCCCCACCGCGGGCAACATATGTCTTACCTCATCCGGCAACTATCCACAGGCCGACTGTGCTTTTGCGGCCTCCGGCACCAACACCGGCCACTCGTGGACCCTCGGACTCGCCTACCAGGTGAACCCCGACCAGCTCCTCTACCTGCGGTCCGGCAAAGGGTACACGCCTGGTGGCTTCAACCCCTCCTTTGGGTTCACCCCTGGCGGCGTCGACACTCCCCAGTTCACTTTTGCGCCCGAGTCTGTCGTGGATGTTGAGCTCGGCGTCAAGTCGGCATTTGCAATCGGCTCAGCGCGCGGCGAGGTCGATGCTGACGTGTTCCACTCCCATTTCACGAATATCCAGAGGTACGTATCCGAGGTGTTGCCAGGCGGCGTGGAATCGAATTTTACCGCCAATGCGTCCTCAGCCAAGATTGAAGGCTTCGAATTTCAAGGTCGGATCGCCGCAACCCGCAGCCTGACACTCTCCGCGAACTACTCGTACAATCATGGCAAGTATACGAAGGTCGATCCGGCCGCGGCGCCATCGCTGATCGGCGTGCCGTTTGCGTACTTGCCCGCACACAAAGCGAGTCTGAGCGCCACCTATGCGTTGCCTCTGCCCTCAGAGCTGGGCGAGCTCAGCGCAGCTGCATTTTATTCTTACCAGTCGCGATTCTTTGACGCCCCGGCCGTGCAGCCCATGGACTACATCGAAGCTTACGGTTTGCTCAACACACGTCTGGATTGGAACAAGATCGCACAGAGCCCCTTCGATGTATCGCTTTCCGTGACCAATGCTACGGACAGGACCTACCGCGTCGGCCAATACAGCGGCTTACTGGCCAACGGCTACATTACATCATTTTACGGTGAGCCTCGGATGTTCACTGTCAGCCTGCGCTATCGGTTCGGCGGGAAATGAAATGAGCGGTAGATCCCGGATGTTGTATGGCAGGCGTTTTATCGTGTCGTTCATCATCGGTTGGACACTCGTCGGGTTGGCTGCGTCACCACCGGGGTACTGTCAACGAGCCGCCGATCGCGCTGTTGCCACGACTGATAGTGACGCAACAGTGCACATTTCAAACCTGGACGTGCCGTTTTCGAGTTATGCCAGTCGACAGGCCAGGCAGCAATGGGTCACTCGCGCCCATGAGCCCAAGGGTCCGGGGCTGGAGAAAGGTGTCGCCGCGGCTCGGGCCTTTTATGGCAGGTTCAATGATGCACTGGCGGCTCGAATGCAGCTGATCTATCCCGTCAGCATCGAAAACCGGGTCATCGGCGGTGTACACACGGAGGTCCTCACGCCCAAACAAGGGCTCTCGCCCGACAACGAGCATCGTGTGTTGATCAATCTTCATGGCGGCGCGTTCGCTTGGGGCGAGGGTAGCGGCGGAGAGGTCGAATCCATTCCGATCGCGAGCGTCGGTAGGATCGAGGTCATTACCGTCGCTTATCGTGAGGGGCCGGAATATTCCTTTCCTGCTGCCAGCGAAGATGTAGCGAGCGTCTATCGCTATCTTCTGAAGGATCATCAACCGCATCAAATTGGAATCTATGGATGCTCGGCCGGCGGGATTCTCACAGCACAGTCCATCGCCTGGTTCGACCATGTTGGGCTGCCGCAGCCCGGCGCGATCGGCATGTTCTGCGGGGCCGCCGGGCGCATGAGTGGAGATTCGCTGCATATCGCCCCGGCGCTGGGCGGTCAGACGATGCAGGAGCATTTCGAGCTGCGGTTTCCCTACTTCGCTGCGGCACACGTGGCAGAGACCGATCCGCTGGTGTATCCCATCAACTCAACGCAGCTGCTGGCTAAATTTCCCCCTTCCCTGCTGATTGCAGGGTCCCGGGATTTTTCGCTGAGCTCACTCTTTCAGACGCAGCGCGCGCTCGTGAAGCAGGGGGTAGAAACGCAACTGCATGTCTGGGATGGCTTGCCGCATGCATTCTTCGTTGATCCGGATCTGCCAGAATCGGCCGAGGTGTACAGCGTGGTCACGAATTTCTTCGAGCACAAACTGAGTCGTTGATCCGGGCCTCGATGCGTCATAGGTCTGTGCAGTCGTGACCCGTCGCGTCAGACTATGCTCAATTCACCGCTGCCGGCGGCCGTCGAGATACGTGAACAGCACCTTGGTGTTGTGCAGATCAAATGGGTCCACGGCAAAGATGTCACGATCCAACATGATGAAATCCGCCCGCTTGCCTGACTCGAGACTGCCCGTCGTGCGCTCCTGTTTGAGCGCGAAAGCGGCGTTAATAGTGTACGCATCGACTACCGCGGGCAGTGGGATGGCCTGTTCCGCCGACAACGGCTCGCCACCTCGGGCTTCGGACCGGGTCACCGCATGTTCCATAGCCACAAACGGGTTGAAGTCACTGACGCTCCAGTCGCTGCCACCGACAATCAATGCTCCCGAGTCGAGAAGCGAGCGCGCTGGATAAAGAAGCCGCGCCCGCTCGGGGCCGATGTAAGGGATAGTCGATTTGTCGATGTACGAATCCCGCTCCGCCCACAAAAGTTGCAGGTTTGCGATCACCCCGAGGCTGCGGAAGCGCGCGATGTCAGTTGGGTCGATGAGCTCCAGGTGGGCAATCTGCCATCGATTGTCGCGAACGCCGTTGCGGTCGCGTGCGAACGCGAATGCGTCCAACGAGGAATGAACCGCGCGGTCGCCGATCGCGTGGATGTGTACAGTGAACCCAGCAGTATCAGAGGCGGCAATGACTTCGTTGAGATGTGCCTGTGAATAGTAGGTAGGGCCCACGTCTTCGGTTGGCCGGCCGTCTGCGTCCAGGTAGGGTTGCAGCAGGGATGCCGTGTGCGATGGAAACTCGATGACGCCGTCAGCGAAAATCTTGACGCCGTCGGCGCGAAGATAGTCCGGATCGATAGCCCAGCGCTTGCGGAATGCGACTGCTTCGGCGACCAACACCTCGGCGGGACGATCCGTATTCTTGAAGCTGTAGTTGCCACGCACGCGCATCCCCAAACGGTGATGTTCATACAGCCTCATGTATAGGCTCATTTCATGATCGCTGACGTCAGCATCCTGGATTGAGGTGATGCCGACCGCACTCATTTCCGAGAGAGCCCGGTGCAGTTGTGACGCCTCAAAGCCAGCGGGTGGCGGTGGTTTGGCGGCGAACACTATTGCGGTGGCAGAATCCCGCAGCGTTCCAGTCGGTCTTCCGTGCGAGTCGCGTTCGATGTATCCGCCGCTTGGATCCTGTGTGCTTGCTGAAATATGCGCCGCTGCCAGCGCTGCAGAATTGGCGAAGGCGGTATGGCCGGAGGCGTCCTCGAGCAACAGCGGCCGGCGCGGCAGCATCCGATCCAACTGCTCACGGGTGAGCCGGAGATTCGACACATTCACGCCGACCACTTCAAACCAAGGCGGATGGACGGATGACTCGTGAGCGCGGCACCGTGCCACAGCCTGCTCCAGCGCCTCGGCGCTCATCATCTGATCGTGCAGGTTGCATTTTCCCAGATCCTGGGCGCCTTGCGCGGGATGAGTGTGCGCGTCGATGAGCCCTGGCAGAACGATATGACCCCGAAGATCCACGATGTGGGTTCGAGGCCCAATGAAGACTTTCGCGTCCGCATCGTTACCTACAAAGACGATGCTGTTACCGCGGACCGCAAGCGCCTGCACGACACTGTGATTCGGATCCATTGTGTGGATCCGGCCATGAAGCAAGGCGAGATCAGCAGGAGCCGGCCCGGAAGCCGCGGCGGATGCGGCGGCAACACACGAGAATGAAAACAGGAAGGCCGCCTGAATTGCCTCTTTCACCCGTCACCCCATTCTTCAAATCCTGATTATGAAGTCAACTTCGAAAGCTGCAACTGGTAGCACGCGCAACCTACTCAGTGATTTGATTTTTGATAGATTATTTCATCCGTGATCACAGTTTACATGTGTGATCATTATAGCTATCCTGTCATCTGCATGCTGGAGAGTGTGGTATGACTATCAGTGCTCACCGGGTGGAAATCGCCAACGGCGGCGGCGATCAGCTGCACCAATCCGAGCCGAACGAACAGGTAGATCGCGGACTGATCGAACGTATCGTAGCGCGGGATACTCAAGCGATGTACGAGTTGTATCTGCTCTACCACTCGCGGGTAGCGCGGCTGCTCAACCGCATCAGCCTGCAAAGCGGGCTGGTGGACGATATGGTCCACGACACGTTCCTGGTTGTCTGGAAAAGGGCGGGCGACTTCCGCGCCGACACGCGTGTCGCCACCTGGATTTACGGGATCGCCTATTCGCGCTGGCGGATGACACTCCGTAAACAGATACGCTCAACGAATCGCGGGCGCACATTTCTACCGGCTTCCAGCAATGTGGTTGCGTTGCCTTTTACCCTGCTGTCATCCAAGCAACGCGCGATAGTGGAGTTTGCGTACGGCCTCGGGCTGTCCTGCGAGGAGATTGCAGAGGCCATGCGCTGCCCGATCAACTCCGTCATGGTGCGAATGAAATATGCCCGCCGAAGGTTGAGCGCGCTTACGCAGCCGCCCTCATAGCTACCTCGTACGATCTGGGGGTCGCGATAGTTGAGTGTGAAGTTGGTATTGGACTGAATGGTCGAGGCGACTATAAATCCCGACACCGCGCCAATTCAACATGTTTTGCCAAACGTCGTGTATACACAGGAGCGCGGCATCGCAGGGAACCGCCGCGCCACTCGGGCTTTCTTGGGATTACGCGCGCATCCGGTATCGATGCCGATCGTGATCCGTCGAAGGCTAATCCGAACGGGGCTCCACGTTTGTAACATACGGATTGATACCCGCTACCTCCAGTCGCTTTTGGAGTTCGAATAAAACGCGCATGAGCGCGTCAGTTCCTGTCATCGCCTGGTGAGCCTCGGCTGCCGATATCTCGTCCTCGCGCAAAACGACCTGATGGCTGCCAGCGTCGTAGCGGATCCAGAACCGGCCACCGTCGCGATAAATCGCCACCTGCTGGTCGTCATATAGGGTTTCACGCATCCTTCACCTCACCGGGTTCGCGGCACTGACTAAACCCCGCTTTCCCCGGCAATCAACTCCAACAGAATCCACTTTGGTTTCACTTAGTGAGTATCACGATCCAACCGGGATTGCCCGGGAGACGCTCGACTCATGACCTCGAAGATCGAATGGACCACCAATTGCGGATTGTAGAACTGGATTGCGTGACCTGCGCCGACAGCGACGATTTGTCGACTGTTTTTCGACAATGTCAGCAGATCGCGCTGTGAAACGGTAGCCTACGAGACGCTCGAACCCGCCGCGAGCGTTTACAAATCAATAACTTACTGATTCGAAAAGGGCCTAAATCCCCTTGAACCCCTCAAAGCCCCAATTAGGCCACTGGAGTTGCAACTAGTGGGCACGTCTAACACCCGAGCTCCTGCTTCCGATCATCGGGCCTCGGTGCGATGTTCTCGCTGGCGGTGCCCGACGGACGCTTCTTGGGGGCGATGTACAATGCCGCGGCTGATATGAACCCACGAGTTGCCCCGGAGACTGATATGAGCGAGCTTTATTCAGACACGCACCGGGCATTTCAGGACCTGCACGATACCCGCCGTCTCGCAGACCGGCTCGAGGCTATGGCACACGGCGAGTTCGATTCGAATGATCGTGCCTTCATCGAAATTGCCACGTTCTTCTTTCTCAGCACCGTGGACCAGAAGGGAAGACCCACCGTTTCGTACAAAGGCGGCCCCGCAGGCTTTGTACGTGTCACCGAAGCGGCCGAGCTCGTCTTCCCGGTCTACGACGGCAACGGCATGTTTCTATCACTTGGCAACATTGCAAGCACGGCCCAGGTGGGCCTGCTGTTCATCGACTTCGAATCGCCACGAAGGCTGCGTGTTCAAGGCGCAGCGGCGGTGATCCCGAATGAAGGCCCCCACCAGTCACCCGGCGCCGTGCACCTGGTGCAGATCGCAGTGAGCCAGATTTTCGTCAACTGCGGGCGATACATCCACAACTTGTCGCTCCGAAAATCTTCTCCCCACGTACCCGATGAATCTGGACGTCAACCCTTTCCCGCGTGGAAGCGGATCGATGTCATCGCGGACGCGCTCTCTGATCGGGACAAGGACAAAGTCGCCGCAGCCGGCGGCACGATCGCCCTGGACTCCTATCGGGGAGAAGACTCACCCAATACGGAAACGACTGTGTGACCGGGCGGCTGGCTCGTCATGAGGTGTTGAGTTTGATTCATCCGGTTGCCGCCAGGCTATCCTGCCACGCCCTTCGAACCGCCTCCGGATGCTTGACTTCGGCCGTTACTTCGATAATTCTAGATCCATGGAATCAAAGTCTGCCGTCACCGCATTGAGTGCCTTGGCTCAGGAAAGCCGCCTTGGGGTCTACCGTCTGCTCGTTCAGGCGGGGCCGGAAGGGATGGCTGCATCCGAGATCGCTGAACGCCTGGGCATCCCGGCGAACACCCTCTCCTTCCATTTGAAGACATTGAGTCACGCCGATCTCGTGCAGTCGCGGCAGGCCGGACGGTTCATTTACTACTCCACCCACTACGAGCAGATGATCTCCCTGCTCGGATTTCTCACCGAGAATTGCTGCGGTGGGCGTAGCTGTGCGCCTCAAACCGAAGCATCGCGAAAGAGGAAACCCGCATGAAACGCTTCCACATCCATGTGTCGGTCCCGAGCATTCCGGACAGTATCCGCTTTTATTCCCAGCTATTCGGGGCAGCCCCCGCCGTTGAGAAGCCCGACTATGCGAAGTGGATGCTCGAAGATCCGCGCGTAAATTTCGCGATCTCAGCGCAACGTCAGCCGGTCGGCGTGAATCACTTGGGTTTCCAGGTGGATACGGAAGAAGAATTGCGCGGCTTGCAAACGCAACTCCAGGCGGCCGACGCGCGCATGATTCAGGAAGACCAGCAGCCCTGTTGCTATGCGCGGTCTGACAAGTATTGGGTCACTGACCCGACCGGTATCGCGTGGGAAACATTCCATACCCTGGGCGCGACTCCGGTTTATGGAGAGGACACGGCCGTGTTCGATCACGGCGCGTCCACTGTTCCGGTGCCCGCATCAAAATCTCAATGCTGTGTACCAGCACCCAAAGTCGAAACCTTGAACGAAGTCTCCTCCTGCTGCGCGAAATGAACCACGTGCCGCTCATCCGCCGCGGCTCTCCGGCAGACCTAACTGCGATTGAATCGTTGTTACAAAACGCCGGTCTCCCGACGGAGGATATTCGCGACATTCCGGGACTTCGGACTTGGGTGATAGAGACAGGCGTAACACTTCGCGGTGCAATTGCCCTCGAACCGTTCGCTCACGAAGGCATTCTGCGGTCGCTTGCGGTCACACCTGACGCCCGCAGTCACGGCCTCGGTCACAGGTTGGTTGCACAACTCGAGAGTGATGCACGTAACGACGGATTCAGAAAGCTGGTGCTCCTGACGCGGACCGCAGAAAAGTTTTTCGAAAAGCTCGGCTACCAAATCGTCAATCGGGACCAGATTAGTGATGCAGTCAAGGCATCTGCACAGTTCCGCTCCCTGTGTCCTGCCTCGGCAACCTGCATGGCAAAGGCGCTCGTGAGCACTTCAGACATCGAGAACTCCCATGGCTGACGACACCTACAACGTTCTATTTCTCTGCACTGGCAATTCGGCGCGGAGCATTCTCGCCGAGAGTTTATTGAACCATCATGGGCGCGGTCGATTCCGGGGCTTCAGCGCAGGCAGTCACCCTAAGGGGCAAATCCATCCAATTGCCGTCGCATTGCTGAAGCAGTTGGAACTGCCGTCCGCTGATCTGCGCTCGAAGTCCTGGGACGAATTCGAAGCGCCCGGCGCCCCACCAATGCACTTTGTGATTACGGTTTGCGACAACGCGGCGGGCGAAGTGTGTCCAATCTGGCCTGGAAGGCCGATGACGGCCCACTGGGGAATTCCAGACCCCGCCGCTGTCGAAGGTTCCGACGTGCAAAAGTGGGAAGCATTCCGCACTGCTTTGCGACAGTTGGAGCATCGAATTAAACCTTTTGTCAGCCTGCCCGTTGCCTCCCTGGATCACGTCCAATTGAAATCCCGTCTGGGCGAAATCGGAAAATCAGCCGACCAGGACGGCTAACGTGTTGCGACGCCTCGCCGCAGAAGTACTTGGCTCTCTGCTTCTAGCGGCCACTGTCGTTGGATCCGGCATCATGGCGGCGCGACTCTCGGCGCATAACGACGCAGTCGTACTCCTTGCAAACACCTTTGCGACGGTGGCCGTACTCGCGGTGTTGATCAACCTGCTCGGTCCGATCAGCGGCGCACATTTCAATCCAGCCGTGTCGGTCGTACAAGCATTGCGGGGCGAGATGACGTGGCGCCAAGCGAGCGCATACGCAGTCACTCAAATTTGCGGCTGCTGCCTCGGTACGCTCCTTGCGCACGGAATGTTCGGCTTACCTCTGCTTCAAGCCTCGTCTCACGTGAGAACGGGATTCGCTCAGTGGTTATCTGAAGCCGTAGCGACGGGTGGGCTCGTGCTGGTTGTGATGGGACATCGACGGCCGGCCGATGCGCCTTGGCTGGTAGCTGCGTGGATTGGCGCGGCGTACTGGTTTACCGCATCGACATCGTTCGCAAATCCGGCGATCTCGATAGCCCGGTCGCTGACCGATACATTCGCAGGCATTCGACCGGCAGACACCCCTGCTTTCATCCTCGCGCAATTTGCCGGTGCGCTTCTGGGATTGGGATCAGGCCTGTTGCTGTTCAGCCGCTCCGAGAGCGTGGCCAAAAATATTCAGCCCATTTCCGGCGCCAGTGAAACGTAACTACTTGATTTTTGCCTCTGTCGAGGTAGTTTGATCGGTTCAATCGTCGCAGCATTCAGCGCTGGGAATTTCAGATGCCCACGACCATCATTACACCGCGCGTTTTTTCCATCCACATCGGCAAAGTCGCACCCCTTGGTCCGGACAACGTGCCGAGTGGCTTCATCAAACTCGCCGTTCACGGGCCTATCACGGTAGCTCCAGGCGGCCTCGTTGGAGATGAACAGGCGGATCTGACAGTGCACGGAGGACAGGACAAGGCAGTATATGGCTATGGTGCGGCCAACTACCTCGACTGGCGCGATGAGTATCCGCAACACCGCGAGCTGCTCGTTCCGGGTGGGCTCGGTGAAAATCTGGCGATTGACGGGCTGCGCGAGGACGACCTCTGTGTCGGTGACATTCACGCCATTGGGACGACGAAGCTGCAGGTGTGTCAGCCACGGCAGCCGTGTTTCAAGTTCGCTCTGCGCTTCAATGACAAGCACATGCCGAAGGCCATGATCCGCAGCGGTCGCTCTGGTTGGTACTATCGGGTTCTCGAGCCGGGTACCATCAACCCGGGTAATTCAGTTGAGTTGATTGAGCGACCGAATCCGCATTTTCCATTTACGCGCCTGGTGGAGTTGATTTCGTTCGGCAAGGTCACGGCGGCGGAATTGGAACAGTTGCAGGACATGCCGGGGCTGGCACTGAATTGGCAGCAACGCGCACGGGAAATGCTCAGGCGCGGCTAGGGTCAGCGAGTCAACAGCTCATCCGCGGCGGCAATGATTTTGCCGCCGCCTTCCTTTAACCGGGACAATCTCTAGCGGATGCAGAACAACCGCCCGAGGTCGCATTCATCGGACCCCAGTTCAGCTCCTGCCAAGGAAGTCCATCTTGCCGAGCTCGACGCCATTGTGCCGCAGGATGTTGTACGCAGTCGTGGTGTGGAAGAAGAGATTCGGCAGCACGTGATTCATGAGATACGGCTGGCCTTGCATGCTCTTGGTGCTGCTGCGCGTCTGCCAGGTGACCGTTTTGTCTTCGGTCCCATCGAGTTGCTCCGGCTTGAAAGCCTCGAGCTGAGTGAGGGCCTTGCGCAGGCGTGCGCCGAGCTCCGCAAACGAACCTTCGTTATTCTCGTGCACTGGAATGTCTGTCCCTGCGAGACGAGCCGCACCGCCGATCGCGGTGTCCGCCGCGAGCTGTATCTGCCTCGTGAACGGAAACATGTCGGGGAACAAGCGCGCGTTGAGCAGAACCGTGGGATCAATCTTTCGCGCTTCCGCATGGGCAGCGCCCTTCTCGAGAATCGCAACGAGATTGTTCAGCACGCGGGTGAACGTGGGAATGGAGGTCTGATACATCGAGGTCTTCATTGGGAGGGTCCTTGGTAGCGTCCGCCCTATTCTACAGCGCACACTCAGCACGCACCGGCAATCTCCGTGCTGGGCTCGTAGCGGCTGCCCAGTACCTGGGACAACGGATTCCAGTCCGAAAATCCCAGACCCGCCTTTCAAGATTGCCGTGGCGATAGATTGAGCTTTACGAAGGGTACTCGTCATACCATCGGCTCCAGGGAATCCTCACCATCCCCTTTGGGGTCGGTTGTCCCGCCTCGGCCACCAGCGGCACCACCTCCTGCGTATCAATCGGCTTGGTCAGGTTTTTCCAGTCAAACTGGAACACTGTGTCGAAATAAGCCGCAATTTCCTCATCATGAAATATGAGGCTCGCATCCCGGTTGATCTGCGTGCCATCCGAGGACCAGTTCTGACTACCGACCACGGCGATCTTGCCGTCCACCAGAATGCCCTTGTTGTGCACCATGCTGATCTGGCGCAGCCACTGGTCTCGCTTCCATCCTAACGCGAGAACTGTGTCGACGTCCTTGTCCTGCTCGTTGCGGCCGTCGACGATGACACGAACATCCACGCCGGCCTGCATGCGCCCGGCAACCGCCTTCACCAGGTCGCGGTAGAGGTCGGGATTCTTCGGGCCGCGAACGTAGGCATACTGCATAAACAATGTCTTCTTCGCGCTTTTAATCAAGTCGAGAATGGCTGGCCCATAGTTGTCGGGTGTCATCAACGGCTCGACCTGGATGGCCGGCTCGCCAGCCTTGCGCTCAACCAACTTCGGTTGGAACAGCGCCGGTTGCACGACAGCGGCTTCCGCCTCGATCAAAGCAGACTCCGGGACCAGCAGGTCCGGCATCACGGGTGCGCTTTCTTCCCCAGCCACGGCAGCCGCCTGTTCGCGATCCCACTTGATGAATTCCGCGAACGTATGCGACAGCGCGTCGTCCGTGACAATGACATGCCACTCGCGATTGCCGGCCCGAAAGACGGTCGGATTTGGAACGTCTTTGACATCCGGCTGCGAATGGGGGCTCCAGTTGCCGCTGGACAGCCACATGGAGTGGCCGTCGCGGACGGCAACCTTGGTGTGATACGAGTTGGCGAAGATCCGGTGGGGGCCGCTCACGACAGCTTTGGCAAACTCGAACCGCGCGTCGGTCCATGCCTTCTCGACCCGGCTGATGATTTTCGCCTCCGCCGCGCCCTCCTGCAGGATCATCTCCATCTTCGCGTGCCCGTTCTTCCCCATATCGAGCAGCGTGTCGACGATGTAGTTCGCCGAGAGCTCATACATGGCAACCGTCAGTTGCGACTGGGTTCCTTTGAGGTAGGGCTGGAGTGTGCGCCAACCCGCATCCGGTCCTATGTGGCACAACACACTCCGAACCTTTACGGGCTTCAACTCAGCCCGGGACTTTGGCGGCGGTTTATAGCCTATGACCGTCGCTTTTTGGGTCGCAGCTTCCGCGACCGGCCCATCCGCCAACACGCGACGCCACTCGGCGACTGTATCCTCTCTTTTCTCAGTGGGATCCGCCGTCACCACGTCCACCGGAATGCCGTCAATCTGCTTCGGCAGCAGATGTTCGTGCGGTACCAGGTCCGTCGCCTGCTTGCGCGCGACTGAAATGACAATCGCGGGCTCCAGGTGGAGTTTGCCTCCGGTGCGACGGTAACCGGGCCGTAAATTAACCACGTCAGGGCGGTTCGCGTACTGCGCGCGATGAGCCTCAATGGCTTTGAATACAGGTTCGAACTCTTGCGATGGGGTTGTCATGTCGTGTCTCCCAGTCGCAAGGTCAGCATGATCGGCTTCCCTGCGACCGCTATGTCATGTTCCATTGGGGGATGTTTGGGTGCCTTTACTCCGAGCCGATAAGCGCCGGGCACCGGTATGCCCAGCACAAAGCGGCCGTCATCGTCGGTCCGAATGGCGATGTCGGGCATGCTCACGGGCGCACTCACGAGGTACACCTTTGCACCAGTGACGGGCACGCCCCGAGCGTCGAGGACCTGGCCCGACACTGTGGTCGCACCGGCCATTCCTCTTCACAAGCTCCAGTTCTTCAAGTTGGCAAATACCGGCGGTGTTATCCGGGTACAGGAGTTGGTCACCGCTCCGCCGTAGGCGTGTACTCCCACACCCACGCGCGCGTCCGACGGGTCAATCCTGTATACCGCGGCGCCACTTTGGCCGCCGGCGGTATCGATGTCATAAAACATCTTGGTCGACGTCGTGGATGCAATTTTTTTTTGTCATACCACAGCGAGCCATCGGGCTCCTTGTCGGCAGGATAGCCGGCCACATTCGCAACCATGTTGGCCAACTGTTCGTCCGTGTACACGGCAAAACCAATTGTACCGGGATCCTTGGGGAAGGGCTCCGACAGGATGATGGCGCCGTAGTCGTAGTTCTCATCGCCGCTGTCGCCCCAGCCTTGCACCGAGAAGAATCGCGTGCTGGTACGCATGCCGAAGGGCAATTTGTCGGCGTCTCGCCCCGGCATGACCTGGATATTTTTCACCCAGCCATCGCGACCCGGCACGTTGCTGTTCTTGATGTATACGCAATGTCCCGCGGTCACGAGCGTACGCGGGGCTATGAACCAACCCGTGCCGACCCACTGCGATCCATCCCGTGCCGTGATGAGCAGTGAGGCGTTCGTGGACCAGGGATATTTCGCGGGATCCCCGTTGGTGACTCGGACTCTGTCATCGGGTCCATGTACGGTTTCGAGCACGATGTCAGGGTCGCGAAAGGACGCTCTGCCGATGTCAACGAGTCTCCTGGAGAAGCCCGCACGGGGCGCCGCCGCGGCAGCCTCGAGGGTGACTTTGGCTGCAAATGACTCCGCGCCGCCGGCGGTTTTCGGCGATTGCGCGCCTTTGGGCAGGCGGGGCTCGACGCGCAGTTGGGCCGAGCTCATCGCGGACTCCCCCGCAACATTGCTGATGGGCGTATGCGGCCCCGTCGGTGTCGCGAGTCCCGGTGACGGGCTCGATTTCGCTTTTTTTTTCGCGGTCTTAGCCACGGTACCCTCCCTGATCGGCTGGTTGTTGTTGTGTTTCGGCAACCTGAGAGGTCGCCCGCGATGAGTAGACACATCACGACAGTCGGTATCAGAATGCATCGACGACGCGGCAAGGACAATAGGGAATGACAGCGTCACAAAAAAATAACATTGGGACCCGCCGGTTATTGCGCATTGCAACAGGCCTGTTGGCGAAAGGCGCGACATTACAATCGGACGGTGCTGCGGCCGCGCCAATCGGCGCTGCAAAATCCAACGACGGGAGTGGTGATCGTGTACCAATTTGAATCGATCATGGAGACGAGGCCCCAGCCGGCCACGGCGGTCGGAGTGGTACGAGCCGCTCGCGGTCGCCGAAGATGCGATGTCTCGGATTCTCGCCAGTGTGGGCAGGGTCAATTTACCTGGCATCGGGCCGCCGGGCTATGTTGGCACGGCTTTCACGGTAGCGCCGGGCATGGCGATGACGAACCGGCACGTCGCCTGTCGTTTCGCGGATGAGAAACCTGCGGGTAGATGGATCATTCGTGAGTCGCTCGCGCCTGCCATCGACTTCCGGGCGGAGCACGCCCGCCCGCCGGCGCCCCAGTTTCCCGTGACCGGTATCGTTTTGATGCATCCCCGGCTGGATGTGGCCCTCTTGCATGTGGAGGTCGGGGATTCCTCGGGATCCCTGCCGCCTCCTCTGCCCGGCACTTGCAAGACAGGGCAGCACCGAGGCTGTGCAGTTGCAGATGTTGCTGCGGGCGTTGGAGCGATACGCGGGGATTATGGACCAGGTGCTTGCCTGAGGAGCGTCAGGCCTGTCAGGAACCGGTGACTCGCTCGAATTCGGGCTCGATCCGCTGCGTCAGAACACTCTGCGCCCACTGACATCTTTGCGGGTCCTCGAGGCCGGTGATCGCCCGAAAGGCAACCATCAGACGCGCCAACATGGGGGCCGATTCGTGTTTGACCGCTTCGCTGACCAGCTGTTCTCCTACGTTCCGGCTCGAGAGCGCCGCTTCCATCAGAGAGATTGCGACAGGCTCGACCAGACCGTGCTCGTGACAGACAAATTCCTCAAAACCCTGCAGCTTGTGAATGGCGCACTTGGCATACGCCCTGAACGGCAACAGCACGACATCGCAACGAGCCAGCGCGCCCAGTAGCCACGGCAATAGTTCGTCGTCGTCAATCTGCAAGGAGGCGTATGACAGGATCAGCCAAGGCATCAAGTTGTAGGTCAACGTCTGACATTTTCCTTCGCTGTCCAATTCAGTACACGCGTAGGCGTCATCCACCCCCACGACCATTGAGGTCCCGTCCGCGGTGATCTCGATTTGCGCTGTAGCGTCACCCGGAGTTGACCGGCCGACCCACGCGCCCGGCGCAAGTACTGCACGCACTGGATCACTACGGAGCAACGCGACGATCACGTCCGTCGAAATGCCGTCAGCGATTCTGGACGCTCTAACGATCGCGGACGCCCCAATGACATCGCCCAGTGGCACCCGTTCACAGGCAACCGTGAGCGCTCTGGCCGCCTCCTCCGGATCGGACCACATGCCAGCAGCCAGTTGCACGCCCAACCGTCTGGCAATCATAAGAGCGGCAAGCTCCGGAATCTGCGCCGTAACGGCACGCTGCTCTGCGGCCAGCAACGTTGACTTGAACACACCGCGCCGTAGCCCGATTCCGAGATCCTCCTCTGAAAGGTGCTTCAGGAGCGTGGCGCGACTGCAGGTATAGTTCAAAGCCCTGGCAAGATTCACTCTGACGTGAGACGTGAGTAGCTCTTCCAGCATGGCGTCGGCAAAGGCACCATAGTGCGCTTGCAACATTTCATCATCGGAGAATCTCTGCTCGGCGAATTTCAATAGAGCCAACCCCGGAAGGCTGGGAGCTGATGAAGCCTTGGCCGCATCCTGATATTTGGGATCGACACTGATACCTGCCGCGACGGTTCTGAGAATCCAGGGAGCGCGGTATTCACACGCGAGCTGAGCGCCATGCATTAACCCTATCCGGGCTGCGTAAAGCAACTTCCGTGCGTCCTCGAACTCATCATCGTCCATGGGCTGCAGCTCAGTGATTGCCGCCAGGCGTCCAAGTCGCGTCGACTGGCGTTGGTTGCGCGACTGGGTAAGCAGTGGCACTACGCCGGAATCACACGTCAACACGACGCGCACGTGCGGCCCGAACGCGCTACTGGCGATGCTATCCAGCTCAGCGGCCATGACATCGGGATCGCAATCATCCACCGCGACGATGAGGTCGAAAGCAGCGTTCGCGGCGACCGATGCGAGCCATTGCCGCGCCTGATCTGCCGTGAGGTTCCAGCTCAACTCGCGACGAAAGACGTCGGCGATGAGTTGAAAAAGTCCGTGCCGGGACGATGATCCCTCTATGAACAGAAAGACCGTGTCAGCCGCCGCCTGGTACTTCTCATAGAGCTCCCGCAGCACATTGCTCTTGCCGCTCAGCGGCGGGCCGGTCACGATAACCACTCTGCGGCCGTGGGCGATTTCATCCGCAACCCAACTCGCCGCGTTGCGACGGAACAGGAGACCTGTGGCAAAAGGCCGATATTTGTCGTCCCACTCCCCGGTCAGCTCGGCAATCGTCGCGGCTGAAATCGCGTTGACCACCTTCCTTACGACTGTGGAGTCGACGCCGAGGAGGGTCTCGATCGCACCTTGTACTCGACTGGCTGCTATACGACTGACAGAGGAGAACAAACTATCAATCGCTTGCTCGATGTTGCTGGAGGGATTCCATTCGGAGCCGTCGAAGGTTTGGTAGAGCTGAGTTGTTGCGCCGTTCGTGACCACGACAAGAGGAGGCATCGGCTCCATCTGGCGAGCGTACGAGAGGCCCTGTGCGCGATCGCTGTCGGTGAGCTCGAGACCGGGGCGCTTGACCTCCAGTATGGCAAGCGGTTTGCCGTCGCGTACGAGGACCACATCGAGCCGGCCGATGACCTTATCGGTCGCACGACCGTCGACCTCTGCCACCGTGTGGCCCAGGCGAATCGTGAAGCGGTGTTGATGCCAGATCGAAGCCGGGTCGATACCGGGAAAGGCAACGGCGAGCGCCGCCGCAATGCGTGCTTCGAGATCCGCCTCTGTTTGGTTGTGGGCTTCTTTCACGAAAGGCATCCTGTTTTCCAGAACCTCTATTGTCGCGAAGGTTACGCAACATGTCAGCCGCGACCGAGAGAGTATGCGTAGGATTCCTAAGTTAGGGAGGCCTGAATCAATGAAAGGAACCATCACCAGCTACCTGCCGGAGAAACAGTACGGCTTCATCAAAGGCGAGGACGGCAAAGACTACTTCTTCCACGAAAACGAATTCCGCGACCCGACCCACATCGAGCGCCTATGCGAAGACGCCTGGATCGACTTCGATCAACAGGCTACCCCCAAGGGATACAGAGCAAAGAACTGCTCACTCCTCGACCCGAAAACAGTACTGACGTATACGCTACCGGGTGATTTCATCACCTCTCGCACCGCCACCGTGCGCGGCTGGGAAGTCATCGAATACGCAGACTGGATCGTCCATGGAGCATCCAGTGACTCACCAGAAGCCGCACAACACGAGGCCGTTTACCGCGCCAAACTCGTGGGCGCCAATGCCCTCATTGGCCTCGAGTACTATAAGACAACGGGTTCAGAACCCGGCAGCGGCCGCGGAACACACCACTTCACCATCCACAACTTCCGCGGCCAACTCGCGACCCTCGCAAAGAGAACATCCAGGGGACCCTATCGCCACGATCAGCTGCTGGGACTGAACCGCCGCGCCGAATCCCTCAAGCAAGAGCTCATGGTAAAGACCAGAGCGAGCAAGCGAAAACGCAACCTGCTCTGGTCCGCCGTGCTGGTCCTGTCGATTCTCTCTTCACTCGTAGCGCCGGTGTTGATAATCGCCTGGGTCGTCCTCGGCTTCCTATTCGGTGGAGCGAAAAATCATGATGATTGGCTGGAACGAGTATGACTCATTACGCGAAGTGTTCGCTCTACGGTCCTTGCGGCGATTTCGGATCGTCCTGCGATACATCCACGGATCGGTCAACGATGTTACACGGGCACTTCGCTACACTTCTACAACAGTTACGCTGCCGTGGAGTCGCTACCATACAAAGCGGACGAGAATTAACAGGGAAGGCAAGAACCTTGAAGCATATTCTGGCAAAGCTCGCTATCACGGCGGGCCTTTTTGGCGTACTGACCTCCACGGACGTGCGGGCCGCCAATCCGCTCGGCCTATATGTCGGAGCGGGTGCAGGACAGACACACCTGAGAATTGATGAGCCTGCCTTTTACTACAACAGTTTTGACGACACGCATGCCGGCTGGACCGCATTCGCAGGTCTGCAGCCACTGCCTTTCCTGGGAGCCGAGCTTCAGTACCTGGACTTCGGGCACGCGAGCAGGCCGCATGAGCAATTTGAGTATTCCTCACGTGCTCGGGCCTTAGCACTGTTTGGCACGGGGACTGCCTCATTACCCTTCGTAGACCTCTACGCGAAGGCCGGACTGGGGCGATTGCAGACGAAGACTTCGCTCTTGTCTGAGAATCCGCACGCTTGTGTAGACACCCACGTTTGCTTCGGCAATGCGCCGCGCCTCGACAAGACGGCCGCGCGCTTCGGCTGGGGATTGGGTGCTCAATTCAAATTGTCATCTCTGAGGATTCGAGCCGAGTACGTGCGATTCAGCGCGCCTGACGGAGATCCGGATCTCCTGTCCGCCGCACTCCTCTGGCAGTTCTAGATCGGCGAGCGCGCAGTCCGCTTTACAAAACAACGCGGTCAGCTGCAAAGAAATCTTCACACAAGCGTCACCCACGACACCAACACTCCACCACACGGGCGATGGAGGTTTGCAAAGTGCGTTCGATTGTGACCAGGGTTTTGAGAATCACGGCTGTTCTGGCCGTGTTCGGCAGCGGCGAGGCGCTGGCGGCGACGGCTTGGAACGAATCAGTGCAGGGCGATCTATCCAATGATCGCCTGAATCCGACCGCAGTCACATTCACATCCGGCAGCAACCAGATGGTTGGAGCCGCCGGGAACGCCGGCTCCGGTGTCGACCGCGACTATTTCAAGATCACGGTAGCACCGGGACAGGAGTTGTCCTCCATAACGCCGCTGGTGGGGACGACTGTCTCCGGATCCGTTTCCTTTATCGCCGCCCAAGAAGGCCCCCAGGTCACCGCGGACCCATCGGGGGCGGGCTCGCAGGCATTGCTTGGCTGGACTCACTATGGTCCGGGCGACATCAACCAGGACATCCTCCCGGCGATCTGGTTGGGTGGACCGCTGCCGGCAGGTACCTATTCTTTCTGGATTCAGGACACCGCGGGTCCGGTCACCTATGCATTCGACTTCAAGATCACGCCGGTCCAGCTGAGCAATGCCGCTGACGCGCCATTGCCTCTATGGGCCGTCGTTGCCCTCGGGGCGGCGCTGTTGGGTATGGCGACGCGCCGGATGCGAGTTATATAACACTGACTCGCCAGCCATGATTTTTGCCGGCGCTCCCAACCGGACTCGAGCCGTTGTGCTGGCACTGGTTCCTGCAAGCGGAGCGCCTCAGTGTCACAGAAACGCCGTCGCGAACGGTTTAAACACCGTTGTGACGTTATTCTGATCGCAAGCCCCACCAGCCGCATCCCCGGGCCCGGTCGCCGACGGTCCCTTCGTAGAACCCCAGTAGTTGCCGCTCGCATTCAGAGTGATCGCCGGTATCGATATCCCCTCCAACGGCCCGATGAGCGCCCCCATATTCAGCACTCCGCAATGCGCGCCGGGTCCCGGATTGTAGATCGCGTTGGACACGGTCACCGCAGGCACGGAGAACTGCAGCAGCGGACGATTGCGGTCGTTACCATAGAAATTATTACCGCTGAAGCTGCGGAAACGAGGAATCGCACTGGGACCCAGGTCGGCGACGTCGGGCGACTCACCGTCCAGGGAGTACTGTACGATGACCCCGGGCCCTCCGTTGCCAACAGCTGAATTCCCGGTGAACAGGTTGCCTCCCGGCACGATGTAAAATCCGTACCCCGAGTTGCCCGTGGCGGTGTTATCGCGAATATCACCGGGAGCGAAGGCGCTGTAACCGTTGCCATTTCCGATCGAGACATTATTCAAGAACGACACATTGCCGGCGCCGTTCTGAGTTATTCCCGACTCACCGCTGATTCCGCCGGAGGTGAAAAAGCCGGTTCCTCCGTTGCGCGCCACATTGTTCTCCAGCAGGATGGGTTCGCCGTCCCGCAGGCCCAGTTGAATATGGAAACCGGTGCCCCCGTTGTTGTCCGCCTCATTGTTTGAAAACAACACCTGGCCGGTGTGCGCACAGAAGGGGCAGGGACTGTCGACAAAAGCGGGACCGCTGTAACTGAAGCCCGTTCCGTCGCCAACGTCGACGTTGCCGCTAATCCGGATACCCGCCACGATATTGATCGTCGTGAAGTCATTATCGACATTCGTAATCACGGTCAGCCCGGCCTGGTTGCTGCCGGTCAGGGTGAATCCCTGCCCTTGGCCGCCGAACGTAACCCCGTCGTGCGCAATCACCACCGTGGAGTTGAACTGGGAGTTTGCAACACCCTGAATCAGTGTGACGGCCGCACCGTGTAACGAAAGAATCCGTAAAGCCTTGGTAACACAGACGATGCAGCCGACATCCCGGGGAAACAACTGGCCGTGCTCATCACCGCCTCCCGAGAATGTGCCGGTCCCCGTAATGTCACCGTAGCGACCCTCTCCAACTTCGATCGTATCGCCATTGGAGGCGTTCTCGATGGCCTGGCTGATCGAGCGGCACGGAGAAGTGCGCGCGCCGCAGTTTCCCGCGTCTGCCCCATCGTTGCCGACCCAGAGTGTGACGCCTGCAGCACGGGACGGATCAATCCGAATGAATGAAAGGAGCACAAAAGTGAAAAGTACGCAGGTGCGCATACGCCCTCCCTTGCAGTGTTATGTGGTTGTTATCAACTGCCTGGACTCAACTTTACGCGCGCCCACCGCCGTTGGAAAGGCACAAAGCAACATGACGCGCTCAACCACTCTCTTGAAACGCTCCGCAGAGGCCCGCAGCCTCATCTGCAGAGCATCGGACCACGCACTGCAGGTTACTTCGGTTTTCTCGAGGCGTGGTTCAGCTCCGGACGTTGGATTTAGTGCTGCGTCACTGTCTGGACGGACTCCGACCAACTGGGCCCTTGTCACCTGGTATCTGCGACCCGAAGGGTCGGCTGCGTATTGCCACAGTCGTAAGAGCGGCCGCAATAAAGAGTGCGACGATGGCAAGCCCGAGCTTGCTGAAGTCGGTCTGCGCGATCGATCCGAACACTCCCGCCCTCTGCTCGAGCAGCGCGCCGATCTGGAGCGTCCCGATCGTCAGGGCGACAGCAACAGATAGCCCCGTGACGAACAGGTTGTAGTAGATCCGGTGCAGGGGCTCTCTCAATGCCCCCGTGTACACGAATTTCATCATCACCCCATCGAGAGTGTCGAGGAGCGACATACCGGCAGCAAACAATATTGGTAGACAAAACAGTGCTCCCAATGTCACGTTCGGGGCGCTCTTCGAGCCCGCAAGCGCAAGTAGCGTAACTTCCGTCGTTGTGTCGAACCCTAGAGCAAAGAGTGCGCCGACCACGTACATCTGCCACGGCTCATCGATGAGGTTCATCAGTCGTCCCAGCAAACGGCTGACAGGTCCGCCTGCGGTGGTGAGTGTGTACGTGTCTTGCGCAGGCTCTCCTGCTCTGAGCATCTGGCGCATCACACGCCATACGCGGACAAGGACGACGATGTTTATCGCAGCGATCAGAAAGAGGAAGCCGCCAGAGACCATGGGACCGATGAGGTCGGCCCAATGGTGTAAGTTGGAGTTTCGATTCACGATCGGTTGCACGATCGGCCGAATCCCGAGGGCCAGTAGCAGGCTCAGCCCGACAACGACGCTCGAATGCCCGATCGAGAACCAGAATCCCACGGCCGCTACACCTTTTCCATCTTGCAGCAGTTTTCGGGTCGTACTGTCGATGGCGGAGATGTGATCGGCATCGAAGGCGTGCCGCATTCCCAGCAGGTAGGCGGTCAGTCCTACCCCCAGGCCGAATGTATCGTTGCGGATACCCGGTTGCCACGGCCCGCCCATGGCGACCAAAGTGACCCCGCCGACAATATGCAGCGAAAGAATCGAGACGATGACCCCAATTGAGGCCGCGTTCATACGCGCCTGCCCGGAAAGGCCGTACACCGCACCACGCAGGGAGCCCCGCTTTAGACTGTTGGGGCACGTAAGAGCGCCAGGTGGCAGTGTAGTCAGCTTCGTGGAGGGTCGAGATGGCATCTTGTGGGCGGTCACTACGAGTGTTCTACGGTTCGATGCGACGTGTGACTGTCATTGCCGCTGGGGGGGGCGTGCCAAAGCACAGATGTATCGAGACGGCTCAACAACACTCCGCCAACCGCTGCGCATTTCGTACGGCGCGGGCGAAGCAAGCTCGCCGGCACCGGCCAGATTCGATTCCTCCTCCACCTTCATCCCACCGGTGCCGGGCAACCGTCCGCGCAGTTATCGCTTTCGTCACGCTGGCACGACGTACGGAAACTTATTGGTCCGCAGCTTCTCGGCAACCGCGGGCCGCAATCCCGCGGGCACAGCGGTGGCAACGACCAGGGACAGCATCGTTTCTGGTGCGTTATCGGCCAGCGTGCGGCCGTTGCGGCCGGTGAAGCCGTATATTGCAGGTGTTCCAACCACATACCGCAGCACGTCGGGAAATAGCTCGCGGGCCACCGCCCGGCCATAGCCCTGGGGGTCGGCGGAGGTCCCGGTGGCCGCGACAGCGGAAGCAATGAGGTCACCTATCGGCTTACCGAGTGCCTGGAAGTCCTCTGACGGGTGTCGGGTGTTTTGTGGGTTGTCGAACCTCACGTCGTCGGGCCAGAAGATCGGCCACATCATCGGGTGCCCGCCGCGGTTGATCTGCCGCCAGCCGCCGGCGTCAGTGGCGAGTTTCGTCGCGCACCACACGCCGATGTGAGCACCGGGCCGGAGCTGCGGGTGTTGGTGAGACACCTCCAACACGATGGATTCGACGTACGTGCCGGCGAAGCTGTTCTTTGCATTCTGCGGGCGCCACCCCGACAGGTCGAGTGCGCTCCCTTTTCTCACGGCCGAATTCACCATGCCGAGCAGCGACAAGTCGATGTAGAACGCGTCCCCGATGCGGCCCGCCCAGAGCTTGGTGTTCGGTCCGTTTACCGTCTCGGAGGTGCGGCCCTTGAGGACAAGTGTGCCCGTCGCGGATTCCTCGCGCGCCTCGCGACCGGTGAGGACGTGCAACTGCAGGTTTTGTCGTCCGTCCGGACCCGGGTGATCGTCGAAGGTTACCCGGTATGTCAGGTCCTCGAATTCGGCTCCATCGAAGTGCACCTTGAACTCGTAGCGCGCCTCGTGGTGGAAGCCCGGTTGCACATCAGGCCCGGTGATCGTGGAATTGACGTTCATGATGAACACTGTGCTGTGGTCGCCGTCAAAGACGTACAGGTCATCGATATAGAGTTGGCCGTTTTTGCGCGCCAGAGGTGTATCGAGGTGATGAGACATGTCGGTGTTCTCCCGGGAGGATTTACTTAACAGGCGTTCGAGGCTCGGGTACTGCGCGTGCGCGACCCCATGGATCATGGAGGAGGCGAAGAGTGTTGAAAATATTCTGCGGTCCATGAGTGTCTCCCAAAGCAGGGCAGTCGAATCAAAGTAAGTGAAAGAGATAAATGGCGTAGACCGATACGATGACTAAATCGAAGATCACGATCGGGCGCATGCCGGCCGTATATGACTTTTTCCAATCGGCCACGATCAAGCCCACCAACCCGGCCTTCTCGATGCCGGCAGCCAGCATCAACGGAACACGTAGCTCCGGGTGCCATGCGGCGTAGATCAATAGCGCTCCGAGGCTCGGCGCCAGCAAGCTCCAATGTCGCGTGAACAAGCCCCCGGCCCCCTCGGGTGCGTCGACTCCGAGCAAGAGTCTGGGCCCGCGCGTCGGAAGTAGGAATACAACAATTGGCAACAGCGTAAAAGCGCCGCTGACCAATAGAACAGTTTGAATGTGGTCGGTGATGATCACGGTATGCAACGGACTTGTGAGGTTGGTCAGGGGAAGGCGCGCCGCATGAATCGCTCGAACAACGCGTCCGGCAGCCAGCCTTTCAGGCGCGGAATCCAGCGGGCGAGCGCACCGACGCGGTAGCGCGGCGCCGGGAATCGGGCATGCACCGCCTGCACGACAGCGGCGGCCACATGCTCCGGCCGAGTGCGGCTGGCGAGGCCATCGCGGCGCATGCGTCGGACCAACTCGGCGCGCCGCTGGGCGAACGGGTTTTCGGTTGCGCTGACCTCCCGAATCGACTGCTCGAGACAGCCGGTGGCCACCGGGCTCGGGCTGACGGTGCAAGCGTACAGACCGAGCGGCAGCAGTTCCTGCCGCAGTGATTCGGTGTAGCCCTCGAGGGCGAACTTGCTGGCCGAGTAGGCAGCGTTCATCGGCAGGCCAACCTCGCCCCCGATGGAGCTGATGTTGATAATGCGACCCGACCGTCGCTCGAGCATGCGCGGCAGCACGGCTTGGACCATGCGCACCGCGCCAAGAAAGTTCGTGTCCAGCTGGTCCATGAATTCGTGCCACTGGGTCTCGAGCACGGCGCCAAACAGGTCGTAGCCGGCGTTATTCACCAGCACATCGATTCGGCCCTCGCGCCGTACCAACTCGTGCACACAGGCCTCGACCGACGCTGCGTTGGTAATGTCGAGATTCAGCACCTGCAGGCCGTCTTGCCGACCGCTCTCGAGTTGTGCGCGTTGGGTCACGTAGACGCGGTGGCCGCGTTCGCGGAGTCGGGTGGCGATCGCTGCGCCGATACCGCGCGTACCGCCGGTGACGAGGATGACTTGCGGTTCGTTCTTCAAAGCCTGGTTCCTAGGGACGCGAAGGGGATCGCGTGTTACAGCTCGTCCAAGAAGGAAGCGATGGCGCGCGTAGTTTCAGCAGGCGCGTCGACTACCGAGAGGTGGGCCGTCGGCAGCTCGACGAAGCGGCCGTGCGGCAGTTGAGCGGCGGCGCGGCGCAGATTGTCGACTGGGTACATGGGGTCGTGCGTTCCGGCGACGAACAGCGTTGGCACGGCGATGTTCCGCAGACGCGAAGCCAGGTCGTCTCGCTCCAGCAGCACCGAGCGAACCGCCTGGGCCAGCGCGACACCGTCAGCGCGCCGGATGTGTTTGCGGAATTCGTCCATGAAGACGGTCTCGCGCTTGCGCGTCTCGGGCATGAAGTAGGCCTCGGCCACGCCTTGCACGTATACATTGGTGAATTTCAGCCAGCGTGCGCCCCAAGTGATGAAGCCATCGCGCCAGAGCGCGTTGCTCTTGAATACAGGGGTGTTGAGCATGACGACGGCGCGCGTGCGGTCTGAATGCCTCAACGCGAATTCGCCGACGACGAGACCGCCCCACGAGGTGCCAATACAGACCACCGGCTGGATGATCTCGAGGGCGTCCAGCACCTGCACGACGGCATCCGCGCAGTGCGCCATGCTGAAGCTCCCAGTGGATGAGCCGCTAGCGCCGTGACCGGGGCCATCGATTAGGATCAGCCGATAGCGTTCCCGCAGGGCGGCTACCTGCGCGTTGTAAATGCGATGGTCAGCCAGGACTGAGGGCCAGAACACGAGCACCCGCGCGGAATCGTCTGTGCGGCCGGGGATGCCGGTGTCGTAGACCGCTAAGCGGCCGATGTGGGTCGGAATCGATCGCATCCCGACTGAACGGGGTTCGACGGGCGTCATGCGGGCGACCGTCTTTGGATAGGGTAAGGTCATTTGGTCTCGGGAAACTGGGTGCCCAGCCGGTGGAGTGATTACTCCGAAAGCTGGAAACAATGTGAACGCCGTTAACTTAGACCACAGGGCTCATCAATGTCAACAGCGTTAACATTCCCTTTATGAGTAAGCCGCCAGATTCCGCCCCTGCCGGGCGGTATCACCACGGAGACTTGCGACGCGCCCTGCTCGAAGCAGCGGCGAAAGCGCCAGATATCGAGCACATCTCGCTGCGCGAGCTGGCCTCCGGGCTGGGTGTCAGCGCCGCTGCGGTGTACCGCCACTTCGATAGTCGTGAGGCGTTGCTAGCGGAGCTGGCTGCCGTCGGGATCTCTCAACTCCAGCAGCGCTTTGCAATCGCGTTCGACCTTCACGTGGCGCCTGCTGACGCGCCGGAGGCGACCGCGCGACTGCACCGCCTGGCTGTAGCCTATCTCCGCTTTGCCGACGAGCAGCCTGCCATGTGGCGCCTGATCTTCGGTGCGTACGCCGCGCAGACGCGTGCCGACGCTCTGCAAAGAGGCACGCCGACAAGCTATTCGTATCTGCCGGCCGCCTTACAGGGGCTGTACACAACGGGCGTCATCGCAGCGCCACCCGTGGCGGGCGACCTGCTGTTCACTTGGAGCACCGTTCACGGCGCGGCAGCGCTGCGGGTCGGCAACGTTGCCGCAGCGCAGGGCGAGGTGGAGAAGGTCGGCGCCGATGTGGCGCAGCGTATCTTGCGCGGGATAGGCGCGCGTCCCCTGCCGCCCGACGAATCCTGAGGCGCTGAAGGATTCTATGTGCTCGAAGGCCAGCAATGCCTTCAGACGCCGACAGGTGCTACCACCCTACAAAAGGGCGGGCTACTGGTCCTCCGTATTGAACGAAAACACGCGCCACGCGTGGGGACTGCCGGAGCGCGTGGTCTCCACCGCCGTGCCGCTCGTGTACTCGGCTATGACAGTTGCCCAGAACCGAAGACCCTCCAGGTTTCCCTCCGACACGCGGACAATCCAACGACTGACAAATCGATTCCAGAGAAGGAACGCTGCTTGCCGGCCCACCCCCGAGTGACGATGCCGACGCAGGACGAAGAACTCGGCGATATCGAAATCATTGGGATCGTCGGATGCAGGGGAACCACGCGTGACCAGCGCAAAGCCGGCGAGCCGGGTTCCGTTACGAATGAGAAAGGGAAACCGGTTTTCGGGCTCCGACCAATAGAGGGGGAGTTTTTCGTAGGGTAACTCAGGTACCGCCCGGGCGTGTCGGCTTTGGGTGCACTTTCTCGATTAGGCGTGCACGACAGTGACATTTGGAGACCCCGTGCTGAGTGCTCCGACGAGCTGGGCCGAGATGGGACCGCTTCTGGATGAGGCCCTGGACCTCACGACTCAGGAGCGCGAATCCTGGCTGGCGAGTCTCAAAACGACGCGCCCCGGGATTGTGGACGAGCTACGGCGACTGCTGGAGCTCAATTCGCAGCTCGATGAGCAGGGGTTCCTCGAGTCCGGGCCGATGGTTCCCCCGGTGCCGGTCCGGTCCCTCAGCGGGCAGCGCATAGGCTCTTACACCCTGGATTCATTGCTCGGGCAGGGAGGAATGGGAACCGTCTGGCTGGCACATCGCAGTGATGGCAGGTTCGAGGGTTCCGTCGCAATCAAGTTACTCAATATCGCTCTCGTTGGCCGTCCCAATGAGCAGCGGTTTACCCGGGAGGGAAGCGTTCTCGCCCGGCTGCACCATCCGAACATTGCGCGACTCGCCGATGCCGGCGTAGCCGAGAATGGCCAACCGTACCTGGTGCTCGAGTATGTGGAAGATGGAGTATGCATCGACGCTCACTGCGAGCGAATGCGACTCGATGTCACCGCTCGTATCCGTCTGTTCCTGGATGTGCTTGCAGCGGTAGCCCATGCCCACAGCCGCCTCGTTGTCCATCGCGACTTGAAGCCACCCAACATACTGGTAACGGCAGCAGGAGTTGTAAAGCTCCTCGACTTTGGAGTCGCGTCGCTGCTGGCTTCTAAAAGCGAGACATCCGACCTGACGCGCGAAGCAGGCCAGGCGCTCACACCGGAATACGCCGCTCCAGAGCAGTTGGCTGGCGGCGCCATCACCACGGCGACGGATGTCTACGCACTCGGGTTGGTACTGTTTGTGCTGCTCGTTGGACAGCATCCGCGAGCCACCACGGCACCCAAAACCCGATTGCAAGTCCTGCGCAGCGCGCTCGAGCGCGAACTACCGACCGCCTCTGCCGTCGCCACTGATTCGAAGCTCCGAGCCGCACTCCGCGGGGACTTGGATAACATTATTTCGAAGGCGCTGAGACGCGACCCGGACGAGCGATACCCCACGGCTGCGGCGCTGGCAGATGACCTGGAGCGATACCTGGCGCATGAACCCGTGACGGCACGACCGGATTCGCTCATATATCGTTCACAGAAGTTTCTCCGCAGACATGCCGCAATTGTTACCACATCGTCGGTTGTAGCCCTGCTGTTAACAGGAACCACGGTGTTCGCTGTCTGGCAGTTGTATGAAGCGCGTCAGCAAAGAGACAACGCGCGCTACGAGGCTCGGCGCGCCGAAGCCTCGAGCGAGTTCATGAGCCTGGTCTTCGAGGAAGTCGGTCCCAGTGGCACACCTCTGTCACTCGAGCAGCTTCTCGATCGCGGCGTGGCACTGTTGGAGCGGCAAAATGGAGGCGACCCGGCGGTCCTCAGCCGAATGCTGGTACAAGCCTCCCGTCGATACCAGGATGTCGGGCGCGTAGAGAGGCAACTTCAAGTGCTCGAGCGCGCCATCACTCTTGCGAAGACGGCCGACGCTCCTGAGGTTCTGGCGACTGCGCTGTGTGCGGGAGTGCGCGCCGAAATCGACGGCGGCCGGCTCGATGTGGCGCGCAAGCGATACGAGAGCGCCACTGCTGCAATGACACGAGTCCGCAACCCCGCACTCGAGTCACAGGTGGACTGCATGCGTGCTTCCGCCGAGATCCTATTGGAGGATAAAAAGATACCGGAGTCGTTGGCGCTACTGGCCAACGCACGCGCAAGGCTCGAGGCGGCGGGTAGCACTCGCGGTCTCCAGTACACGTCCGTATTGACGGACATCGGGAATATCTATTACCACATCGGAAATTACGCTCAGGCTCTGGCGATGGCCGAGGTCGGTGTGGATGCCTTCACACGAAACGGTCGCGGTGGAACAGTCGCCATGACGATCGTCCTCAGCAACATTGCTACTACGCTGTATCAAATGGGTGAGGTGCTGGCTGCGGACCAGCGCTATCAGGCGAATCTCAAGAGAGAAACTGCCGCACATTCGGGTCCACCTCGTGATCGCGCCGCAGCGAATCGGGGCGCTGTTCTGCTGCGTCTCGAGAAGTTCGACGACGCCCAGGCGATGTTGGATACCGCAGTCTCGACAGCCCGCGAAGATGGCAGCCGTTCATCCGAGGCGTTTGCGTTGATCCTGCTTACCCGGTTCCGAATCCAGCGCGGTGACCTGGCGGGTGCTGAACATACTCTGAGCGAACTCAACGGTCCCGACGTAACTCCCGACAATCAGCGCATGGTTACGGCCATGCGCATCTGGTTAGAGCTGGCACGCGGAAATCTTTCCTCAGCGCACTCTCAGGCGGACACGTTGTTGGCGAGCATCGAATATCCACAAAAGCGTGATGTGCCGTTGCTAAAGGTTCTCCTCCCAACGCTGGCCCGGCTTGCTATAGCGCAGGGAGACGCCGCGCGAGCACAAGCATACGCAGAGGATGCGTTGAACATTGCGAAGAGCGTTGCACGTCCGGGCGGCCATAGCGCAGATGTTGGAGAGGCGTTGCTGTTGGTGTGCCACGCTCAAAGACTAGCGGGACGGCCTGTCGGACGCGACGATGTCGCCCGGGCTGTCAGCGATCTGCAGTATTCGTTGGGGGCGGTGCACTCACTCACGCGAGATGCACGAGCGTTACAGGCGACCCTGTAAAAAATGTGAGTTGGAGGTAACCCAATGCTGGAGTTGCCCCTAGGGCTGGTCACCCTCAGCGATGTTCACACGGGCACGGCCCGCACGTTTTGCTCCATACAGGGCTGCGTCGGCCCGCTCCATCAGGCTCTCCAGGGATTCGCTAACCCTGGCAACCGCGACGCCGATGGAGAGTGTGACTTGCCCGACGGTTCCTTCACCGGCGGCGCGTTGGATTCGACCGTGGGCAACCAACGCGCAGATCTGCTTGGCAAGGGTCACCGCGCCTGCAACGGACGTATCCGGAAGGAGGACAGCAAATTCCTCACCGCCCAGACGAGCGGCCACATCACGCCCCTTGATGTTGGATTTCAAGACGTGCGCGACGGCGCGCAGCACTTTGTCGCCTAGTACGTGTCCGTGGGTGTCATTGACGGCTTTGAAGTGATCGATATCGATCATCAGAAGGGCCATGTTCTCGAAGTTTCCGCGCTGTAATTCCAGATCGCGGGCGGACTGTTCGAATCCGCGTCGGTTGCGCAGTTCGGTGAGCGGATCGCACAGGGCTTCGCTTTGCGCACGCTGCAGACTTTCAGTCAGTGAGTTGACTTCCTCCGTACTGGCCTGCAGTCGGGCGGACAGTTCCGCGGCGACGGCGCGCATTTTGCCGGTATCGTTGAGGAGGTCGACGACGGTTCGCTCCACGGCGACGGGATCGGTCGGTGAGCTCAGTCGCTCCTGATGATGGGCCAGGGATTCATCAATACGGGTGGTGTGATCCTCCGCCTTTTTTGTTTCTGTGGCGGTGTCCTTCAGGATACGGTGCAGATCGGCACGAACGCTCTCGTACTGCCGATGCTCGCGCGCAGCGATGTGCTCACCATGGAGTTGCCAGACGTCCTCATCCGTCAATGCGGAGCCCGCCGCAATCCGCGCTTCGAGCACGCGGCTCAAACCCGGATTGAGTCCGGCACAGTGCTCGTACCACAGCGCGTAGTGCGTAGGACTCGCGGCAGCGGGTTGCTTCCCCATGGCCGCGACAGCGAGCCTGAGAATTTCGGTGGATTGCTGTCTGTCTTCCCCATACCGCATTCAATCGACCTTAGACTAAAGTCTCGGCCCAGCAGCATACCGGCACGCGGGTACCGGTCCAATACGACTTTGATGCTCTGCAGAGGGGCTCACTTTGTCCACCGCTTACCTGATGACCACTACGCGGACAGTCGCCTAAAGAATCGTAAAGAGGCTTCATGAGGTGCTCCGAGACTGTATGGACGGACATATTTTGGGCAAAGGGTCACGGATCTTGTTGATCTAAAAGGCTCAAATGGGTATTGGCCCATTTATGGACCTCGAGACGGCCCAATGGCGAACTGAGACTCGCGCATGCAGACAGATCTCGACTTCCAACTCCTGTTTGAAGAGTCGCCGGATGTGCTGCTCGTGCTCCTGCCCGATGCACCCCGATTCACCATGGTGGCCGCCACGAAAGCCCGGTGGCGGGCCACGCACACGACGCAAGAAACGCTCGGCAGAGGGCTGTTTGAGGTCTTTCCGGACAATCCGGACGACTCGGACGCGACGGGTACGCGCAATCTGCGGACGTCACTGGAACGGGTGTTGCAAACCGGGCAGCCGGATACGATGCCGGTGCAAAAGTATGACATCCGAAGGCCTGATGGGGGGTTTGAAGCCAGATATTGGAGTCCGAAGAACCTGCCGATCCTCTCGCCCGCCGGTGAGGTCACTTACATCCTGCACCGGGTGGAAGACGTCACCGAGTTAGTGCGCGCGAGCGAGCTGGGGGAGAAGCTGCGTGACAAACAAAGCACCATGGAACGCGAGGTGCTGCAACGGAGCCGCGAGCTCGCGGGTGCGCTCGCGGAGGTGCGAGCCTCCAACGCGAGGCTGGCCGAGCTCGACAGTGCCAAGACGACCTTCTTCAACAACATCAGCCATGAGTTTCGCACGCCGCTCACCCTCATGTTGGGTCCCCTCGAGGACGAGTTGGCGGAATCGGACGCAACACGCGAGCCTGCGCGAGTCCAGCGGCTCACGCTGGCGCACCGCAATAGCTTGCGGCTGCTGAAGCTCGTCAACGGTCTGCTGGAATTCGCTCGAATCGAAGCCGGTCGGATGCAGACCGCTTTTCAGCCCACGGACCTGAGCCAGTTGACGGCTGAAATCGCCAGTAACTTTGACTCAGCCCTGCAGCGCGCCGGATTGAGCCTGACCAGGGACTGCCCGCCCCTGCCCGAGCCTATCCATGTGGACCGGGAGATGTGGGAAAAAATTGTGCTGAACCTGCTCTCGAATGCGTTCAAACATACCTTCGAGGGGGGCATTACAGTTCGAACACGTTGGCTCGGCCATGCGGTCGAAGTGGCTGTGGAAGATACGGGCATCGGCATCGCCGCGGAGGAAATTCCACGGTTGTTCGAGCGCTTCCATCGCGTCGAGGGAGCGGCCTCTCGCACTCTCGAAGGAACCGGAATCGGATTGTCGCTGGTGCAGGAGCTCGTGCAGCTGCATGGCGGTGTGATTCGTGTTGAAAGTCAACCGGGCCGGGGCAGCCGCTTCATTGTCACACTCACGGCCGGAACTTATCATTTGCCGCGCGATCGAGTTGCCGAGTCGCATCGCGACTTGCAGGCGAGCCGCGGGTCTCGCGCCTATGTTGAGGAAGTGCTGTCGTGGTTGCCTGCCGAGGCCCACTCGGGCACAAAGCCCGACGACGATGGGTCACCAGTGCGCCGAGCACGCATTCTGTTGGCGGACGACAACGTTGACATGAATCGGTATATCGCGCGGCTGCTCGAACCGCATTACGAGGTGCAGTCGGTATTCGATGGCCAGGCGGCGCTGGAGGCAGCTCAGTCGAGCCTACCCGACCTCATTTTGTCGGATGTGATGATGCCGCGGCTCGATGGTCTCGGACTTCTGAAGCGGCTGCGGGCTGATGAGCGTACCCGTCAACTCCCGATCATCCTGCTGTCGGCGCGAGCCGGCGATGAGGCTTCAGTGGCTGGCCTGGATATCGGTGCCGACGATTATCTGGTGAAGCCCTTCTCTGCCCGGGAACTGCTGGCCCGGGTACGGGCGCATCTCGAGCTCAACCGCCGTCGCGGGGCGTTGGAGCGTGAGTTGGCACAGCGGGTTGAGTCTCGGACCGCGGAAGTTTCCCGGCTGACTCGCGTCCTGCAAATGCTTTCCGGAATCAATGCAGCGCTGCTGCGCATCCGGGATCGCGAAGAGGTACTCACGGAGGCCTGCAGACTCGCGCATGGGGTCGGCGGATACGAGCTGGCGATGGTCGCGCTCAAGGATCTGACAACGCGGACGGCGCGGCCGGTTGCCTGGGCGGGCTGCCCGGCGCTGATTCGACTCGATGCGCAATTTGGAATTGCCGAAAGTGAAAGCGGGGATTCGAGTTTGATCGGTCGGGTCATCCGTACCGGCGAGCCGGTGCTCTGCGAAAACATCGGGGAATCGGCTCACGTGATTGATCGTCCGGACCTCCTCATCAGTGCCGGTATCTGTAGTCTCGCCTGCATTCCGCTCAGTGTGGATGGTACTCCGGTGGGTGCGCTCCTGTTTGGTGCGCGCGAAACCGAGCCCCTCGGACCCGACCAGATGCTTCTGCTGGAGGAGCTGGGCGCGAATCTGTCATTTGCGCTGCAGTATTTGCACAAGCACGAGGAAGTGGCCTTTCTGTCTTATTTTGAGCCGCTCACGGGACTGCCCAGACGCAAGTTGTTTTGCGAGCGGCTCGATCGACATCTGGCCCGTAACCGCGCGGGCGCCGGGCGTTTCGTTGTGATTGTGTTCGACATTACGCATCTCGCAGTGGTCAATGATTCGCTCGGGCGACACACAGGAGACCGGTTGTTACAGGTGGTGGCCGAGCGGATGAAAGAGCAGTTCTGCGGTAGTGAGTTGTTGGCACATCTGGGTGGTGGATCGTTCGTGTGTGTGCAGGCTCTGGATGCGCGCGGGACGGTTGAGTTGCCTGTTGCGCAGGAAAGCATTACGAAGCTGTTTGCTCTGCCATTTCACGTGGACGGCCGCGAGATCGTCACCGAGGTCAGATGCGGACTGGCTCTCTTCCCGGATGATGGCCGGGAGCCGAATGAGTTGGTGCAGAACGCGGAATCTGCCTTGAAGGCGGCCAAGGCTTGCGGAGAGCCGTTTCTGCAACACCGCCTGGAGATGAACTCGGCGCTCGCGCGTCGGGTGGACCTCGAGCACCGCCTGCGAGTGGCGCTGGACAACGGGGAATTCCGCCTCCACTACCAGCCGAAAATCAACTTGAAGACGGGTCGGATCGTCGGCGTGGAGGCGCTGCTGCGCTGGCAGGATGGCGGCCAGAGGTTGGTGTCGCCGGCTGAATTTCTTCCGTTGCTCGAATCCAGTGGCCTGATGCCGGCCACCAGCGCGTGGGTGTTGGACCAGGCCGTTTCGGACTGTCGGCAGTGGCGGAGTAAGGGATTGCCGCCTTTGCGGATCGCCGTGAATATCTCGCCTTCCGAGCTGCGGCGACGGCAGTTCGCACGCGACATTCTCGACGCCGTGGGCGACCTGGCTGGGAGCACGGGCTGGGGAATCGATGTCGAGATCACTGAAGGGGCGCTGTCAGGCGACGCCACATCGTGTGTGCAGTCACTGCGGATCCTGCGTGCCGCCGGCTTGGGGGTCGCGATTGATGACTTCGGGACGGGATTCTCCTCTCTGGCGCGCCTGTCGGAGCTGCCCATCGATACACTGAAGATCGATCAGAGCTTTACGCGACGCCTGCCGTCGGATCTCAAGAATTGTACGCTCGTCAGGACGATCATCGGCCTGGCGCAGGCCTTTGGCATGCGCAGTGTCGCTGAAGGCGTGGAGAGCGCCGAGCAGCTCGAGTACCTTGCGCGTGCCGGGTGTGACGAGTCGCAGGGGTATTTTCACAGTCGGCCGTTGCCGAAACCGGAATTTGAAGTCTGGGTGTTGAATCAGGCTCAGACAGTCAACTGGGCAGCTCCCGCTCAGGAAGGCCTCCGGAGCGCACGATAAACGAGGCGATATCGTGGACGCCGAGATTCTGCTTCATGTTGGTAAACACGAACGGCCGCGTGCCGCGCATCTTGCGCGAGTCGCGGTCCATGACCTCCAGTGACGCCTCGACCAGAGGCGCCAGGTCGATCTTGTTGATCACCAGCAGATCGGAACGAGTGATTCCCGGGCCGCCTTTGCGCGGGATCTTGTCCCCCGCCGAGACATCGATGACATACAGCGTGATGTCCGCCAACTCCGGACTGAAGGTAGCGGCCAGGTTGTCGCCGCCACTTTCAATGAATATCAACTCGAGGCCCGGAAACCGCTTCACCATGGAGGCGACTGCCGCCAGATTGATGCTCGCATCTTCACGGATCGCTGTGTGCGGACATCCGCCGGTCTCCACTCCCATGATGCGCTCGGGAGCCAGGGCGTTGTGCCGCGTCAGGAACTCGGCATCCTCCTTCGTATAGATGTCATTGGTGATGGCCGCTACGTTGTAGACGCGTGCCATCAGCTTGCACAGACGCTCGGTCAGCGCGGTTTTTCCGGACCCGACCGGGCCGCCGATCCCAACTCGCAACGGGCCGTTGGAGCTCATGACCTGAATAACCTCGTGTATTGTGTTTCGTGAAGTGCCGAGCAGCGCTCGAGCTGCGGCGCGGCGGTACCCAGATCATCGAGATCACTATTCAACGCCTGCTCAGCGACGTAGGCGATGATGGGCAACATCCGGGCAACCGCCAACTGCCCGTCTGTTTGCCCCAGGGGAACCAGGCGCACGCCGGCGGAAATCAGGTTCGCCGCCAGTCCCTGCAGGTACGCAGGCAGCGCGTGCTGTAAAGCCACGTCGTGCGCCGCGCAGGCGAGCGCGACCACAATCGAGTGGGCCACCTCCTGATCGGCATGCCGCCGGGCAAATCGGTCGAGCAGAGGATGTGGCCACGCTTGCAGGGTGATCTGCAGAAAGGCCGCGCCTTGCTGATGACTCTCGAGAGCCGTCTCGGACGTGCCGCGGAAGGCAACGCCGAGCTCGGCAATCGCATCCAGAGCCTCGTCGCTTGCGCGCGCTGCGCGCCAGGCATGCACAAACAGAACAGCATCGATCCAACCACCACCGCGTCTGAGAACTGCGTCCACAAACGCAACGAGTTGGTCGACATTCACAACGGTGCCCTCTTCCACCGCCCACTCCAGGCCATGGCTGTAGGTGAACGCACCGGTTGGATACGCCGGGGACATCCAGGCCAGCAGCTTATACAGGTCGCGGTCAGTCAACATGCTGATGCGCCCCATGGGAATGCGCAAACAGTAAGTGGCCGGCGGCGCCTGCATACGCTCCGGACTCCGGTGTAAAGGGCGCTTGCAAGCGCCGCACGCTCGCACCTAACCCTTCCAACATCTGCACGATGACATGGTCGTCCCGGATCAGAATGTGCGCTGGATGCAACTCGGCCGGCAGATGCCGATTGCCGATGTGCCAGGCGATTCGCAGGAGTGTGCCGGCCTCAGGGGTAGTCACCTCCGCGACACTTTCCGGAGCGGCTTCCACCGCAATCACCTGGCCCGTCTCCAGCTCCAGGCCATCGCCTTCGTTCATGACCATGGCACGCGGCAGATCGAGTAGAAATTCCGTGCCGCCGAGCGCCACATACCGCAGCCGGCGCCGATTGCGCTCATCGTAAGTCAACCTGACACGATCGATTGCGGATGCGGCAGCCCAGGATCCGGCAGGCAGAATGCGGGTCGCTCTCATACGCGTGGCCTCAGAAAAGAAAGTATCGCTGCGCCATGGGCAGAACGGTCGCGGGCTCACAGGTCAGCAGTGCGCCGTCCGCACGGACCTCGTAGGTTTCGGAATTCACCTCGATGTGGGGCAGCGCATCGTTTAAAACCATGCTGCGCTTGCTTATACCGGCACGGGTGTTCTGCACAGCGACCAACGGCCGCTGCAACCCGAGCTGCGCTCCTTGCCCGGAACTCAGAAAGGCTCCGCTGACAAACAACACGGAAGACTCCGTGTTGGCACGCCCGAAAGCTCCGAACATCGGGCGGTAGTGCACCGGCTGGGGGGTCGGGATGCTGGCATTGGGATCACCCATGGGAGCGGCCACGATCGTGCCCCCTTTCAAAACCAGATCGGGCTTGACGGCAAAGAAGGCCGGCGACCAGATCACCAGGTCGGCGAGCTTACCCACCTCGACCGACCCGACGTGCTGCGCAATTCCATGGGCAATAGCCGGATTGATCGTGTATTTGGCGATATACCGTCGTGCGCGGAAGTTGTCATCCAGCGACGAATCCGGCGCGAGCGGACCGCGTTGACGCTTCATCTTGTCCGCGGTCTGCCAACACCGGATGAGGGTTTCGCCGACGCGGCCCATAGCCTGGCTGTCGGAGCTCATCATGGAAAAGGCCCCCAGGTCGTGCAGGATGTCCTCAGCGGCAATTGTCTCCTTGCGAATGCGGCTTTCGGCAAACGCAACATCTTCGGCTATTCGCGCATCGAGGTGGTGACACACCATGAGCATGTCCAGATGCTCATCGAGCGTGTTCACCGTGTACGGGCGGGTCGGATTGGTACTCGACGGCAGGACATTGGGCAGCCCGCAAACGCGGATGATATCCGGCGCATGGCCACCGCCTGCTCCTTCGGTATGAAAGGCGTGTATGGTCCGACCCTTGAAGGCATCGATGGTGCTCTCGACAAAACCGGATTCGTTGAGAGTATCGGTGTGCAGCGTGACCTGGACATCCAGTGCATCCGCCACCGACAGACAACAGTCGATGGC